>Ga0315277_10008383_pt1 | contig 13300 bp, 9 predicted proteins | sample YL17G05_15_MG_FD_203695 | JGI IMG/M metagenome (GOLD analysis project Ga0315277, IMG submission 203695) | Sediment microbial communities from Yellowstone Lake, YNP, Wyoming, USA - YL17G05_15 | ecosystem: Environmental > Aquatic > Freshwater > Lake > Sediment | place: USA: Wyoming | collected...
GCTGTCGTCCATTACGCGGTCACTCCGGAAACCGATATTCCTTTGAAGCCGAAAGGGATTTACCTGATCGATTCGGGAAGCCAATACCTGGATGCGACCACGGACATTACCCGGACGGTCTGCCTGGGCCGGCCAACCGCGGAGCAGCGGGACCGTTTCACCCGCGTCCTTAAGGGAGTCATCAACCTGGCCAGAACCTCATTCCCTCAGGGAACTTCCGGGCCCCAGCTCGACGTTCTGGCCCGCCGGGCGCTTTGGGAGAGAGGGTTGAACTACGGGCACGGAACCGGTCACGGCATAGGCGCCTTCCTCAACGTCCATGAAGGGCCGCAGAGCATCGCCCCGGCGCGCGGGTTCGGCATTGGCCTTGAACCCGGGATGATCCTGTCGATCGAACCCGGCTTCTACAAAGAAGGAGAATACGGCCTCCGGCTGGAGAACCTGGCACTCGTGGTCAAGGGCCCTGACCGGACAAGCGAGACGTCGCCTTTCTATACGTTTGAGACGCTGACACTCTGCCCGATCGAACTCCGGCTGCTCAATAAAGACCTTCTGACGGAGAACGAAGTCATTTGGCTCAACGCCTATCACCTGAGGGTGCGGAAGGAATTGACTCCTCTCCTGGAAAAGGACGAGGCCGCCTGGCTCAAAAAGGCGACCCGGCCGACCTAGCCCCGAAGATTCCCTTACCTTACCTATTCATAAGAACGAGATAAAAAACGCCTTCTCCCTTGACGGGAGAGGGTCGGGGTGAGGGTGATTAATAAAAAATGCCCCCTCTCCTCTATCCTCCCCCACCAAAGGGGGGAGGATACGGGCGGACAATCTGCATCTCCTCCTCCCCTGGTGGGAAGAGGTGGGGAGGAGGGGGATTAATCGAGCGTTCGATCGATGATCCCCCCGCCCAAGACGACATTCCGCCGATAGAACACTATCGATTGGCCGGGGGTGATGGCTCGCTGCGGCCGGTCGAACTCGACGCGCACCCGCCGCGCTGAAACAGGGATGACGAGAGCTTTTGCTTCCTGGTGCTTATACCGGATTTTCGCCTTGACCATGACCGGCTCCTCGAGCCTCTTGCCGGCGATCAGGCGGACATCGGAAGCCTGGAGTCTCTTGCGGTAGAGGTCTTCCTCATCCCCGATGATGACGGCGTTTCGCGCCGCGTCAATGGCGACCACATAGAGCGGCCTCGGAGCAGAGATCCCCAGGCCCCGGCGCTGGCCGATGGTGTAGTTCCCGATCCCCTTGTGCTCGCCCAGGACACGGTCGGCCAAATCCTTAATCGGGCCGGGCCGGAAGGCCCGGGGAGTCCGGCCAGCCAGGAAACTTGAGTAATCCCCGAGAGGGGCGAAGCAGGTCTCTTGGCTTTCCGCCTTCTCGGCCACGTGAAGGCCCTGGCGCCTGGCCATCACCCGGACTTCGGACTTGGTGAAATCCCCAACCGGCATCAGGACTTTGGCCAGCTGCGCTTGACTGAGCAGATAGAGAAAGTAAGATTGGTCCTTAACCCTGTCCTTTCCTTTCTTGAGCAGATACCGCCCGCCTGCAGGGTCGCTAGTCACCCGGGCATGGTGCCCCGTGGCGATAAAATCCGCGCCCAACCGCCTGGCCCTCTCCAGGAAGAGCCTGAACTTGATGCGTTCGTTGCAGCGGATGCAAGGGTTGGGAGTCCGTCCCCGGCTGTATTCCCGGACGAAATCGGCGATGACCGCCGCCTCGAACTCCTTGCGCAGGTCGGCCACATAGTGAGGGATGCCGAGGTGAATAGACGCACGGTGAGCATCTTCTATTGCTTTCTGGCCGCAGCAGCTACGAAGCTCTTCGGAGCGGCACAATTCCTTGGGCAAAGTGAACAGGTTCATGGTGATGCCGGTGACGTCGTATCCCCTTTCCCTAAGCAGCAAGGCTGCGACCGAGGAATCCACTCCCCCGCTCATGGCCACAACGACTTTCCTGCCGCTAATTTTCTGACCTGCACCCATAGCCTACAGGATAGCAGAAACGCCCGCCTGACGGGAGATTACGTCACCGCCCCTCTTTCAACAGGCTTGATCTCGGCCTAAAATATCTGTTCTAGGCGGTCTTCACTGGGTCGGGCCTATTTCTTTTCCTGAGCCTGACTGGCGCAGCAGCAGCAACCAGCGCAGCCACCCCTACCGGCAACAAAATGCTCCTGGATCTTTTTTACCGTCTCCGGATTTTTGGAGGTGAATTTAGCCGCTACTCCGTCAGGCAGGTTCTCGGTCTTCATTTCGACGTCCTTGGACTGGAGCGGGCAGTTCATCCCGGTGGTTGAGCCCGCCATCTGGCCGTGACGGTGCGCCATCATCGGGCATTCCCCTGCCATCCGGCCGTGACGCATGGGCTGGGCGGGCATTTCCTTTCCGCACCCTTGAAGCGTGCCCGGTTTGTCGGGTGAAGCCTCTTCTTTTTTCTGGACGTACTTCTCCGGATCCTTGGCAAAGGCTTCCTTGCATCCGGAACTGCAAAAATAATAGGTCGTCCCTTTATAATCCAAGGTCACTTTGGCCTCGGATTTCTTGACCATCATCCCGCAGACCGGGTCGATCGCGCTGTCGTCTGCCTTCTGCTGGGCAAGAGCGGAAAGGACAAAGCCCAGAGAAAGGGTCAGCAGCAGGGCGAGGGCAAATCTTTGTTTCTTCATTCTAACCTCCTGGATAAGAGTCTATTTTACACTTATCCTATAGAAATTGTCAAAAGCGGCTCGGGTAATAGAAGAGATCTGTTCCCGCTCCGACCTCTACCGGAGACACCACCCTTCTCCTTGACCCCCATTGATTCTCCAAGGGGGGAAGGGGGGATTAATAAAGCTAAGCAAGATTCTTAAAGGGTGTCTCCGGAATATAAGCAAGGACACTTCCGCCTTTTTATTAGGCTGCCAATTCCGGGGAGGGGTTCGGGAGATTAATCGGATCTGGAATTGAGTTCAGCGGGGCTTACGGCGGGAGAGGAGGAAATACCAGTTTACGAAGCCGAGAAGGACGAGGCCGGCCATGGTCACAACGATCTTGGCGAGCATTTCTTCCTCCTCAGGTGGGCAGCTTGAACCGGCGCAGGCGGAGTGAATTGGAGACGACCGACACGGAACTGAAGGCCATGGCCGCCGAGGCGATGATCGGGTTGAGAAAGAGCCCGAAAAAGGGATAGAGCACGCCCGCGGCGATGGGGATTCCCACCACATTATAGAAAAAGGCCCAGAACAGGTTCTGCTTGATGACCTTCAGCGTCTTCTTGCTCAGGGCGATGGCTGAGGCCACGGCCCTAAGGTCGTCCCGAATGAGAGTGATATCCGACGCCTCCATGGCGATGTCGGTCCCCGTTCCGATGGCGATCCCGATATCGGCCTGCGCCAGCGCCGGGGCGTCGTTGATCCCGTCGCCGACCATGGCCACACGGCGCCCCGCTTCCTGGAGTTTCTTGATCTCCTGGACCTTGTTCTCGGGAAGGACCTCCGGGATGACCCGGCTGATCCCGGCCTGGGCGGCGATGGCTTCTGCGGTCTTACGATGATCTCCGGTCAGCATGACTACCTCGAGGCCGAGTTTACGGAGCCCGGCCACCGCCTCGACTGAATTCTCCTTCAGGGTGTCGGCCACAGCCAGGAGTCCGGCCGGTTTCCCGTCCACGGCCGCGAACATGACCGTCTTTCCTTCGCCGGATAGGTCATCGGCCTTTTTCTGCAACGCCCCTATCTCGACGCCGCGGTCAGCCATCAGTCGGGAATTCCCGAGGAGGATTTTTTTCCCCTCTACGGTCGCCTCGACACCATGCCCCTCAACGGCCTGGAATTCCTGGGGCTCTCCAATGACGATATTCCGTTCTTGCGCCTTTCTCAGGATGGCCTCGCCGAGCGGATGCTCGGACCTTCTCTCCGCTGCTGCGGCCAGTCTAAGGAGCTCGTCTTCCGGGAAGGATGGCAGCGTGATCAGATCGGTAACCTCGGGCTCACCCCTGGTCAGGGTGCCCGTTTTATCGAAAAGAATAGTGTCCACGCGGTGGATAGTCTCCAGACTCTCCCCTCCTTTGATCAGGATCCCGTTCTCCGCCCCCTTGCCTGTCCCTACCATTACAGCAGTCGGTGTCGCCAGTCCCAGCGCACAAGGACAGGCGATGATCAGGACGGCGACGAAGTTGAGAAGGGCAAAAGTCAGCGGCGGAGCGGGCCCGAAATCGAACCAGATGACGAACGTGGCGATGGCGATCGAGATGACGATCGGCACAAAATACCCGGCAATCACATCGGCCAGCCTCTGGATGGGTGCTTTCGAACCCTGGGCTTCCTGGACCAGCCGGATGATCTGGGCCAGCGCCGTGTCCTTTCCGACCTTGGTCGCCCGGAAGCGGAAGCTCCCGCTCTTGTTCAGGGTGGCACCGATGACCTCGTCGCCCGGAACCTTCGGGACCGGCATGCTCTCGCCGGTGATCATGGATTCGTCGACCGTGGAACGGCCATCCCCGACCACGCCGTCTACTGGGATCCTCTCTCCAGGCCGCACAAGAACTAGGTCTCCGACCTGGACTTCGCCGATCGGGACATCGATCTCGACACCCTCGCGCATGACGCGCGCGGTCTTCGGCTCGAGGCCGGCCAGCTTGCGGATGGCCTCTGACGTCTGCCCTTTGGCCCTGGCTTCAAGGAGCCGGCCGAAGAGGATGAGAGCGATGATGAAAGCGGAGGTGTCGAAATAGACGGCCGGCGCTATCCCCGCCCGACGGAAGAATGCAGGGAAGACGGTGGCTGAGGCGCTGTAGAAGTAAGCCGACAGCGTGCCCACGGCGACCAGGGTGTTCATGTCGGCCGTGCGATGCCGGAAGGACTTCCAGGCGCCCCGGAGGAAAGGCCAGCCGATGAGGAACTGGACCGGCGTCGTCAGGGCCCAGAGCACAAAGAAATCGCTGAGGAAGCGCGGTGACCAGGGAAACCAGTGGTGCATGCTGCCGATGAAAATGACAATGGCCAAGACGAACCCGGAAAGGAAGCGGAGCCGGAGCGTGCGGTACTCCTTCAGCCGGGCAGCCCGCTCGACGTCCTCGCTCGCCATGTCGGCCGGCACTTCGAGAACCTTGTAGCCAATGCTCTCGATCGTCCGCCGGATCTCGGCCATGCTCGTCTCAGGAGGCAGGAATTCCACCCGGGCCCGGCCGGTAGCCAGGTTGACCGCGGCTTTGACCACACCCCGGACTTCGAGGAGGGCCCTTTCAATCTTCTGGACGCAGGAGGCGCAGACCATCCCCTCGATGGGAATCTCCGTTGTGACCGTCCCGACGTCGTACCCGATCTCCCGGATCCGGGAGGTGAATTCAGCCGGGTTGGCGATGCTCGGGTCGAAGATGACCGTGGCCATGGATGTAGCGAAATTGACGTCGGCTTTTTCCACCCCCTCGAGCCCGCGAAGGTTCTTCTGGATGTTCACCGCACATCCGGCGCAGCTCATCCCCCGGAGCGGAAGGTCGATCCTTTGGGCCCCGGCCGGCATCTCCTTATCCTCCGGGGCTCGTTCTTTTTCGTCGGGGGCCATCTCGGCGGGACCCGGCATTCCAGACGGAGTCCAAGTGGCCGAGAGATATTTTTCAGGGTCCTTTTCGAAAGCTGTCCTGCAATATTCCGAACAGAAATAGTACGTCTTCCCTTTGTAATCCGAGGTCGCGGCCGCCTTGTCCACGGAAACATTCATCCCGCAAACAACGTCTTTGGCCATTATTCTATTATACCAGAAGGGGTCAGCTCTCAACATTTAACAAAACCACAACCCTAGCACGGTACGCTCTGCTATCTGCTTCATTTGTTGATTGTTGAGACCTGACCCCGTTATTGCAGCCCCTCTGTTTTTATGTTAAAATTCAGGCGAATAGGCATCCAAGGAGAAATCCATGTCCGGACATTCCAAATGGCATTCGATCAAACATAAAAAGGCAGCGGCCGACTCCAAGCGCGGCAAAATATTCACGAAGATCATCCGCGAGCTGAGTGTTGCGGCCCGGGCCGGCGGCGGCGACGTCGACATCAATCCCCGCCTGCGCAAGGCTGTGACCGACGCCCGGGCGGTGAATATGCCTGCCGACAACATCAAGAGGGCCATCCTCAAGGGCACCGGCCAGCTCGAGGGCTCTGCCTTTGAAGAGATCAACTACGAAGGCTACGGGCCCAGCGGCGTCGCCATCTTTGTTGAGGTCCTTTCGGACAACAAGAACCGGACCGTCTCCGAGCTCCGCCATATCTTCACTAAAAACGGCGGCCGGATCGGCGAATCCGGGTGCGTCGCCTGGATGTTCAAGCGCAAAGGCTACATCGTCATCGAGAAGTCCAAGGCCGCGGAGGAAAAGCTCATGGACATCGCCCTCTCCAGCGGCGCCGAAGACTTCCAGGACGATGGCAGCAACTGGGAGATTTTCACTCCGCCTGACCGCTACGACGCCGTCGTCGACGCCCTAAAGCAAAACGGCATCGAGATCGACACCTCAAGCCTCGGCTATATCCCCCAGAACTACATCAAGCTCGAGGGAAAACCGGCCCAGCAGCTCCTCCGCCTGATGGAAGAGCTCGAGGACCACGACGACGTACAGCACGTCTGGGCCAACTTCGACATCCCGGAAGAGGAGATCGCCAGCTTCTCGGCCTGAGACGCTTCATGAGGGTTCTCGGAATCGACCCCGGAAGTCAGTCCACGGGGTTTGGTATCATCGACCAAGACGAGAGCCGTTACATAGCGCGGGCTTTCGGCACCATCAAGCCCTCCCGCCGCCTCCCCTTTCACCTGAAGCTCAACGAGATCGCCCGGGGGGTGGAAGAGATCATCGCCGCCCATTCCCCTGACGAGGTGGCTATCGAGAGCCCTTTCTACGCTCAGAACATCAAAACGGCCATCGCCCTCGGCCAGGTGCGGGGCGCGGTCCTGGTGGCCGTCGCCTCGACCGGCCGTCCCCTCGCCGAATACTCCGCTCTGGAGATCAAGAAGGCGGTCACCGGCTACGGCCAGGCCGAGAAGCAGCAAGTCAATACCATGGTCAAAGCCCTGCTCAATGTCGAGGAAGAGGTCGAGACCGACGCCTCGGATGCCCTGGCGGCGGCGATCTGCCACCTCAACACCCGGCTGTTCCAGAAGACCGTCGAAGAGTCGGCCGGTAGAGGGAAGCCATGATCGCCTATCTCAAAGGCCGGATCCAACAGAAGACGCCCGGCCAGGTCGTCGTGGACATCGGCGGTGTCGGCTATTGCGCCTTCATCCCGATCTCGACCTTTCTACGTCTCGGCGATGAGGGAAGCTCTTGTGAGCTCCACATCCACACCCATCTCACGGACAGCGCCCTTGCCCTCTACGGGTTCTCGACGAGCGAAGAGAGAGAGCTCTTCCTGAAGCTCATAGGGATATCGGGTATCGGGCCCAAGCTGGCCCTGAACGTCCTTTCCGGGATAGGCCCGGCCGAGCTCGAGGAGGCAGTCCAGAACAGCGATGTGGCCCGGATTACACTCATCCCGGGGATCGGCAAAAAGCTGGCCACCAGGATCGCCCTCGAGCTCCAGGAAAAAATCGAGAAAAAAGAAAAGGTGCTCGTCGCCAGGGGATCGAAGGAGAAGGAAGACCTCATCTCGACCCTGATGAACCTGGGGTTCAGGCGCAAGGAAGTCGAGGGGGTGGTCGATCAAACCATCCGGGCCCTCAAGCCGCAGGCGGGCATCGAGAAGCTGCTTCGCGAGTGCCTGAGAAGGCTGGCCAGAGTATGAGAGAACAGAAAATGCCGGCCGTTCTGACTCCCGTCCGGACGACAGAGGACATCCAGTTCGAGGACAGCCTGCGGCCCCGGACGTTCGACGAGTTCGTCGGCCAGGAGATAATCAAGACCAACCTCAAGATATTCATCGAGGCCGCCAAGAAAAGGGGGGAACAGCTCGACCATGTGCTTCTCTATGGGCCGCCGGGGCTGGGCAAGACAAGCCTCGCCTACATCATCGCCAAGGAGATGGGTGTCGCCATCAAGCCCACGGCGGGCCCCGTCATCGAACGGACGGGCGACCTCTCGGCCATCCTGACCAACTTGCAGAAAAAAGAAGTCCTGTTCATCGACGAGATCCACCGGCTCCATCCCTCGGTGGAGGAGCTTCTCTACTCCGCTATGGAGGACTTCAGCCTCGACCTCATTATCGGCCAGGGCCCGAGCGCCCGGAGCCACAAGCTGCAGCTCCGGAAATTCACCCTTATCGGCGCCACGACGCGGGCCGGACGGATCACGGCGCCGCTGCGCGGTCGGTTCGGGATCATCCACAGGCTGGATTACTACCGGGACGAGGACCAGAGAAAGATCATCCGGAGGTCGGCCAAGCTCCTGGGAGTGGCCATCGACGACGGAGGCGCCGAGCACATCGCCCGGCGGTCGCGGGGAACGCCGCGGGTGGCCAACCGGCTGTTGCGCCGGGTTCGCGACTACGCCGACGTCAAGGCAGACGGAGTCATCACCGCCAAAGAGGCCGAGAAAGCCCTGGATATGATGGAAGTGGACTCGCTGGGGCTTGATGAAGTGGACCGTAAGATTCTCCTCACCATCATCGAGAACTACGGCGGCGGGCCGGTCGGGATCGCCACTATCGCCGCCGCCATCGACGAGGAAAAGGACACTATCGAATCCATCTACGAGCCCTTCCTGATGAGGATCGGCTTCCTCGAGCGGACCTTGCGAGGACGGAAACTGACGCCGCGCGCCTACGAGCACCTCGGGCTCCCGATTCCGAGCCCTTCGCCCAATTCGCAGAAAAAACTCTTCAAAGAATAACATTCGAGGACATGTGAAATAGGGGGACACAATACTTAATTCAGCGGCAGCTCGGGCAGAGGTTTCTTCAGTGGTGAATTAAGTTTTGTGTCCCCTTATTTCTCCCCTTATTTCCGTTCGTGTCCCCATAAAGAAAATGTTGGTTTCAGACTTCGACTACCACCTCCCGTCCGAGCTCATCGCTCAAAAACCACTTCTCCGACGGGACGACTCGCGGATGATGGTCGTGCGGCGGCGGGAGGGCGAGATCATCCACTCGCGTTTCAAAGACCTCCCTGAATATCTGGGCGCGGGAGACGTCCTTGTCCTCAACACCACCAAGGTCATCCCGGCCAAGGCCTGGGGGAAAAAGGACGGTAAGGAGATCGAATTTCTCTTCCTGAAGGAAAGGCAAACGGGAATCTGGGAGGTGCTCTGCCGGCCGGCCAGGAGAGTCCACCCCGGGGATACGATAACTTTTTTACCCGGGTTCGAAGCGCAAGTTGTCGGGATAGAAACCAGGGGAAAACGCCTTCTGGATTTCTCGTCCAGGGATGTTTTAACAGAGCTGCAAAGAATCGGTTATGCGCCTCTTCCTCCCTACATTAAAAGGAGAAGGGGCGAGTCGAACCTGAGGAAGTTCGACTTGGAGCGCTATCAAACCGTGTTCGCCCGGAAAGAAGGGGCGATCGCCGCCCCCACGGCCGGGCTGCACTTCACGTCCCAATCACTGAAAGGACTTAGAGCCAAAGGCATCCAGGTTTGCACGATCAACCTCGAGGTGGGCTTGGCCACGTTCCAGCCGGTGCAGGCCGAGCGGGTTCAGGACCACCGGATGCTCGAGGAAAGCTATGCCATCAGTCTACAGACAGCTAAGACAATCAATCGGGCGAAGAAAGAGGCCCGCCCGGTCGTGGCCGTGGGGACGACCGTCGTCCGGACGCTCGAGAGCGCCTGCCAAGACGGCCGAGTCCGGGATGGGGGCAGCTCAACTGACCTTTTCATCTTTCCGGGCTTCCGATTCCGAGTCGTGGACAGGCTTCTGACCAATTTCCACCTGCCCAAGTCAACGCTGTTGATGCTCGTTTCCGCCTTTGGCGGCCGCGAACTCATCCTTAAAGCGTACGCCGAAGCGGTCCGCGAAAAATATCGCTTTTACAGCTACGGCGACTGCATGCTGATCTTATAGAACCTATTCGACGAAGAAACCGCGGCTCGTCACAGCCTTTTGCTTCGACCACGCCTCTTCAGCAATAATATCAAGTGCCCATTGGCCAGGCCTGAGCTCTCCCGTGGACAGTTCTAAGAAATAGACTTGCGCTCCTTCTTGGTCGTAACTGTTTATGACCCGAGTCGGAATCGGAGTCTTCTCACCCGAAGTAGCAAATCTGGCATAGCTTGAAAAATCATACTCCGGCCTTGTCGGACCGGCGACTTGGCAGCGGACCATGGCGAAGAGCCTAATATTTGTCCTTTCGAGAGTTCCAATAATGGGACAGTATTGGGTCCTGTCGAAAGGATAGATATCAGATAAACGCACCTGCTCTGTCTCTCCCTTTGTACTATTTTCTTCTTCAATCATTGAAGTCCCGCAGCCTGGCTTCAGTAGCAACATAGGAAACAGAATCATCCCCGACCCAGGTTTATCAGGAGCGTTGATACTATAGGAACCCCTTGCTCCCCTTCCCGTCACCATATCTCTGAGGACGACCCGACACTCATATTTTCCAGATGATAGCCGCACCGAGGAGGAGACGAAGGTGTCAATCCCAGGGGAGGCTTTTCTATCGATTTCTTTCTTTTTGAACTCAACTATGTCATTTCGATCATTAAAGATAAGGGTAACAGATTCGGTTTTGCCTGTCCCGATTTCCTCAATTTTTTGGCGCGGGATCTTGGCGAGAATGAAAAGGCCGACGTTCGACTGAATTTCGTACGGCAGGACGAGCACAGGGACGTCGAGCGCCTCCTGGAGATGAGACTTGTCGCTCAAGGCGAGATCGATAAGATGGAAGAATTTCTCGTTGGGAGAATATTCTGAAAACGGTTTCGGATTGAAATAGCCGGTCTGCCCGAGAACGCGGCAGTCTCTTCTCTTTACGCCCACTTCAATTCGGTGAAACTTTCCGTCCCATTTTTCATCGATATAATAGCCCAGAACATAGTAGGCACCGGTAAGGTCCTGGATTTCTTTGTTGATGGCTTCATGCTCGGCAATGTTGTCGAAGTATTTTCCCCCGGTATCTTTGGCCAGTTGACCCAGGGACAGGTCTCCTAATAAATCCCGGTCCTTGCGATGGCTCGTACCCAGGCCTCTTACATTGACGGCGTAAATCGAACAATTCGACGCCGACAATTCTCTTCCCAGCGCCAGGTATCTTTCACGTAAAGCCGGATTGCCGTACCTATCCTTAAAAGAAGTCTCAAACTTCTCCGAGCCATAGAGAACAAAATTGGCAATCCCCGACGATAAAAGGATGATATTTTTCGTCCCCGGGACATAGCGGAGGGCCTTGGCCAGTTCAGCTAGATTCGAAACAAAATCACCCACTTGAACCTCATAAATTCTCTCGTCAGCCTCCCGCGTTTTTTTGATGATGTCTCCGTCCACTCCAAGAGCTTCGTCCAGCTTTTCATGGTCTTGAGAATATTCACTTTCGACTTCGGCCGCCCTTCCCGTAACCTCCTTTGAGCCGAACCCTTCGATAACTCGGCGGACCCGTTTTTTGTCGGTCGTAAGGTATTCATTCAAAGTCAGCCCTTTCCGTACTCTGTAGGAAATAACTCCGAATTCATCTTCGGGACTGGCTTGGGTATCGAGAAAAGCCAGCGCCGCCCTTTTTGACTTCATTATCCCGGCAAGATCGTTAAAAGCGAAATCAAATAGGAACAGCGTTTTCCTGTTCAATTTCGGCTGAGATGCGGGGCCGACAGAAGGCTCGACAAGTGGCCTGGCTTCTGTTCGCGATAAGATATGCCTTTCGAAATGGACAATGTTTTTTATCTCCCCGTTGTCACGGATTTGGAAATCCGATTGGTTGAGGTCGATTACGGGCTTTCCCGTCTTATCACTCACATGGACTTGTAAAAGCTTCAGAGTTACGGAGACTTCGTATTGAAGCTTCGTCTGCGCTTGTTGCTGTCGCTCGGGACAATAGACCCCAGAACCGAGTGGGATGGCCATGCAGGACAGGCAAAGGATTCCCGAACAGAACAAACGCCGGAAAGCTTTCCTCACCTCATATTCCATAATGCAGCCGACCAACTCCTGCCCATTTTAGCATATGTCAAGCAAGATTTTTCTTGAAATAAGCCCGTTGCTAGATTATCTTGAGCGCTAAGTTTTAGTGAATATGCTCAAGGAGGACGCCCGTGTCCGATTCTGAAAAAGGCGCTCCCAAGCCGAAATTCCCACGTACGTTCTGGACGGCCAACTCCATCGAGCTCTTCGAGCGGGCGGCCTATTATTCGATGGCTTCCTTCATGGTCATCTACCTCCACGAGACCCTGGGCATGCGCCCGGCCTTCGCGACCTTCCTTAACGGATCGCTCCTCTGGGGCCTCATCTACTTCTTGCCTGTTCTCTCCGGCACCCTAGCCGACAAGTTCGGGTTTAAGCGTTCACTCACCGTGTCCTTTATCTTAGTCTCGCTGGGCTACATAGTCATGGGGAATATCCAGAGGTTCTGGCCGGCCCTCTCGGGAAAAACGGGCGCGTCGGCCATCGACTATACCATCCCTGCTATCATCGGCATTGTGCTCATCGGAGTCGGCGGGTCTGTCGTCAAGCCCTGCATCGCCGGTACGGTCCAAAAGACTTCGGGTTTGAGGGCGACGCTCGGCTTCGGCATTTTCTACATGATCATCAACATCGGCTCGATGACCGGCCGTGGTGTCTCCTATTTTATCCGGACCAACTTGGGCATCCCGGCCATATTCACCTACGCGGCGACGATTTTTGCCCTCATCGGCCTGGCTGTCGTCCTCTTTTTATACAAAGAACCGGAATACGTCAGCGACGGAAAAAAAGATGACCAAAAAGTCCAAAAAAGAACGCTCGGTCAGGCGGTCCTGGGCATATTCGTCGTCTTCAGCAACCTCAAGTTCGTCTTCTTCCTCATCTTCGTCGGCCTTTTCTGGTTCCTCTATGTCCAGCTCTATAACCTCATGCCGCTCTTCTTGCGCTATATCGACCCGAACGCTCCGGTCGAGATCTACACCTTGGCCAACCCGGTGATGATCGTCTGCTTCCAGCTCCTCATCACCCGGATGGTGAAGAAATGGACGCCTGTCAAGTCCATCCTGTTCGGTGTAGGTGTCACTACGACCGGAATGCTTCTCAACGTCCTGCCGGCTCTTTTTCTTCCCCAGTTGACCCAGAGAGTGAGCCTGCTCGGCCTGGCTCTCCCGGCAGCGGGAATAGTGCTCATCGTCTCCATCGCCTCGATGGCGGTCGGCGAGATGATGGCTTCGCCTCGTATCTACGAATATATCGGCGCCATCGCACCCAAGGGACAGGAAGGTCTGTACT
>Ga0315277_10008384_pt1 | contig 13300 bp, 6 predicted proteins | sample YL17G05_15_MG_FD_203695 | JGI IMG/M metagenome (GOLD analysis project Ga0315277, IMG submission 203695) | Sediment microbial communities from Yellowstone Lake, YNP, Wyoming, USA - YL17G05_15 | ecosystem: Environmental > Aquatic > Freshwater > Lake > Sediment | place: USA: Wyoming | collected...
AAGACCACTTGGCCCAAGGTAAAAAAAACGCCGCGCGGCTAGGGGCCTCGCTGGTTTTCCTCGACGAGAGCGGCCTGTTGATGATGCCGCTCGTGCGCCGCACCTGGGCGCCCCGGGGTCAGACGCCTTGCCTCCGACAACGCACCAACGCCTATCGAAAAGTGTCCGCGATAGCGGTCTTGGTGGTCTCTCCCCGAAGAGACCGGGTGCGCCTGCTCTTCCGGCTCCATCCCAACGCCAACATAAACGCTGCATCGGCCTTATTGTTTCTCCGGCATCTGCGCCGCCATATCCGCGGGCCCATGATCCTGATCTGGGATCGGCTCCAGGCTCATCGGGCGTGGATCGTTCAGTCCTATATCGCCGGAAAGAGAACCTGGCGATCGGACTTCCTCCCGGCCTATGCGCCGGAGTTGAATCCGGTCGAATATGTCTGGTGTTACCTGAAAACGAACTCGCTGGCCAACGAAGCTCTTTATGACCTGGAGTCCCTGACGAGGACGGCTCGCCGTCATGGCCGCTCTCTTCAGCGCCGCCAAGCGCTGCTTCGTTCCTTCCTGAAACATAGCCCTCTTTTTTTGCGCTTACATTAGGACATTAGTAATGCAGGTATCAATAATTGTCAGGAGATCGCTGTGCACCCGATGCTCGCGATGACGGAAGACCAAGAATTGACTTTGAGCCCGGGAATTGATATCTATCGGCCGTGGGGAAGTTGTGATCAGAGCCATTTAAATGAAATGCCCTAAGTGCCAGTTTGAGAATCCCGCCGGGGCGGTGTTCTGTGCGAAGTGCGCGACTAAGCTCGAGTCTGCGGGTCCACTCTCATTTACTAAAACACTCGAAACGACTCCCGAAGGACTGGGTAAAGGCAAGCTTTTCGCCGAACGATTTGAACTCATCGAGGAGTTGGGCGCCGGCGGCATGGGGATCGTCTATCGGGCGTATGACAAGAAGGTGGGCGAAGAGATCGCCCTTAAGCTTCTCCATCCGGAGATTGCCCTGGATGAGCGAACCGTCGACCGCTTCCGGAATGAGATCAAGCTGGCCCGCAGGATCACCCACAAGAACGTCTGCCGAATGCATGAGCTCCACGAAGAGGGCAAAACCCTGTTCATCACAATGGAGTATGTGCCGGGACAGGATTTGAAGGGGCTGATCAAGCAGACTGGCGCTTTGCCCACCGGAAAAGCCATCTCCATCGCCAAGCAGGTGGCCGAGGGCCTAGCCGAGGCCCACGATCTCGGCGTCATCCATCGGGACCTCAAGCCTCAGAACATCATGGTGGACAAGGAAGGCAACGCCAAGATCATGGACTTCGGGATAGCGCGCTCCTTGCGCACCGCCGGTATGACAACTGAGGGCATGATCATCGGTACGCCGGAATATATGGCGCCGGAACAGGTGGAGGGCCAGGAGGCCGACCAGTGCACAGACATCTATGCCCTGGGCGCGATCCTCTTCGAGATGGTGACAGGACGGGTGCTTTTTGAGGGCGACTCTCCCCTGTCGGTGGCCTATAAGCACAAAAACGAAATTCCCATCGCTCCGCGCAAATTGAACGCCGAGATTCCCGAGCCCCTCTCCGGCCTGATCCTGCGCTGTCTGGAGAAAGAAAAAGACGACCGCTATCAAAACGCCGACGAAGTTCTGGCCGACCTCGTCCGTATCGAAGATGGCCTGCCGATCTCCGAGCGCGTCGTCCTCAAAGCCCGTCCGACTATCCGTATTGCCCGCGAAAAGCCCGCCGGCCTCAGGCGCTTCCTCGTCCCCGCCCTCGTTTTGCTCGTGCTTGTCATGGCCGGAGGAATTGCCTGGAAGCTCCTGTTTAGGAAGGGGTCCGCTCCCGCCGCCAAGATCGAGAACTCGATCGCCGTGATCAGCTTTAAAAACCAGACCGGCGATCCTGCCTATGACAATTTGGAGGAGGTCATCCCCAACCTGCTGATAACGAATCTGGAAAACACCGGTTTATTTTACGTCGCTACATGGGAACGGATGAAGGACATCCTCAAACAGATGGGTGTTAAGCCAAGGCGGCTGATCGACAGCGACCTCGGGTTTGAAGTCTGCCGCCGGGAAGGAATCAAGGCTATTGCCATCGGCAGCTTTACCAAGGCGGGCGATGTCTTCGTCACGGATGTCAAAATCCTTGACGCCGAGACCAAACGGCTTTTAAAAAGCGCCAATATCAAGGGGATGGGAGTCGACAGCATTCTCGATACCCAGATCGACGCTCTCAGCAGAGAAATGTCTCTCGGCCTGGGAGTCGAGAAAGGCAAGGTCGAAACGGCCCGATTGAATATCAAGGATATCACCACTCAATCTCTCCAGGCCTATGATTATTTTCTCAAGGGAAAAGAGGCCTATACCCATGAGTACTGGGCGGATTTGAAAAAAGACATGGAAAAAGCTCTGGAAATTGATCCAACCTTCGCCATGGCCTACGTATATCTGGCCTGGGCTGACCACTTTTTAGGAGATAGAAAAGCCAGAAATGAGACTCTTGAGAAAGCGATGGCTTTTTCTGATAGGACTTCTGATAAAGACAGGCTCTTTCTTGAAGGCACCTATGCCTTATTTATCAAGGGAGATCGTGAAAAATATCAAATGCTCCTGAAGGAGCTTATCCGGAAATATCCCAAAGAAAAATGGGCCTTTCATAACTTGGGGGATATTACCTATGCAGGAGGAGATTATGTCGGAGCCTGCGATCAGTATAAAAAATGGTTAGAGCTTGATCCCCAGGATACTTTTGCGATCACCCATCTCCTCATGGCGACAATTCCTCAGCGTGATTTTAAGAAAGCTTTGGAATACATCAAAATGCGCGACGCCATCGCTCCTCCCGATGCCGCTAATCTACGTTGGCAGGCGATAATGTATCAAAAGATGGGACAGCTTGACAAAGCTATCGCTAAAAATAAGGAGGCTCTCGCGATCAAGCCCGATTTTGTTCAGTCCGCCAATTACCTCAGTGGACTCTATGCTCTGAAGGAAGAATATGGAGAATCCGTAAAATGGGCGAACGAATATGTGTCCAGAGCCTCCTCGACTGGGCAGAAGTCCGATGCCTATCTGAAGAGAGGTTTTTATCTCTACTGGCTTGGGGATCTCAAAGAAGCGCTGAACGATTTCACTCAGGCGGAGAAGATGGCTGAAGAGGTCAAAAATTGGTCTTGGAAATCAGCTGCGGTGGAGTGGAAAGGCATTGCCTATGTTGCGCTCAGCGAGCTTGAGCCCAGCCGGAAGTGCTTCGATAACACCGTTAGGATCGCCGAGGAGCACTTTCCCAATTATGTTCCCGCTAAAAAAGCCCATGCCGCCTGGTGGATGGGTAATCTTGCCATAAAACAGGGCACAATCGACCAAGCGAAGGCCAGGCTCTCTGAACTCGAATCATTCCTGCCACAGGTCGACAAAGGCACTCAGAATGATCTAAATTTTTGGCACGATCTGTTGCAGGGTGAGGTGTTCTTAGCAGAGGGGTCTTTGGACGCGGCTCTTCCTATCAGCCAAAAAGCGTGTCAGCCGGGATTTCCATCTCAGGATGATTCAATGCTTTACATGGACCTGCTGGCCAGGGTTTACACTAAAAGAGGAGAGGTCAGCAAGGCTATCTCGGAATACGAACGCCTGCTCAAGCCAGACGTTTCAGCCGAGGTGGTTATCTCGGGATACGCACGTCAGATCCAGCAATATGTTCCAGTCGGCGTTACTTATCTTATCCATCCCCTCTACCATTATCGCCTGGGCCTTTTGTATGAGAGAGCGAGAGAGGTCGCGAAGGCCAAGGTTCAATACCAGAAATTTCTTTACCTCTGGAAAGACGCCGATCCCGGCAAGCCCGAAGTCGAGGATGCCCGGAGCCGCCTGGCCGCGCTATAAGATAAAATGGGGACGGTTCCGGCCGCCGAGGCGGCCTATCACTTTCCTCCTTGCGATCCGATCATTTGACTAATCTTAGGGCAATTGATATCGTCTTTGTATAACTCGTCCCTATGAAAAAGGCCACAGTCAGTTGCCCGCGCTGCCAGTTTGACAACACGGCGGACACTTTTTTCTGCGGCAAGTGCGGGACGAAGCTCGGGATCAAGGAAACCCCGCAATTCTCCCACACGATGACCATGATGACTCCCGCCCCGGAACTGCAGCGGGGCAAGATGTTCGCCGGGCGGTACGAGATCATCGAGGAGCTGGGCCGGGGCGGCATGGGCGGCGTCTACCGAGTCGAGGACAAAAAGGTCAACGAGGAAATCGCCCTCAAGCTCATCAACCCCGAGATCGCCCAGGACCGTAAAATCATCGAGCGGTTCGGCCACGAGCTCAAGGTCGCCCGGCAGATCTCCCACCGCAACGTCTGCCGCATGTACGACCTGGGCGAGTCCGAGCAGTCCAAGTATCCTCAGGTCACGACCTTCGAACGTCTGCGGGACCTCCTCCGGCAGATGGGTAAGGAAGATGTCAAGGTCATCGACGGCGACCTCGGGTTCGAGCTCTGCCGTCAGGACAATGTCGAGGCCCTCGTCCTCGGAAGCTACGTTAAGGCCGGGGAGACATTTGCGACGGACGTTAAGATTTTCGACGTTAAGAGCCGGAAGATGTTGAAGAGCTTCACGGCGCAGGGAATCGGCGCGCAGAGCATTCTGGACAAGCAGATCGCCCTGCTGAGCCGGGAGATCTCCCGCGGCGTCGGGATTTCCAAAAGGGCCGTCGAAGAAACCAAGGCCCAAATTACCCTAGTCCCGACCTCGTCGATGGAAGCCTACAAGTATTACCTCGAGGGGCGGGAGCAGAACGAAAAGCAATATTATGAAGAAGCCCGAAAAAATTACGAGAAAGCCGTTGAGTTTGATCCTGCATTCGCCATTCCGTATCTCTGGCTCTCCCAACTCATAGTAGGGGGCGATTATCGGAAGCCCGACGAGGCGCTCAAGAAAGCGAAGGAGCTCTCCGCCAAAGCCCCAGAGAAGGACCGGCTGTATATCGAGGCCGAGTATGCCCGGCGCATCGAAAAGGATTCCGAAAAGCGCTTCCGCATCCTTCAGGAGATCGCCACCCGATATCCCAAGGAAAAGGATACGCACCATATCCTGGCCCTTTACTACCAGGGCCGAAAGATGTACCCCGAGGCCATCGCCGAAGCCGAGAAAGGCCTCGCCCTCGAGCCTAAGTCGCCGCCGTTCCTGAATACGCTGGGCTTTATCTGTGCCGACGCGGGCGACCTCGCCAAGGCAGAGGAAATCTTTAAGCAAGCTATTGCCGTCGAGCCCGGAGACGCCAACCCCCTGGATTCCCTGGGAGAGTTCTATTATCGTACCGGCCGGCTTGACGAGGCGATCGACGCTTATAAACAGGCGGTCAAAATAAAACCGGATTTTAGCTCCGATGAACGGATCGCTTACATCCAGGCCGTCAAGGGGAATTACCGCGAGGCTCAAAGCTCGATCGATCAGTTCATCCTCATGGCCCCGGGACAGGGCGGCAAGGGCCAGGGATACTGGTGGAAGGCCGTTTTCAACCATCTCTCCGGCAGGCGCGATCAGGCCAAAACGGAGATGGAAAGATTCAAGGGGTTCGCGGAATCGGCCGGATTTAAGACCGGGGTGGCGTTGGCCCAGGAAGGCCAGAGCCTTCTCTCATTTGATCGTGGAGAGTATGATTATGAATTTTCCGCTCGACCAGGATGTCGTGCCGCGTGCGTATGAAAAGATGGGAAATATTGATAAGGCGATTGAAGCTTATCAAAAGCTCGTCACCTTCGACCCGAAAGGCCAAGACCGCAGGATGCACAACCCCACTTATCATTTTCGCCTGGGGAAGCTCTATGATTCCAAGGGGCTCAAGGAACAGGCGAGAGCGGAATACCAGAAGCTGCTCGAGGACTGGAAGGATGCCGACCTCGGCATTCCCGAACTCATGGACGCAAAAAAGCGACTGGGGATCTCTCGCTGATCGGCCCTCGCGCCCGGCGCCCGACGCTCTTATCAGGGGCCGTAAGGGAGGCATGCCCACCCGCGGAGGATCTCTCGGCTGATTTCCTCGTTCTTGACTTCGATCCTCGGTCAGGAATATCATTTTTTCGAGACGGGTGGTATCGATTCCGAGCTTAATGGGAGGGAAAATGCTTCGCCGAAAAAAATCGGAAGTCCTATCCCTCGAAGGTTTTATCCCTATTAATCGAACGTCCTATCTCTTGTCCGTGGAGAGTTTCAAGTGATCGGACAACGGCTACAGCATTACGAGATCGTCGGCAAGTTCGGCGAAGGCGGTATGGGCGAGGTCTACAAAGCCCGCGACGTGCGCCTGGACCGTTTCGTAGCCATCAAGGTCCTGCCGCCCGAAAAAGTCGCCGATCCCGACCGCAAGCGGCGCTTCGTGCAGGAGGCCAAGGCCGCCTCCGCTCTGAACCACCCGAATATCGTTACCGTGCACGACATCGGCGAGGCCGATGGCATGACGTTCATCGCCATGGAGTGCGTCGAGGGCAAGACCCTCGACCAGTCGATCGGGCGCAAGGGGTTGAAGCTCGACGAGGTGATCAAATTTGCGATCCAGATTGCCGGCGCGCTGGCCAAGGCACATGCCGCCGGGATTGTGCACCGGGACCTGAAGCCGTCCAACGTCATGGTCACCGGCGACGGGCTGGTCAAGGTGCTCGACTTCGGACTGGCGAAGTTGAGCGAACCGGGGGTGCCCGGCGAACTGGCCGTCACGCGGACACTGGAGGCCGTGACGAAGGAAGGCTTCGTCGCCGGCACGGCCGCCTACATGTCGCCCGAGCAGGCGGAAGGAAAACCGGTCGATGCGCGCTCGGACATCTTCGCCTTCGGCGCGGTGCTGTACGAGATGGTGACCGGCAGGCGCGCGTTTCAGCGCGATTCCCAGGCCTCCACCATTGCGGCGGTGCTGCTCGAGCAGCCGGAATCGGTTGCCGCGATCATCGCCGATGCCCCGCGTGACCTGGAGAAGATCATCTCCCGCTGCCTGCGCAAAGACCCTGCGCAGCGGTTCCAGGGGATGGCCGATGTGCAGGTCGCGCTCAAGGAGTTGAAGGAGGATTTCGACTCGGGGACGCTGGTCCGTGCCGCACCGCCGCGGCGCGCCCGTCGCCGGACCTGGATCTGGGCGGCGGGCGCGCTGCTTGTCGTGCTGGCGCTTGGCGCCATCGGATGGTTCCTGCTGCGCCGGCCGGCGGCCTCCGCTCCAGCCAGGGTCAGCGCGTTTGCCGCGCGCGCGGGACTCGAGTGGGGGCCGGCGTTCTCGCCGGACGGCAATCAGGTGGCGTTCGTCTGGAACGGCGAGAAGCAGGACAACTATGACATCTACGTGCAGCTCGTGGGCGAAGCCACGCCGAGCCGTCGGACCACCGACCCGGCCTTCGACTTCAGTCCCGTGTGGTCGCCCGACGCCCTCCGCATCGCGTTCCTCCGAGAGACCCAGGCTGGAACGGAGGTTCTGGTCGTTCCAGCCGCCGGCGGCGCGGAGAAACGGCTCCATGTTTCATTGGTCCGCTCTTGGTTCGACATACGGCAGCTGGCGAGGCAGTTTTGCGGTCTGGCCTGGTCGCCCAACGGTAAGTTCCTGGCGATCGTGGACCTGGAATCGCCCGAATCCCCCCGCAGCATCTTCCTTCTTGACATCGAAACGCGGGAGAAACGGAAGCTCACCACACCGCCGGCCGACTGGGTCGGCGACGGGATGTCCGCTTTTTCACCCGATGGCCGAACTCTGGCCTTCGCGCGAACGCGCGGCGGCTACCCAAGCGATATCTACGTTCTGGCACTCTCCGAGAACGGTGAGCCGCGGGGGGAGCCAAGGCCCATCACGAAGGACAACAAGACGATCTTCGGCTTCGATTGGACCGGCGACGGCCGCGCCGTGGTCTTTGCGTCGGACCACAGTGGAATGCACGCGCTGTGGCGCGTGGCCGTTTCCGGCGGGGAACCCGAACGCCTCGGTGTGGGGAGCGACTTTTGCCTCTGGCCCGCGGTTTCACGCAAAGGGAACCGGCTGGCGTATGTCAAAGCAACGTGGGACTACAACATCTGGCGCGTGGCCGCGCCCGGCGCGGGCGCCGCTCATCAGGGCGCCCCGGCGAAGATCACGCAATCGCCTTTGATCGATATCAGCCCGTCCTTCTCTCCTGACGGCAGCAAGATTGCTTTCGCCTCCAACACGTCGGGCAACTTTAGCATCTGGACTTGCCGCAGCGATGGCTCCCAACCTGTCCGGCTGGCCGAGGGCCTCTGGCCCCAATGGTCTCCGGACGGGCGGCAGATCGCCTTCTTTAGGGCACTTGGCACCAAAGAGGACAAGTTTCCGGACGTTTGGTGCGTGGATGCCGAGGGCGGATCGCCGCGCCGGCTGACCGCCGGGGACTTCATCGAGATGTATCCCATTTGGTCGCGGGATGGCCAATGGATTTACTTCTACTCAGAGCGCGGCGAAGAAGGATACGGGGTGTGGAAAGTGCCGGCGGGCGGAGGACAGCCGGCTTTGGTGGTGCCAAAAGTCGCGCGGGTTCTCGAGTCCGTCGATGGTACTTTCTATTTCTACACGGGACCCGGCGGTCAGATCTGGAAGGTCCCCGTGGCGGGCGGCGAACCGGTGCCCGTGCTGAAAATAAACGGCCCACTTTGGACACTGTCGGCATCCGGCATCTATGTCCTCGACCCGTACGCCGAGGGCGGCCCGGCGATCCAGTTCTTCCCGTTTGCGGGAAACAGGCGCCCGGAGGTCCTGCGGCTCGGGGGAGTGCCTGAAGATTATCGCTTTACCATGGACCGGGTGGACGTCTCGGCCGACGGGCGCTGGATCCTCTACGCGTATCGTGACCGGCACGATGCCGACATCATGCTGGTGGAGAACTTCCGCTAAACCCTTATGGCCCGGGCACCGACCGCGTCGATCGACGCCACTAAATTCTATCTCGCGAGGCACGAAACGAAGACGGGGGAGCTTTATCGTATCGACACCCTCTTCTCGATATGATAACGTTTCCCAGCCGTCTTGGGCGTCTACGGTCTCACCACGTCCATCCGCCGTCGCTCTCTCGTCCATGGCGCCGCCGCCTCGAGCCGTCCCCCCACGGCGATCGGAACCTGACGGTCCCGCCTCCGCTTATACATGAACCCTCCGCCTCCCTGAACGGCAAGGACCTCAAGGGCCGGACGGCCACGGTCAACGAAGCTCGTCCCCGGACGGACAAGCCCAGGACCGGCGGCTTCGGCGGCAGCAAGCGGTTCTAAGACCTGCTTAGCCCGGGACACGGGCATAACGCGCGTGTCCTGAAATCCATTCGAACGTAGGGCGGCCGCCCGAGAAAGGTGATTCGCCCTTTTTTATTTTTCGGGGGTTTTTCCGGGGGGGCCAACTCCCCCTGATGATTTAAGCTTTTCTTCCGACTCATCGGGCACCTGAAGTTGACCTTTGTCGCGAAGAAGCCGCCGCCCTCCTAAATCCTTGAGCAGGTCGCCCTGATGGCGGCCGAGGAGAGCGAGGAGTACGAATAGCGGGTAATCTAGGGAGGGAGGTGGCCTGCCGTCGATTGGGGGATTTCCCGGCCGCGCGGACCGGCCATCAAGGGAAAAGGGCCCTACTCGGCGTGTTTTATAGTCCTTGACTTGGGCCCGGGGCCGGCGATATCATCATTTCCTGATGGGAGGCATCAGTTCCGAGCCTTATGACCGGCGGATGCGCGCGCCGCGAAAAAGGAATTTCCTATACGATGGTGACAGACAACTCAAGGCAGTCTCTCATGCGCCGGAGGCGCGTCCAGGCGCGTGAAAATTGATGGTCTTTTTAAAGCAGCCACGAATGACACGAATGGGCAACGGGTTTGCAGCTTCCTAAACTCGGCCATCACATGATGCTCTGCTTACCATCAACTGAAGAACACCTATGATCGATCGCACCCTCTCGCACTATCGCATCCTGGGAAAGCTCGGCGAAGGAGGTATGGGCGTGGTCTATAAGGCGCGCGACCTGCGCCTGGACCGCTTTGCCGCATTGAAGGTGCTGCCCGTCGACAAAGTGTCGGACGCGGAGCGCTGCCGCCGCTTTGTGCAGGAGGCGAAAGCAGCCTCCGCGCTGAACCACCCGAATATCGTTACGATCTACGACATCGATGAAGCCGACGGCGTGCACTTCATGGCGATGGAGTTCGTGGCAGGCAGGACCCTCAGCCAACTGATCGGCCGCAAGGGCTTGCCGCTCAAGGATGCGCTGAACTTCGCCGTCCAGATTGCAGACGCGCTCGGCAAGGCGCACGCAGCCGGTATCGTGCACCGCGACCTGAAACCCTCGAACATCATGGTGACCGACGAAGGTCTGGTGAAGATCCTCGATTTCGGTCTCGCCAAGCTGGTGGAGTCCACCGCGGAACCCGATGAAGGTGCGCCGACCATGAGCTTTGAGCACACGCCCATTACAGAGGAGGGCAAGATCCTCGGCACTGTGGCCTACATGTCGCCTGAGCAGGCCGAGGGCAAGCCGGTGGATGCACGCTCGGATATCTTCTCCTTCGGCTCGGTGCTCTACGAGATGCTCACCGGCCGGCGCCCTTTCACGGGCGAAACCAGCGCTTCGACACTGGCGGCGATTATCACCAGGGACCCCCTGCTACCGAGCGAGATCTTGGGTACGCTGCCCATCGAGGTCGAGCGTGCGATTTTGCGTTGTCTGCGCAAGGAACCGCAAAGACGGATGCAGACCATGTCTGATCTGAAGGTTCTGCTTCAGGACCTGAAAGAGGAATCCGAATCAGGCATGCTGTCGGCGGTTCGTCCGGCACCACCGCGTCGCAAAAGCAGGATCTGGCTGGTCGTCGCGTTATCCGTACTGGTCGTGATCGCGGTGGGGGCGGCCGCCGCCTGGTTTTTCCTCCGGCAGGCCGCTGAAGCACCGGCTCTCGAAATGGAGCGCCTGACCTTCGAGTCCGGGCTGGTCTTGACACCCGCCATATCCTCGGACGGTAAGCTTATCGCCTACGCTTCCGACCGTGCCGGTTCGTTTGATATCTACGTCCGGCAGTTGAGCAGCCAGCAGGCGATCCGGCGGACTCAACACGAAGCCAACGACACGTATCCTTGCTTTTCGCCGGACGGGTCGAAGATCGTCTTCCGCTCCGAGCGCGACGGTGGCGGCCTCTACATTATGGATGCTCTGGTCGGGACGGAGCAGAAAATTGCCGACGCCGGGCGTTTGCCCAGCTTCTCTCCGGATGGCGCCACCATCCTGTATCTGGTCGGATCCCCCCTTGTCCGGCGGGCGAAGTTGTTCCTTGTCTCCGCCAACGGCGGTACACCACAGCCGTTTCAGCCGGAATTCATTGTCCCGCCGGTCGGCCCAGAGCACTCGCGGCCGCTCTGGTCGCCTGACGGCAAATACATTCTCTTCGACGGCATTCACTCCGTCGATTGGAGGAGCCGCGACTGGTGGATTGCGCCCGCTGCGGGCGGCGAGGCCGTGCGGATTGGTGCTCCTCCCAGGCGAGCGGGCGTGAGTATTCGCTATGCAATCGCCTGGGTGGGCAACCACGTTTATTATTCTGAGGGCACGTCGACGGGAGGCACGGACCTCAGCCGCGTATCCTTGGCTCAAGGGCCATGGCGGATAGACGGCAAGCCGGAAAGGCTCTCGTCGCCGGCCGGCTTGCTGTATGGCGCCTCGGTCTCGGCTGACGGCCGGATGGTTTTCGCTTTGATGGAAGTGATGGTGAATATTTGGGCAGTGGGGCTCCAGGCAAACAAAGGCATCACGTCCGGGTCACTTCAACCCGTCACATCGGATTCGATGATGAAGATGGGATTCACAGTTGCTGCCAATGGTTCCCGAATTGCCTATTCGACTGTAGCACCGCAAAATCTGGGCATTCGCGTTCGCGATCTTGCGAGTGGGCGTGAATATCAGGTCGTGGGCTCCGGCGGAACCTCCAACCCGCAGCTAAGCGCTGACGGTACCATGCTTGCATACAGCGACAGCCCCGGCGGCAAGCTGGCTGCTTTCGTGACCGAGCCCGGCGCGCCTGCGGCGCGACAGGTATGCCAGGATTGCCTCGTGCAGGATTTCTTCGCAAATGACGCCGAAGTGCTGGTGGATTACGGGGATAAAGTCGTACGGCAGAACGTTGTCTCCGGCAAGAGTGAGCCATTGATCGACACGACCGGGCTGGAGCTCATGGACATTGATCTGTCGCCCGATGGCCGGTGGGTGGCATTCACGATGCCTCGACCTGACATGAAAGCCGGGCTGTATCTCGCGGCGGTGGGGCAGCAGCCCTCCCGGCAGGACATGTGGATCGAGATCGCCGCAGACCCCAATTACATTGGTTCGCCTTCGTGGTCTCCTGATGGCAAACTGCTGTACTATGCTTCGAACCGCGACGGCTTCATCTGTGTCTGGGCGCAGGCCATCGCAAGCGACGGCAAGCCTGCGGGCGCCCCCGTCGCAGTATTCCATAATCACAAGTCATCCCCTAGCGCGATGATCGCGATGATCCTAAGCTCCCTGATCCGGGTGACCCCGGACAAGCTCTACATGCGGCTGGGCGAGGCCAAAGGGAGTCTCTGGTCGATCAAGCTGAACCGATAAACTTATAAGCATTTCTATCCGGGGACGCAGGTAGGGGCATGGAGGCCGTATCTGTAGTTTCCAGTTTTTACACCCCCTTTTTTTCTAGACAGAAGTATGTTAGTCTATCATATGAGGCGATCGATCTTTTCCGGGATTTGGGAATCAATTCTTTAGGGAAATTGTATGGCGTGGCAAACGTCCCCATTTATTCCCTTACGGCACTTAACTCTCGGAAAATCAAGGAGAAAGAACATAAAAAAAGCATTAATCTTTCTGATGAGCGCGGTGTTTCTCTTGCTGGCGAGAGGAGCCGCCGCACAGGAGGACCCGCCTTGTCTCACCCCGAACAACACCGTCCCCGCAACAGTCGCGCAGTATCACAACGAGTGGCTTACAAAGGACGGGGCGGATGTCGTCAAAGGACATCTTTGGAAAGTCGCCGGTAACTCTAAGAAGCATTGGGATAGAGATGCAGAGGGGCGAGACACGCTGGTCATTAACTGCATCATACAAGGCGGCGGCGGCGATATGATCGCCTTGATGGTGGAGGGGAAAGGCCCAGGTGCAAAGGAAGCGGAAGGCGGCAAATCGTTTTTCTCAAATCTCGCAAGCCGCACCGACCACACCCAGCAGGAAGCGGATGTTCTTTTCCAAAAGTATTCCACCCTCGGTTATTTCCGGTCGGTTTCCGATCCGGATAATGAAGGGCAGGAAGTAAGTGAAG
>Ga0315277_10008385_pt1 | contig 13300 bp, 28 predicted proteins | sample YL17G05_15_MG_FD_203695 | JGI IMG/M metagenome (GOLD analysis project Ga0315277, IMG submission 203695) | Sediment microbial communities from Yellowstone Lake, YNP, Wyoming, USA - YL17G05_15 | ecosystem: Environmental > Aquatic > Freshwater > Lake > Sediment | place: USA: Wyoming | collected...
ACAGCTTGCGATCCTCACACTCCTTCAGCTCGGTATGGCCGAAAGGACATTGATAGGGAAGGTTGGCAGACCCGTTTTTAATAACCTTCTCGAATTGGGATTGATCGAGAAAAGAGAAAAGAAAATGTGCGTGACGATGTTAGGCATTAAGAAATTATTAGAGAAGGGGGTGACGAATTGAAATCACACTATGCCTTTTGTTTAGGCACGTTTTCCCCAAAGAAGGCCGAGAAGATTAAGCGATTGATCTATGAAGGGGGAAAGTCGAGGACTGTTTATATCGTCTTGCGTGGGAGAAGCCCGAAAAAATCAGCACCGAGAAGGGGAAGGAACCCTTATGCCTATTCACTCCCAAAAAGGTATGCAAACAAATACGCCCTCTATGTCCGGCCACGACCAAAGGTTGAACGGATAAAAGCTCTTGCCGAGAGAATCAACCAAATCAGGGGGGATAGACCCTCTTCCAGTTTTCCTCATCCAGATGTCCGTGAAATGACGAGAATCATAAAAGATTTAAAAAGAATGGGATATTCAAAAATCCAAATTGTCAAAATGCTGGGCGGTAATCCTCTTGTCCAGCAAGGAAATCCAATATCGGTAAAGGAGATGATATGAGTATTATCGCAGAATGGATTGAGAGAAGAACGATCTCGGCTTCGGAGATGCCAGCCACGACACTTGTAAACTCCTACCGAGATAGCCTAAAATTTGAGGAAAATCCGCTATCTGAAATCTATGAGAACGAGATTTTAAGGCGACTTTGGCTGATCTGCCCCCTTGTCCCTACCCATGAAAAGTAAGAAGTCTTGCGAGAAGGGGCAAATTTCAACGCCCAGGGGTATAAACGGGGCAGAGATGGGTCAGTTATGCAAACTTTCGGGTTTATACTTAAAAATATGCAAACCCAATGCCTCCAAAATCTCCATGCCCTTCAGCTGGCTCTTTGACCACTTCCCTCTCTTAGCGAAGAAGACAAACCACACTGTTTCGTTTGAGAATGGAGTAAACTTCCGGTGCATCACCACGGGATCCCCGAGCCGGCTGATCACTTCGAAGCCCTCGACAGTAGATTTCGAGATGAATTGTCTCCACTCGGGGGATTTTTTGGCGCGCTTCATTTTTTCCAATAATCAGAATCGGTTCCTGGGCACGGCCTTATCATCAAATCCTTTACGCCATCCCACCACTGATCTTGGAGCTCTTTGGTTTTGGCCTGGAGCTCATCTTTTTGTGCTCTTGTAAACCGAGGCATCATTTTCCTGAGTTTCCTGATGGCCAGAAAGGTCTCTCTTGCTTTTTGGGCAACAACTTCTCTGCTCGTCATTTGATTTCTATATGATCTATTGTCAGGGTATTCCCTGCCAGGAGATGTGAACTTAAGACGTTAAGATCTTCTCCGTAATTCCCACAAGTAAAAATAATAGAATCTTTTGAAATTTCTTTGGGAGAGTCTAAGTCTATGCCCGAAACTACGGTTAGCATCTCGTCTGCTGATTTCCCAGCCTTCCGCATTTTTTTTAACTGCCTCGTGATCTCCTTCAGGTGCTCCACCATAGAGGCTGCCACGCAAGTCATTACGCCATGATCTAACGTCCCGGTTTGAAGAATCTGAAAATGGGGTTTGGCGGGAAGTTTGAAAACCTGGGAAACGCCCAGAAGATTCTTTCGAACTGAATATATGCGCATGATCCAAGACCTATCTGAAAGTGCCCCTACCCCCTTTTTGGCAATCAAACCGGTGAGGCTCCTGCTCATCTTCATTTATACTTCAACGCCTCCCCGCAGGATTGCTTTTGACTGGCACACTCCGAGCAGTTTGTCGGAGTGGGAATAGTCAGGACTCCCCTCGTGCCTATTCCTCCATCAGACATGCCAACTTGTTTATTCTCGATCTGGTTGAAATGAAGGGCCCATGGGTGGGCACAGACAGGGCAGACCTTAAAAAGGTCGATGGCCTTCTTCCCCTCTTCCGCCCTGTAAACCAAAACAGCGCTGCAGGGACGCGGGACCAGGGCGCTCTCAATCTTCGTCTGGATAAGATCATCGATCGTGAGGCCTGCCGTGTTGGCTTTTAACGTATCTAAAACTTCTTGTGGAATCTCCATCTCGACCGTGTATTTTATTTCCATGGGTTCTCCTTTAAGCATTATGAAAGAATATTTTGTTTTGGTTTTCTCCAAAGGCCATAAACCATCTCTTGCTCGGTCACGGTTTCCCCATCCACTACATAAACCTGGTATCCAGTCCCATCAACATCATTGTGGAATCGGCACCAAACCCATCCGGGAAGCTTTTCGTTTTGAAGGTGCTTTATCTTCATAGATTTATTCTCTATAGTAGAAACCTGATGTCCGATGAAGACTTGGCCATTAAACGAGAGAAGGTCGAAACAACCGAAACAATCCCGATGAATGGGCCGCATAGCATTTTGGAAAAAAGCGACCCCATAGAAGGGCCCATCAACGCGGTGGCCTATGCCTTCAAGAATTTTTCTAACTTCCCTGGAAAAATCTAACCCTTTTTGGCGAGCCGATTTCATCCTTTCCTCCACGCCTTCAAACTCCTTCTCCGCTCCGTCTCCGGATCGAAGAACCTCTCTCCGCAATTTATACACCTGACATCTTCGATCCAGCCACCATTGCCATCGGTGGAAAGAATGAGATCAATGGTTATAAAGCCTCCGCACTTCGGGCATCTCGTCTTCGGTTGAACCGTTTGGCTTTCAACCATCTCCGGCACGATATTTAATCTCCTTTCCATCCCCCTCGGATTTGAATGATTTAAACAAAGGCCATTCCCTGCTCTTCCAAATTTCTAAAGGCAAAAATTCTTCTGATAGTCTCTTTTGATGTCGCACGAACATCTCGGCGCTCTCTTGAAAGTTTTTAGGCTGGATCCCATTTTTCTTATAATTTTTTAATTGAAATGAGGTTAGGGCTGGGTCGTGCCCGGGCATCTGGTGTTTTTGATGAAGCTCCATTAAAGCTAAATAATATTCTTCTCTCGACATTTGTTTGGCCATCTTCTTTTTAATCACTTCGATACAATCCAATGCTATTTGTTTTCGTTTTTCCATGACGCACCTATCTCTTTCCCCATGCCTTGCTCCTCGAGAACCTTCTCTGCAGGTCGGTAATCACCATCAATTTTTTTTGGCCTTTTGGCATCTTCATAATTCCCTTCGAAAACCTTCACGGCGTTTTTGTCATTCTCTATCAGCCAATCAAAGGTTGGGAACCAATCCTTTTTCCCATCCTTTCCGGGAATAAGAACAAGATCTGCTTTTTTAAAAACCTTTATCCACCAATCACTTTCTCTATGTTCTTTAAGCCTGGTTCTTATTTTGTCGAGCCTACTTTTTGTTTGGCTGATTTTTGGTAAATATTGAACGTTGTCATTAAAAATAAAGATTAGTTCGTTTGGCTGTAAATCGGTGACTGTGGGAGACGCAGGGGTTTCTTCTTTTGGAATGGTTAAGGAATGGTTAAGGAATGGAATGGAGTCCTTAAACCCTTCCGTAAACGCTTTAATAAACCGTTCCCTCGACCGTTCATCTAACTGTTTACATAACCCTTCAACATACTGTTTAAATATATGATAAAATTCACTCTTTAGTTTACATTCCGGGATTTCATCATACATTTTTGACCAGTGTTTTACTACATTTGGGTTATCCGGGGGGTCATAGAAGATTGCTCTTGGGATGAATATTACCCGCGCCACAAAGTCGGCTTTTACCATTTCTTTATCTAACAGTTCCTTAAACCGTTTGCGAAACTGTTCCAATGGCCAGCCGAGGTTTTCAGCAAGGGCGGCTTCTCCGATGTTAAAAAGGCCAGGACACGAATTGGTATGCGGACCCGTCAGAAGATATTGCCAAAGGGTCTGGGCATTTGGCTGTGGTTTAGAGAGAGCCTTGAATTTTTCGTCTCCCCACATACGGGGATCAATTTTCCGGTATCTTCCCATTGAACGCCTTTGTCAGATGGAATTTACCACACCGGCACTTATAGGCCTTAAAACAGACCCAATCGAAAGTCTTATGCTCATACTTCATCTTTGTGCAGACCGATCGAAGGGCATCCTCTTCAGTGTCGTAAGCCTTCTTTTTACATCCAAAAAGAAAGGGGTCGCTGGGCGCCCTTGATCCGGAGTGACCTCGGCTTCCCAACAACCCCCTCTTTTTGGACTTATTCTCTTTTGTCATGGTCACTCCGCAAAATGTAGGCTCCATCTTAAGTCAATGAATTTCCGAATGTCAAGAGAATAATTATTAGAATTTTCTAATCTTTAAAATAATACTTGACAAGAGTAATTTGTTATGATACAGATTACTTCGTGAAGAACATAAGATATAAAGATGAACAAAGATTCTATGATAGCATGATTAAAAAAGGAAAACGGCTGATCATCCAGCCATATCTAAAACAATTTAAAATCAGACCAGATTTTTATTGTATCGACGAAGACACTTTTTATGAAGTTATCTCAACGAGACAGGCTTACCATTCGAGAAAGGATAGAATTAACGCAGCGATAAAAAAAGGATTGAAAATTAAAATTGTCAATCCAGACGGGACCGAATATCATTCCAAAAAACCAAAACTTAAAATTCAAAAACCCATTAAGGCCGCCCCAATTTATGATATCCACAAGGGGAAGTTAATAGTAGAAAGCGTATTCTCTGTTTTAAGAAAGGAGGATCAAAACATTTAAGTAAGGGTCAGAAATTAAAATCTAAAAGGAGGAAGTAGTTATGAAAAGAGCATCTTTTTTGTCATTGATTTTGGTCTTAGTTTTTAGCGGAATGGCATATGCCACCGATCCACATGCGGACGCAACAGCAACGATTGAGATGACCAATAATGGAGCCGGTGGTTCTATTCTATCGCCTTCAGCGGTTGCTACTGGTGGAGCAGGTGGTTCGGTAACTATCAATAAAGACGCCATTAAGAACACCAATACGAATCTAAATGTCAATACCAATGTGTTCGATCCAAAGAACACCAATGTTAACAAGAATCTGAATATTGGCATTCAGGACATGAACAACAAGCAGGAAATCAAACCTGTCCAGACCGTCCTTTTTGAATCGCCTGTCCAACTCCCCAATATTCCTTCCGCATCAATCCCTGAACTGAACTTTGGGAATGGCCGATTAAAGGACGCCACAAAGGACTTCCCCAAAATAGCAGCCTATGGTATTGACCGGCTTGACCCGGACAAGGATACGATTCGGGACGTCCTGATTGTTAAAGACGGAGTAAAATTTAAGAACCTCTATAAGACAATCATTGAGACATCGAAAGACCTTACGGGGAGTGGGAGCAAAACCGCAAAGAAGATGCGATATCAGATCATCAGGCACGAGTCAAATACATCAAGAGTCTTTGGCGTTGTCATTAATGGAGGAGGCACAGGAGTCGTTTCCAGCGGATTAGGGGGCGGAGCTGGTGGCGGCGGCATTGGGCCTCAATGGGGCAGAACTTCTGCAGATGATTTGTTCGATATCGTTTTTGCGGATGTTATATAATTGGTCAGGGAGGGTTGTTTGCCCTCCCAATTTCTTCTAAGGAGATCCCAATGCCATCTCATACAATCAGAAATATCGATTCAAAACTTTGGAGAGAAGTAAAGGGCGAATGTGGATACAGAGGAGTAAAAAGCATCGATGGCCTTATTCTGGATCTCCTGAAAAGGTGGGTGGAAGAGTCTAAAAAGCTCAGGAAGAAAGAAAAAGAGGCGGGGCTATGATTTGGCAGGGACAGAAAGAGTTTTGGCAAGCCTTTTGGTTTCTGTGGGGTTTGGTTTCATAGCTGTGATACTTTTATGAAAGAGATTTTCAAGGAAAAGAATTTTAGGCCAGACAGTCTCGATCTGATCACCCATTGTGATAAGGTCATCGCAGATTATTCTGGGCAGGGATTAAAGTTGACCCTTCGTCAGCTTTATTACCAATTAGTCACAAAGAACATCATCAAAAACGAGGAGCGTTCCTACAAAAACCTATCAAGCTTAGTTAGTGATGCCCGCCTTGCCGGCATGTTGGATTGGGATGCGATCGAAGATCGGATTCGAGTCCCCACAATCCCAACGGAATTTAAAAACCTAAAAGACCTGGTGGATGCGGCTCTCTATTCCTACCGGCTTCCCAGGTGGGAAACCCAGGAGGATTATATCGAGTTATGGGTGGAGAAAGACGCTCTTGCCGGAGTCCTGCGTCCCATCGCCGATCAATACCACGTCCCAATGATGGTTAACCGTGGCTATTCTTCTCAGTCAGCTATGTATGAAGCATCAAAGCGGTATCTCAACCAAGAAAAAAATTTGGCCTTGCTTTATCTGGGAGATTTCGATCCTTCGGGAGAGGACATGGTTCGAGACATCGCCGACCGGATGGAAATGTTTGGGATTGATATAGTGGTGAGAAAGATCGCCCTCACCCTTGCACAGGTAAAGAAATATAACCCACCACCAAATCCCACGAAGCATAAAGACCCACGCTCCAAAGAATTTATCGCAAAACACGGAGCCTCTTCGTGGGAAGTTGACGCTATCAATCCAAAAGAACTCACAAGGATCATCACAAAAGAAATTGAGTCCTATGTTGACAAAGATGCGACGGAGAGGATCATCGATAAAGAGGACGATGATAAAATTAAGTTAACCAAAGCAGTCCAAAAGATTATGAAAGGAAAATGATATGGCAAAGCTCAAAGTGGCCCTGGATACGATACCGGAGAAGATTCAGGGATTGATTAAGGATTATGCTGAGGAACTTGAAAAGGCGTGGCTCAAAAGAGATGACAAAGAGGATCTCACCGTAAGTTTCTCTGCAAGGTTTTCCGTCAAGCAGGGGACAAATTCGTGTGAGGTCGGGATCAGCTTCATCCCCGAGAAGATCAACGACAAGGCGAATTTCACCTGGGATGACAAACAGGAAAAGCTTCCTCTCAAAAAGGGTGGGAAGAAGATCGAATGAGCGTTACAAACGAGGCTTTAATTCGGGTTTTGGAGGATGCCCTGGCACGGGAATATGAGAAGATCAGGTCCGCTGAGGCTGAAATTCATAAACTCAAATTAGAACTTCTGGAATTGGGAGTTGAACTCTGAAAAAAGAAAAAGAAGATTTCATTGTTATTAAAGACACGGAGACCGGAAAGTTTTTTAGCGAAGAGGATTCGGGAGATGGTCCCGGCCCTTATACAATCTATTCCTGGGTGGATATCCATGAGGCGACCCGATACCCCATTTGGGAAATCTCGGACCCGGGCGACCATTACGAAAAAACACCAGCCCAAGATTTTATCCATCCATCCAGGTTTAAGATGCCCGCAACGGCTTGCACGGTTAGAATCTGTGTTACAGAAACCATTGAGGTTATAAAATGGCACTGACCAAATCAAGAGGTAATATGTATCCCTGGGTCAGTCACACCTGGAACCCGATCAAGGGGAAATGCCAGTTTGAGTGCCCTTACTGCTATGTGAAGGAGATGCCATTAAAGCAATACCAGGTCCCATGCTATCTCGATGAGAAAGAACTGACAACAAATTTGGGTAAGGACCGAACAATCTTTGTCGGATCAATGGGGGATATGTGGGGCCCGTGGGTGGAATATGAATGGATCCAAAGGGTCTTAGGAAGATGCGCTCGATTCCCAAATACCCATGTGTTTCAGAGCAAAAATCCGCCGCGCTTCTTTGAATTTCTCCCCTGGTTTCAAGCCATAACTGTTTATTTGGGGACGACTATCGAGACAGATCAATACCCGGAAGGGTTTAAAACAAATGCACCTTCTATCGGGGAAAGGGTTGAGGCCATCGGCAGGCTCAGCGCAAAGGGGATGAAAACTTTCGTTACGATCGAGCCGATTATGAGATTCAACCTGAACGCACTCATCCACGACATCGAATTCATAAACCCGTCTTTTGTGACGATCGGTGCGGACAGCAAAGGGCACGGCCTCGTCGAACCCTCCGAAATGGCTGTCCAGCAGTTGATTGAGGATCTTGGGATTATGGGAATCGAGATCCGGCAGAAAAAGAATCTCGAAAGGTTGAGGAAATGAAAGAATTTGTATTGTCAGCATTAACAGTCATTATTTTTTTGGCAATAATCACCTTATTTTTTGGAGCAATTAGTGGAGGATGGTGATGATCAAAAAACTATTGTTATTGGCTATGGTGTTAGGTTTTATCATTTACTTGAAGCCTGGGCTACAGTTCCCAGACGGTTCGACTTCAATGAAGGTAGATGAACCGTTTACAAAGCTCTCCGCTACTCCAGTAGCCGTGTATCCAGACCGAGTAGAGTTTTATGGAGTCCCCGTCTATGTTCCGACTCGAAACATTCTTTATATTGAGGGGAAAGACTGGAGAAAATGAAGGAGAAATCATGATTAAAAAACTGATAAATAAAATTCTTCATTTGTTTGGCTATCATCTCACAAAGATGCCGAGGCCATATCAGAGGAAGAAAAAAATTGTTGCCCCTACTCAATACGATTTGAAGGCTTAAGACGATGGAACAAAGCCTTTGGGATGAACTAAGAGATCATCTTAAAAAAATAGGAGGTAAACAGCACATGGGAGGAGAACTGTCAAAAGAAGGAAGATTGGTTGCGGGCGCAATGGCAAGCATTAAAGAAGAAACCCAAATCGAGCAATTACTGGACATGGCCATCTCGGACTTTAAGGCCGCGATCGTGGAATACAAAAAGAGAGTGGACGCCAGCCTTCTCCATGCCAAAGCAGAGATCGCCAAACTGGAGACAGACAAGGTTATTCTCAGAAGAATGATCGTCGAACTTCGGAAAGAAAAAGAGCAGGTTCGGGAGATCGTGAAGGTAAAATGAACGAAGAGCTTCCCCGAGTTTCAGACATCATTGGGAGATACGAAGATACGACCTGGTATGACGAGGCCTCCAGGGAAAGGGGAACTATCGTCCACCGGATAATTAAAGGACTTCTAAAAGGTTTGTGGATTCCGAAACATCCTCTTCATCAAGGTTACATCGATTCCTTTTTGGGCTGGAAAGAAGAAATGGTTGAGGAAGTTATTCTTGTGGAAGAGCCCCTCGTCTGTGTCGAATTTGGGTTCAGGGGAAGGCCGGACGCCATCTTAAAATTAAAAGGGGATATCGGATTATCTATCCCCGATTGGAAAACTTCAGCCAGTGCTTCTGTGTTAATGAAAAAACTATGGAGACTTCGGACCGGTGGTTATCGTATTCTTGCAGAAAGCAACGGCTATAAAATTTGTAGATGTTTGGATCTTCTTTTGAATGTCGATGGAAAGCCAGCCAGGGCAACGGCAGAGGGAGAATTATTGGATACGGCTTATTTTTTAAGAGCCCTCGATTTGAATAGATTTTTAAATGGGTGAAAGATGAAGATTAAAATCAATGAATTTGATGGTTGCTTTTCTTTCGACTTCACTCCGGAGACGATGGAAGATATCGCCATGCTGGTGAGAGCGAAAAAGAATGGTTTAAGAGAAGTAAGGGGAATGTTTGTCTATTGCAATAGGGATCTGTCGGTAAACGGTTCTTTGGTTATTGGAAAGCGTAAGGAAGAGAAAACAGCAATTTAGGAGAGGAGAACCCACAATGGTAGAGCTCAAATTCAAATTCCTTGAAGGATTGGACGAAGAGAAAGAGACATTACCGGAAAAAGTAACACCTTATCCTATTCTCGACCTGGAAGAGGCCAAAAAGACTTTTGCCGGCTACCTCGAAGTGATCGACAATATGCTGGCCACAGCGAAAGACCTTGTCATCAACAACGATAAGACGAACGTCGACGCCACGATCCTCGGGACATCGGCTATGTCCCTGCACAAAAAGATCATGGCTCAAAAAGAAGCGACGCAATCTTATATGGAAGCGAAAGGGTTCGTCGATAAATTTGAGACCTTTGTGGTCATGCTGACCGAGAAACTTTATTCCACCAATAAGAAGAAAGAGACAATCGTCTCCATCACAAAATCTAAAATCGCTCAGTGGGCGGTTGTTCTCGAATCCGATAGGAGAAAGCAACAGGAGTTAGCCAACAAAGCCACAGTGGGCCTTCAAGCCCAACTCGACACAGAGGCAGAGAAGACAGGGACGATCGCTCCAAAGGTAGAGCCTCAAATCATCCCAAAGAAAGAGTCAACCGTCCGAACCGAGACAGGGGCAGCCTATACGAAGAAGATATGGACATTCAAGGTCAATGATCCAGAGTGGCATATCAAGCAGATATCTAAGACAATGACAATCTTTGAGGATTTCCTGGGTTCCCCACGCCTCAAAGATATTGCCGAGAACTCACATATACAAGAAGTTGGAAAATTGATCAAAGACCTTGAAGATCTCGCCCCCTTCCTCATTCTCAATGAAACGAAGATTCGAAGGGCTGTTATAGATGGCAGAAAGCATATCGGTTCTCTTGGAGATGAGGGGACGGCGATCCACATCTATGAAAAGGTAGATACTTCTTTTAGGACGACATGATGGACATTGATTGTTACGATACCACGCTTTGCGGCGGCGACTGTGATGAGTGCTCCTTAAATATCTTACTTGCCAAAAGAGAGAGGAGAAGGAAATTAATCCGTCTTTTCTATTTTCTGGTTGCGTGTGGCCTTGGGTGTGCTATCGTTCACTGGTTTATTTTCATCTTTATGGAATAAGGAGGAGATCATGGAAATAAAAATTTGGATTGATGTTTGGCCGTATGTAAAAGAAGTCTACCCTACCACTTATCCAATTATGCCAAAACCCGACGGATGCAGGAGATATATGATTACTTGCGAGATCCCCGACTTTGATGGAGACGCAGACCACCTGGTCACGGGGGAGGTCAAAGCGGAGTAATGGCCAGAAAATTGGTAGCCTCAACAATAGAGTGGGACAGAGAAGCGATCGAAGAGATCAAAGAGAGAAAAAATGGATTGGGAAAATGGAAGAAGGATGGAGTGACGCACATGGTTTGCGGGATCAAAGTCGTTCATTCCCCCATTGATGGGAGCTGGTCTCTATGTGGGAGGATTGGAAATCCGATAAAATTAAGCTCAGACTGGAACAACGTAACCTGTAAGATGTGCTGGAAGAAGAAATAACGAATTCCCGAAAGGAGAAGCCGATGGAAAAAGAAATCACAAAAGAAAAAAAGGAGACTCTTCCCCAGAGATTTGAGAAATCCCTTCCCTTAGACAGGATCGATCCCGCAGCGGTAGCAGCCGCAGAATCTGCAAAGGCGATGATCCAATCAGTCTATCTCTATGCCATGAGGAACCCGAGAAACGAGGATCAAGCGAGAGATGACATTCTCCGTGCCTGCAAAAGGCCCGCTTTTGCTGAAAAGGTTGAGTATTCGAAGCCAGTTTCAGGTAAACAAATTAAGGGCCCGTCGATTAGATTCGCAGAATTAGCTCTTCGTGCATGGGGAAATGTCATCACAAAAACCCAGGTTGTTTATGACGACGAAGAGGTTAGAAGAATCATGATCTTTTGTATCGATGCCCAAACCAACATAACCCACTCCAAAGAAGCTGTCATAAATAAAACGGTAGAGAGAAAGAAGCCAACACCAGACAGGGAAGTCATTTCCGAAAGAACCAATACGAATGGTGATAAAGTCTATGTCGTGAGAGCCACCGAAGATGAGCTTCAGAATAAAGAAGCCGCCATTGTCTCAAAGAGCATAAGAAATGAAGGCTTACGTCTGATCCCCACAGACATGATTGATGATGCGATTGACGCAGCGAGGGCAACGCTTCGGGATCGGGATGCCAAAGATCCGGATGCGGCCAAGAAATCCGTCCTTGATTCATTCAGCGAGTTAGGGGTAAGACCAAAGGAAATAGAAACCTATCTTGGACACAAGATCGATACGATCTCTCCGAAAGAACTTCAAAATCTCCGGAGTATCTATCGTGCTATCAAAGACGGGGAAGCTTCATGGAAAGACTACATGGAGAAGGGTGGAGAAGAGGAGAAAGAGCCGGAGATTGATCCAGATGCGATAAAAAAATTCGATGAGTGGGCTATTGCGGGAAAGCTGGATATAACGCTCCTCAATATCTTCTTGGATGAAACAGCAAAAGCCAACGAGATGACCATTGACCAGTTAAAGGCTGGACTTGTAAAGAGTGATAAAATAGAGATCGCCAAGTTTTGGGACCGTTTTGAAAAATATGCTGAGATGGCGAAGAAAAGGGGAACAAAAGAAAAGGAAGGACTCTTTAAAAAATGAAATCCTGTCCCGTTTGTGGCCAATCAAATAAATCCGATCTTAGGGGTCTTATCGCTGCCTTCTTGCTGGGAGCAATCTTGCTCTTCGTCGGAGGCCAGCTCTTCTCTTATTATCTTACGCCTGTGCCAGATCTAAAAAAGCAGCTGGAGAAGGTAGAGAGACAGAACGAAGAACATAAGAAGTGGTATAATCCGCCACCGTTAAAACCACCGCCAAAGAAAGGGATTGAAGGATGATAGACGAGAAATTAAAAGCAGAGATTGATAGTATGTCCCACCATGAAATGTGCCGAATATGGAGGTTTGGAGCGCCCAGAAACCCCTATACATCGGGTGAGGTCGGGGATTATTTTAAGGATAGGTTGTTCAAACACTTTGGAGGCTTTACTCCAGAAATATCAAAATCTTTAGGATGGGATTAATGGACTCTCTTTCTCATTTCAACCCATTGAAGCAGATCTGTCAAATTTGTGGATTAACTTACGGAGCACACAGGGGGACCAACAATCAATGTCCACAACACGAAGGATGGATGGATTGGCCAACAGAAAATGTCACTTTTTTTAAAGATAGCGGGGAAGAAAAAGAAATTCCATGCGGGACACAATCTAAGTTATTTTACTAATGGACAAGAAACAGCTTCACAACAGCAGCGATTACGATTCCAACGGCCCCAAGTTTTTCCCAGAAAGCTCTCTTCTGTGCTTTCTCTTCCAACTGGATGGCTCGATCAGCAATATCCTTCATCCTGTTAAATGATTCATTGACCATCCGGATCTCCTGATCCTTCAACTTCAACTGCTCGTCTTTCAATTTTTTAATCTCTTCGTTCAACTTGTTGGTATCTATTTCGGTCTTGAGCCTATCCTTCAAGTCAGTGATTTGGCCAGACTGCTCGGTGATTACCTCCTGCATCGCTTCTCTTTCCTGGAAGCATTGATCTATGTTTTTTAGATCCTCAATACTCACCGGCTCAAGATCAACGGTGATCTTAATAAGGTCTACGACGGATTGAGCTGAGACCCCGCCTATTAAGATCACCGATAAGAACATAAGGATCGT
>Ga0315277_10008386_pt1 | contig 13299 bp, 18 predicted proteins | sample YL17G05_15_MG_FD_203695 | JGI IMG/M metagenome (GOLD analysis project Ga0315277, IMG submission 203695) | Sediment microbial communities from Yellowstone Lake, YNP, Wyoming, USA - YL17G05_15 | ecosystem: Environmental > Aquatic > Freshwater > Lake > Sediment | place: USA: Wyoming | collected...
AATGACGGCGTCCTTGACTGGATACCCTAAATGTTTTTCTGCGTCTTGCTTTAACTCTCGTAGAACCTCCGCAGAGATCTGCTGCGGCATCCAAGCCTTATTATCTACAAGTATTTGGACGGGATCGTCTGGGCGACCCACCAGTGAATAAGAAACTTTCTTGGCGGCATCTGGAAGTTCCTTTACCCGACGGCCAATAATTCTTTTAACCGATGCAAAAGTTTTGGATGTGTTGGTGGCCGCTTGATTTTTGGCTTCCTTTCCAACTAAAATCTTGCCATCGACAAACGCCACTACAGAAGGGGTGGTGTTGTTTCCGTTTTTGTTGAAAATAACTTTGGGCTGGCCATCTAAGATGTAGGCCAAAGCTGAGTTTGTGGTTCCGAGGTCAATTCCAACTATAGTTTCCATAAAGAATATAATAACTCGTTGACTTCTAATGAAAAATACTGGACAATAAGGTATGTGCAGATAATCGGTCGTCACATATCTTATATATTTACTATTCTTGCGACCTTTAGTCTTATTTTTTTACCAAGACACACACCGACATCAGATCAATTTCAAATTGGTCAAACATATTCCAGTATGTTGGGCGTAATACCCAACATAAAACGTAATCTAATAAGGCCTAGCATAAGACCAGATATTGCACCAATTATTTCGACAACCCCTCTCGAAGATAAAATTCTTTACCCACTAATTCTTAGCAATGTTGTAAGAATCAACAATATTTCAGGATCTTCTGTTGGATCAGGCGTTATTATTTGGTCAGGATTCGACTCAGCTAAGATAGCTCACACATTTATTTTGACTAATCGACATGTTTTACCGGCGGGAACGCTCGGAACAGTTGAGGTTTTTTCTTATTTAAATTTCAGAGATTTGGCATCGGTAACAACATATCCATGCTTAACTGTAATGCAAAATGATGAGGCTGATTTAGCCTTGGTTGAAGTAATTTCTACTGAAGTGATAGCAAGCACAGCATCCATTATTAGTTCAGATGAGTATCAACAAATGCCCATGTATACTGATCTATTTATCGTAGGATGCGGTTTAGCTAATCCTCCATTTATTTCTTCGGCCAAAGTTGTTCACTTTGAGGATTCTGGTCTATTACTTAATGGATTTAGTGTATGGGGGTTTAGTGGGGGAGGGGTTTTTGATCGATGCGGTCATTTAGTAGCTGTTTCGTGTCAGATCGGGATGGCGGTTGTAGGAACAACAACTCATGCTGTTACTAATATGTCAATGTCCATTCCAATTAATGTCATTTGTAAATGGCTGCTGGCCAGCAAATATAAATTTATTGTTAATCCGGAGCTTGGCTCAGTAGAAGACATACTTAAGACAAAGAAATTTTATTAAATGATTGGCTCTTGCAATTACAAATCTATCTAATACTCTTACAACAGAGGTAAACGATGAGCGTTACGAAAAAGCCCAAGGCGAAACGTGCAGTTGAGGGCGAGACCAAACAAGATCGATTTGTCAGACTGGCCAAGAGTCGTTCTGTCAAATTTGGTAACTACTTTGAGCTTCTCCATAATTTGGTAGAAGGCTACACATACCAAGTTGAGCCTAATCTAGCCAAGGAACTGCTGGCTAAATTCCAAAAGGAATTCAGCGACCTAGAGACCGCCTGGAAAGCGGCTATTCAAAAAGCTGAGAAGAAAACGGTTAAAGCTGATGAACCTCAGCCAGCCGGTTCGACTGAGAATTTAGCAGTCGAAATTCTAGCAACCACGTAATCCAATACAAATAGTTTTCTTCTATGAGCCGGGATAACATCCCGGCTCATTATATGCTAAGATATATGCATGGGATTTTTTGCCGCATATCGTCATCGTCAAAATCAACTGGCTTTCTATCAGATGCCAGATACTGGTAATCCTTTGAGTTGGGGTGCTGTTCGAGAGAACATCGAACAAGCTAGTAATCGAGACTTTTTAAAACACGCAGGCCCCGGCACATTTTCTAAAATACAAAGTATGTTCCTTAAAAAACCTTCGATTAGCGCCGGAAGGGATTACCATCCGGGAGCGGCGCGGACGAATCAAATTGAACGTCCAGGATTTTTACAGAGTTGGGGCAACTAGACAGTTTCTATTTCTCCACTAGCTTCAAGACGAGCTAACATCGCCATTCTGATATCATCTGGACAATCCGGTGGAATATAAACTGGTCTAGTAATACCAGACTGATGCAGCCAATGAGTAGCGTGTTGAGAGGCAAATGCTCTAATATGCCGATCATCATCTACGTAAGGATCAATTAAATTAAACTGACAGATCTTACAGTAAGCACCAGCCTCTTCTCCGCTTTCATGATAAACTGAATAAATTGTATTACAACCAGGGCATTGAATGCAAACTGGCCAGACATCGCGTATGCTATAAAGCCAAGCCGATGCGTCACTGTCTGGGTAACGTTGGTAGTAGATCTGACGAAGTTGGGAACAAGTTGGCATTATTAAAGTTCCACGTAGATGCAGTGGTATCGTTGCAGTCTCGGAGATACTGACCTCTTGAATTGGAGGCTTCAAAGCCAAAGCCCGGTGTTGAAAAAATCTAGGATTTAACGAACAGAGGGCTTCTTGCATCTCTGGTGTTGGATTGAAATAGATAATTCGACATGTTGGAAGTTCTCGAAGCGGCCAATCAAAATATATTTCTAGAAGTGAGGTTCCATCAATATCTCGGTCGTTGTTACCTTCCCAGCGGACAGCACTACTACCCCAATTTTGAACTCGACCTTTTCGCCAGGAAAAATGGTTGCCCCAGGCTTCTACGCTTTCTGCATCTACCCACCCGTCACTTCGGCCAACTTGACCATACATATTTAAATGTGGATAAATAAAATGCTCACCCGGTAGATAAAAGTCTACAGAGTTAAAAAATCCTTTTCTATCCTGTGCAATAAGGTATTGACTGTACATTTCAAACCATCGTTGAGCCTTGTCCGCATCCTCCTGATCATCTCCCCCAAAACTAGATTTATTTATTACTCTATTTAAAACCTCAGCAAAAAGCTGAAGTGCTGACAAACAACCAAAAATATCACCCTCAAATAATCCGCGCGTATATAAATGACATTCTCTGGAGATTAATAGTTGCTGGCCTCGCACATAAGAAGTAGCGAGTTGTGGGATGAGGCTAGGATCTCCAGCCGCCCTGCGTTCTAATTTGCGAAGATACTCATCCATAGCTATTATTTTAACATTTTTAGGTGTATAACTAGACTATGCAAACTAAAGCCATTATTACAATTGTCCAAAATGGAAATCGATTTTTCCCTATTTGGTATAAGCACTATTCAAAATATTTCCAACCCCAGGACATTTATATTCTGAATTTTGGAACCACAGACGGATCTTTGGCCGGTATCCAGGCTAATATCATACCAATTGCCGATCACAGCGTTGAGATAGTTCACCAGGGCAATAAGCTGCTTAATGAATTCAAGACGGATTTACTTAAAAAGTATACATACGTAGTTTATGCTGACTATGACGAGATCATTTATTATCCAGGCGGCTTTGATGCTTTGCTTGGAAGTAACCAAGAATATTACACAACTCGTGGATATGAAATTGTTCAGAACAGAAAAATGGAAGGAGCTATTGATTGGAACCGACCAATTCTGGAACAAAGAAAATATTGGTATCGATGTGAGTCTTTTGATAAATCGTTAATTACTAAAACAGATTTTACCTGGGCGATGGGAAATCATAGTATTTCTAGGCAGAAAGTGATTGAGAAGAAGCGAAGAACTGGAAATGGGATGGAAGCAGGAGTATCATCACGTAGAGTAGAGAATATAGTATTAAAGCCTAAATTTGTTCCAGACTTAGTCTTATTGCACTTGCATAAGGTAGATTATAATCATGCACTGGCACTACATACTAGCCATGCAAATAAGAAAAATTCAGCAACAAATGGTGGATTTCACAACTTCTTTGGTGGAAAAGAATTTGAGGGATGGTTTAAAGAGGCAGAGAACAAGTTGGTGGTGATACCAGAGAGTCTTAGGAATAATAGGGTTGTATGATCGGGGTGACAGGACTCGGACCTGCGACCTTCTGGTCCCAAACCAGACGCTCTAGCCAGACTGAGCTACACCCCGTTATTTCTGCTTGTCACTGCGACTTTCTGGATGTCACCGTGACTTTGTGTTTGGACCCGACAGGACTTGAACCTGCAAAACCTTCTGCGTGCAAGGCAGACGCTCTCCCAATTGAGCTACGAGCCCTTGTTTACACCACTACAATGTAGCGGTATATTAGCGCAAATTGGGATCGAACCAATGTCCTACAGCTTATGAGGCTGTCGAGCTACCGCTGCTCTATTGCGCGTCGATTTGATAAGTATATACGAAAAATCCAGACTGTCAAGTCTTTTTCTTCCCAAATATATTAAAATACATTATGCGACCAGGCTATCTCCGAATCTACCCCACTCAAAAACGCCGTCCCGGTAATATAGGCGACACCGAAGATAAGCCACCCATCATTTTAGATGAAGTTGAAGTAGGCTATATCCCAGAATTAATGAAATATAAAGCAGGATTTCCTTTCCCTTATCCTTCTAGAGTAATGCCACAGCTTCGAGATCCAATGACATTCAATACTTTAATGATCTAGCTCTTCATTAAATAATTTTGTGAGTTATTAAATAATCATGCCTAATTCAGTAGCAATCGGCCGTTCTTCCACCGCCCCCAATAACTCAGTAGCAATCGGATCAACTCCTTTAATCGGTGGAAACATTACCTTTTCCCCAGGAGAAGGTTCCGCAGGCGGAGGAGATGGAGCAGTCATCTGGGAGTCAGCTAACGGCAGAGAACTCATGCGATTAAGCGAAGATGGCGTTAGCTTGTTCGGTCAACTAATTCCTCTTCAAAAGATTTTAGAACTATTAACACAAATTCAAGAAAAGCACCTTTGCCGCTGTCCCACTCAACAAATTTTGAATGTCGGTTGCATTTGTGGTGGAAAATAAAATCAATCATTGTAAAAATTTCTAATTGTTATAGAAAGTAGAGGTGGGAATACCATTAATTAAACCTACTCCACCAGCCCCTCATCTATGGCAAAAATATCTCATCGATTCTTATGCCAAAAATCAATTTTGTAATTTCGGGCCAGCTGTTCAGGAGCTTCAAAGTAGAATTAAAGGCACGCTTGGATTGAAACAAAAGCCCATTATTTGTTGTAACGCTACCCTGGGGTTAGAAGTAGTATTGCTAGCCGCCAACCTAACAAACTGTGATATTCTAGTTCCATCTTTTACTTTTGCTGCTACATCGCTTGCAGTAGAAAGAGTCGGATCACGTCCCATCTTCGTGGATAGCACCGAAGAAACTTGGCATATGAGTATTGTAGATGCCGATAAGCGCTTGACTAAGCGCACAAAAGCTATGATTGTTGTACACCCATTAGGGATGACAACAGATCCGTTACCATACATAGACTTTGCAGAAAAGCACAAATTATTATTGATCTTTGATTCTGCCTCTACCTTCGGAGCAAAATATCCGCAGTACCCCGGACAATTGCCTGTATTTCCAGATAATTCTGGCTTATGTGAGGTTTTTTCTCTTCATATCACTAAAAGTCTAGGCAGCGGGGAGGGCGGTGCTATTGTCTCTGGAGACCCCGACTTTCTCGAAAAATGCCGAAGAATATCCAATTTTGGGTTTAATGATGATGCAGAAGTAGAATTACTTGGCACCAATGCCAAGATGTCAGACTTTCAAGCTGCTGTTGGTTTAGCCGTGCTGGATACTTACCACGAAACTTTACGTGTTCGCAGAGATTTAGCTGCTTGTTATTTGCGAGAATTGGATAAGCGCTGGGAAATTTCTTTTCAATGTAATGCTGGAAATCTTGAACAGCATACCTTTCCGTTTTTCCCAATTAAGTACCACGGAGATATGCAAAACTTGAAAGGGTGTTTGAATGCCTTTGACATAGGATATAGACAATATTATCGACCTCTACACCTACATCCCAGATATAATTCTAAAAAAAGAAATAAGAAAGAAAACTTTCCAGTATGCAATGAGTTGGCTGATAAAGTTCTTTGTCTGCCTTGTCACAACAGTATGACCCTTGCCGATGTAGTTAAAATATGCAACCTCATAAAAGAGGCGTCCGATGGAAAATGATGAAAAAAACTATTCCAAAATCGTCAAACATTATGAAGAATGTTTCGAAAAATATGGAGCTGATCATCGCGGAGTAGATTGGCCGAATCAATATGACCTGGATAAACGTTTCCTGGTCATGGCAGGTTTGATTCTCAAAAAGGATACTCCCTGTGCTTTGCTAGATTTTGGCTGTGGAACAGGTTTATTGCTCGACTGGCTTAGAGAGAACGAACTACTCCATAGATTCGATTATCATGGGTGCGATATATCTGAAAAATTTATTGAATGCTGCGTGAAAAAATTTCCAAATGAGCTATTTTTTCAAATAGATGCATTACAGAATCCAGAAAAACTAAATAATTATGACTACATCATAATGAATGGTGTTTTTACCATGAAAGTTGATCTATCATATCAAGATATGTGGAATTATTTTTGTCAATTGCTCACACTATTATTTTCCAAAGCGCAAAAAGGCATCGCTTTTAATTTGATGAGTAAACAAGTTGATTGGGAAAGAACAGATTTATTTCATGTTGGTTTGGATCAACTAACCGCATTTCTAACCAAAAATCTAGGCAGACATTTCGTTATCAGAAACGATTATGGACTTTATGAATATACAGTGTACCTTTACAAGGAGGCAGTAATCCGATGAGAGTTCAGTTAAAACCTACTTACTATAATCACGTTACTCTAGAACCAGAAGAAATACAAAGCTACCACGATAATGGATTTTTAATTACTAAGAATCTGTTCCCTCCAGGAGATATTCATCAAGTTCGCAAAGATGCCATAAATATCTTTAAACGACAATTAGCTTTTCGTGGTTTTTACCCGGAAACTTACGAAGAATTCGAGAAAGATCTTTATACTTTCTTTCAGGAAGACCAAGAGGCTTTCATAAATTGCGGCAAGCATATGCAGCATACTGTTTCTCTGCATCAACTCTCTCTTTGTCCGCAAATATTGGAAGTGCTTAAGAAGATAGGGCTTTCCTATGTCACTATTTGTACAAGACCAGTACTTTTTTCTCATAGCAAACACCTAGCTGTTAGCGACATCTACCATACTATTCCTCCCCATCAAGATATGTTCTCAATGAAAGGATCTCTCAATTCCGTTGTCGTTTGGCTACCACTAGTAAACGTCACTAAAAGTTTGGGCGCGCTGCAGATTGTTCCAAAGACCCATAAGTCAGGTCTTATGACGTCTGGCATAGCTGAAGGGTTCGGATTAGTAGATCAATTTAAAGATGAGGATTTCATTTCCGTAGAACTTGATGTTGGAGATGCTCTCTTCTTTTCTAGCTTCTTAGTGCATCGATCTGGTAATAACTCTACCGAGTCTATTAGATGGAGCGCCAATTTCCGGTATAATGACATAAATGATCCTAATTTCATTGCTCGCAAGTTCCCGCATCCTTACATCTATAAACCAGCGGATAAGTAAATGAAGATATCGATCATGCAGCCTTATATTTTCCCTTACATAGGCTACTTCCATTTAATCCATTCCTCTGATAAATTTGTCTTTCTAGACGATGTTAATTATATTAATCGAGGTTGGATTAACCGTAATAGAATTATTGCCCCCGATAAGATGTCCGATTATCTCTTTACAATACCACTTGCTGGTGCCAGTCAAAATAAAAAGATTAACGAAATTCGCCTTCACGAGAATTATACTAAGTGGCGAGAAACTTTTCGAAAGACTTTCGATGCTGGATATCATCAAGCCCCTTACTACGAACAAGCTAGAAAGTTAGTTTTTGATTTATTTGACTCATTCGCTCCCGGAGACCTCATTTCTGATTTAGCCGAAAATAGCATCAAAAGTTGCGCAATTTATTTAGACCTAGATAAAAAGTGGAGCAACTCTTCGCAGTATGGTAATCAAGAGCTTAAGAAAGCTTCCAGGCTCATCGATATCTGCAAGAAAGAGAACGCAGAGCATTACATCAATGCTATCGGTGGGCAGGAACTTTATACCAAGGAAGTTTTTCAGGCAGAGGGAGTCGAACTTTCTTTCGTTAAAAGCGAGTTAAGGCCTTATCGAGAACCTTTCATTCCTGGGCTTTCCATCATAGATTTGATTGCTTATTGTGATCCGAAAGCTTTACAGGAACAAATTGTTTCGTATTCCTTAGCTTAAGGCTTTGCTGTGGCTTCTTATTTCCCGTCCTTGACGAGGAAAATACATAAAAAAGAAAAACTACGAGCAGAAGGAAAACATTCATGTGATAAACTACCCTGCAACACTTGTATTACTGAGTTGGTCAAAAAAAATTGCGTTGGGTCAACCAACTATTTACGAGATCTTTCGGGCTGTCTAGATAACCATAATATGGGGCAAACATTGTCTTACTTACGGAATAATACACTTCAAGTGACACATGGAAAGTGTGAATTTAGAATCAAAGTAACTCGTTCCAAAAAGATTTGGCATATAGAGTTAATTAAGCTAGTCGAACCTGGAAAATGAATAAAGTTCAAAACTGGCAAAATCAGGGACAAATTTATTCTACCAGAGCACAACAGCCCGTAGTGGAAAAAAGTTAATTCGTCTTTATCATGCATAAATCCATGTAAATATGGCCGCAAATCTTTACTAAGTTGCATTGGAGTACTGTTCTGACATACGACGCTCCAACCTGAGGTGGTCTTTCATATAAGAACTAAACATAGAGTGAGTTGAGTGTGTCAAAGGTGGGAATATATCGTTTGTATCCATTTTTTGAGTAGTCCAGGGCAAGAGTAAAATTATAAGGATAGGTTTTCTAAGTTAATGACGACACCCGCAACTTCTTCGAAATCTCCCCAAAAAACCTAGCTGGTATTCTATTTTCGGTCCGGCCCCAGACCATTCTCCTTGCTGCATAACTCAAATATAATCGCTCACGAGCTCGTGTCATCCCTACATAACACAATCTGCGTTCTTCCTCCACATTATCGTCTTCTTCATTCCGGGCCCTAGTCGATGGAAACAAACCTTCCTCCATTCCGACTAAAAATACAGTAAGAAACTCTAGTCCCTTAGCTGCATGACAAGTCATCAGCTTAACAGACAGTTCCACATCATTACTCTCTGCCTGCACCAAAGCCGCTTGTTCTAAAAACTGAGAGAGCAAATTAGCTTTATCAGTTTGTGATTCATCAAAATTTTCCAATAAAAGTCGCAACTCCTCTAAGTTAGCAAGCCTTTCCTCTGCCTCATCTCCGTATTCTTTCTGAAGGGCTGCCACATATTTAGTTTCTGCTATGACTAGTTGAAATAGCTCAGCAAGGGACAGAGAAAGACTGTCATGCCGTAGTCGCTCTAAAAGTAATACGAATTGGTTTAGTTTTTTCGTGATAGCTATCGTTACCGCCCCAGTAGTGGTCGCTTCTTTCACGGCATCCCAATAAGTCGCCGTTGGAGTTTTCCTTAATAACTGCAAGTAAAGACCATCAATCGTCTCAACAGTAGTATCTCCAATACCTCGTGTTGGTGTGTTGATAATGCGCTTTAGACTGGCACAATCATCTTTGTTAAGTATTGCCCGGAAATAAGACATGATATCTTTAACTTCTTTCCGATCATAAAATCTAGTACCGATCACTTGATAAGGAATCTTATTCCTCAGAAGAACGTCCTCAAATTGTCGAGATTGAAAATGATTACGATAAAGGATTACACAATCTGAATAAGCACATTTGTTACTTGCTACTAATCGACGTATTTCACTAACGACTGTTTCCGCCTCACTTCTCTCATCAGCTCGCTGAAGACAATTAATCAAATTGCCTGGCTCATTTGAAGTCCACATAGTTTTATCTTTTCTTTCAATATTATTTCTGATCACTTCGTTTGCAGCAGTCACGATATTTCCCATAGATCGGTAGTTTTGTTCTAGCTTAGCACTTCGCACACTAGGATAATCCTTTTCAAAATTCAAAATGTTACTGATGTTTGCTCCGCGCCACTGGTAAATACATTGGTCTGCATCACCAACCACACATATATTTTCATGGCCACCAAACTCTTTCTTCGCTAACATAGACAACAATAAATACTGAACATGATTAGTGTCTTGATATTCATCTACGTGAATATACTGATACAAAGTCTGATACTTAGTGCGTATATCCACATTGTCTCTGAGTATTCTATACAACATACACAAAATTTCCCCAAAATCAATAGCATTACTACTGAATAATACTGTTTGATAATCAGTGTAAACTCGTTTTACGTAATTACCAAAGGCGTCATCTGACTTAGGGAAAAACTGATGCGGTTCAATAGCTTCGCATTTGAGACTATTAATTTTGTTCTGGAAGTTCTTGGGGCTGAAGGCCTTGTCTTCTGTGTCGATATTCAATTTTTTAAGAATTGGCTTGATCAGAGCTAACTGGTCTGCTTCATCATTAATAACGAATTGTTTGGAGAATGGTGTTTTAGAGATTTCTCTACGCAAAATGTTAGCACAAATGGCATGAAAGGTGCCAATTTCGGGAGATCCTATTACGTTGGAATCTTTTAGAAAATAATGAACACGCTTTTGCATCTCCTTGGCTGCCTTATTGGTGAAGGTCATAGCTAAGATACGGTGAGGAGAAATTCCAAGACCGTCAATGAGGTGTGCAATTCGTGCTGTAAGCAGCTTGGTCTTGCCCGACCCGGCTCCAGCCAAGACCATCAGCGGACCTTCGGCAATCAAAGCCGCATTTCGCTGGGAATCGTTCAAACGCTCTAAATAGCTTGGCCAAGTCTGTTTTGGATCTATCGTAACTGTTTCAGGTAGCATCCTTTAATAATGCACCCTAGATTTAAATAATCTAGTGTCGGCTGCCTTGCTTCTGAAGTTCCAAAAAACCTCTTGAAGTCATAACCTGGTCCAGATAAAAACCGCAATCGCAGGATTTGCATTCTTCTAGTGGAACAGGTTCTTCTAGGTGCGAAACAATCAAATCTTTTTCTTCTATATTATGTTTGCTGATCATGTCATCTATCCACGCCATCATAAGTTCTCGTTTTTCGTCCATAACGTCTGTTAGTTTTTGCAGCTCTTCTTCTGTAAGTTCTCGAATCTCTTCCTGGGGATCTATTTCAATGATTGACTCTAGCCAAATTTCTTTGCGATCTATTGGCTTATCTTCAAAGGTTTGAAAATTAAAGTGAACCAGAGTGCCTCCTATGCGCCTAAGAACGCCTTCATCGTCGAAATAACCAGCAATACAAATACCGTATTTAGGCAGATCTTTAAGATAGTTCTGCTGCTTAACCACTTTCTTCTGTAGACGAATTTGCCGGCGAATTATTTTTCTTTGCTTTTTATCCATGTAATCAAAATACGCCAGAATTTCTAAAAGTCAACGTAGCCGAAATCGCATCTGCGAATTCAGAACTAAGTCTTTACAACAACAAATTTTGTCCTATAATTTCATTAATGGTCCAAACCAAAGTCGTAATCTTCGGCGTTAAAGATCTAGCCCAGCTAGCCAAATTCTACTTAGAAACAGATTCTCCCTATCAAGTCGTAGCGTTCACTGTGCATCAGCAATACATGCCTGAGCCCCAAGAATATCTCGGATTACCTGTAGTTCCTTTTGAAACAGTGGAGCAGATTTTCCCACCATCAAACCATAAGTTTTTCTCTCCGCTCGCGGGCCGCGGAATGAGTAAATTCCGCCAATCTATTTATTTGGAAGCCAAATTTAAAGGTTATAAATTTGTTAGTTATGTTTCGTCAAAGGCAAGCATTTTTAACACAGATGTTGGTGAGAATTGTTTTATTCTTGAGGACAATACGATACAGCCATTTACTAAAATAGGTAACAACATTGTAATATGGAGCGGGTGTCACATCGGACACCACAGCTATTTGCATGATCACGTATTCCTGACTTCGCATGTAGTAATTTCTGGGCATTGTATAATAAAACCATTCAGTTGGTTTGGTGTGAATTGCACTATACGGGATGGTCTTACCATTGAAGAGGGGTCGTTAATAGCCATGGGGGCGTGTGTTACTAAAAATACTGAGGCGTGGAAGATGTATGTTGGTCTTCCGGCCAAAGTAGTAGAAAATAAAACCTCGATGGAGGCAAACCCATGATCACAGATCCCATTTATAATTTTAAGAATCTAAATCCCTTCTTAGAGGCAAATCCATGATTAAAATTCTGCCCATCGTGTCAAACCACTGAATTCGTGACACGAGAGAAACCTGCAAAAAGATCGAAGGTAAGACCTCGATGAGGCCAATTCATGAGTCATAGAAGTGTGATTTTTAAATGTACTATGTTTGTGGTAGGCGGCTGCGCTGTTTACAGTGTGGCAATCGCTGATCGTTTTCTTAGGCAGAACTGGAAAAAGGTATTTCAGGTCTACGATGATAATGATCCCCGAGGATCTTTTTTGTATTTAACCTTTACACTAGCAAGTCAGGCCGGAACTGCTAATTTAGTGGTGCTAGGGGCTGATCGTGATATCTGGACTTCTGATGGTCAAATTTGGCACGACACTAAGGCAATTAAAAAGTGCGTATGTGAGATAAAAGTCATCCTATGTCAAGGATGTCAGTGCGGTGGGAGTTAAATGGTTAGTAACCACATGGAATTTTTTAAACTTAGTCCGGAGGAAAAATTGGAATTTGATTTCCAGTTTGGTTATGAGATTCCAGCCATTCCGGGCAAGAAGTATGTTTTCGGAGATACTCTTTGTTCTCCACATCATGTTCAAATGCCCACCATAGTAGCCAAATGAACATTAATAGCGCTACTAGATGTGTAAGATTCATGGGAGCCTTCTATGCTATAGGCAATAATTGGATCTATTATACCTCGGATATTCTTGGTACCGTATGGATCAAAGTACATCAAATATATCCAGATGAAAAAGATCCTCGTGGAAGCTCTCTAGGACTAATGTGCACCTTAGGTAATCAACAAGGAACCTACCATCTAACAGTAACTGGCGCTGACCGAGATATTTGGAGCCCCGATGGTAAGATCTGGCATGACCAGCAACTAGTCAAATCGTGCACCTGCGACATGAAGACAATCCTGTGTAAGGGTTGCCAATGTGGTGGGGCGTAGGACCGGAGAGAATACAATGAATAATCATAAATACGGAGAGACTTGGTGCGGAACTGATAATCGG
>Ga0315277_10008387_pt1 | contig 13298 bp, 12 predicted proteins | sample YL17G05_15_MG_FD_203695 | JGI IMG/M metagenome (GOLD analysis project Ga0315277, IMG submission 203695) | Sediment microbial communities from Yellowstone Lake, YNP, Wyoming, USA - YL17G05_15 | ecosystem: Environmental > Aquatic > Freshwater > Lake > Sediment | place: USA: Wyoming | collected...
TAATTACGTTTATATAATCAGAAAGGCTCTTGAGGAGCTGCCAAGGGATATGAGGGTGGAAGAACCTTACGCTAGTAGTTTCATCAAGTCTAAGCCCGCTTCTGTTTTAATCATCAAAATCATTTAATAGCAGCGCATTTCGCCATTCCGGCGCCCCTCTATCCCTTGAAGTGCCCGGGGTTGATGCATCCTCGAAAGGAGGGTCCTTTTTTCCACATAGGCGGTAGCCTGCCCATAATGCGGACTATTTAACTATCCCCATGATCGACCGTAGACAACTTCTGGTCAAAGCCTTCAAGTTCTTTGATCTATTTATAATGGCCTTCTGCTTTGCCTTCGCAAGCTGGATCTCTTTCCTTCATCAGAACGGGCTCCGTTCTTTTGAGCAGTTCCTCGCCATCCGGGTCAAGATTCTGAATTTCGTCCTCTTTATCGCCTTAATCTTGCTCTGGCGCGTGATTCTAGGCTCTTTCAGTCTTTACCAATCCTGGCGCCTCTCCAGTCGTTGGAGAGAAGTCTTCAGCGTTATAAAAGCGACTATTTTCGGTTCCATTTTGGTTTATCTTGCCGCAATCTTATTCAATATTGACCTCATCAACTTGACCTTCATCGCCATATTCTGGATCGCCAATGTCATTCTGATGATTGCCAGCCGTCTGGCGCTCAGATGGGGGCTCGGCTGGGTCAGGCGCCGGGGCCGGAATATTCGATTTATGCTCATTGCAGGAACGAACAATCGTTCCATAGATTTTGCGCGCAAGATCGAATCGAGACCTGAGTTGGGGTACAGAATACCGGGTTTCATAGACTGCGTGTGGGAAGGCGCGGCTGATTTCCAGAAATCAGGATATCAGATTGTAACGGACGTGGATGGCTTTCCAGCTTACCTCAGGGAGCACGTGGTCGATGAGTTGGTGATTTCGCTTCCGCTCAAATCCCAATACAGAACGGCTTCCCGCATTGCTGCCTTGTCCGAGGAGCAAGGGATCGTCGTCCGATACCTTCCGGATATCTTCGACCTGAAGAGCTCCCATATGAAGACCGTTTCCTTGGACGGTCTTGCCTTGGCTTCAAACTACACGGGCGCGATGGAGGGCTGGCAGGTTGTGATGAAAAGGTTACTGGATATCCTCATCTCGGGCCTTGCCCTACTCGTCTTTCTTCCTTTCTTTCTCATCATAGCTACTATAATAAAATTGACCTCTTCAGCTCCGATTTTCTTCGTCCAGGAACGGATAGGGCTAAACAAGAGACATTTTCGGGCGTACAAATTCCGCACCATGGTTCCAGATGCTGAAAAAAAACAGGCTGAGCTGGAATCTTTAAATGAAGTCAGCGGCCCCGTGTTTAAGATCAAGAATGATCCTCGAATTACCCCTATCGGCAGAATCTTGAGAAAGCTGAGCATTGATGAAATCCCCCAGCTATTTAACGTGCTGAAAGGAGACATGAGCTTGGTAGGCCCAAGGCCTCTGCCGGTCAGAGATTACAATGGCTTTAACGAAGATTGGCACCGCCGCCGCTTCAGCGTCCGTCCCGGTATCACTTGTCTCTGGCAGGTGAACGGCCGGTCCGATACAGCTTTTGAAAAGTGGATGGAGCTGGATATGGAATATATTGATAAATGGTCCTTATGGCTTGATATCAAGATTTTGGCCAAAACATTTCCTTCAGTGGTGCGCGGGTCAGGTGCAGCCTGAGGGGGGACGGAAAACTATATTAATCCCGTTCCTCAGAAATTTCTTCTAATGTTTTTTGGTACATCTTAGTTCAGGAGCCTTCTTTGCAAAGGTTCCTTCTAAAAGGGATTTTAGTCGATTCCTCTCCTAAGGAAAATTGCGAAGATTTCAGTACAATCGGAACTAATATCTATAGTAATGATTATTTAACCTATCTTTTGGTCCAAACAACCAAGAAAAATTCTGATGCAAGCTGATATCTTTAAAAAAATCCTTAAGGAAATGCTCCCAATTTCTTTTCAAAGACGAATATGGGCTCTTTTTCGACTTCGCCCAATTATTGGCAGAGTCCGTTTTGGGAGCATGAGAAGACTAAAGCCCATAAGCAAAACTTATGGATTTGATCGAGGACAACCGGTTGACCGTTATTTCATAGAGAAATTTCTTGCGAGCCAGGCAGTCCATATTCGGGGGCATGTGCTGGAAATAGGAAATAATACCTACACAAAGATGTTCGGCCGCGATCGTGTCACTCAAAGCGACATACTGCACATCTGCGAAGATAATCCAAGGGCTACGATAATAGCTGACTTGACAACCGCTGATCATATTCCATCAAATATGTTTGATTGTATTATCCTGACTCAAACGCTCCAATTTATTTTCGATGTGAAGTCTGCGCTAAATACGCTACACCGAATTCTCAAGCCCAACGGGGCTCTGCTTATTTCTATCCCTGGAATCAGCCAGATAGATCATATATGGCCTACATATTGGTCTTTTACATCTTTTTCGGCACAGCAACTATTCCAAGAAACAGGAACATCTTGGAAGGAAATACAAATAGAAACTCACGGCAACGTACTAGCAGCAATAGCTTTCTTGCACGGCCTCGCTGCTGAGGAGCTGCTAACCAGTGAACTGTTATACCGCGATCCTTTTTATCAGCTTGTTATCACAATTAGGGCAATAAAATCCTAGGATTGGTCATCGCAACAAATAGGAAATATATGTACATTATCGAACGCAGCATTTTTGGGATAAAAAAATTGGCCCAACAGTCCATAAATAGAATTTTTCCGGGGCCGCTGATATTGATGTACCACCGTATTGCCCAGGATTCTACTGATCCATGGTCTATGTGTGTTACGCAGAGCAATTTCGCTGAACACCTCAAAATACTACGTAGACTTTGCCGCCCCATGAAACTGAATGATTTATTGCAAAATAGAAGTACTTATATGCGCAGAGCTGTCGCTATAACATTTGATGATGGCTATGCAAATAATCTGATTAATGCGAAGCCAATTCTAAAAGACAATGATATCCCGGCCACCATTTTTGTGACCGTGAAAGCAATTGGAGCAAAAAGAGAGTTTTGGTGGGATGAGTTGGATAGGATATTTCTGCAAACGGGGGTTCTGCCAACTACTCTCGAATTGGATATAGGAGGTAAGGTTTATCAATGGGCGTTGGGCAAGTCAGCAACATATAGTCGTAATGAATGGATGAAGAATATGTCCTGGCGAATTAGAGAGACTGCACCGAGCTCTCGCCATGAAGTCTATCGCTCAATCTGGAGCCTAATGAGAAACCTTTCGCCAAATAAGCAGAATATGGTGGTCTCGAAATTAAGTGAATGGGCAGCTCAAGCGTCCGAATGTAGGGAAACGCATAGGCTTCTTGCGGCCAACGAACTATTAGCTCTCAAGGATAGCGATATCATTGAAATAGGTTCTCATGCAATGACACATCGATCGCTAAATAATCTTCCGACTGATCTGTTGTGCTACGAGATATATGATGGGAAAAAACAACTAGAAGAGATTTTGGAATGTAGAGTTAACGGTTTTTCATATCCACACGGATTATTTTCAACAAGGACGATTAATTTTGTGCGGGAGGCAGGATTCAGATATGCTTGCTCGGCAATGCCAGCAGGTGTAAGAAGCTATACCGATTGCTTTAAAACTCCGCGTTTACATGTGAGGAATTGGAATGGCAGACAATTCGAAAAGTTCCTTTCGGCGTGGTTGCCAAAATAAGAAAAGCGCTTGTATCAAGAATTAGCAGGCAGTCTATTAGAATGCCTGCTTGGCAGGAATAAGATCGTACCGAAATGAAACTTAGATCCGGAGTTAAGAAAATCAAGAAAGCTCGCGCTGGCAGTATTCAAACTATAGACGATCCTTCTTTTAGGCCAGCGCCTGTTCAAAGATATTTAGCAAGCACCGCGAAACTGGCAATAGAAAATGCGGCTAATGGCATTGGCGCGCTCGGCGATCAGGCCCTCGTAAGTTTGACTAACTTCAGCACAGGTTTGATCATTGCGAGGGCTTGCTCGAGAGATCAGTTTGGTTACTATATAATAGGATTTAGCATATTGCTTTTATTGGAAAACATACAGATATCGATTATATCAACACCCTACACGGTTTATAGCCAACGACTAAAAGGGAAGCTGCATGCTATATATAGCGGAAGTACACTGATTCATCAACTTGTTTTCTGTCTACTAAGTATTCTCGTGTTAGCCCTGGCAGGGGCATTCCTGACAACAGGGATTGGGCCGGCGGCTTTAGGCGGGGTTATTTGGGCGTTAGCGGCCGCAGTTCCGGCAATTATGCTACGCGAATACTTGCGCCGCTATTTGTTTGCCAATTTTCGAATGACTGAAGCCCTTTTTCTTGACCTATCCATAGCTTTCCTTCAGATTTCAGGTCTATTAATTCTTGCCAACCTGCGCCTTCTTTCGGTTGTGCGAGCATTTTTAATTGTGGGGCTCAGCTGCTGCATTAGTTCAGTTATATGGCTTATACGAGTACGCAGGGAGATAATACTAAATAGGTTTCAAGCGATAGCGGACTTCAACAAAAACTTCTTATTCGGAAAATGGGTTTTAGCTGACAATATAGTAGCTTTTCTAAGCCGAAATCTATACCCGTGGCTATTAATGCTTTTTCATGGAGCTGCGGCAACAGGCCTATTTGGCGCGTGTTGGGGTGTCGTGGGTTTGGCTAATCCATTGCTTTATGGGATTGGGAATTTCCTCGGCCCCAGAACTGCCCTTGCACAAACCATCAGCATTAAGGAACTCCGCGATGTAGTAGTAAAAACATCAGTATCATTGGCGAGCATAATCGGCCTTTTTTGCATTGGTATTGTCGCTGTGGGAGATAAGCTTATCACACTTTTATATGGAAGCAAGTATATAGGAAATGGCCAGATTATGATAGCGCTCTCATTTAGCATATTGGCTTCTGCTGTTTCGTTGGCACCTGGCTATGGACTTGCTGCACTAGAGCGACCTGATGCGAATTTCAAAATAAATCTTATTTCGCTAGTCTTGGCTCTTACTTTGGGTTTATGGATGGCAAAATCCTATGGCCCTATAGGAGCTGCTTTCGGAATCCTTGGGGCAAATATCGTTGCGTCAATTATTAGATTCGCAATATTTTCGCAATTCTCTTTACGAACAGCAAAAAACAGAACGATTGAAATTGCCCTCTAAATTATTCATGTTTATAGAAAATAGGCAAATTGGTAATGCTATCCCAACATGTGTATTTCATACATTGGGAAATTATGTTCTGAAAAAAGTAGAGATCGCCGGGGTTTCCGCAACCTTATTAATATTTTAAGGGAACAAGAAAAAAGCTTTGCAGATTATTGATTGCGATCCCTGGCAATATGAATATCTGCCTATGCAATCTTTCTAGCCTTATTATGATTCGCAATAAAATATTCTATTAAGTGACTAAATTAAGGCAAAAGTTGCTGGCTGAATCAAATATGCAACGTTTCCAAGATATGAATTGGCAAAAAATAAAGCTTCTTTATATAGCTGGATCTGGGCGATCAGGTAGCACCTTGATAGAAAAAATTCTAGGAAGTGTTGATGGCATTAGTGCCATGGGTGAGGTGAGTTTCATTTGGGAGCGAGGATTCAAACAGAACCTGCTTTGCGGATGTGGCAAGAGTTTTTTGGAATGTCATATATGGAACGAAATAAGGCAAAATGCATTTAGCAACGGAGACAAGATAGATATAAACTATCTTTCTGAGGAAACGAGGTTCATAGAGCAATCGCGGTATTTACCATTGTTATTATTAAAGACTAAGCTGCGCTGGCACAAGGGAAAAATAGCCTTATGTCAGCGCCATTTCCTTAAGATTTATCTTGGTGCGTCAAAAACATATAAGAGCAAGGTACTCATTGATTCCTCTAAGCGTACACATGGACATATCTTGAAAGATATGCCTGAGATAAAGTTATATGTTCTACATTTGGTGCGTGACGCCAGAGCTACTGCATATTCGTGGAATCGAGAAAAAATATATCAAAAAGACAAAGGCAAAGTCGTCTATTTCCCGCGATATAGTTCTATATTTGCTTCGTTTCTTTGGTGTTTTGATAATCTAGCGGCCGAGCTACTTGGAATTTGTAGCAAGCGCTATATGAGAGTCAGATATGAGGACCTCGTGCTGCATCCAAAAAATATAGCGCAAAAAATATTGGGTTTCGTTGAAGAGCCAGAGCTCCCGTTACCTCAGTTCGAAGGATCTAGATTACGCCTAAAGCTTCAACATTCTGTATCTGGAAACCCACTTCGATTCAAACAAGGCGAGATGATGATTAAACATGACTCGGATTGGCAAAAAAGTAATTCTATGAAGACAAAGTTTTTAGTTGGACTTATAACTTGGCCATTTCTTATACGGTATGGCTATCTATGAGATCGCTAAAATCGTTTTATTGTCTCAAATTGTTGATATTTTATTAGATTTCTTAAATAAGGGGACTATTTAGCTAAATAACTTATTGATTGGGTGAGATATATAAGGTAGCAATTGATTAAAGCTATGGCCAATTATCCATACAAATTGAGACCAATATATTTGGATAGGCAGGCAGATTTATGTAATAGGATTGTTTCACTATATATCATTCTGACGCCATTGCTTTGGGCCTGCGGTTTGCTGGTGCCAGGAGGAATATTAATCCTGGGATTATTTTTTCTAAAAACGCCGAAGCGAATAATCCTAAAAGACGCTATATTAAGGGCATGGTGGATAGTTGGAGGAATTCAGGCTATATCGGTTGCGATAAATTCGATAGAATTAAATATGCCTTTTTGGTTTATTCTATATCGCTTAATATCAACTGGAGTAAGCGGATGGTTTTTTATCGGCGTAGCTTTTGCGGCAGGAAAATATTTCCGACTGGCATCCAAATCAATTGTGAGGGCTACTTCAATACTTGGTGCCTATTTCTGTTCATTCGCTGTATTTTCCCTATTTTTTGTTAAGAGGATACCAAATCTTGATATTACTACACCGCTTGTTGGGGTTATGCCAGACAGGTTTCCTGCAGTAGATTTCTATTTCATCCTTCACATTTACAAAGTTGAATACCTGGTTGGAAAAGGAATTCCAAGACTTATTCTTTTTTATCCATGGCCAGTTATGCTTGGATTTGCTGGGATAGCAATATTCTTTATTTCCTTGAATGAAGCAAAAATAATATATCGATCTATAGGCATGTTCGGGGGACTAATCGCCATATTTGGCAGCCTAAGCCGCATCGCTATATTTAGCTTTGCGCTGGCAATATTGCTATACATGATAATGAAAATTAGCAGGGTACAATTGTTCAGTGCGCTCATATTGTGCTGTTTGCTCCTATCAATTCTCTTGGTTATGGATTTCTCGGCTACTGGAGCCCTCAGTGATATAAGAGATTCCATTGACCAGATGAGACCCGGCTCATCTAGCGCAAGAAAGCTTAGTTATGAAGCAAGCATATATGGTCTTAGAGAATCACCGGTTTTGGGACATGGCTGGGTAGGAGATTACGCCTCAAAAGGAATTCCTATACGAACAGGAAGTCATTCATCAATATATGGAGTGTTATACACGGGGGGGGTGCTTACGTTTGCTGCTTTTTGTTTCGCTTTTGGAATAACTCTTTATATTTTATTTCGTTCAGCAAGGCCGGGCAGAATAATAACAAGGAGCGCTCTGGGGATCGCGTTTTCGTTGGCGATTATCTCATATGCAGAGGGGATCTATTCATATGTTTTGCCTCTGACGTTTGTGTTTATGTTCTTAGGGGGCTCACTTAAACCTAAGATGCAGATTACCCAGGCTACTTGCGTTTTGAGATAGGGAATCAGATAGCATTCTGCAATATTGGTAAGAGGGATTAGATATTTGAAACAATCTAATCGAAGAAATTATCGCTGCGGGCTTAGGAAAATATTCAAATTTCATCCAATTTTTTAGCTTAATTGAATGCGTATGCGGAGACAAGCACATTATTTTTGCCTTATACCATGAATTGCATCCTGAGCATAATTATCCCGGCCTATAACGTTGAAAGGTTCATTTCGGCAGCAATTCAGTCAGCGCTAGGTCAAACGCTGCACAACATTGAAGTTATCGTCATAAATGATGGCAGTACCGATGGAACATTAAAAGAGATTAATTCTATAAATGATGCACGTTTAAGTGTGATAACAAAGCAGAATTCAGGATTAAGCGCAACGAGAAATGGGGGAATAAAAGTATCAAAGGGAAAGTACGTAGGCTTCTTAGATGGGGATGATATGTGGTTGCCAGAAAAAGCTAATTTACATATTAGCATCCTCGAGAAGAATCCATCAATAGGAATTACCTATAATTATCATGCCTACATTGATGAAGTTGGCAATTATACAGGACAATTTCTTATTACAAAAAATCATCAGCCCACGATCATTGACCTACTGACTCGTAATTGTATTACCTCAGACGCAATAGTTCGGAAAGAATGTTTTATTGCCGCTGGCCTTTTTGATGAGAGTCTGACTTCCTGCGAAGACTGGGAAATGTGGGTTAGAATTTATCACAAGACTCATTATCGAGCTCGGCTAATACCGAAGGTATTAACATGTTATCGTACGAGGTCCTCGAGCCTTACCATGGACTTTGAAGTATTCCTGTTCAACTCAAAAAAGGTAATAGGCAAGTTTGAATCTGGCATCCCCTTTTTTACTGAACATCTAAGACGCCGAGCACTTGCCGAAAACTATCGAATAGCAAGCAGGAAATCTCTATCTGTCGGCAAATTAGATATTTCAGCTCGCTACATTTTAAAGGCAATGCGTTGTTGCCCATCAATTCTTTTCAAGGATATAAGGGCATTTGGAACGTTTGCGCTGATTATGTTAGAAACATTTGTGCCAGCATGTTGGCGGGGGAAAGTGTATATCTTGGCTAGAAAAATAATGAAAATATTTTATCGTCATTACATTTTGTTTATCGAAAAAGCACATATCTGAATAAACGCGTTCGTATTTATCGATGAAAATTGCCCAGATAGGCTTAAGAGGAGTGCCGGCGAATTATAGTGGGATCGAAAAGGCAGTGGAAGAACTCGGATCTCGTCTTGTTTTAAGTGGTCATGAGGTTTCGGTATATTGTATGGCCGGAAGAGATGGTGCAAAAATAAAAACATTCAAAGGCATGAATTTGTTATATATCCCTACGATAAAGAGCAAAAATCTTGAAATGTTTATCTATACGTTTATTTCATCTGTCATTGCCGGATTCAAGCCGTACGATATCGTACATTACCACGCTCTGGGGCCATCAGTAATGTCAATTTTCCCAAGATTGCTAGGTAAAAGAATTGTTGTTACGGTTCACGGGCTAGATTGGATGAGAAAAAAATGGGGATTTCTAGCAAAGATATTTCTTAGGTTTGGAGAATGGACATCAAGTCGCTTTGCGCATAAGACGATTACCGTTTCTAAGACTCTAAGTCAATATTACAAAAAAAAATATGGGAAAGATCCGTTTTACATTCCAAATGGGGTGGTGCGTGCAGCGAGGAGGACCATGGGCGACCTTGCCCAAACGCTCTCAATTGAAGAGCGGAAATACCTTTTGTTTGTTGGAAGGATAACGAAAGAAAAAAATATTAACTTAATCATAAGGGCTTTTAAAACACTGAGAACAGACATGAAACTTCTCATCGTGGGAGGATCAACCCATTCAAACGAATACATGAATGAACTAAAAGAGTTATCTCGCTCATGCAATAATATTATCTTCTCAGGTCCTATCTATAACGAAGATACTTTGTCGAGGATTTATTCAAACGCCTATCTCTTTATCCTGCCTTCTTCATTAGAAGGCCTGCCTATAGTTCTCCTGGAAGCCCTGTCTTATGGCAACGCGGTTCTTGTTAGCGATATATCTGAGAATCTAGAAGTTATAGAGGATAGGGGAGTATTGCGAGGTTTTACCTTCAGTGCCGGCGACGTAGTAAGCCTAACAGAGGTTTTATCCCGACTTATTAAGAGTCCAGAAATTGTTGCAGAGGCAAGGCACATGGCGAAAGAGTTAGTTGAGCGAAAATATAACCTTAACCTGATTGCAAATGAGACTCTGAAAATCTATGAAAGCCTAGCAAAAGCATAAATTAAGCTATTCTTTCAATGACTATTCTCATATTTGTTTGTTTAGTGACCTAGTTATTATTATTTTCATGATAAGTTATAAAAAGATCGATAAGAATAGGTGAAGATAATGACCATCTAATTTTCTTGTAACAAAAGGATTATTGGGTCAGACTTGTTAGATCTATTTAGGAATAGCATGGGGATCTTCTATATTCGTTAATAATCTAAACAAATTTGCTATAAGGAGCATTGAATGGAATGCCTATTTCCTTAGAGTCATAAAGAACTCTGTGTTTTATTTTTGCCTATTGCTCTATTGCGCAATAATGTGGCTTTCAAAAAAGACATCCTGATGATACGAGGATTGGCTTCAAATGCAGTATCTAAATAGAGTAGGTCTGTTACCCAATTTTTTGATCATTGGAGCTATGAAAGCGGGAACTACATCATTGCATTACTATTTAAATCAACATCCAGAAATATTCATGTGTCCACGCACCGAGCCTAGGTTTTTCTCTTTCGAAGGTGAAAAGTTATTTTTTTGTGGCCCTGGGGATAAACTTATTAATAAACAAGCTATAACTAGTCTAGCGGCATATAAAAAGCTATTCTGTGGAGTACAAAAAGAAAAAGCGATTGGCGAAAAATCACCATCGTATTTGCATATGCCTAAAGCTGCAGAAAGGATAAAACATCATATCCCAAATGCAAAACTAATTGCGGTGTTAAGAAATCCTATAGACAGAGCTTTTTCTGCATTCCTTATGCATACTAGGAATGGAAATGAAAAACTATCTTTTGAGAGAGCCTTGGAATTGGAAGAATATCGATTAAAAAACAATTGGTCTTGGGGCTGGGGCTATATGCATTTGGGATTTTATGCGAAACACCTTGATCCATATCTTACGCTATTTGACCAAAGTAAAATCCTAATTTTGTTATATGATGATTTTCTAGTCAGTCCTCAAGCGACCCTTAACAAAATATTTCGCTTCCTTGAAGTTAACGAAGATTATCTTCCAAATATGAATTACAAACATAATATTTCGGGAATGCCAAGTGTGCGAATATTACATCGGAGTCTATTTAATTTAAAAAATTCTATTCGTTTTATGCAACCATATGCACCTAGACTTATGAAGGATGTATTGAGGAATATTCAAAGAAGAGGATTATATAAGCCGAACTTAAATCATGAGACTAGAAAAAAACTAAGGTGTGTTTTCGAAAAAGACATTTTAGAATTAGAAAAAATAATAAAAAGAGATCTATCAATATGGCTAAAAGATTAACAATTTGGTTCTTGACGTATGGATGAAGCTTGATCTTGAATATTTAGATCACTGGTCGTTATCGGTTGATATTAAGATTCTGATGAAGACGATTCTGGCGGTATTATTCGGAAGTGGGGCGTATTGAAACTAAGAGTGTTTGTCCTGATCACGCTTGCTGCAGCCTATATTCTATCAGCCTTCGCTCAGAAAGGCTATAGCTCTGGGGGAACATGGCTCGGGAGAAATTTGGAGCTGCAAATAAAGAATGCGGGGCTGAATCTTGGGCCCTTCAGGGTGAGAACTAACTTCACGCTAAGCAATGCAGGTTATGACTCAAATGTCTATTATGGGGCGACGGATGAGCCAATCAAGGACCTCACGTTCACCGCGGGCCCCGCTTTCGATATCTATCTTCCGCTGAAGAAAAAGATCATCTTCCATATCTATGAATCTCCCCAGTATGTTTACTTTAAGGAAACCGAGAGGGAGAGGACCTGGAATAACTATTTTCAAGGGCAACTCTATTTTGTTTTTAACCGGCTTGTCGCTTCTGCTGGAGTCGGAAGGTCAGAAGCCAAGCAAAGATGGAATACGGAGACTGATATCCCGATCTTTAGGAAAGAGGATTCTATCCAGGGCTCGGTGTTCTGGCAGCCGGCTTCCATGACATCGTTTAATTTCAGCTACCGGATGGCGCGGTATGATTATGGGGAAAGCGGCCTGGCAGCGTTTAAATACGCGGAAAAATTGAACAGAGATGAAACTTATTTCAGTTTCACCGCCTACCGCGAGATCTCGGCTCGGACAAGATTTTTCCTGGATGCCGAATATGGTCTATTTGATTTTGCCAACCCAGCGACCAAAAAGAACTCTAAAAGCTACGGCGGCCTCGAATTCTCGCCCCTGGGAAAGATCGGAGGCATGGTGAAGGTCGGATACAGGCAATTCGATTCACTGAATCCCTAGAGAAAGGACTATCGGGGAATCGTCGGCGATTCGAGCGTTTCGGTCAGGCTGATGAGGGCGCTCGCCGCCAGGGCTTCCTATAGGCGAGACGTCCAGTTTTCCGTCTGGTATGACAGTACTTATTTCCTGGAGAGCCGCGCAGGTGCGGGCGCCTCGCTCTATATATCCAGGAACGTCCGGCTCGATTATGACTATAACCGGGGAAGGAACGATTATCCCCAGGAGTTCGGCATCCAGAAAAGGCGCGACGACTACCAGATCCATGCCGTGGGTGTATATTTCCAGCTGCGCAAAGACACGGCCTTCGGCATCATTGCCAGTCGCTGGGTGCGCGATTCGAGCCTTGATCTGTGGGACGACGACCGAAACTTCGTCGGGTTCAACCTCACCTATGATTTCTAAGGGAAAAGGGAAATGACCATGAAGAAGATGCTCATCCTCCTCGCTCTCTGCTTTGGGCTTGTTGCTCCCGTTGCGCTTTACGGCCAGGAAGAGCCAGTCTCATTCGTCAAGGAATACAAAATAGGCCCCAAGGACCTGCTCGAGATCACCGTTTTCGAGCTCCCGGAACTTAACCAGACCGTGCGGGTCTCGGAGGATGGGGCTAAGAAGTCAGGGATCCGGCTCAAGAGGAAAGATAGGCGGACGGGAAAAGAGGCCGAGATGAAGGTCAACCTCGGCGATATCATCAAGGGAAAGAAACGCGACATCGAGCTCCAGGAGGGGGATGTGATCATCGTCCCCGAGAGCATTTGGTAAGGGAGAAAGACCATGGACGAATACAGGGAAGAAGAGCTAATAGAGGCGCAACCGCTCGACCTCCGCGAATACTGGCGGGTGCTGATGAAGAGGAAGTGGACCGTGGCGGCGTTTGCGGTGCTGCTTTTTGCCATCGTGACCATTTATTCCTTTGTGGCGAGGCCGAGTTATAC
>Ga0315277_10008388_pt1 | contig 13298 bp, 8 predicted proteins | sample YL17G05_15_MG_FD_203695 | JGI IMG/M metagenome (GOLD analysis project Ga0315277, IMG submission 203695) | Sediment microbial communities from Yellowstone Lake, YNP, Wyoming, USA - YL17G05_15 | ecosystem: Environmental > Aquatic > Freshwater > Lake > Sediment | place: USA: Wyoming | collected...
CGATCTGGACCGCCTCGTATCCATCGTGCTCGACGGTCTTGCGCTGAATGATCCAGCAGGGACCTGCCTCGATTACGGTCACCGAGACGGACACCCCTTCCGGGTCAAAGATCCGCGTCATTCCCAATTTTCTACCCAACAACCCGATACTCATCCTCGAGCAACCTCTCCGGTTTGATCCTCTCCCGACTCCCCGTCTCGGAGGTCGAGCGCACGACCCGCTGCCTCATCCGGCAGCAATTTGCTTTATCTCGACATCCACCCCGGACGGCAGGTCGAGCTTCAGGAGCGCATCAACGGTTTGCGACGTCGGATCAATGATATCCACTAACCGTTTGTGCGTCCGTATCTCAAACTGTTCCCGGGACTTCTTGTCAACGTGGGGCGATCTCAACACGGTGTATTTGCTCACCGATGTGGGCAGCGGGATAGGACCCGATACCCTGGCGCCTGTCCGCTGTGCCGCATTCACGATCTCGGTCACAGACCGATCAAGAATCCTGTGGTCAAAAGCCTTCAGTTTGATCCGTATCCTCTGCTTTGCCGGCATATGCGTCTTCTCTCGTTACTTCAGGATCTCGGCGACGACACCAGCGCCGACCGTTCTCCCTCCCTCACGGACCGCAAACCGCAACTCCTTCTCCATCGCTATCGGCGCGATCAACTCCGTCTCCATCGTCACGTTATCTCCGGGCATCACCATCTCCACCCCTTCGGGCAGCTTGATCGTCCCCGTCACGTCCGTCGTCCGAAAATAAAACTGCGGACGATACCCGGTGAAGAACGGGGTGTGCCTCCCGCCCTCTTCCTTCGTCAGCACGTACACCTCCGCCTTGAACAGCGTGTGCGGCGTGATGCTCCCCGGCGCCGCGATCACCTGACCGCGCTCGATCTCCGTACGCTCGACACCCCGCAACAACACCCCAATGTTATCGCCAGCCATACCCTCGTCCAGAAGCTTCCGGAACATCTCCACTCCCGTCACCGTCGTCTTCCGGACCTCCTTCTGCGATAACCCGATGATCTCAACCTCTTCCCCGACCCGCACCTTACCGCGGTCAACCCGACCCGTCACCACCGTCCCTCGTCCCGTGATCGAAAACACGTCCTCAACCGGCATCAGGAACGGCTTCTCCACATCGCGCTTCGGCGTCGGTATGTAGTTGTCAACCGCATCCAAGAGCTTCAGCACCGGACCGCACTTCTCGCACTCCGGCTTGCCGCACCCGCACTCTCCCGCCAGCAACGCGCTCCCCGCTATGATCGGGATCTCGTCACCCGGAAACTGATACTCGCTCAACAGGTCGCGCAACTCCAACTCCACCAGCTCCAGCAACTCCGGATCGTCCACCATGTCAACCTTGTTCAAAAATACCACCATGTACGGCACACCCACCTGACGCGCTAACAAGATGTGCTCTCGCGTCTGCGGCATCGGTCCGTCCGCCGCGCTCACCACCAATATCGCCCCATCCATCTGCGCCGCACCCGTGATCATGTTCTTCACGTAATCAGCGTGACCCGGACAGTCTATGTGCGCGTAGTGCCGCTTCGCCGTCTCGTACTCGGCATGAAATATCTGGATCGTTATCCCGCGCTCCCGTTCCTCAGGCGCATTATCTATATCCTCAAACTTCTTCTCCTCCGCAAACCCCCGCTTCGATAGTATCTTCGTGATCGCCGCCGTCAACGTCGTCTTCCCATGGTCCACATGCCCGATCGTCCCTACGTTCACGTGCGGCTTCACCCGCTCAAACTTCTTCTTGCCCATCGCTCCTCACGCCTCCCTCAACTCATCCCCTCAGTACGCGCGGACAACGTTTCTCTCAACAATCTGGTCAAACACGCTCTCAGGCACCTGCCAATACCGTGAGAACTGCATCGTGTACGATGCCCGTCCCTGCGTTTTCGATCTCAGATCCGTCGCATACCCAAACATTTCTGCCAATGGCACGTGCGCTCGAACGACGTGCAGGTTACCTTTGGTCGTTGTCTCGTCAATTCTTGCCCGGCGACCGTTCAAATCCGCAATAACGTCTCCCAGAAACTTCTCCGGCAAGATGACCTCGACCGCCATGATCGGTTCGAGCAAGACAGCGCCAGCACGCCGGGCAGCATCCTTAAACGCCATCGAACCGGCTATCTTGAATGCAATATCCGAAGAATCCACTTCATGATACGAGCCGCCGATTGCGGTCACCTTCACGTCAACGACAGGATAACCCGCGACCACACCGCTTTCCGCCGCGTCGCGCACCCCTTCTTCTATCGCCGGGATATAGGTGTTCGGAATATCACCCCCCCGGATCCTGTTCACAAACACGATGCCCGATCCGGACTCGCCCGGCTCGACAAGCAAGATGACATGCCCGTACTGGCCACGCCCGCCCGTTTGCCTGACAAACCTGCCCGCAGCCTCGACTGCCTCCGTGATCGTTTCCCGGTAGGCAACTTGCGGTCTCCCGACGTTCGCCTCAACATTGAACTCACGCTTCATCCTGTCAACGAGTACCTCGATGTGGAGCTCACCCATCCCGCTGATGATCGTCTGTCCCGTCTCGTCGTCCGTTCTGACCTTGAACGTCGGGTCTTCGTCCGAAAGCTTCGCGAGCGCCACCGCCAGTTTCGTTTCGTCAGCCCTCGTTTTTGGCTCGATCGCAATGAATATGACCGGCTCGGGAAACTGCATTGACTCGAGCAGTATCGGGTACTCGATATCGCACAGGGTATCTCCGGTAGTCGTGAACTTCGTGCCAACCGCCGCAACGATGTCACCTGTATACGCGGCTTCGATCTCTTCTCTGTTGTTCGCGTGCATCCTCACGAGACGGGCAATCCGTTCTTTCTTGCCGGACCTGCTATTCAGCACCTTTGCGCCGGCTCTGAGTTCACCCGAATAAACTCGTATGAACGCAAGTCTGCCAATATACGGATCGGTCATTATCTTGAAGGCAAGGGCACAAAACGTCTCCTCGTCCGATGCGATCCGGCTGACCTTCGTGCCGTTACCGGGAATCACGCCTTCCACCGGCGGCACGTCGGTCGGCGACGGCAGATAATCCACAACGGCATCGAGCACCGGCTGAACCCCTCTGTTGCGCAACGCTGCCCCGCACAACACCGGCACAACGCGCACATCGAGGGTTGCAGCGCGTATGGCACGCCTCAACTCCGCCGCGTGCACCTCCGTCCCCTGCAGGTACGCTTCGGTCACTTCGTCATCGTATTCCGCCACAGCGTCCACGAGTTCCGATCTGTACTTCGCGGCTAGCTCCCGCATCGTTTCGGGCACTTCTGTAACCCGATAGTGAGCGCCGCGCTCATCTGTATCGTACACGTACGTCTTCATCTCGACGAGATCAACAACTCCTGCGAACTGCTCCTCAATCCCCAACGGCAGTTGCACCGGCACACTCAATGCCCCGAGCCTGTCCCGGATCATCTCTATAGCGCCAAAATAATCTGCACCGGGACGGTCCATCTTATTGATAAACGCGATCCGCGGTATTCGATACTTATCTGCCTGTCGCCAAACAGTTTCCGACTGTGGCTCGACGCCAGATACCGCACAGAAAACCGCTACGACGCCATCGAGAACTCGCAGGCAGCGTTCGACTTCGACGGTGAAATCCACATGTCCCGGTGTGTCAATGAGGTTTACCCGATGGTCATGCCAGAGGAAGGTAGTCGCTGCGGAGGTAATCGTAATGCCACGCTCACGCTCCTGAACCATCCAGTCCATCTCGGTAGTGCCCTCGTGGACTTCACCCATCTTATATATCTTACCGGCGTAGTACAGTATCCGTTCTGTAAGCGTCGTTTTGCCGGCATCAATATGCGCCATAATCCCGATGTTTCGGGTCTTCTCCAAAGGATATCGGTCTGACATCCCAACAGATCCTTCACGTGCTCACTACAGCGTCTCACAATCAGCATAAGAAACAAGCCTACATGAGCGTGTTTCATGAGCATTAAACTATTGCGCTGAGCTCTCGCACACCTGCTGCGCGAGCGCCCGCTCCACAATGGGGTCACCCCATCAACCCCTATCCACCGGTTCCGCCGCCTCACGTAGCGCGGAACCGGATGCTCTGATCTACCAACGATAATGAGCGAAAGCCTTGTTCGCTTCTGCCATCTTGTGGGTATCCGCCCGCTTCTTTACCGAGTTGCCTTCGTTCCTGTAACTGTCGAACAGTTCCGCGCACAGCCGTTCCTGCATAGTCTTCTCAGAACGGTTCTGGGCGAACGTAACTATCCAGCGCATCGCCAAGCTCACCCTGCGGTCCGCCGGTACCTCAACAGGAACCTGGTACGTTGCGCCACCAACTCGTCTCGACTTAACCTCGAGAAGCGGTTTGACATTGTTCAACGCGTCGGCGAACACCTTCTCCACATCGTCCGTGTTCGCCTTCTGGTGGAGCAGGTCGAGCGCACCGTACACAATACCCTCAGCTGTGCTCTTCTTGCCTCGGCGCATCACCGTGTTGATGAGCTCTGATACGAGTGCACTGCCGTACTTCGGGTCGGGCACCGCTTTCCTCTTTGTAACAATACCTCTGCGTGGCATGACGGCTCTCTATCTCACTTTGGTCGTTTCGTCCCGTACTTCGACCGACTCTTGTTCCTCCCCTCAACACCCATCGCGTCGAGCGTTCCGCGTATGATGTGATAGCGCACCATCGGAAGATCCTTCACCCTGCCACCACGAACCAACACCACGGAATGCTCCTGGAGGTTGTGCCCTATCCCCGGGATATAGCACGTCTGCTCTATCCCGTTCGTGAGCCGCACGCGGGCGACTTTCCGCAACGCTGAGTTCGGCTTCTTCGGCGTCACCGTGGACACACGAATGCATACGCCGCGCTTCTGAGGCGACCCTCTGAGCGCAGGCGCTTTCGATTTCCTGGTTAATCTGGTGCGCCCTTGTCGCACTAACTGGTTAATAGTCGGCATATCCTCACCCAACCCCGCAACCGCCGATCGTTCCGACGATCCGGGACAACCGAAAGTAGTATTCTACTACAATCATGAACTTGTGTCAATACGTTTGGCTCTGCTTCAAATCACGCCACCGCCTCCGCTGCTCCCGGCTCCCTTTCAGCAGGCGCCTCCGCCTGCGCCTCTCGCGGTTCTTCAACGACCATGCGCGTGTCCCTATAAAATGCGCTACCGGTTCCCGCCGGAATCAGGTGACCGATGATCACGTTCTCCTTCAACCCCCTGAGATGATCCTCTTTCCCTTTCATCGCCGCATCGGTCAGCACCCTCGTTGTCTGCTGGAACGACGCCGCCGCGATGAAGCTCTCAGTCCCAAGGGACGCTTTCGTTATGCCCAACAGGAGCGGTTCGGCTGTCGCCGGTTCGCCGCCCTTCGCGATGACGCGCTCGTTCTCCTCGCGGAACGTCGCTTTATCCACCTCCTCGTTCACGAGGAAGCTCGTGTCGCCGGGCGACTCTATCCGGACCTTGCGCAACATTTGACGAATGATGATCTCGATGTGTTTCGCGTTAATCTTGACGCCTTGGAGCCGGTACACCTCCTGGATTTCTTCCAGAAGATATTTCCGCAGCGACTCTTCCCCGCTCACCTTCAGGATGTCCTGAGGCACGACCGGACCATCAATCAGCCGCTGACCGGCAACAACCCTGTCGCCCGTATGCACGTTCAGATGTTTGCCGTGCGGTATGATGTACTCTCGCTCTTTGCCAGCCTTCGGTAGGATCTTAATCTTCCTCGTCCCCCTGCCGGAACTGCTCAGCTCAATGAGCCCGTCTATATGCGCTATAATAGCCGGGTCCTTCGGTCTTCGTGCTTCAAAGAGCTCAGCAACTCGCGGCAATCCGCCCGTGATATCCTTGGTCTTGCTGATTTGTCTCGGCGTTTTCGCAAGCACATCTCCCGCCTCGACCTTCTCTCCATCTTTGACCACGATATGTGCACCCGGTGGAATCGGATAGAACGCGAGCACCTCGTTCTTCTTCCCGAAAATAGAGAGCTGAGGATGCAGATCCTCTTTGTGCGATATGATCACCCGCTCGATAACGCCGGTGCTCGGATCGCGCTCTTCGCGCATCGTGACATCCTCGACTATGTCCTCATACTTCACCGTGCCCTTCGTTTCGGTAATGATGGACCGGATGTACGGATCCCATTCGAGCAGCAGGCTCTTCTTCTTGATGCTCTCGCCGTCATCGAAGTGAATGATTGCTCCGGCAGGAGCTGGATGCCGTTCGAGTTCTTTGCCCTTCGCATCAATCACAGCGATTTCGGCTCCGCGACTGATGACGACCCGGTCGCCCTTTCTGTTGGTGGCGGTCTCCAGGTCGCGGTACTGAACCGTGCCGTTGTTTCGCACCTCAACGTGCGACTGCTCAAGCGGTCCGCTGGCAATGCCCCCAACGTGGAACGTCCTCATCGTCAACTGGGTGCCCGGCTCGCCGATTGACTGAGCGGCAATTATCCCGGCCGCCTCCCCGAGCTGAACCAGCTTGCCCGTAGCCAGGTTCCTGCCGTAACATTTCACGCAGACGCCGCGTTTGCTCTCACAGGTCAGGACGGACCTGATCCTGACGCGGTCAATCCCGTACTTCACGATCTCTTCAGCGGTCTCCTCGGTGATCTCCTCGTTCGTTTTCACGATAACCTTCTTGCTCACACCGGGCACTCGTATATCTTCGAGCACAACTCTTCCGACGATCCTGTCTTGAAGCGACTCGACCTCCTCACCAGCCTCGATGAGCGCCTCAACGGTCACCCCGTTCAGCGTGCCGCAGTCCTCCATGTCCACGATCACATCCTGAGCTACGTCTATCAGCCGACGCGTCAGATACCCCGCGTCCGCCGTCTTGAGCGCGGTATCAGCCAACCCCTTGCGAGCACCATGGCTCGATATGAAGTATTCCAGAACGCTCAGCCCTTCCCGGAAATTCGACAGTATCGGCGTCTCAATGATCTCGCCGGAGGGTTTCGCCATCAGCCCGCGCATGCCCGAAAGCTGGCGAATCTGCTGTCTGCTGCCGCGCGCACCGGAACTGAACATAACGTAAATGCCGTTGAACCCCTTGCTATCGGCAGCGAGCTGCTCGAGCATCTCGTCCGCAACCTGTTCGGTGCACCTCGTCCATACGTCCACGATCTTGTTATACCGTTCTCCCTCGGTGATCAGCCCGTTCTGGTACTGCTCCTCAATCTCCTCCACCTGGGTCCGTGCCAGCTCGATGAGTTCCTTCTTTCGAACCGGGATCAGCATGTCGTCAACCGAGATCGAGATGCCTGCTAACGTCGCATACTTGAACCCAACGTCTTTCAGGTTATCCAGAAGCTCCACCGTCTTGTCGCGCCCGTGATGCTTGAACGTCCACGCAATCAAATCGCGCAGGTCATCCCCCTTCATTTCACGGTTCACCCGCGACAGCGGGATCTCAAGCGGGAGCGAGTCGCGGAATATGACGCGCCCGACCGTTGTCTCGACAAGCTCGCCTTCCACATCGAGCTTGACGGGCGCATGGAGGTCAACAGCACCCGACTCGTACGCCAGTATCGCGTGGGACTCTTCGAGAAATACGCTTCCCTCGCCCCTCACGCCTTTTCCAGCCCGCGTCAGGTACGTTATGCCGAGAACTATGTCCTGGCTCGGTGTCGCTATCGGCCTTCCACTGCTCGGAGAGAAAATGTTGTTCGCTGACATCATAAGCAGTTGCGCTTCCAACTGTGCCGCCGGGAACAGCGGTATGTGCACAGCCATCTGGTCTCCGTCAAAGTCCGCGTTAAACGCCGCGCACACCAGTGGATGTATCATGATGGCTTTCCCCTCGACGAGCACCGGCTGAAACGCTTGTATGCCCAGCCTGTGTAGCGTCGGAGCGCGGTTGAGCAGGACGGGATGCTCAGTAATCACGTCTTCGAGGATGTCCCAGACCTCGGTCTTCCCCGCAGCTATCGCCTTCTTGGCTGCTTTGATCGTCGTGGCAACATTGCGTTCCTTAAGCTCCCTCACGATGAACGGCTCAAACAGCTCGAGCGCCATCGGTTTCGGCAAACCACATTCATGCAATCGCAACCGTGGTCCCACGACGATAACCGACCTGCCTGAGTAGTCCACCCGCTTGCCGAGCAGGTTCTGCCGGAACCTGCCCTGTTTCCCCTTGAGCATGTCGCTCAAGGATTTGAGCGGTCTATTGCCCGTGCCGACCACCGGTCTCCCGTGTCTGCCGTTATCGAACAGAGCGTCCACCGCTTCCTGTAACATCCGCTTCTCGTTACGGAGTATCACCTCGGGCGCACGCAGCTCTATCAACCGTTTGAGCCTGTTATTGCGGTTGATCACGCGCCGGTACAGGTCGTTCAGATCGCTCGTCGCGTACCGTCCACCCTCGAGCGGCACTAACGGTCTCAGGTCGGGCGGGATCACCGGAATGACCTCGAGCACCATCCAGGACGGATTGTTACCCGACTGGCGGAGCGCTTCAACTATCTTGAGCCTCTTATTGGCTTTCTTCTTGCGCTGCACCGACGTCGCCTCGCTATACTCCTGACGCAACTCAGCCGCAAGCGCATCGAGATCGATCTTGTCGAGCAGCGCCTTGATAGCCTCCGCACCCATCTTGGCGACAACCTTGTCACCATGCTCGTCGCGTATCTTCTGATACTCCTCCTCGGTAAGTCGCTGCTTCTCGCACAACCCGCTGTCACCCGGCTCTACAACGATACGCTCCTCAAAATATATGACGCGCTCAAGCGCCCTGATCGACATGTCGAGCAGCGCGCCCAAACAGCCGGAACCGCTTTTCAAGAACCAGATATGCGTCACCGGAACCGCAAGGTTAATGTGCCCCATCCGCTCGCGTCTCACCTTCGATTCGGTGATCTCAACGCCGCACCTGTCGCACGTTATCCCGCGATGTTTCACCTTCCGGTACTTACCGCAACTGCACTCCCAGTCCTTGACCGGACCAAAAATGCGTTCGCAGAACAGCCCGTCCTTCTCAGGTTTAAATGTCCGGTAGTTTATCGTCTCGGGCTTCTTGATTTCGCCCCGCGACCATTTTCTGATGTCCTCAGGAGAGGCGATCCGGATTGATATTGCATCAAACCTTTCACCACTAGTCGGAACATATCGAGCCAAGGTTCATTCCTCCTCAGTGCGGTCCAACCTGACCTCGTCCTCAACCTCAACAAGCTTGTTCACATTCAGACAAAGCCCTTGCATCTCTTTCACAAGAACGTTGAACGATTCCGGAGTCCCGATCTCCAGCTCCTTCTCCCCTTTCACTATCGTCTCGTACGCCCTCGTTCGACCCGCCACGTCATCCGATTTAATCGTGAGCATCTCCTGAAGCGTGTGAGCCGCGCCATACGCCTGCAACGCCCACACCTCCATCTCGCCGAACCGTTGTCCGCCGTGGTGCGCTTTCCCTCCCAGCGGCTGCTGGGTAACAAGAGAGTACGGACCTATCGAACGCGCATGGATCTTGTCATCTACCATGTGAAGCAGTTTCATCATGTAGATGTAGCCGACGGTAACCTTCTGGTGAAATGGCTCACCCGTCCGCCCGTCGTACAGCGTTACCTTGCCGCCATCCGGCAGCCCGGCTTCCTTCAGGTACTCTTTGATCAGCTTCTCCGGAGCGCCGTTGAACACCGGCGAGGCAACCCTGAACCCCTGCGCGTGCGCAGCCCAACCGAGATGAGTCTCAAGGATCTGACCCACGTTCATCCTCGACGGCACGCCGAGCGGGTTGAGAACCATGTCCACAGACGTTCCGTCGGGCAGGAACGGCATGTCCTCTTGAGCAAGTATCTTGCCGATAACACCCTTGTTTCCGTGCCGTCCTGCCATTTTGTCTCCCACCGACAGCCGGCGTTTTGTCGCCACATAGACCTTGACCGTCTTCAGAACGCCGGGCGGCAGTTCATCGCCCTTCTTCATAATGTCAATCGCAGAGTCGCGTTCGGTGACAAGTCGTTGCTCTTCGGATATAGCCGAGGTCAGGATATGTTCGAACTTCTTCTGAACCGCATCGTTCGTGACATACAGCATGTTCAGGACGTTGTAGTCGCCGTCAGCGATCTGTTTCGGACGCACCTTCTTGCCTTTTTCAAACGCCAGCTTGTCGGTCCCCGCATCGACAACGTCCTCCTTCACCGTACAGTCCGCCAACAGCTCCTTGAGCAACTTCCTGCACTTGGCGCGCACTGAATCGATCTTGTCGTCGTACTCCTTGCGAGCCGCGGCAACTTGTTTCTCCAGCGCCGCCCTCGACTGCCTATCTTGAGCGCGCTCTTTCCTGCTGAGAACGACCACGTCAACGACCACGCCGCTAACACCGGGTGGAGCCACGCAAGATGTGTCGCGTGCGTCGTCCGCTTTCTCCCCAAAGATCGCCCGGAGCAACTTCTCCTCGGGCGCAAGTTCGGTCTCACCTTTCGGTGTGACCTTGCCAACCAGGATATCGCCCGGACGAACCTCGGCGCCTATCCTGATAATCCCGTTCTCATCGAGCTCTTTCAACGCCTCTTCGCTGACGTTCGGAATGTCCCGCGTGATCTCTTCTTTGCCAAGCTTTGTCTCCCGGGCTTCGGTCGAGAACCCCTCTATGTGGACGGAGGTGAACACGTCCTCCTCAACGAGCTTCTCGCTGATGAGCACGGCGTCCTCGAAGTTGTATCCTTCCCAAGGCATGAACGCGACGAGCACATTCCTGCCGAGCGCCAGCTCACCACCCTGCGTCGCGGCACCGTCGGCGATCACGTCGCCCGCTTTCACTTTCTGCCCTTCACTGACAATCGGTTGCTGATTGATACACGTGTTCTGATTCGACCGCACGAATTTCTGGAACCGGTAAACGTCAACATCATCGCCGAACAGTTCCGCGTCCCCCGACTTCTTGCTCGTGCGCTCGACCTCGATCCGTTCCGCGTCCACATACTTGACCACGCCGTCGTTTCGAGCGATCACCACCGCACCGGAGTTTCGAGCGGCGATCGACTCCATCCCCGTTCCGATCAGCGGAGCTTCGGTCTTGAGCAACGGCACGGCCTGACGCTGCATGTTGGAGCCCATCAGCGCGCGGTTCGCATCGTCGTGTTCAAGGAACGGGATCAGCGACGCCGCAACGCTCACTAACTGTTTCGGCGAAACATCCATATAGTCTATCTCGCTCGCCGGAACCTGACGGAAATCGCCCCGATACCGGGCCAGTACGCGTTGGTCACGGAACTTCCCCCGCGAATCGAGCGGGGCGTTCGCCTGGGCGATCGTGAACTTGTCCTCGTCGTATGCCGACAGATAATCTATCTGATCGGTTACCCGACCTTTCACCACCTTTCGATACGGCGTCTCGATGAACCCGTACTCATTGACACGGGCGTACGTGGAGAGCGACGCCATAAGACCGATATTCGGTCCCTCAGGAGTCTCAATCGGACAGATCCTGCCGTAATGTGTCGGATGAACGTCACGAACCTCGAACCCGGCTCTCTCGCGGCTCAGTCCACCAGGACCGAGTGCGCTCAACCGCCTCTTATGCGTCAATTCAGCGAGCGGGTTGGTCTGATCCATGAAATGGGAAAGCTGGCTGCGTCCAAAAAAATCCTTGATGACCGCGTTGACCGGTTTCGGATTCATGAGCGTCTGCGGTGTGAGCGTCTCGATGTCCTGATAATCCATCCGCTCCCTGATGGTTCGCTCCATCCGCACGAGCCCTATGCGCACCTGATTCGCCAGGAGCTCGCCGACCGACCGCACCCGCCGGTTACCCAAGTGGTCAATATCGTCAATAACCCCCTCGCCGCTCTTCAGTTTCACCAGATACTTGAGCGACGCCACTATATCCTGCTCCGTCAGCGTCTGCACCTCTTGCGGCTCGTTTATATTCAGTTTCCTATTGATCTTGTACCGACCGACCGGGGCAAAACAGTACCGCGCAGGATCGAAAAACAACCTCTGAAACATCCGTTCAGCTGTCGTCGGCGTAGCCGGGTCACCGGGACGCAGGTGCCGATAAATCTCCACCAGCGCTTCTGTCTTGATGTCGCCCTTCTTCAGCCGCTCTTCAGCCTTCGCCTTCTCTTTGGCAAACCGGACGGTCGGATCCACTCTCAGAGTATTAATAATAGAGACATCGTCTCTCTCCGATGCAAGCTTGACCAGTTTGACATCCTTGATCTCGTGCTCCAGACAAGTCTGCACCAGCGCGCTGTCGAGCACCGTCCCGGCCTCAGCAATCAATTTGCCGGTCTTCGGATCAAGAACGTCCGCAGCAAAAAATCTCCCGTACAGTTTCTCGTGGGGTAGCCGTTTCCCATCAGATTCAGCGCGTGCAGGCGTCAGATGTACCATCTCAAGCTCGTAAAACAGCGACAGAATCTCCTCAGCGGTCTCGTACCCGATGGCGCGCAGTATGATCGTCGCGGGCAGCCTCGAACGACGGTCCACCTGCATGTACAGAACATTATTAATGTCACATTCGAACTCCAACCACGCACCGCGATACGGGATTATCCTCGCAGAAAGCAACTGCCTGCCGCTCGCATGCTGCTTCTCCTCAAAACAGACGCCCGGCGACTTATGAAGCTGGCTCACGATGACCCGTTCTGCACCATTTATGATGAACGTCCCCTTCGGCGTCATCAACGGCAACTCGCCCAAAAACACGTCCTGCTCGATCACCGACATAGGCGGCGCTGAATCATCGCCCGATCCGTTCCTGACCACCAAGCGCAACTTCGCCCGCAACGAACCAGCATACGTGAGCACCCGCTTCTGGCATTCCTCGACACTGTATCGCGGGGACCCTATCGAATAGCTGACAAATTCCAACGAGATCCGACCGCTCTGTGAATAGATCGGGAAGGACTCTTTGAACACAGCCTGCAATCCCGTGTCCTTTCTGTCCGAAGGCCGGACATCGGCTTGCAGAAAATTGTTGTAAGAGCCCGTCTGGATCTCGGTCAGATCGGGAACGTCGAAGCGGTCCGCAATTTGTTCAAGCAGTAGTCGGTCCGAATCTGCCCTGGCTAATTTTTTCGCGTGTCGCATGTCGCCTCCTGGGGAAAATACCCCCTCGCTGTTTGAGATGACAAACTGGAGATCTTGTACCAGGCGGAGGATGTCTATACCGTGCCGCAAAACCTGTATGATAACACAAGTACCTCCGAAAGTCAAGACTTTTTTGCCGGAGTGCCATAACTCCGTGATAATGTCCTCTGGTGTACTCGATAGAAATGTCCTCTATACTGACCTTCTCATAGGGAGGAGGAGGAGGATATGAGAGGGGAGTTGTTGATGAGCAGT
>Ga0315277_10008390_pt1 | contig 13296 bp, 11 predicted proteins | sample YL17G05_15_MG_FD_203695 | JGI IMG/M metagenome (GOLD analysis project Ga0315277, IMG submission 203695) | Sediment microbial communities from Yellowstone Lake, YNP, Wyoming, USA - YL17G05_15 | ecosystem: Environmental > Aquatic > Freshwater > Lake > Sediment | place: USA: Wyoming | collected...
GCCGTACCCGACGATGATGTGGTTCGACATGTGCGATGCCATCAGTTGGTCACGACCGTAACCCGGAATGTGGACGGTAGCAATAGGCCACTCTTTGGTTGTGCTTTCTCGCAGCCGGCGGACCTCGTAATCGGGCAGAGCTAACACCTCGCCCGTGCCGCAGTCCATACCGATCTCGCCGAACCCCTCGTAAAACCGAGCCCAGGTGATCGTGCCCGGTTTCGATACGCCCGAACAGGTTCCACCGCCGAGCGGGAAGTACATCTTCGGTTGACGATAGATCTCCGTCTTGTTCCATCCGCCGAAATGCGCCGGCGGCGCGCCACCGGAAACCTGGAACACCCAGACGAATCTTCCGCCTATCTCGTCGCCCCATCGAACGTCGTGCAATGTCGTCTCGGTCGGCATCCGTTTCCGAGCATAGATGTCGTGCATCAGAACTTGAGGTATTGCAGCACCCATATCACCTTCATTGAAATGGACGATGGGTCGTCCCGGATTGATTATCTCGCCGGTTTCCGGGTCGACCACGTCCGGTCGGTCGGCGTTGTTGAGCATACCCTCAGCGAGGTCTGATGCGGCGGTGCTTCGAACCAGCCCGTACTGGTAGGGTATCCCGATAGCGCTCAGTCCGTACCGTTTGTATATCCGTGCGGCCGCTGCATACATTTTCATCTGCTGCATCACCTGTCCGTGGACGAGCTGGGTGAACTGGTCCGTGCCCCAATCGAACCAAGCTCCTTTCGCAACGATCCAGTTCAGGTATCCCTGAGCCTCTTCGTCGCTGACAAGTTTCATTTCCGCTAACAGATCAGACTGGTTCAGCAGCTCTACAGGCATCCCAATCTGACCTATCTTGTCAGGACTGAGTACCGCGTTGAGCATTCCCATGCAGCCGGGATCAAGTTGACCGAGAATCCGTTTCCGTTTGATTATGTCCGCAGCGAGATCTTCGCCGAGCTTATCAGCGTTTTTGGGGACCTTCAGCTTGTCCGCCGGCACGACGTGCGACATGCCGTGCTCGATCCGCCCTGTGTCAACCCACTTCTTGAGTTTCTTCATGAACATTTCGTCGCCCGCAAAGGTCTTGCTCCATAGACGGGAATGGCGAACGCAGAGCCGTTCCAAGGTTGCTGCATGGTTCAAGAGCGCTACGAGACCCGGCCACGTCCCATCAAAATTCGCCAGCAAGAGTATCGGTCCCTTGTGGGTTTGTAAGCAGGTCGACACGTGATGAGAATACGCCCAGCAACTCAGCACGATGACAACCGGCGCGTTCGGGTCGAGTTTCGCAAACAGCGCCGCTCCTTCACACTGTTTTGTTAGAAAGCCGTGACCCCGGATCGGATTGTACTTCGGGTACGTAGTCGTCTTGACCTTGAGCTCGGCAAACGCCGACTCAACGAGCTTGAGCGTCTCCTTCTGCATAGGCCAGCATTCAACGCCCGCCGAGTCGCGAAAATCGCCGTTCGAGATAAGAATCACGCGATTGATTTTTGGTGCCATAGTTCGATTTCCCTCCCTAAACCAAGCCGTTAACCACGGTTCGTCTATTTCCAGCACGTGCGCAGTTCATGCGCGTGATTTGCCCGACAGAACGACCTCATTCTACCTTTGTTTCGCTCTGAGGTCAAGCCACTTCCCATTCGGGGGATCTGGGCGGTAGCTGTCTTGGTTGAAGTGAGCGCCGGATCCCACCTGGGATCGCCCATCACGGACACTCGGCCGGAAACGGGTGCTGTCTCCGGGGGCTGGTGTTCCTATGCGCCAGCGCATCTTCTGCATATCTCACGCTATAGGTTTTTACGGTGCCCTCCCGGTCGCTGCTGGGAGAAGCTGGTAGGAGGCTATCCTTATCGCCACCAGGATGATCCGCACACTGTCCCCGGTTCCAGCAGGTTTTCAGCACTTAAGTCATTATCCACCAAGATGTTACGTTAATCACCGACGCGCTCCATTCTAGTCATAACTATAGCTGTTACAGGTAGTTACCCCATAATTTCGCCACGATATACCCCGAACGCGTCGTCAAGGGTATTGATTTTTGCAGCGATCTATGATATACTACTACCCAAGATGAGAGGGGTTTGCGGGGAAGATAGAAGTAGTAGGGTACGCTCTTGCTTGCGTGCCAGAGTTGGCCTGACCTGTTTCGCATGTATGGTGACGTGTATCTCTGGGCTGGTAGCTCCTTCCTATTCTGACACTCTTTATCTCAGAAATGGCGCTAAGTACACGGACGTAACCGTTGTCGAACAGACCCAGACGGACCTTGTCCTGACCGTGTCGGGTGGCGCTACGCGTATTGTACCTCTGCATGCGGTAGCGGGTGTGATCATGGACAGTAAAACGCAGCTTGTTGGTAACTCGTCCGATGGCAAGAGGATACAGCTAAGCAAGGAGACCAATGGCTCGAGTTCCAACCGGTTGGTCGTATGGGGCAGACGGCCTGTTCACGCCTTTGTGAACCAGCAAGGTGTTCCGACGTTCACGAACATCCCGGACAAGTATTCGAGCAAAGAGTACGAGGAGATACTCCAGCGTCTTCAGCCAATCGTAGCGTTTCGTCCTCCGACCCCAGCAGCCAACAGACTCCTGAAACAAGCTCTTGCTTTAGAGGCAACTCCGCCTGAGAGAAGGCGTTGGTACGCGCCGAGTGTGAGACAGGAGCTTGATAGCCGGATCGTTACCTATGCCAGGCGTTACGGTGTCCGCCCGGAGCTTGTAAAGGCGATCATTCACGCGGAATCGAACTTTGACGAGCAGGCACGTTCGGACAAAGGGGCGATGGGACTCATGCAACTCATGCCGCGAACGGCGGCAGCGATGGGTATAACCGACGCGTACGACACCGAGCAGAACATTGCAGGTGGAACTCAGTATTTCAGCAAACTGCTGGAATTTTTTGGAGAAGAACGACTTGCAATCGCCGCATACAACGCAGGTCCGGGCAGGGTCAAAGAGCATGGCGGAGTTCCTCCGATAGAAGAGACCAGGACGTACGTGTCCCGGGTTCTCAAGTACGCTGAGATGTACAAAGAGGAGATGACCGCCTCTTTGTAGTCAACCACCTATCCAATCTGTGGTCTCAGTCTGGCAAGTATCTCCCCGGGATTGAAATATATAAGTTGTTCTGTTATGAATAGTTCTGTTTCACGGAGCTCTTTCGCGCGGTTCCGGATAGCGATAGCCTAAGACAAGCCTATCTGGCCTGTTTTAACTGCCGTATCCAGGTCATCCTGATCAAGTATTTCAGAATTCCCGTTTGGTCCGACCCATATATCTAGAGCCATATGGCGCCACGTCAATTCCTGATCGCTGAGATTGATGTCGTGACACAGATGTATGTAGTGCCCAAAAAGCCTGCCTTTTGGACTGTACATCTCCCAGACTATGTGGTCGCAGCCGCGACGATAATGTCCTATTGTCAGCGTTCCCGGCGGAACTCTAGCGTCTGCAACGGTGTACGGTCTATCGGAAAGATACGCGAGAACGAGATAGTCAGCGTCACGGTAAAGAAGATGACAATCGAACACCTCTGTCGTGCCATCGAGATTCTGTTTTATCTCTCTTATTGGAGTCAGCACTTGCATGTGCCCTTCAATCCGGCATTAAGTTTTGCGCTGCCAACCTGCTCCTTGCCAAACGAACAGTTGCCGGATCCTTCGTGGACGCTTCAAAAAGTGTTAAAGTTCTGGCTGCTTTTGCCGATATATGTAAGTGAGAAGAGGTCTCTCACTGAACGTCTGAAGCAGGGAGGCGGAGGACGTTTTCTCATACAACAGAGGTCGCGAGCTGGTGTTTCTGCTCGCGACCTCACTTATCTATCAGAACCGGAGTGATCGCAGCTTTTCAGCAGCAAGACGCGTCTGTTCCATCGAAGGGACAAGGGCAAACCTGACATAATCTCGTCCGGGATTCAAACCCGTTTCTGTCGTTTCGCTTATCCATTCTCCGGGTGTCGTCACGATAGCTATGTCCTTCTGCAACAGCTTCTTGGCGAACTCAACAGATGTCACTCCTTGAGGCACTTTCTGCCAGATATAGATCGTTGCTTCAGGTGAACAGTCGGGTAGCCCGGCATCAACGAGCGCCCGGACTATTATGTTTCGTTTCTTCTTGTAGTCATTCCTCATTCGGGCAACGTGCCGTTCGTCGCCGAGCGCTTCCGCAGCAGCATCCTGGATGAACGTTGGCGTGCCGGAATCTATATGCGTCTTGATCTTCCTGAACATGGCGACTATACGACGGTCTCCGGCTACCCAGCCGACTCGCCATCCCGTCATTGCGCTGCGTTTGGACATCGAGAAAAAGGCGATCATTCCGTCCAAACCAAATTCGAGCAGACTGCGCGGCGTTTTCTCAAAATACAGTTCTGAATACGCCTCGTCAGACGCGATCATGGTCCCGTATTTCTGAGCGAACTCGATCAGTTTTCGGTAAAACGCATCTGTAGCGACTTTACCGGTCGGACTGTTCGGGTAGTTCACCCAGATGATCTTTGCTCTGTTGGCGACGTTGTGCGGGACCGACTTGAGGTCTGGCAAAAAGTCGTTCTCCGGTAGTAGCGGCACGAAGTAGGGTATCCCTTCGGCAAAAACCGTTCCTGTTTTATAGGGTGGATAACCCGGAGTGGGGATGATTACATAATCTCCAGGGTTCAGGATAGCTTCCGGAAAATTGAAGACAGCCTCTTTTGACCCTATCGTTGAACTGATCTCGGTTTGCGGGTCGAGTTTCACCGAAAACCGTTTTTCAAGCCATCGGGCGGCAGCTTCACGAAACCCCGGATCGCCTATGTAGCTCGGATATCCAGAGGAAGCTCTCGCGTCGAGAGCCCGTTTGCCCGCACGACGGATAAAAGGGGGTGTCGGCACCGTTGGGTCGCCGACGCCGAAGTCTATCGGCGCGATCCCCTGCGATTTGAGGGTTGTGACAAGTGCGTCCACTTCCGCGAACGCATATGAACCGAGTTTAGCGAACCTGTCAGATGCGTTGATCTCCATGCCTTCTATCTCCGGGAGAAGCTCCATTTGATTGATACTACGACACGTCATGCGATTGTACGCACTCGTGCTGCGACTGTCAATTCGCGCGAGAAGAGTTGATTCCGACGCGCCGGAACGGTAGAATGAACTTGTGCAAAAAAGTCGGGCGGAAACAATCGAGGTGCGCTTGTTGCAGTGGGGATCGGGTAAAGGGAGGATGAGATGAAACGAATACAGTCGCGTAGCGAGTTTCTGAAAAAGTCGGTTCTTGGGGGTGCAGCAGTTGCGCTCGGTTTGCGTGGTGCAACGTGGCGAATCGTTCGAGCACAAGAGACTTCTCCCCGAAAGCGCGAGTTCAAAATATCTCTAGCAGGCTGGTCGTTGCACCGTGCTGTCGGGTCGAAGAAAATCATGCAGTTCGATATGGTGAAGATATGTAAACAGGAGTTTGGACTGGATGCTATTGAGTTCGTGAGCGGAATGTTCGCGTCGCGCGAGCCAGCGTATGTCGCCCAGCTCATCAAGGCGGCTCAGGACAATAGCGTGGTCATCCATCTGATCATGGTGGACGGGTACGGAAGTCTCGGTGACGCTAGAAAAGAGCGTCAGGACAAAGCGGTAGAATTGCATCGCGGGTGGGTTGATATCGCTGCAGATATGGGTTGTCTATCGGTACGGACAAACTGGCAGGGGTACAAGGAGGGGACAGAAAAGGATCCCCAGGCGTTAACCGAGTTCATCAACAGGTCTGTGCCTGCGTTTGCGGCTCTGGCAGAATACGGTGCGAAGAAAAAGGTCAACGTGATCATCGAGAACCATGGCGGTCCGTCCTACTATCCGGAAGCGCTCGTCAGGCTCATGAAAGCCGTTGACAATCCCTGTTTCGGCACGTTACCGGATTTCGGCAATTTCCCGGCAGATATTGACCGGTACCAGGCGGTCGCGATGATGATGCCGTATGCGAAGGCCGTGAGCGCGAAATGTTACGATTTCGGTGAAGACGGCAAGGAGACGAGACTGGATTACGAGCGGCTGATGAAGATCGTCGTGGACGATGCTGGATACCACGGCTACATCGGGATCGAATATGAAGGGGATCGCCTGAGCGAGTACGACGGCGTCAAAGCGTGCAAGAAACTGCTCTTGAGTCTGATGTAGGATGAACAATTGTAGGGGCGCTGCTTGCTGCGCCCTTCCAATACGACTCTCATCCACAGATTGCACAGACAAGAGAGCGCCCGCAAAGGACCAATGGAGTTCCGCTCAAACGATCGACGTAGATGTCCATCCATCTCCGGTCGCGTCTGGGGTGAGACAAGCACGGGTTTGAGATTCTTCGCGTCGCTCAGAATGACAAGGGACAGGGCTCACGGGAACAAGAGAGCGGGTCAAGATGACGTCCAAAGGTGTTTTTCAACGCCGTCCCCCTGTGTACTGACTACTGTCTACCGTTCCCTACGTCAGTCGCGCAGCATATTTCACTGCGTTCGTGAAGAGTTTCTTGAAGTTCTCATCGTAGAAGATCGGGTACGTCTCATGTCCCGGTCTGACATATACCACACGACCTTCTCCCACCGTCCAGACGCAACACGACCGGAACGTCTCACCCTTATCCCATGTCGAACGCAATACGACGACCTCTGGTTCCGGCACATCGAACTTTTCCGAGTACATTTCTGTGCGCGGAATGGTGAACCGTTCTGGCAATCCAGCAGCGACAGGATGGTCGGGAGCGACGACCTCGACATGTTCTGGTTCTCCATCTTCTCGCCAACCGCCCAGCCCGCACGTTGTGCCCATAAGTTTTATGAACGGTTTTGAGAAGTGAGCGGAATGGACCGGGACAAGCCCGACACTGTCGCGTACGAGGTTAGCCACTCGTTCAGCGTTCTCGTCCGTGACGTCGTTGTGTTTCATATGTCCCCACCATGCGATGACGTCAACGCCGTCAAGCGTGTCGTCATCCAACCCTTGATTCGGGTCTCTCATCGTAGCGGTTCTGACATTAAACTCAGGATGAGATTTCAAGATGTCAGCAAGCGCATTATGAATACCACGCGGATAGACCTTCTTCACCTCTTCGTGGGTATGTTCATGTTCATATTCGTTCCAGACGAGCACAACGTTTCCCATGCTTCAGTTCTCCTTTCAATGCCACATTACAATCGTGGACGCCGAGGCAACACGCTCGGCGAGAAATACCATGAACTGGGGTATGCTGCTCCTTGTGTATCTTTGATCCACGCCTCGTTAAACACTGCGTGCTTGATGTTTGTTTTCCGGTACGTGTAGGCCGCATGATATAGCCCATCACGCGTCTGGATAACGCACGGGTACGAATATTCTCCCGGCAAGTATCCCGGCACCGATTTGTCCTCAAGCGATCGTATCCAACCCCGCGTTTGCCCATCGTCCTCGGACAGAGCGACGCTCAGGTTATCGCGACCTCGATGGGCATTGTTGAACACGAGCACGACATGCCCGCTTTTCCCTTTGACCACATCCACACGCGCATCCGGGTTCGGTAACGATGTCGGTTCAGCTTTGCTCCACGTGCGACCGCTGTCACGCGATACGGATTGCCATATGAACAGCTCACGCTTCTGTATCAGCGACGAACCGCCACGTCGGAACGGTCCTCCTGCGCGCGTCAGAGCGAGCAGACTCCCGTCATCGCGGACGATAACCGTCGGCTGGATATTCCCGCCCGGTTCGCTTTTGATTGTCTCGGTCCAGATCCATGTTTCGCCGTTATCCTTGGAGATCATGAAGAGCGATTCCCATTTCCGTTCATCGTAGATCGGCAAGATGATCGTGCCATCAGACAAGACAGCAGCTTTCAATCCTGTCATCCACCCAAGCTCTTCTCGGAGCGTTCTCACGGGACCCCACGTCGCACCATCGTCCTCGGAGACCTTTGCGAACATCTTGCAGTTCTCCCATCCGTCGGGGAACATCGTTACCCAGCACAGCCACAGCCGTCCTTGTGCATCGTGCCAGAGTACAGGGTTGCCTTCTGACCGCTCAGGATCGTCCGCGAGAACAAACGGTGCGGACCATATTCCGGTTTCCTTCTTCTTTATTGCGGCATGTATCCTGACATTTTTTGCTCCTTCAGCGGAACCGGAATACCATGCTGCCATGAGATCCCCGTTTTTGAGCTCAACGATTGTCGCAGCGTGCGTCCACGGGTATCCCTCGTGGATCTCGTAAATCAGTTCGCTGCGGAAATAGGATTCGTCTTCAGCTAATGCCAGACTCCCATACAGCAGAAAAACAAACAAGAATCCTACAGCCACTTTCATGCGTCTATGTTCCCCGTGTTGATATCGGCTCTAATCCAGTGGTTTCACCCAGATATTCGTGAACCAAACCGGACCATGGTCGCCCTGCAACCGGAATGGACCCGGCGCATCCAGATTGCTCGAATCCGCTTTATTGTACGTCCGGGCAGAACATTCCGCGTTGTCCTGTATCAGGACACCATTCTCATACGCGGTGATCTTCCTGCCAACGACCTTCGCTTCGATCACGTTCCATTCGCCAGCGGGTTTGCACGCAATAGCCTTTGGCGGGATAAAGTCGAACAACGCGCCGTCGTCGGTCACCGTCGGGTTCTGGTCACCAGAGCTATTGAATATCTGGATCTCCCAGAGGTTCTTGAGAAACACGCCGCTATTGCCGAGACTTTTGTACTCGTAATGGACCAAGAAGTTGCCGAAAACTTCTTCAGATATCACGTCGGGGATGCGTTTCTGGGCGTTCGTCATGACGCCGTTCTCGACGACCCACCGAATCTCGCTACCCTTGTACGGCTTCCATCCAGTGAAATCTCTCAGGTTGAAAAGCTGCTTCCAGCCGGGTCCCATGAGAGGTCGAATCTTGATGTTGCGGAACCACACTTTGCCGTGATCGCCTTGGAGCATGAGCGGACCGGGATCTTCAAGTCCACCGGGCAAAGCGCCGCCAGTGAGACCGGGCACCATGACGTTATCGTGTATCGTCTTGCCGTTGTGAACGACATGCAGCATGTTGTCTATCAGCCGGACATCGAGGATGTTCCACTCGCCTACCGGTTGTGCCGCATTGGCTTTCGGCGCGATCAGCCCGTACACGGCACCATCTTCCGATGTGCTAACCTTCTCCCTGCCAAAACTGTCGAGGACTTGCAGCTCGATTCTTCCGCGCAGATATACGCCGCTGTTCCCATGCTTCACGGTCTTGTATTCGATGTGAAGCTCGAAATCGCGCCAACTGTCTGTGGTCGCGATGTCGTTCGAGTCAGGCAGATCGTTCGTGAGACATCCATCTTCAACTATCCACTTGTTCTGTGCTCCGGGTTCTCGCGCGTTCTGCCAACCTGTTAAGTCCTTGCCGTTAAGAATGGTGATCCACTCGCCGAACTCCGCTTGTGCGAACACCACCTGGCACGCGAACAACAGTCCGACCACCAGCCCCATTGTTCCGACAACACCACGCCACCGTCCCATATCACTATCCTCCTTTCAGCAACTTGATTCTCCTACGATCCTGTTCCCGACTCGTGTTGGATTATATCACAAAACGGATATAGCAAGGGCAACTGCACATCTCGCATGAGCTTTCAGGACAATTCGAAACGCAAAGGCGGCTCGTGCGCACAAAAGTAGGGGAACGGGAGGCGCCGGACCGCCGGCGGCGTGGCAGAGCACCTTGCGTGCGAGAGACAATTCACGCGTGACGCGAGTGTAGTTGCGGTCACCAACAGCTATCTCCACCGTGTATTTGGGCGCCGGACGCGAAACGGAACCGTGGACGCCAATGTTGAACGTGACAGGAAGCGTCTCACCCGGCGCGATAGTTGCCGTGAATGTCTGTGGCGAAACGTGCCAGCCGGTATTCGGGGGAACCATCCATCGAAACTCGACCCGCGCAGGCGGTAGAACGTCATCTCCTTGTTCTTGGTCGCGTGAGTCAAGCTGTGGTCACCATCAACAATCGCCGCGGCTTCCGCAACCGTTGGGGCGGCGCCTGGAATGCGTGCAGAACGACGATCCGCCTACCTCCGGTACGGATTTCATCGGATTCACCAACTGGTCCAGGAGATAAACCCACGTGCTGCAGATAGGCCATTCATCTTGATACATGGTGAACTTCGTCGCATTCCTTTTCTTCTCGGGGAATTTGGCAAGGTACTCGGCACGGCCGTCCAGCATCCACTTTAAGATTGCGTCGTGCCAGAGGCCGACTCGTTGCTTCTCCTGTTCTGTTTGCGCAAGTCCCTGAGCCTTGGTTACCAGCGCGCCCAGTTGTTGCATTCGCTCCGCGGTTCCCAGGTGACTCCAAGCGACGTTTTTCCAGTCGATGCCATTTCTCTTGTGGTAGGGCGGTGGATAGTTCTTCGGATTGCAGGCAATCTCCTCGAGCCGCATATAGAACTTTTTCATTGGCTTGGCCGCGGCACCGAAATAGCGGCGGAATAATTCGTCCAGCATGGCGTCCACGTCCTGATTGGGATCGTCCCAAAGCTTAGCTATCATGTACCCCTCGAGCATATCCGGTTCGCCGCACACGAAAATCCCTCGGATGCCGTCCTTGATGAACATGCGCATTGCCCGCGCCGTTTCATGCACCATGACGTTAGGGAAACATTTCCATTTGTCGATTAATGCGGGCTCCATGGGATGATGATAATAGTTCCACAGGAAGATGGGCGCTTTGGTCTTCTGCAGCCATTCCTTGTAGAGCTTCATGTCATTCTCGCGCATCTCGTTGTGGATGGCGTAGTAGCAGGTGTGCAGGCAGGGGGCCACGGAGACATTCGGCTCGATGTCAAAACCGCTGGGGGGATAGGCGTAGTTCCAGTAGGCCAGCGTGGCGATACACTTTTCGGGGTGGGTCTTACGCACTTCCCGAGCAACGGCATTTACGAAGGAGAAGAAGTAGTTGCTGACCGTGCCACTGCTGAATTGGTCGGTCCTCATGTCCTTTCCCGAGTCCAGCAGCGCTTTGCATCGGTCGCATTGGCAGAAACGCGAGTTGTCGTCCGGAACAATCGCAAAGTAATCGCCTACCGCTTTCCATCCCTCCGGCGCATCCTTTTTGCCGTCAAAGAAATCCCGCGCCATTTGCGCGACCTCTTCGACCAGTTTGGGATTCGTGTAACAGAGTTGGGTTCCGCGGCCCGGTCCTTGCGCCTGGTACTCAGGATTCGTGAACACGGTTTCAATGGTTTTTCGATGGAAGGTGTGGTTGCCCGCCCATTTCTCCCCGCCCAGCCGCAGGCGCCGCCAGAAGAGAAAGACCTCCGGTTGCGTGACGGCCCCCCATTGCCCCCGCATGAATGGCCAATTGCCCGCCCAGAGCGCGTCGCGATACTTGAGGGCCGGTGAACGGCGGATATCCGCGCCTTTGACCGTGAGGGTCTTGTGCGAGGGAAGGATGATGCTCGTTTCAGTCGGCCCGTACCAGCGGACGTCACAGAAGCGTTCGATGAAGTGATAGGCGGCGTAGCATGTCCCCTGGTCGTCATAGACGCCCGGAAGCTCCATCTCACCCACGCTGCGCTCCGGACAGCCGACCGTTTTCCAGTAGTCTATCCGCTGGCGCGTGCTGGCCATCGTATCGCCACAGCTCATGGGACGGCCGAATTCCCGCCGGTTGGCTTCCGTGTCCTCCCAATCGCGCCCGATGAGAATCAACGTTTCCGGTCGAAACGCAATGAGATACTCCTGCGGTGCGAAATCCGACCCCTTGAAGCCCATCTCACGGGTGGCGGCGCTATCCCCGATGAGAACCCGTGGTCCTATTACTTTCTCGTTATCGGTACGGATGGGCAACTCGGCGCCCGTAATCTTCATCACGTGGTACTGAAGCTCCAACGCCGCGAGGCGTGCTGCGGGCGTCGGATTTTCCGACACGACAATCGTGCACGCAGGTGTGCCTTCCCGCGCGAGGGGAAATTCAGAACCAGCGGCTCGTTCCGTGCCTTTCGGGCTGAATGTCGCGCATCCGCTGAACATCAAAACGCAACACACTAGGGTGAAACTTTTCTTTCTCATTGTTCTTCCTCCTTTCATGGTGAAAGAGGTATGACCTCTCTCTGCAAATCTTTTTGCCAAGTAAAGAGGCTTTTTCGTTCTCATTGTCTTACCATCCTTTTCAGGTTTTGGTTTGAATTCTCATCACTTCAAGCCACTACTGCTCCCATGAGCGTTTCAACCCTCTTCAACAGATCCGTTTTGTGTTGCCATTTATCATCTTCTTTTCTTTAGATTTGCAAAGAGTATTAATAAAAACCACCCTTATCTTAGTTTCTTATTTATTGGTTGTCGGTTGGTTGTCAATAGGGGCCCAAAATAATACAGAACTAAAAAGATAACGAAAAAAGAGGACGGAGTAAGGACTCTGTCCTATGTTAGGAAAAGATCTATTAGTCTTTGGTGATCTATCCCTTAGGAATCGGGTATTCACCGAGCCGCACTTGCCACAATCAGCGAGCCCATGAAGTAGTTTGCCTGTTCCAACGGAGTACCGTTCAGGCTCATGTTGCCCTCGCACCACACGCACCAGAGCGGGACGCCCACCGCCCGGACGTCCCGCCCGTTGTTTTTGAGTCTAGACGCTGTTCGCGTAGGTCAGGAAGGCGGTGCCCAGATTGACCGGTGCCTTTCCGGGATACTTGATGAACTCGACGTGGCCGTCCATGAAAAGCACGTTTGCGCCGCCGGGCACATGGCTGAAATCGCTGGGCTTCACACCCACCGCATCCTGCATCACGAAGATCTCGCTTTGCGCTCTCGCACTCCCTGCCGGGTTGTTGATGTCGGTAATCAGGAAGCGCTCAATGCCCTCGCGGAGACGATAAATGGTGTTGCCACCACCGTTGCCGCTATTTGGCAGCATCGTCGTCACGTCGGAGTCCAACGCCCGCTCGACTGCGGCTAACGAGGCGGAATCGGTCCACCTCATCCCGCTGGGGCCGGTGTAAAGCGCCAGTAACCAACCCACGAACTGGTCGGGGATGTTGCCGGGCACGGGCAAGGTAATGCCGAGCGCGCAAAACCTTGCATGCACCTTGGGCTCGGGAGAAACACAGGTCGCGAGGCGTTCAGCAATAACCAAGACACTGAGGACACTACCGCACCTCAACGATGCCGTACCCATCTATACCGGCAAGGAACAATGAGGTGCTGTGCCACTGATAGACGCTCAACTCTTTCTGTCCTGGATCAACATCAACCACAGCGATCTCACACAGGAACTTTTCACCCGGCGCTGCTTCTGAGAGCTTGATGGCTCTCACCGGAATGGCAATCTCAACCTCGTA
>Ga0315277_10008391_pt1 | contig 13295 bp, 14 predicted proteins | sample YL17G05_15_MG_FD_203695 | JGI IMG/M metagenome (GOLD analysis project Ga0315277, IMG submission 203695) | Sediment microbial communities from Yellowstone Lake, YNP, Wyoming, USA - YL17G05_15 | ecosystem: Environmental > Aquatic > Freshwater > Lake > Sediment | place: USA: Wyoming | collected...
GTGGAACCTCAATATGGATGTCAATACGGTCGAGCAGAGGACCGGAGATGCGTTTTTGGTATTTAGTGACGATGCCAGGTGAACAGGTACAAGGTTTGACCGGGTCACCATAATAGCCACAAGGGCAGGCGTGTGGTCTATTATTACGGTACTCTCGAGTGGGATGATAGTTGGACATGGTTCATTGAACCGATACGTGATGGTGACTAACGGTATTAGTTTACCATCTATTTTTTCGGGTAATACTAAGATTTCTTTCACAAGTTCTGTCACCGCACGTCTACGTTCCTCAAAAATGGCATTGTCTATACAGTTACCCAACTGCTCTAATCGTTCAGCCACATTTAGTAGGTCATCTTCCAGATTTTGCGCCCTTAACTTTTCGGATTCAAGCCAAGACCTATACGTGATAAGTGCTTCTTGCGCCTTGTGATTCTCACCCAACACTGTATCCAGAGCATCTGTACTGGCTTCAACGCTTTCAGCAGCAATTTTCAGGAAATTGATTTCCTGACGCTTCAACTCAGTAATTTGCTTAGCCACATCGATAATTCTTATATCTAGAGTATCATCAAAAGGCTTATGCTGTGCACGAAGTTGTTCCAGTGCGACATTAGGATTTTTACAAAAGGTTTTTATATCATCCCACACCACCGCCTCAATTGCCTCGCCATACAGGGTTGGGGATTCGCATTTCGGAGTGCCTAATTTTCGCCACTGGGTGTGACCATTGCATAGGTAGTACGATTTTTCCTTTGAGCCGCCTGGACCTACTCTTGAATATCTACCACAATAGGTTCTGCCACAAATGCTGCACTTGATCACCCCCCGTAGCAGGTAATCTCGATGTTTATTTTCAAGCAAAAATAGCCTATTACTATGCAGAATTTCTCCGACTTTTACGAATACAGTTTCGGAAATTATCGGTGGGCAATAACCAGAAATTCTGTCAGTAGTTTTCCTTTTCTTTGAGCGTTTGCCCCATTCCCACTTCCCGTAATAAGCTGGATTACGCAACATGTTACGTACTCTACCTGCTCTCCAGATACCCGCTGTTTTCTCTGGTTCTCGCTTACCTTTACGCTGAATACGTCGACCATCCTTCTCGTAGTGAGTCGGAACACTCATTGCGTTTAGACGTTCAGCTATTTGAACACAACTCAACCTTTCCTGGATACACCAATCAAACATTTGGCGGACAACATCGGCTTCGTTATCTTGAATTTCGAGGATTTTAGTCTCCGGGTTGAGTCGATATCCATATGCAATAATTCCTCCAGAATATTTTCCCGCTTTGATAGCACGGTATAACCCATCCTGGGTGCGTTTGATTATCTCCTGTCTTTCCTTGGAGGCAACTGCTCCTTGAATCTGAAGAAGAAAGTCATCCCCTTGTAACTGTTCGGCTTTTTCCGCAGCCCAACATTCAATATTCAAATCATCAAGCTGCCTCAGGAACAACAACATCTCTAATAGATCGCGTCCCAAACGGTCAATATTGAAGACATAAATCCGAGACACTAACCCATTATGACCAGCTTGTAGCGCCTCTCGAAATCCAGTACGGTCCCTAGAGGCACCAGACTCTGCCAACATCCAGATATTTTCTTCTGCAACTTGAAAGCCCTGTTGGGACGCCAAAGAAAGGATTCTCTCCAGCTGCTTTTCAGGACTTGTTCCTTCAAGCTGCTTAGCTGTCGATACTCGAATCAGTGCACCCGCTATTTTCATTGGCAACCTCACTCTGATCTATATATGATTCTTTATCCCCATTATATAAGCTTTTCATCCATGATGCAAAAACAAATTTCACCCGCGCCGATAAATCGTATTCATCTGCTTTGTCGTAACAGCGCACGATAATCATGCTTCTGGTTTTAGATTTATGATTATCGGGGAAATTCTTACTCATTGGTTTACCCAACTTTACTCTATACTCGTCGCAATCGTTTTATATAAATAATCTTAAACATAATAGAAATCATTTGAACACCTAGAACAATTGCTTTTGTTGTGGGATGACATGTGGTTCATACCCATAAAACTTGATATTGGGATAGGAACTGAACCTTCTTCCCATTACTTCAAGTGCATCAGGATTGTTATCCACCAGAATGAACCGCCTGCCCAGTAATATTGCTGCTTCGCCAGTGGTTCCACTTCCAGCAAAGAAGTCCAGAACAAAATCGCCAGGATTAGAAGATGCTGTAATGATCCGTTTTAGAATCCCCATAGGCTTCTATGTTGGATAGCCTGTCCTTTCGCTTCCATTGGTTGGAACGATCGTATGCCACCAGACATCGGCAGGCAGCTTTCCACGGGCAGCTTTTTTGGGTGTTACCAGACCAGGAGCCATATATGGCTCACGCTCGATAACATTCACATTAAATATATAATCATCTGAGTCCTTGACGTAAAACAGAATATTGTTGTGTTTCGTTGGCCAACGAGTTTTTGGTTTCCCGCCGTAATCGTAAGCCCAGATAATCTCGTTGATAAAACAATCCCGACCAAAGATTCCATCTAAAAGAATTTTGCAATAGTGTACTTCCCGATAATCGATGTGGAAGTAGAGAGCTCCATTGGGGGTGAGAACCCGATAAGCTTCGCAAAGCCGAGGTTCCAAAAACCCTAAGTAGTCATCGAAGCGATCATCGAAATCCATATTACCTAAAAGCTTAGTTTCATATCGCTTACCTTGAAACCCAATCCTATCCCCGTTTTCTGATTGAACTGTTGCGATACGGGATCGAGCCTGAACTACGCCTGTATTAAAAGGTGGGTCGATATATATCAGATTGACAGAAGAAGTCTGAATTTTCTTCATTACATCTAAATTCTCTCCGAAATAGATCTCTCCTACTAATCTATTCAAATTACTATCTTCGTCAATTTTTCCTCTTCCTTTCTTGTTGGATGGCAGGTGCCACAATGGCTGGTTTTGCCATCCTGGTGCAATTTCCAATTTGTGTCCTTACAGGCAAAGCATGGCTTGCTGGTATTCGGATAAGGTGATGACTTTATCAAATCATTAACGGATATCTGCTTGGCAGTTACAACTGCGCCATTAGTGCCAGTAGAGCCAGATGTGCCATCAATAATGTCAGGGAGAGTAGCTTGCATGGCATCTGCCTGTAGCTCATCAGGCAGAGGAATCTCATGGGATTGAGCTATGTGAGATAGCTCTTTCAACGTAATAGATCGACGGCGATGCCCTTGTCCGCCTGGTCTCGGTACTTCGGGAAGTCTGAGCTTTGCCATCACGCGACCCACACTGCGAGGGGTGACAATGTCCTTTGTAAGATCGGCATCTTCCTCATCAATAATGTCATGTGCCTTACGGACAACATCCATTGTGGGGAGAATGATTTTGGTTCTCTCTTTTTCAATGGCACTTACGGCACTAATGGCACTCTTGGCACAGCGGATGATTGCGCGTATGACAAGAACCGTGAAGTCGGATGTCTCTATGTTTAGCCGTTCGGATTGATATGAGACTGCCAGCTCTTCCATCCGCCCCCATAATCCCTCTACCCCCATCGCTTCTAACCAGGCAGCGACTCCTAGAACGGATCGCCAGGGCTGTAAATTGCGCCCAGTTAGTTTACTGTTCTGCCCAACCCAATCATCCCATGGCTTGAGATCAGGAAGGCTAGCAGTTGCCAGTGCCCATAAATCATCAAGCAGCTCGTGGTGCTCATAAGGCCACGAGCTATAATCCGCAGGATCAATGTTGGCTCTTTTTCGATCTGTGGTTCGTATCAATGGAACGATGATCGAACGACTTGACAGGACTGAGTCAGGCAACCGAATAGCAGAAAACGCACGGGCACAAAAGGTATTTACATAGCGAGTTTGCCACCCTTTATTCTTGGTGGGCTCTTTCAGGGAAACATAAGCTCCGCGCCGATTTCCTGCCAGTAAAAGCGCTCGTTTATCTGGATCGCTTTGTTTCGGATCAGATAGATTCTCTGCGTCATCGAAGCAAAGAGTTGCACCACAGTCGGCCATGTCACGGAGGCTGGCATAACTTCCACCAGCAAGGATCAGTTGCCCTAAATAACCGAGTTCTGAAATTAGTATCAGTAGATTGGTCTTTCCAGACCCACGCTCTCCATTAGGCCACAGGAAACCGATTACATTGAAGGCGTCCAGAAACCAAGTGGAGAGAACATAAAGAGCAATGAACTCGGTCATCGTTTCCTGATCCGCTAAACTGTGGTCGAAATCTATGAATGTATCGACCACCTCTGTTAGCTTTCGGAAAACCTCAATTGGGACTGGTCGATAACCGACGAGGAACTTCATCACCCCTTGAGGAGACCACAACTTATCGCGATGCGGTAACTCAGGTAACTCAAGCTGAATCCCCAGGTCATCCAGCTTTGAAAATCGCCCATCTGGGATATCTGCAAACACGCCTCCATCCCCACGAACGATAACAAGTTGCTGCTCTACCCTAGATTTCGAGGGCTTGTGACTATATATCTTCCCCTTGGAATCCGCGTCATCTTTTTTGGTGATCTGAAAATCAAGGATGGAAACCGCATAGGCTTGCCCATCAAGCAATACGAGAGGGCGCTTGATAGATAGAGGTGGGTCTATCAGAATTTCAACTTGGGGTGATGCTTGAGATTGAACAGGATTTGCGATATAATCCGCATCGGAAGACGAGGCTTTGTCTATATCAGGCACACCTTGCACTTCTGAATTGACCCGCTGCCTGGTCCGTGGCGGGTTTTTTGATTGGTTAGTACACACGCTATAACTCCTTTGTATTTGGATTATTGGGAATAATCGAAGGTGTTTTTGCGATATGTTCTAATTGACTGATCGCTGTAGACATACCTGCAACTTGTAATTGTGTTGCCTTTTCAATCAGGATGCATCGGATAGCATCACTTTGGGATCGTTGCAAACAGATAGCAACTTCAGCAAGTAAATCCTTTTCATCCTTAGAGCACAAAAAGGTGAAACGATATAATCTCATATATCTCCCATGACTTATCATACAGTCCTGGGAATAATAACAATTATGATAATTTTATTGGGAGGGCTAGACGCGGTCGGTTTTTTCTACTGAAATTGAAAACATTTTCATTCTGGTGTTATTACTAGCAGAGAGGCAAGATTGCATTCTAGTATTGGTGAGGAATTGTTCGTGCTATCTCTCGCTGGCAGCGAATCAAATGCAATGAGTCACCTACCTTATATCTATCATTATATTCTGATAAAAGTTCCTCCGCCTTTTTCCAATATCCATTCTTAATAGATTGTTTCCAAAAATCTGCTAGGAGGAAGGTCTTATTAATGTCGATTGAGGTTCCTTTAATTTCCCTCTTCCAAGACCTAAAGGAGTCCCTTATTTTTAATGGACCTAATTGAATCATATCGGGCAACCAGGGAATACTACCTTGTTTAATCTCTTCAATTGCATCAGTAATTATTGATTCAATTTTATTTGGTCTTTTTCTGATAAAGACCAACAATTGCTTACAAAATAATAGAGCTTGCTCTTTTTTCTCTATGTCTAGAGTTTTATCAAGATGCATGAGTAAACTGATCAAGAAATCGAATGATACCTGCTCAGCAATTTCTCTATAGTGCCAGAGGTCTTCTTGAACTAATCTATCATACTCATAAAAAAAGCGTTTAGGATATCCAGGCTGTTCAACGAGGAATTTTGATAGACGAATTGCCATATTTTTTAGATACTTCAGCTGCTCTCGATATTTTAAAACTGATAAATTTGAAGGTAGAACCAGTACTAATTCATCATGGTCACGCAGCTGAAGAACTCGTGTTTGTAAACCATGTGGTTGATTACCAGGTGTACTCGCAACAACTAGTTCATCATCAAGATCTTTGAATGTTTCTATATATGGTATGACTATTCCCAAAACCCCAGGATTATCAATTTGATATCTGAAATCACACTTTTCACAACCAAAGACAGTCAGCAAACCGGTTTGATCGTCTTTGATTTTGGATAAAATTTGACCGCCACATGAGGGGCAATAATTAGGAGGATCACTGAATAATCCAACCATATCTTCTCCAATACACATTGCTGAAACATGTATGAATATATTTTCAGTTCATCTGAAAATAATAAAATATAAAAGCCTTATTCTTACTGACATCAGATTATGAAATACTGCGAATCAAGTTCAAATCTATTGTTAGTTATGGAAAACTATTCTCCTCGCATGCGAGATGATAAAAATCCGTTTGATTCTGACCCTATTAATAAATAAAATGCCTAGTTTAGATTATGCGATTGTGCAGACCAGGCACTTGGTATTATCAACATGCCGATGCGTCATGATGGTCAACCCACATCAAAAAATAGGTATCACCTTCTTCGCGTTGGAGCACTACTCCCCGGTAATCTAACCCAATATGTATGGTGCGAGCCCGTTTTTCCTGGACATTATGGATCGGTTCATAGTTTATCGATGCTGAAGTCGGATAATTTGAAAACGAGTGACGAATCCCGCACTTTTATTTGATTGCGTTTGGGGTATTTTAGCGAAGGCGGTTAAATAATCGGTGGAGATTGCGACATTTGGCATAATTACCTCACTTCTTCAGCAAGATACTCGGTTTCGCTGACATGTAAATCAAGATAGCGGAGCGAAAAATTGGTCAGCCATTGTTTTTCGGCAGTCGTACTCACGGCTTGCCTCCACTTTTCTACCACCATATCCAGGGGCATAGCAATGAATGATTGGTCCTCAGGTTTTAGTAATGTCTTGTATATATTAAGAGCAGCCACACAAGCAACATCCAAAGGATGGTAAACAAGTAAAAATCGGCCGGAACCGTAAGGAGAACCAGGGGCTAACTGCATGGCTACAGCCAGCAAGTGATCGCGCCAGAGTTGATTTATATCAATAGATTGTAAATGAGTGCGTGCTTCTGTAGGCCATGGTGAAAAGTTGTGTTCAGTCCAGTGATTATAGAGCAGGCTGCTATAGACCTTCGCAGAAAAAGCTTCTACCAACTTGGTTTCCACGCCGATAAATCCCGGCTGATTGTCCGGGCGAGTAAAAGAAATAAAAGCATCGAAAGCTGTGCGATCATTCAGATAATCCCTGGCAGATTCAGGGGCATATTCGAACTGCACTTTCGATACAGTTTGAATTTCGCCTGGCAGAATTACTTGGACCAATTGGGTAGCTAACTCCAGGTTATCTACCAGGGGGCCAAAAAGGTTGAAACACATCGGTTGGCTTGAAAGCATATTGCAGAATAAACGGAATGGATCGATAATGCCTTTCCTCATGGCAAGTCGGCGTTTTGCTATCTCGAAAATATGCGGAGTATGGAAATTTAACCCACGTTCGCCATCTGCGAGCGTAAGCATATTTCCAAACCAGGTAGTGTTACTTGGTTTAGGGCCGGTACCGTAGGGTGCTTTTAAGACTTCAGATCGATACCAGCTCTGGTGAAAACGCATACGCGCCGTAAATGGCTTATCTTTGGCGTATTGTGGGCCGATATTCAATCGATTACTCGGTTCTTTAACCATCTGCCAATTATCCCAAGATCTGGTTGCTTTGATCAGGCGGAGGCCATGACCTCGACAGTGTCTACTGGGCGAGGTTTATCTTTGATAATAATATTACTATAGATTTTTCGTAATTGCTCAGCCAGGTGAGACGAAAGAAAAAACCATTAAAAAGCAGTTTTACCCACTATTTAGCTTGTTATGAACCATTTTTGCGCGAAACAGGTTTTCTCTTGGGAAAAGATAGCTTTTACGATGATTTAGGAAAAAAGCAATAAAAATGGATAGTTATGGATCTGGACGCTGGGGCTGGCATAATAAAAGGGCAACAGTAGAATCGTGCCATCGTTTTACTGTGCGTCAAGTGTTGCATGGTTGGCGCGACCGGGGTACTCTATCCTGGACCCGGGGCGGGCAACCTTCAGGCACTATTACTTACCAGGTTGAATATGCAAATGGACAGCCCGATTGGTTACGGCTTACGTACACGTTTCCCGATTCTGGCGAGAAGATAGATTATTCCATGCCCTTTTTATCAACCCTTACGCCCTGGGGTAGCCCCCGTTATTGGCTGCAATGCTTTGGCTGTGGGCGTCGCTGTGGGACTCTTTACTTACCACCAGGCGGGCGTCGCTTTGTTTGTCGATTATGCGGGAATCTGACTTATACGACCTGTCAAGAAAGCGGGAAAAGTAATATCCTGGCCCATCTACTGGTCTATATGCCTGACCTGATTGCAAACCACCCATTTTTGACCTTGACAGAATTAGCGACCTTAATGGACTGTGAATTAAGCGGTAAGATGCCCCCAAAGCGAATTGAGCAAAAGATGCGTGCTTATTATTTAAAACAGACATTAGAGGAACTACGCAACTTACCCGACCCTTACGCGGCCTATCTCACCCCGGCGGCGATCTGCGAGCGGTCTGGGCTAAGTCCGGATGAGCTGGCAGCCCTAAACGATTACCGACTGCTATTGCCCGATCATGGGGATTTATACCGACCTAAACTGGCGAGTTGGGCGGGTAAGTTGGCTTATCTATTGCGGGAAGGTTGGTCCCTGGGTGAGATAAAAGCTTGGTCACGTGGGCGCTGGCAAACTCCCGAACCCCGACAATGGCCCCCTGAGTTGGCAGATTGGCAATATGCCGATGACACACAGGTAAGGAAATTGCCCGATAAATAACTCAATATGTCTTATAAAAATGACTTTTGATAATAGAGATTATCAAAGAAAGTATATCAATCAATCGTACCTTAACAACTGAATAAAGCGCTTATGCACACACGATGCGGTGGGTGGATAGTCATGCCGGAGCCATCCACCCAATAATCGATAGTTCAAATACTAGACCAAATTCTACTCAACTAAAGGATGTGATAATGTGATCAAAGTAATATTGATATTCTTTCTACTCTCTCGTAATTCTCTAAACACCAATGTAATTTATTGAACGCCTTGCATTCTTCATATCCTACAATAAAATTCAATAATTTAATTTTAGCGAAACATTATCAAAATATATTGTACCGGTAGTGGGAAGTCCATTCGCTGCGGCACCCAATACCAGATAAGATCCTACAGCACCTGCTGGTGGGGAGAAATTTATTTCATTATATGTCCAGGTTGAATTATTGAAGGTTCCGAAACCTACGGTCATGGGATCTATGAGATTCCCATTAGCATCTACTGAGTACACTTGCATGATCGCAAAGGTGTCAATATCCCCTTTCATATAAACACTAAAAGTGTAAACATCTACGGGATATAAATGAAGCGGCTCCTGAGTACGCCAAACTGCTCCTTCAGTGAGAGGCACATCACTTACAGAGATTGAATATTTTCCGTCATACGCGTTTCCTGTAACCCATGAAAAAGTCCCCGCATTACAACACCAAGGTTCTCCCAATATCCATCCAGCAGGAAGGAGCTTTTCTTTGTTGGCTTTTTCAAAAGATGGATTAGGTGCGAGGTTTTTGTGGACTGATTGTTTAGCTAATGAAACCGAACTTGATGAAAAAACCATCACAAATACCAATGCGAACAGTATGAAAATACGTAAAGATTTCATGGTCATCCCTCCTCATTTATTGAAAAATTTGACCAAATCTTATACGAACTTTCTCGTTATTCTCCACGCAACGCAATATTGCACTGAATACCTAGGCAATATTCATACCTAATTGTAAATCTACACCTTTATCTTAGTGCAACAGCATCATAACAAATGGTGCCTGTAGAAGCAGCGCCAAGATTGTTGATACCCAGGGCTAATATAACACTTGCACTATCCATTGATGCTGTGAATGAGACCTCTCCATATGTCCATGTTAAATTATTAAAGGATAACGGATTACTTCCCATTCCGCCACCATTATAGTTTCCATCAGCATCTAATGTCCATGCGTGTATCATAACTTCGTGGTCATAGTCACCTTTAATATAGGCACTAAATGTATAAGTCGCTCCGGGAGTTATGAGTATAGGGACATTCGTTGTCCATTCTCCGCTGCGGTCCGCAGGTACATTGCTTATGCAGATTGAGTGACCGCCGTTATAGGCGATGCCTTTAACCCATGAAAAAGTCATACCACCTGTGTGATCCCATCCCATGGGTAGTGTTTTTTCTTTATTGCTTTTTTCGAAAGATGGGTTTGGTGCAAGGTTTTTACCTGGATTGGCAGCTAACGAAACCGAGCTGGAAGACAAAGTCATGGCAAATATCAATACAAACATTGTGAAAATGCGTAAAGATTTCATGGTCATCCCTCCTCATTTATTTAAAAAAACAGATGTAATATGAATATTTAATTATTTTACGCTGGATGAAATGGCAATGAATTTCCCTGAATAGTGTATTATATCATTAACCTCTCATTAATACATAATATGAATGGTAGATAAAAAATACTAAATAGCTACTATGGAAAAATCGGATAAAACTTAAGTATTGTTGGAGAAAACATCTAGAGGTAATCATATGTTTTACAAAGTGGTAACCGCTGACAATATAACCAGAATAACTAAACTGGTAGAAGATCTCCTCCATCAGGGCTGGGTCCTGGCTGGGGGTTTAGCGTTCGATGGCCAACAATATTTACAGGCTATGACCCGTTCGTAGATTATAAGCTTTAATCCATTCTCACGCAACGATTGGAAGAAATCAGCCCGGCGCTCAATGTCTGGCAAAGGCAACCCATTGTGGGGGTGGGCTATGTTGCTGCTTATAATCGTGATCAATGTCGAGATTCTACGGGAGCGTGGATTTGTGAAGTAACTCAATAAACTTATCAATCAATCCCATAGATAATTGGCAGAAATTAATTGCCTTTTCCTGCCTTTTAACGCCATAGTTGCATAACTAATTAAAAGATGGAAAAATGGCTATTGATAATCACCGCTATCGCAAGAAATAATGGATAAATGGCAATCGTGGAAGATGTAGCGGGTGCATTAAGCCTCTTAATTAATAAGGAGTTAAAAATCTATACCCAGAGATTAAGTGAATGTCCCTTGCCCAAGCACATAATTAAGACCAATCGGGAGGCTTAATGATATCGGGGGCATTTCCCCGATGTATAACATCAGGAAATTGATGCGCCCTGAGTTCCTTATAACCAATACTGGAATGTTTTGGAATTAAATCTCTTAAATCTTCTGATATGCGACTGGGCGGAAAAAGTACATATAGTTCAATATTCTTCTTCAATTCAATAATCCGCTTTAGGGTTGGAACCTGATCTGAATCACCGCTCATCAAAACCATACATATGTCATCATTTTCTAAAGCGTCCCAAAACATCTGTAGTGCTATTTTTACATCTGTTTGCTTCTCTACTGTTGAATTGCCTTTACGATTGAATTTACCCTTTTGTAATTCGGCGCCCGGAATCCTTTTGATCGCTTTCCAATAGATTTGTTGACGCTTTATTGCTGCTACATCATATAATATTGGGGAAGTGAAATAGTATAACTTTGAAATTTCATAATCTATAGGAAGGTATGAAAGAATTAAATCATGCAAATTAAGCCATAGATATTTTCGCAGAGGTGTTAGCGAAGGATCGCCAGGAATAGTATTCCTCTTATCCATTATTCCGTTGTATAAATTGAAACCATCGATATAAGCAAATACACGTTTCATGATAGATAATATAGAATTCCCTCTTGACTATGGATTATATTGATATATAATATACGTATACAACACCTTAGTCTGACGACTTTGGTAGCAACCACTCCCCTGGAGTGGTTGTTTATTTAATTGATATTGTACAACAAAACCCAATTGGTCGCTGTGTTTTGGGGGTAAAATAATCCCATGGGGTTTAATCCATTCTCTAGGAAGGACATGGGGGGATTGTAGGGAAAATTGACTATTGATAATTGAAGTTATAGCAAGGATTGAGCACCTAACAAAATCATAATGTCGGGTCCCCGAATTGGTAGTATAATGTCTATAACATAAAAACGGATCGGCAGAAAGCGCAAACTTTCTACCGACCCTAACCAATCAACCGGGGATACGGTCAACTGGCTACAAACAATTATACCAAATGCCCCGGCACAGACCGGGGTTTTTTATTACCCCAGAATGGATTGAAAAATGTTAGCAGAAGCCGCGATTGTAAAAGTGTCTAATCCTCTGCCGATCATCAATCTCGTATTAGATGGTCTAACTTCTGAGAACAGCAAGCGGGCTTATGGCAAGGCGCTGGGTGATTTTATGTCCTGGTATCAGAGGGAACCTACCACAGGACTAACCAAGGCGACTGTACAACAATATAAGACCATTTTACAGAATTCTGGAGCTGCGCCCTCTACAGTCAACCTGAGATTATCCGCTATCCGCAAATTGGCACAAGAGGCCGCTGACAATGGATTAGTCGATCAATCTATGGCGTCCAGTATTTCACGCGTGAAGGGCGTCAAATCGCAAGGCGTAAGGTCCGGCAATTGGCTTACAAGAGAACAGGCACAAGACCTGCTAGACATTCCCGATTGTAAAAATATCAAGGGATTAAGAGACCGGGCGATATTGGCGGTATTCCTTGGAGCTGGATTACGGCGCTCTGAAGTCTCTAAATTATCGTTTGATCATATCCAACAGCGTGAAGGGCGCTGGGTGTTTGTTGACCTGATAGGAAAAGGCAATCGGGTAAGGACAATCCCTATTCCATCATGGGTAAAATCTGCAATTGATGAATGGTTGACAGAGGCCGGTATAAGCGCTCCTGGGTTTATCTTCCGTCCTATTCATAAGGGAAGGTTTATCAATGGCAGTGGTATGACCTCCCAGGCTATTCAAGATGTAGTTAAGCTATATTCCCGGCGCTTGGAATTTGTGCTATCAGCTCATGATCTGAGACGGACATTTGCCAAACTTGCACACAAGGGCGGATCTGGATTAGATCAAATCCAATTATCACTTGGTCATGCAAGCATAAAAACAACGGAGCGCTATCTGGGTATAACCCAGGACTTGACCGACGCGCCGTGTGATCATCTTGGATTGAGGATAAATGGCTATTGACAATGGATGCTATAACAAGATTAGAGGACAAATTATGTTAGACGCCTTAACTATTATTGATGATTTTCAGCCGATTATTGACCTGGTAATTAACGATATAACTAACCCCAATACCAGGAGGAGTTATAAGCAATCCATAATCCATTTCCTGAATTGGTGGCGAAGTGAAGATAGACCTGTATTTTGTAAAGAGATTGTGCTCAAATATCGTTTGGGGTTGGTAAATAGCGGGCTGGCAGCTGCTACTA
>Ga0315277_10008392_pt1 | contig 13293 bp, 10 predicted proteins | sample YL17G05_15_MG_FD_203695 | JGI IMG/M metagenome (GOLD analysis project Ga0315277, IMG submission 203695) | Sediment microbial communities from Yellowstone Lake, YNP, Wyoming, USA - YL17G05_15 | ecosystem: Environmental > Aquatic > Freshwater > Lake > Sediment | place: USA: Wyoming | collected...
TCGTCATAGAATCCCAGCTCCTCGAAGTATATTTACAACCTGATCTGACATTCCATTCCTCCTTCAGTCATCCCCTCGACAGGAGATAAGGTTTATTCTAAGTATGATCCAATAGAAGTGGGAGCATCTTCTCATTCGATCTTTTTTGGGCGTTGAAAGATGCAGAGCATGCTCTTTGGAGCATTTTTCAGATATATTCTATCAGTCGCTTTGTCATCATCGCCACCTTCTGGCCATTCAGCGTCGACGATATCTTTCTCTGTATATCCATCTGGGATAGGAATGAATTTCATAAAATCGTGCGACTTTTTAATCCAATATTCGCGACCGTCTCTTAACTTCAGTTTTACTTGATAATTGAAATCATCGTAATGCCCATGCAAGTTCAGTTTCTCCACCAGATCCAAATTTTCGACTGCGAACGGACTCGGCGCCACAGATTTGATCGAGGACGCGTCAATCATCTTTTCATTGTCGAATTTGTAATGTGTCCTAATGAATCCGTATCTTGGAAACAGTTGCCACTGCTCATGAGTGCTCTTTTCAACAAACACGACGCAAGGGTAAGTTCTCTCATCCATCAGGGTCGCAGAAGCCAGGTATATGTTCTTTTCATGTACAGCTCGAAGAGGTGCAATGATAGACCATATTCTTTCATCGATTTCACCGATATCCTTCCATCGCTTCTTGATTATCATTTCTAAACATCTTGACATCCTATCATCAGGAGATAAGGCTTTCTCGAAGGGTGCATTGAGAAATGGGAGCACTGATCAACTTCACTTAGGAGCACTTCCATCAGAAAGATGGGAGCATGAGTCAAGGGTTCAATCCCCTTTCAGGGTTTTTCCGACCCTCTCTGATTGAGATGTGTCATCTATCGCCGGATGGCGCATGAATCGAGATCCAGTCTTTTAGAAGATCCATCTCTTCATTAACGTACCCACCGCCCCCAACGATACTTTTGATTGAGTTCCGGCCTTCTGCTGTAAGTCCATACGAATCTCCTTCTACAGCAAGCCATCCTCTCTTCTTGAGACGCAGAAAAGCCCAGGCAATCTCGTCCGGATTAGGTATTGAATGATTGATGCCGTCAGCTATGGCGATCACTTCCATAAGTGGAACAGGGAGTGGCGAGTCTGTTCGAAAAAGGGCATACGCCATCCAGGCCTCATTGAAAGGGTCTTGCGGCAGGACTTCGCGATTCCCAGAAAGAGCCACGTGAAGTTGCGGTGCAATGTCTTCCGCCCACTGATGATACGAAGTGAACCACAACTTCTCCGACATTCCGTTTCCTCACCCAGCCAATCCATCGTCAGGAGATAATGCTTTTCTCGATTGATAACTCTAGATTATATCTCTTTACCGCAGAATTGACAATATTTAGAATTATAAAGAATCGGCATATTGCATTGACTGCAAATCTTCGAGAATGGATAGAACTGCATATCCATATATTGAAGTGCTTTGACCCTAAATCCCATTGCATAGAATTCAAAGATGAAGCCAGCGATCATTAACAATAACCCAATCTTGATGAACAATTCTCCGATCCCGAGAGGGTTGAAAGCAAGATCGGCAAGAAGTCCTACGATGCCGAAGCATAAACCAGACCCAGTGACGAAAAGAAATATGGTTGTCCATTTTCTTTGAAGTCGTTGATAATTGAGATTCTGGTAATGCTCTAATCTGAGTCGCTGGTCCTCTAGTATCGTCAGATTATGTTTTTTATCATCCACATTCCCAAATCCCCTCGTCAGGAGATAAGGCTTTTCAGATATGATTAATGGGGCTTTCAGAGAGATGGGAGCACGAATCGTGGGTTCGTTGGGATTCGAACCCACCAAAGATACTGGCTGACCTCGCCGACGTACAGAAATTGAGTGTTCGAACCCATTAATTAGCTAATGCCATGCCTTGATAAGAAATAAATAATAGGCCTTGCTTAGTAACATTAACAGTCGCAAAAACTAAAATTGTAAACCTCAAGATGAGTCCGTGGCGGGGCTCGAATGAGACCGCATTGTGTGCAGGCATTATTTTACTATCGCCAAGACTTTGCGATTGTTTAAATCGAAAAGGAGGAGACACAGTGACAGGTCCTGACGAGGATAACCACGCAAACCAGTGCAACCAGAACAATGACGAGTACTGGCATAGCCGTGGTTGCGAAGATGATGAAGATGAATGATAAGTAATCAGGCAATTCTTCATTAACAATCTCAGACAAACCCTTTTCAAGGCTTTTTCTCGATTGCTTCAACATCTATGGAAGGTGCAGAAAGAGGTTACGAGCCTCTCTTCTTCTTTTCCATCTCCTTCCAGGCTTGCTCAATATTATTGCCCCATACCTTGGATACCTCAGAGACAGGGGGAAGATTATCTGGATCAAATCCCATCCTTCTAAGGGCGTCTCTTGCTCCTGCATGCCTTGGATTATATTCCAAAGCGTTTATGAAACTCAACACTATATATTCAGTAGAAAGTTTATCAGAGCCACTGAACTTAGACTTATGTAACTCCATTAAACCATTGTAATAATAGTGATCGGCTTCCACAATTTTAAAAGAGTCGTCGCCTAATAAATTCATTATCAAATCTTTCGGACCGATTTGGAAAAAAAAGTCTAAGTTTTTCTTTGCAACTTCAATATTAATTTGTTGACGTTCTTGCTTAGCATCAACACATCTTCCAGCAACCATAATCGGCTCTTGGGCAAGGAACTTTATTACGTCTGAATTATAGATGAGGGTTTGTCCAAATAAGAATTCTGGAGCATGTCTTTTGATCGCCTCAGAAGCCTCGTCCAAGTCCAATTCTCTGGCCTTATCCAAATACTCCTCCGCCTCCTTTCGTCTCATATGTTGAATGGCGATAACTGCCAGTTTTGTGAAGTTCTCAACTGCGGCCACATTGTCCTGAACCACTACATTCAAAGGTGGAGGATTTTCAGAAATAAGAAACTCAGAGCCGCAATAAATACAATGTACTTTATCCAGCTTGTCAGGTACCTGCATATCTGCCCCACAGCTGGGGCACTTGGCTGGAATCAATTTGACATTCGTGAGAGGCACAATCGGTCATCCCCTCGTCAGGAGATAAGGTTTCTCCCGAAGGCGGGAGATAAGGGTTATCCAGTCACTCCCACTTTGCATCCGTCCCAAGATGTGATTGTCGGGGTGGGCTTTGAACCCGTGACCTCTGGATATCTAGGGAGCACCCGATCATTTTCTATGCCTTCCCTATGAGTCCGACGCTCCACCAAGCTGAGCCACCCCGACACAACGCAAGATAGGTCCTATTCGTTATTCTCCACGATTCTAACTTCCTCTGCGGTCAGCCCATACAAATCGTAAACAAGTAAGTCAATCTCACTGTCCCTTGCTTCAATCAAGCGTTCTGTGCGTGTCTTCTCATCAGGTGTTTTCCCTTCTGCGAGGTCTTTGTGGAGCTTCAACATTCGTTCTACATGAGAAATGACTTCATCTCGCTGTTTCTTCTCGCTGGGTACATTAGGGTCAGTCGTCCTAATTGGAAGTTGTGAAAGACTAAATATCGTAACTTGTGGAAATGATGATTTGAAGTCTGTAAACATGGTCTTCCAATAGAACTTCATTAGCTTGGAGTTGAATAACCCCAAGATGTAACGTTCTTCATCTGGGTCATTAGCGATTATCGTAAAGATATTGCCCGTGACTGCTATTGGTCTGTCAACAAAGCTTGCAGATGGCTCAAATCCGATTTGTCGGACCACAATCTTATGTGGTGCGAAGTGAACCTTTGGGTCCCAGCAACCTCCAGCTGATTCTGGCCTTCTAAATAGGACATACTCGGTGGGGGAATTGGAATAGTATCGAAATACATCACTGCCACAAATAATTGGTTCATATTCTTCCGTCTTCCTATCATTTGAGAAATATTTGTCTCGGTCCCCCGAGATAAGTCCCCTATTGATCGATGCTATTTGCCCCAACTTGGCGTATTTCGTTGTTAGTCGCTCAATCAACGACGCATTGTGTTCATTGATTAATACATTCCATGTCTTTCCAACCAGTTGATTGAATCGGTCTTGTCTCACGCTTGAATACTCTATTGTGTTCTTGCTATTGGCCTCACTCAATTTAGTTGTGGTGAATATCAGATTATTATTGCGAACTGCTTCCTTTGACTCCCTTTGAAGAATCAATACTGTAGTATGAACATCCGCTTTCTTGAATACTCTCTCTGGACAGACAGCGATGCATTTGATTGATGAATGATCCATTATCCATGTACGCAGTTTTTCCACATATACGTTGTTAAGTAGTGAAGTTGGTATGATATAACCCAGCAATCCATTTTCCCTAAGGAGCTGAATACCTTTCTGTAAGAACAGATGAAAGAAATCAATCTTGAAATCAGCCGCAAAGAAATGGCCTTTCAAATAAGCCAACAACCAATCAGATGAATTATGGGGTTGTAACATGCGATATGGAGGGTTTCCTATGATAGCATCAAATCCTCCTTCTTTCATGATATCTGGAAAACCATTCTGGTCGTCCCATTCAAATGGATTAATGATGCTGGCTTGAAGGTTTCGTTCTGTTTCTGGGAATCCCTCAATCATTTCCAATACATCGGTGCCAACAAGCGAATTTCCGCATTTTATGTTGTTTCCTAAATCGGGTAATGCAGGCTCTCTGAACCATTTGTTCACATTCTCGATTGATTCTTTGGTTTCGCCTTCAAGTGCCTTCAACAACAGGTTCAGTTTCGTGACCTCGACGGCCTGACCGTCAATATCTACTCCGAAAATGTTATTCAAAAGGATTCTCTTCTTTTCCTTGAGGGTGAGTGTCCATCTCCCCTTCTGATCTTGGAACAATTCGTCCTTCCATTTCTTCGGCGTGTTTGCGATGTACCAGTCGAGATGTTCTTTCAGTAACCTCATATAAGCCTGTATGAGGAATGAACCAGAACCGCAAGCGGGGTCAAGGATTCGCAGATTTCCTATATCTGATGGAGATTTGCCCTTGCAAAGCATGCCAACGGTATTTTCAACGATATAATTCACAATGTATGTGGGCGTATAGTAAACCCCGCCCGCTTTCTTCACCTCGGGCTTTTCTTCGACCTTTGCGTGATGACCCCCGGTGAGCCGTATCACTTTACCCAAGAACTGCTCATAAACGTGTCCCAGAATATCTGCAGAAATGACATCGAATTGGTATGGCGAATTGGGGTAATACAAATTCTCGATTATCTCTTCAAATACATTATCATCTATCTTTAAGCTTGGCGTCAATTCATCTGGGTGTGTTGTCCTGATCTTGTCGTGTGAAAAATGAAACACTCCTGAATTGTATTTGATATCCGCAAGTTGGAATACATCGATAAGTCGTCTGTAAATGTGCGCTTTTTTAATGAGGTCGTGTAACTGCCCAACTTCTTCTATTCCCCTGTCCTCGCACATTCTTAAGAAGATTATCCTGTCAATTATTTTCTGAACTGCGAAATTCAATTCGTCGATGGTGAGTTTCGCATTACGCAATGCGATGTTCTTCGCAAGAGCCTCACGCCAGCCTTCGATTTCTTTGAGGAATTCGTCGTTGACCTCCGAAGTGCCATGTTTGGCTTTAAGATCATCCGCCGAACGGTCAAACGAACCTCTCAAGACAGCGTCCCTCGAGAAGATGTTAGCGAGTTCGTCCCATTTCTCTTCAAGTTCTTCGAACGCTATCGGACGCATTATTCTCGCGGTAGCCGGAGAATCATCTTTATTTGGCTTGAATCGACCATCATAAACGCTTATCAGCTTGAAATTAGTCAGTATAGACAGTGGGAGGGATCTACTGAAGGCGTATCTCCTCAATTGGAAGGCAGGCAACTTGTCAAAACCTATGTCGACATGCGGCTTCTTAGCCTCAACATAGAAAATTGACTTCTCTCCGATTCTGAACTCATAGTCTGGGGACTTAGTTCCGCCCTCGATTTCGAGCGATGGTTCAGACTTCACTTCCTTATATTGCTCGGCATAACCTTTCTTATTTGCCATGTCCCATCCGAGCATTTCAAAAAGTGGATCGATGAATTCCTTTCTGAGATCGGCTTCTTTATAATCTTTGGATAAGTATTGATCATAGTTACGTTTGAATCTCTTAACCAATTCATGAAGGTCTGTTGGTACAGGCAATTCGAATCACTCCTCGTGGTCATCCTCGTCAGGAGATAAGGGTTTTTCCAGTCACTCTCAAGCAAGTGCATCGGAGTTTATGTGCAATCCTGCCTTCTTTATCTCCCTTGCTAGTAGACGTTTCCATCCTTCGTGTTCGTCCATTGGGACATAAACTACTCCGGTTATGTCAGATGTAATCTCAACATCACCCTTTAGAATCGCACATACGTTCTTCCGATCTATCTTGCCTACAAAATAACCTAACTCGAAGACAACATTCTGCCTTGATCTCGGTGATAGTTCTGTGCTTCCCTTTTCTCGGCCTTCGTCATCGGGGGAGAGCAGAACTACTGTGAAGTCGACATCAGAATGGGCTTCGAGTTTCTCAATCAGCGTATTGCCTTCGTTAGGTTTCTCACGCAGAATTATCGTTTCCAGTCCAAGTTTCTCAACGAATCTAGCTACTGTATCTGTCATTCCGCTGTCGTGTCCGTGAACAATGAAAACTTTCTTTCCTTTGCTTTTTGACGGTGGCGCTTTTAATGGAGTCGACTTCTCACCCACCTTCTCCTTCGTCTTTCCACTTTCAAAGACAGCTACCAGAGGGATAGGTGTGAGCTTAGACTGTGGTTTTGATTCGTTTAGCTTTGCATCCTCACAGAATTCCAGAAGACTATCAAGCGTGCGAAGGTTGACGATTCCTTCTTGAACCAAGGACGGGAATTGAGATTCTCCTTTGCCAGGATTTGTACTATAAATATATCCAGGATTTGTATCCTTTCTAAAATCATTTGCCACATCGTCGTCGTAAAACAGCTTGGTAAGAAGTACACTATTTTTTTCTACCCAGCCAATAATCATTGCTTTCTTGTCGTAAAATTCTATATTCCTGTTCTTAATCTTATAAAGTATATCATTCCCCTCTGCAATCATTTCATTTATCTTCACCGTTGCTTCTTCTTTTAGAATCAGAACTTTAAGCGGTTTGGTCGAAGTTCTTGTCATGTATCCACCCAACGCAGGAATCAGATATCCATTCCAGAGGGTGCAGTATCGGAATCGACGATATAGGTCTTTTCTCTCCCCCTGCATATGTGGTGCATTAGCGAGGGAACGGAACGTTTCCCATATCGAGATGCCTTCGCGAGATCGAACAGGTCGAATAAGGTTTTTCCTGAGTGTATGCTCCCATGCCAACGGTGACTCTCTGGTTGGACATAAGTTTGGTATTAGCAATTTTCCATGATAATGGGAATGGAAATTGAGTTCGATGCCATATACACCCCTATCGACTATCAGTGATTGCACGGGCTAACACATGGATTTATCTGGGTCGAATTCAATGCTTACTTGAGGAAATGGGATGATATGCCACTCTGTCGAGCAGAAAATGCAAATGAATGGCAATTCTGCCAGAGATGTGGTCAGAGACTCCATACTATTGGGCTAGAGCCTCCCCCCTCTCAGCCGACATGGGAAGAGCGATCATTGTCCTCCCAATCCGAATCGTATTCTTCTCAACCGGTTCCGTTACCACCACCCCCGGTTGGACCCAATCGCATGGTCATACCAATTGTCAGTTCCATTATTGCAGCGGCAATTGCCCTAATCCTCATATTTGCGGTTCTACTGAATCCGGCGATTTCTCCATTATCAACAATTCATGACGCTGATGGAGACGGACATCCAGATTCAGCCGATATTTTTCCGAACGATTTGACTGAATGGAAAGATTCGGATGGCGATGGGCATGGCGATAATTCAGATGCATTCCCGACTGATGCGACTGAATGGATAGATACTGATAATGATGGATACGGTGATAACTCTGACCTATTCCCGACAAACGCCGCCGAATGGAAGGACTCGGATGGCGATGGGCATGGCGATAATTCAGATGCATTCCCGACTGATGCGACAGAATGGATGGACTCGGATGGCGATGGGTACGGCGATAATTCAGATACTTTTCCGATTGATGCAAATGAATGGACAGATACAGACGGTGACGGATTTGGCGACAACTCAGATGCGTTTCCATATAATCCAACCGAGTGGATAGACTCAGATGGTGACGGACACGGTGACAATTCAGATGTGTTCCCAAACGATCCGACTGAATGGAAGGATTCAGACGCGGATGGACATGGCGATCACTCAGATGCATTCCCTACCGATCCAACCGAATGGATGGATTCAGACGGAGACGGGCACGGCGATAACTCGGATGTGTTCCCTTACGACCCAACTAGGTGGCTCAATCCTTTCGACATCGAATACAACTGGTCATATGGAGGTTATATTTGGACCTTAACAATGAGCATTCCTGGCGAGGATTATTACTACTACAAGGACCAACCAAGAACCCTCAATTTCCCCATCTATGTGACAGATACAGACTTGACAGTCTTCTTTATTGCTAACCTTTTCAAATCAAATGCTCAATCGGAAGGATACGACAGCTATCAGACTGCTAGTTTTGTTCTTGCATTCGTACAAAGCTTGCCCTATACATCGGACATTAATTCGACCGGTTATGCTGAATATCCACGATATCCAGTTGAGACACTTGTTGACGATGGAGGCGATTGCGAGGATACTGCGATCTTATATGCCGCAATAATGCAGGCCTCTCCGTTGAACTACGATGCAATATTGATTAGTCCGCCAGGACATATGGCAACGGGCATTTGGACGGTCCCACCAATTGGATGGTATTATACTCTCCAGGGGAGAGATTATTCATATTGTGAGACAACTGGAGAAGGATGGGATATTGGAGAAATGCCAGCGGAATACCAGGGTGTGAGCGCAACCCTCTATCAAGTATGAAATGAAGCTCCGATAATCTCATAGAAAATTGAGACGCGATTCAATGTCTCTTGATAGATGGGAGCACGAGAAAGATATCAGCTCGTGCTTACGAAATGGCATGATTATCTCCGATTACATTATTTGAGAATACACACCATCATCTCTGGAATTATGAAGTTCTCAAAAGGAAGATATAAGTCGCACCTCCTCAATCTCACTTAATGGAGGAATGACATGCCCAATCAAATACCAGAAGATATTCTAAGGATGGCTCGAAAGATACCTGCTCCCGTTCTGAAGACAAAGACTGGAAGTAAAGGTAGGAAAGAAGATCTCATCATCGAACTCTACAAAAAAGATCCAGAGCTGCTGAGACAACTTGCCGATTATCATGATGCAATGAGCAATCAATTCTCCGGCTTTGTGTTCAAGATTCCAAAAAAACCAATTATTGACTTGACAAGTGCTAAGGCACTCGATTCCATCAATTCACTACTCAATGGAAAGATAATCAACGAGGAATCCCGCATTGAAATTGAGAGCCTGAGTATTCAAGAATATGGCCCTATGCTTCATATCCGATATGAAACCAACCCCCACATTGATAGACTCTGGAACGGTGATAAGCATGAACACAAGAAAGTGCTCCATGCCGTAGTTTCTCTTAAATTCACTTCTGGATGCGCCACTTTCCGTGGACGTGGCAGAGAGAATGCCACCATATGTATGAAAAAGATTTCCGAAATCGTCTTTGGCGGCTCGGAAAAGGTTGAGATTATAGTCCCGACACTATCAGATCAGGAAAAGAAATTCGGAGAAATACTCCCAAAGAAGGTTACCATCACAAATATCAAACTTCCTGGAACCGAGAAGATGACCTTATATGGAGAAGATGTCGGTAAGACAATTGAAGTTCTCAAAGATACATATGGCCTCGACTTCGAATCATCAGGATCGGATATTCAATTTCAAAAGACTGAAACAACGGAACAGGTAAGATTTAGAAATGACGGAAGCATCGTAATACCAAGTAGAGCTTCCAAGTCAGAGGAGATAATTAAAAGGCTGCTCAAATGAGGAACATCTCGACACCTGGTGAGAAAAAATTAGCGTCAATTCTTAGATGGCAATCAGATTCACCAAAGAGCATAACGGATATTGAAGCATCAAAAGAATTAAACATTGGTGATAATGAATTAAGTGAAATCAATAACATTCGGAAGAATTTGGTATCAACAAGGAAATTGACGAACTTCAAATGCTCCAAATGCGATAATGATGTTAAGATTCCTTTCGGTGCATCAAGTATTCATTGCTCAAACTGTGGAAGCGCATTTCAAGAGGGGGAATATCCAAGATATTCATTTGATATTAATCGCGGTGAAGCCATCAAGGTGATCAAAGAGAGAATTGCAAAGGATCTTAACAGAATTGGAATAGAATTGCACGAGCAGACAATGGTGCCATCCCTCGTTGGTTCAATGAAACACGTCGAGATTGGTATAGAACCAATGGTGAGCACGGCAAGATTAAAAGACTATTTCTCGCTCAGAGGATCAATTTCTTCTCGAAAGTGTTCTCTCTCAATACTAATAGCACCTTCGTTCGAGGAACTCTTAATACATTATGCCAAAGACATGCCAGAAAGCATTCTGTTAACGATAGAAGAGCTATTTGATGATGATACTGACCTATCGAAACTCGTAGTCAATAAAGAGGGGAGCATTCTTTCTACCCTAAGAATTGCCAAATCGCTCGGTGGGGATTTTGAAGAACTTGAGATTGCCGATGACATTGCTGATAGGATGGGAGAACTTCTTAGAACACTTGTTCCTCTATCCATTCAATCGACAGATGGTAATCCAAGTTCCATTGGGAATAAATTTCAACGGAACATCTGCATAGTTCTCTCAATCTTTACCCCCATTCAAGTAAGGCCTGTAGGGGGAAAGAATCACGAAGACGCCGTCATAAGACACTTCTATGGATTAGAAAAGGAAATTCCTAGATATTACCCTGTCGGAATTAAGACTTTTAAAGGAGATATGAAGACTGCTAAATTCTTTCCTTTGAAGAAGGCTGCTAATCAAATAAGGAGATATGCAAGAGCATACTTGCAGAAGGAGGTACTTGATGAGACTTCTGTGCCAGCGTATATTTTAATTGCCCACGATTTCGATATGCAGAATGAGGATAATCTAAAGGAAATATCAGCCTTCGAAAGCGATGTTGGTATCCCTTTGAAATTATTACCAGTAAAGACGATCATTGGTTTAGTAGAAGAATACACATCTTTGGTGGTGGATCGTCAACCTAAGGAATTTATCGAGGAGTTCCTGATGTCCAAAGAGCCATATCTAGACATGAATCATGTACACGCCCTCATTGAGAAAATACGAAAGCATGAAGAACAGGAAAAGAAGGACCAAAGACTTGTGAAAGTCCGTAGGAAACTCGCCGAAAAACATGCGTGAATTATCTCATCAATATAATAAATCCCCTGAATGATTATTCTTTACCGTCCAATTTAGTAAAGGCAATCGGTCCAAGAATGCAGCGTCTAATGAGGAATCCTTATGAACCTCAAATGATTCTTCTTGGCGACAATTGGGTGATACGGAAGTGGCAAAGAAAGAACCAGTTAAAACTGATGACTTGATGCTTTATAGAAATCAGGTGAGGGTATTCATAAACAATCTAAAAACTCCAGAGGCATTCCTTAATGCACCCCAAAATACAGAATTTGCCATAATTATTTACAATAAAGCCATCGATTTTTTCGGTGAAGAAGAAATTGAAGAAAACGTATCGGACTTCGGAGAGGATGATCCCCCAGCTCTAACCTCTAGGACTGGCCAACAGTTATGCTTCCAAAGAACCAAAGAGATATTGGATTCGATGACCACTTTATTGGCTTACTTGGATTTCCACTTCGGCGATCCAATAGCTATGGAATTGTTTACGGACACACTTTCACAAGCCCAAGAGGTTCTCAATCAAGGGATGTCGATATGTTCGATTCTCCTCTGTCGAATTACTCTTGAGCAATCGCTCCGAAAACTGTGTGAAAGGAACAACATCGCTATTGAGCCGAAAGAAAAGGCAAAAAGCCTTAATGATAAATTGAGAAAACCCGATGGTGTTTTCGAGCCACACCTTTCAACAGAAATCGAATCGAAATTACAATTTGAGAATCAAGTAATCCATAATAAGACCACTCCAACGAAAGAAGAAGCTCAAAAATATATTGACTGGACCGAGGCATTTATTAAGAAATATATCGAAGGAAATTAGCGACATCCTATCATTTCTTTACCAGACCAGAATTATTAATTCGTGGCGAAAGAGATTAGTATGCATCTCCCTATTTTGAATGATATGGATACACTCCATTATTATCGAGGAGACCAGGGGAAGTGTCCGCATTGCGGCGTGACAGTCATGTTTATTTCGCCAGATGTCGTGATTCATTCATCTCCAAGCCCTAGGGGGTTCATAGAGAATAAGTTACCAACCGAATTACATACCAGTGGTAATGGTTATAGCGACATTATGGTGGCAGCATCCAAATGTCCTGGCTGTGGTAAACCAATTATCGCACTAAGTTTAATTCCTGATGAAAATTTTGATCCAAACAATCCAATGTATCAATTTGGATTCCTAATTTATCCAAGAAATGAAATGCGGTTTGTTCCAAAAGAGGTTCCGGAAAATGTTTCTAGGGATTTTATCGAAGCATCCGAAGTACTTCCTATTAGTGAAAAAGCAAGTGCGGCATTATCGAGGAGATGCCTTCAACAGGTATTAAGAGAAAATGGCTTCACGGGAGGCAGACTTATTGATAGTATCAATAAGGCTATTGAATCTCTTCCAAGTCACATTGCTGGGAATTTAGACGCAATTAGAAATTTCGGTAATTTTGGTGCACATCCAATCAAAGATATAAATTCAGGTGAGATTATAGATGTTGAGCCAGAAGAGGCTGAATTCTGTTTAGACATCTTAGAATCACTTTTTGACTTTTTCTATGTACAGCCAGCCGAATCGAAAGCTAAAAAAGATAAATTAGAAAAAAAATTAATTGCAAGTGGTAAAATCAATAAAAAGGATTGATTTAATGGCTGGGCATTCTAACCTTATATATCCGTCCTCTCGTAGAAGGATAATTATTTTCTGATCCCTCTCCATCCAACCATCAGGAAATAAGATTTTTCCAATTGTAATGCTCCCATGCTTGCTGGAGCATCAAGAATTGAGCTTTCTAAGGAAATGATCCGCAATCAAGCCAAGAACGTGCGTCTATATCAATCCAGACTGATTGCATG
>Ga0315277_10008395_pt1 | contig 13290 bp, 11 predicted proteins | sample YL17G05_15_MG_FD_203695 | JGI IMG/M metagenome (GOLD analysis project Ga0315277, IMG submission 203695) | Sediment microbial communities from Yellowstone Lake, YNP, Wyoming, USA - YL17G05_15 | ecosystem: Environmental > Aquatic > Freshwater > Lake > Sediment | place: USA: Wyoming | collected...
CAGAACCGAACTCGTGAGGATGCTAACACTGCCTTAGAGAGATAGTAAAATGAGAAGATTTTTGGAGGAGGGAAAGATGCTTAAGAAATGTTTGATTGGAGGAATCTGTTTGTTATTGTCCATTTTCATTTTTTCTCAACCGGGTTTTTCACAGGAAGACAAGATTGGGGAAGTGGCCATCAATACTTTCAGAACTCAGATACGACTCCCGCCGGGGACAGAAATCAAATTTTTGGAGAAGAAGGAGAGTCCGATCCCTGATTTTTATTCAGTCAAATTACTCCTTGTTTATCCAGATAAGGAAGTGCCGGTCGTCATTTATGTGGATAAGGCAGGCGAAAAAGTGATCATCGGCAACCTCTTCATTAAAGGGGAGAACGTAAACGCGAAAGAGGCAGGTCCGCCCAGATCCCGGAAAATCGATATGGGGCTTCTGGAGATGGAGAAATCCCCTTCGCTCGGAAATAAGGTAGCCAAGGTAACGATTGTCGAGTTTTCGAATTTCCAATGCCCCTACTGCATAGATTCATGGTCAAAGTTCATGGGACTTATGAGGCGATACCCGCAAGATTTTAAGTACGTCTTCAAACATTTCCCATTTCAGCCGCAGGGAAGGACCTTTGAACTTTCGGAGATGGCAGCCGCAGCCCAAGAGATCAGCAACGAGGCTTTCTGGGTCGTCCATGATTTCTTTTTTACTAAGGAGGGGCAGGACATGGCCAATCTGGAGAAGGGAGCTGTGAAGCAGAAGGTTGAGCAACTCCTAAAAGGAAAAGGGTACGATGTTAAACTCTTTCAGTCCGCCCTTGAGACAGGCAGGGCAAGAAATAGAGTCATTGAAGATATGGCTTTGGCAGAAAGATTTCGAATGACCTCGACTCCCACAAAGATCGTAAATGGAGATATGATCGTAGGGCTAACTCCGGATAGTTCACTGGAAAGTTATCTAAAAAAATAGCGTTTGGAGATGAGTCTTATGCGTCGCTATTTTCCGCAAGATTAGGGCTATGGACCATTACGTTACACGATGGAGGTATAGTTGATGTCACGAATTTTGATTCCTGCCGTTCTAATTGTTCTTGTTGCCTCTTCTGTTTGTTCAATGACGATAGATGAGGCGGTAAGATATGGCCTAAACCAAAATCCTGAACTCAAGGCGCTAAGACTTGAAGACGAGATAACGAAAGGGCAGTTGGCAAAGGCAAAGCTTCCTCTTGTTGCCAACCCAGTGATTGAAAGCGGTGTTACGAGGAAGGGCAAACCCCCAGAAGGCGGAAAAGAGTATACCGACTTTCTAGTCCAGCTTTCCCAAGAATTTGAGATTGGAGGGCAGAGGGGGCTGAGGATAAACATTGCCGAGAAAAACCTTTCAAGAGTTCTTCTCAATATTAGAGATAGAGAAAGGAATCTTATATACGATATTAAGGATGCCTTTGCCCGGGCGCTCGCCTCAAAAGAGAAAAAGGAATTAACAATAGAGGTCGTCAAGCTGCAGGAAGATTTGCTTGGGTTTGCCAGGATAAGATTTCAAGCAGGTGACGTTTCAGCGCTTCAGGTAAACCTTGCGGAGGTCGAGTTGAGCAAGGCAAAGAGAGATCTTCTCGAAGCGGAACGAGAGCACCAAGAAGCCCTCTTTAACCTCCAGGGGACGATGGGGGTAACGCCTGATCCTCTTTTCGGTGTCGAAGGGGAAATATCAGCCGATACCTTCTCTTTGCCGGACAAAGAGCACCTTAAGCCCCTTATTGCCCTGCAAAGACCGGATCTGAAGGCAGCTTTCATGGAAGTCGATGTGACAAAGACGGCGATTGATCTTGTTAAAAGAGAGACTGTGCCGAACATAACCCTGGCGGGGTACTATGCGAAGGATGAAAAGAGGAATGAAGTGGGATTCACCTTTTCCATTCCCATTCCTTTTTTCGATAGGAAGCAGGCAGAAAGGAAAGAGGCTATCGCCAGGGCCGAACAGGCAAGAGTAAAGCGTACGGGTCTTGAAAGGGCTATTGAAAAGGAATTCGAGGAGAATTACAGTAACCTCCGATCTTCACTTCATCAACTCTCTCTTTATAAAAGGGAGATCGTGAGCAAAATTCTGGAAAACCTGAGCCTTTCGAACCTGGCCTTTAAGGAAGGAAAGATCAGTTTCTTTGATGTGAGAATTGCTCAGAAAGAGACCGTAGAAATCCAGTTTTCCTATGTGGATGCCATGTTGAAAGCACGACAGGCGATATACGCGATGGAGAGAACAATCGGAGGTGACCTGAAATGACCGTTACAAAGGAAACAAAAAAGATGAGAAAGAATCTTTTAACATTGTTAGTGATCCTATTATTTGGAGTTGTTGCTTCTGTGACCGGGTGCGAGCGGAAAGAGTCCTCAAAGAACGACAAACCTTCAGCCTCGGCGGAAAAGAGGGAAGAGGAAAAGGAACCGGGGGTTGTTACCCTGTCTCTAGAAAAACAGAAGGCATCCGGCATAGAGGTCCAGAAAGTGGTGTTTGAATCCCTATCGACGCCGCTTTCGGCTACGGCGGTGATCGAGTTAAACGCTGACAAAGTCTCGAAGGTGAGTTCGAGGGGCACAGGCAAAATAGCAAGGGTCACGGTGTCTCAGGGTGACAGGGTCAAGGCAGGTCAGGCCCTCGCCTATTTGGACACGGTTGAACTGGACCAGACATGTTCAGAATATTTGAAGGCCAAGAGCAGGCGGGAGCTTGCACTCAGCAATCTTAAACGGGAGGAAACGCTCTTTGAAAAGAAAGTATCTCCTGAAAAAGATGTCCTACGGGCAAGGCAGGAGCTTAGCGAGGTCGAAGCGGATTTACTCCTTGCAAAAGAGAAGTTCCGTTTCCTGGGGATAGATGTCTCGCAAATGGATCTTCAAAAAAACGGCGGCGGAATTAACCACCCATTACTCCCGATTTCGTCCCTCATTGACGGAGTGGTCCTTGAAAAGTCCGTAATACAGGGTGAGGTTGTAAGTCCGGAGAAGGCGCTTTTTACCGTTGCAGACCTTTCAACCCTCTGGGTCTTAATAGATCTTTATGAGCAGGATGCGCCGCGCCTTAAGACCGGTACGGCAGTGAAAGTCTCGGTAACAGCATTCCCGGACAAAGATTTCAGGGGCACTCTCTCTTATATAGGTGATGTGGTGGATGAGAAGGTGCGGAAAGTAACTGCACGGGTAACGGTTGCCAATACGAGCGGCATCTTAAAGCCTGGGATGTTCGCCACAGTCTTAATAGACACGAAAGCGGCAGAGGGTAAAAAAATGTTGGCGGTACCCGAAGAGGCGGTCTTTCTTGACGGCTCAGAGAGGTATATTTTTATTCGTGAAGGGGATGGCAGGTTTGTTGTGAAACGGGTTTCCGTCGGCCCCGCCTCGGGCGCGAAGATCGAAATTAAGGAGGGGCTGAAGGTGGGAGATGAGGTGGTTACGAAGGGTGTTTTCACACTCAAATCGGAACTCAAGAAGGAAACGCTCCAGGCTAAATAGAAGGTACGGCATGCAGCGAATCTTCTATTGTGTGTCAAAAGAAAGACTTCCAGCGGTCCTTGGGCACGTTCTGTTGATCGGACTGGAATCAGAATCGATAAAGACCCGACTCGGATAGGGGGAATAGGTATGTTGGAAAGAATTATTGCATTAGTGCTGAGACAGAAAGGGACGGTCATAGTCTTCTCGTTGCTCCTCGTGGCATTTGGAGTCTATTCCTATATCAAGCTCCCTATTGACGCTTTTCCCGACGTGACGAACAACCAGGTGGAAGTTGTAGGCCATGCGAGCGGACTATCTGCAATAGAGATCGAGCGTTCGGTAACCTATCCCATTGAAATGTCGATGCGCGGGCTACCGAAAGTTAAGCAGATGCGCTCTGTGACCAAGTTCGGCCTTTCTTTGGTGACAATTGTCTTTGAAGACAACGTCGATATTTACTTTGCCCGACAGCTCGTGTTTGAGAGATTGGCCGAAGCGAAGGAGAATGTCCCTAAGGGCGCTGAAATCACTATGGGGCCAATTGCAACCGCAATGGGGGAGATATATCAGTTCACCCTCGACGGCAAAATGCCCGATGATCCACAGAAGAAAGTAGAGTATTTGACGAATTTGAGAACGATTCAGGAATGGACCATCAATCCGTTGCTGAAAAGCGTTCCGGGAGTGAATGAAATAAATTCTTTCGGCGGGTACTTCAAGGAATACCAGGTAGTCGTTTCTCCGGACAGACTCTTGAAGCATGGCATTTCTGTCGACCAGGTATACACGGCGATCGAAAAGAATAATCAGAATGCCGGCGGAAATGTACTCGAAAAACACTCGGATCAGTACATTGTTCGAGGAGTCGGCCTGATAAAGAATACGGCCGACATTGAGAATATCGTTCTCAAGTCCCACGGAGGAACGCCGACATACCTGAAAGATGTTGCTGAAGTAAGGATCGGCGAAGCCGTACGGCAAGGCGCCGCCATGATAAACGGAAAGGACGAGGCTGTCGGTGGCATTGTCATGATGCTTCGAGGAGAGAACAGCCGCGAAGTGGTCGGTCGGGTCAAACAAAAGGTCAAAGAAATAAACGAGAACAATATTCTGCCAAAGGGAATCAAGATATCACCCTATTACGATCGATCAGACATCGTGAATGCAAGCGTGGCCACAGTCAGCAAGGCACTGCTTGAAGGCGCCTTTCTTGTACTGATCGTTCTTTACCTTCTGCTCAGAAGCTTCAGGGCTTCTTTTGTCGTATTGATTGCCCTTCCGCTCTCTTTGCTGTCTACATTCATCGTCATGAAAGTAGTTGGATTAAGTGCCAACCTGATGTCTCTTGGCGGATTGGCGATTTCAATCGGCATGATCGTAGATGCAACCATCATTCAGGTGGAGAACGTGCAGAGACATCTGAGCGAGGGCGGCCATGGAGCCAAAAGTCTTACCACTGTGCTCAAGGCGATCCTCGAGGTGAGAAAGCCGAGCATTCTCGGCGAGCTGATTATAGCGATCACTTTCATTCCCATTCTTGCTCTGGAAGGGATTGAAGGGAAGATGTTCGGACCGCTTGCAATGACGGTCGCCATTGCCCTTCTTTCTTCTCTGGTTCTTTCGATCTTCGTCATTCCGGTCCTATGTTCAATGATACTGAAGCCGCAGCCGGAAAAAGAAAGCTTCATTATGAGACCAATAAAGAACTTGTATTTGCCGGTACTCAAATACAGCATGAAAAAGAGAAGACTTGTTTTGGTTACAGCCTGCGCTTTTCTTGTTTTATCTCTCGTCATTATTCCGCGGCTGGGAACGGAATTCATACCGACCATGGATGAAGGGGCTTTTGACATGGATGTATCCCTTCTGCCCGGTGTTTCCCTGGATAAGGCGATGGAGATAAACAAACTCATAGGTGAAAAGCTTAAGACGTTCCCGGAATTACTCACCGTGGTTTCACGAACGGGACAAACCGGGGTAGCCCTGGACACGCGGGGTGTTGACAAGACCGGGTACGTTGGGGTGTTGAAGCCGAGAAAAGAATGGAAAGGCGGTCTGAACCGGGAGGAATTGACAGGTAAGATGAGAGAAGCTATAGAGGCTATTCCTGGAATAGGATTTGGCTTCAGCCAGCCCATCCAGTGCAGAATTGATGAGCTTGTGGCCGGAACTCGAGCCCAGTTAATCTTAAGACTTTTTGGCGAGGACATCGAGATACTGCAGTCGAAAGCCGATGAAATGGCGCGGGTCCTTTCCAAAATCGAAGGCGCAACCGATCTGCTTGCGGAAAAGGTGACCGGGCAGCCGTATCTCACCATCGACATAGACAGACCAAAAATCGCACGCTACGGATTGAACATAAGCGATATTCAAAACATAGTGGAAATCGCGATTGCCGGCAAATCCGCATCCAAGTTCTATGAGGAGAACAGGAGTTTTGACATTACGGTTCGTCTGCCGGAGGGAAGCAGGAACTCGGTTGAAACGATAGGGAGCATCATGATGCCGACAGAAGGGGGTCCGAACGTTCCCCTCAGTCAACTGGCGAAGATCTCTCTCACGGAAGGACCGGTACAGATAAGCAGGGAGGACGGTTTACGAAGGATTGGAATCGAGCTCAACATAGAGGGAAGAGACATCGGGGGTTTTGTCGCGGAAGCAAAACGAAAGATAGTGGACAATGTGAAGCTGCCTTCAGGATACTACATCACCTGGGGAGGACAGTTTGAAAACCAGCAGCGGGCGATGGCTAAGATGATGATCATCGGACCCATCGCAATCGGATTGATCCTGCTGCTCCTTTTTGCAACATTTAGATCGATAAAACTGGCCCTCCTGGTAATTTTCAACCTGCCTTTCGCTTTAATCGGTGGGGTGTTCTTGCTATGGATTTCCGGCCAATACCTGTCGGTTCCGGCTTCAGTCGGGTTTATCGTACTCTTCGGAGTTGCGGTGCTAAACGGAGTTGTTCTGGTATCCCGCATTTCCCAATTGCGCGATGAGGAAGGATTAGACTTGACGGAGGCGATTCTCAAAGGCAGCGCCGACAGGTTGCGTCCTGTGCTAATGACTGCATCTATTGCCATATTCAGCTTGATACCTATGCTTTACGCCGGTGGAGCAGGCTCTGAAATCCAAAAACCGCTCGCAACTGTCGTCGTAGGGGGATTGATAACATCCACGCTTCTGACTCTGTTGCTCATACCTTCGATGTATGGCTGGTTTGAGAAGAAGCAACCTGAGGCCGAAATGTAACGGTACACTGGAGGGCGGAAGAAAGACCGCCCCGACGACCTGAAGGAGATAAGAATGAAAGAGATAAAGGCAATCGTTCAGCCATTTATGGTAAGCAGGATTGTGGAGGCGTTGAACAGAATCGCCCATTTTCCCGGTTTGACCATGACCAAAGTCGAGGGCTTTGGAAGGGAGAAGGCTCCCACCACACGATTGTAGAGGACCTGATAGATTATGTGCCGAAGGTGAAAAATCGAGATTATAGTGAACGAAGAGATGGTTGATGATGTCATTAAAACAATTACGAAAAATGCCCGCACGGGAAACCACGGGAACGGAAAAATATTTATCTATGATGTTAGGAATGTTATCAGGATACGCACCAGGGAAGATGACGAGAGGGCCGTCTGAGGGAGGAGTTGGAATGCAAGTAGTGATGAAATATATTCTGTTTGCAGTTATGGGAGTTTTTCTTGTGGGCTGCGGGACAACCACGAAAGAGATTATCAGAAAATCTCATAGCGAGAGGACGGATGTTTTCAGTGAAGTCAAGGAAGAAAAGACACCTCATGAAGGTTTTGTGGATCTCATGATGAAGGTGTCTATCAAGACCCACCTCGAAGGATATTATCTCCTGGAATCAAGAAATTCCCTCCATGGGAAACCAGGATACCCCTTTGTGTTTAACATAGATGGACAGGGTGCCCTATGGAAGGAAGATGGACGAGAAGAAACGTCTCCCTTATATGACGAGAGGGGCGAAAGAAACCCTGAGGGGGGAAAAGGGATGAAATATACCCTTGAAAAGATGGTCAGGCTTAAGGCCGGTCCCCACATGGTATTCCTCGGACTTCCAGAAGAAAACTATTCTGTGAAGTTTTCTATCGCATTAAAAGAGGGCGGGCAGCATGTATTGGATCTCAAACCTGTTTATGTACGACGAAGGACACTTTCAAGCGGCTTTGTATACGGGATTTCAAGGTACGAGATATTTCTCAACGGGATTCCCGTCCAGGTGTCCGAGTAATGCCGGACCCACCGAATGCAACGGGCGAGGAAAGGAAAAGGGTACGATGTTAAACTCTTTCAGTCCGCCCTTGAGACAGGCAGGGCAAGAAATAGAGTCCTTGAAGATATGGCTCTGGCAGATAGATTGCGATTGACATCTACTCCCACAAAGATCGTTAACGGTGATATTATTGTAGGGTCAACCCCGGATAATGTTTTGGAGCGATATTTGGGGAAATGACAAGTCATAAGGGAAACCCTGGATTCCCCGCATCAAGTGCGGGGCAGGCTCTGCTGGAGTTTATCCCGATGAAAATCGGGACAGGAATGACACCCCGAGGGAAAATGATTTAACTAAACCGATTTTCAAACAGCAAACCTATTAAGAAAGGAGGAAATCATGGGACTTGTAGTGGCAGAGAATATTACCAAGATTTACAGTGTCGTGGCTACGAAGGTAAGCAAAGATTACCAGGCGGGGGAAATTGCGATAAGGGCATTGAATGAGGTGAGTTTTGAAATCGAACCCGCCTCTTTTGTCTCCTTTGTCGGACCGTCGGGAAGCGGTAAGACGACCCTTCTCAACTTGATCGGGTGCCTCGATAAACCCACAGAGGGGAAATTGATGGTGGCAGACACCGATGTGTTGCATCTGGATCGTAAGCAGAGCGCCTCGTTCCGGGGGAATAATCTCGGATTCATCTTTCAGGACTTCAACCTCATCCCTGTCCTTACGGTTTATGAAAATATCGAATACCCTCTTCTGATGGTCCAGAATATTCCCGGAGGTGAAAGGAAAAAAAGAATTCTGACCATGCTGGAGGCGGTTGGGATGGTTGACCAAAGGGACAAATACCCTGATCAGATCTCCGGTGGACAGAAACAGAGGGTGGCCATTGCGAGGGCCCTGGTCACAAATCCAAAACTGGTCCTGGCCGATGAACCGACCGCAAATCTCGACCATAAGACTGCATTTCTGGTCCTTGAGTCGATGAAAAAGATGAGGAATGAGTTTCAAACCACCTTCATCTTCTCCACCCATGACCAGAAGATTGTGGGGGAAGCTGAGATTATATACAGTTTGGAGGATGGAGAACTCGTTGGGAAACAGGTCAAAGGAGGAAAGAAAAATGGGTAACATATTTAAAATCGCTATCAGAAATCTCTTTCGATATAAACGGAGAACATTGCTCACAGCCTCTCTCGTCACACTCGGGGTCGTTTTTGTTCTTCTCTTCATTTCCATAAGCGGTTCTTTCAAAAACATGATGATCGGACAGATGACCGATTCAATGTTAGGGCACCTGGAGGTTCACAGGAAGGGTTACTTAGCATCTATCGATAACCTTCCTCTCAACTTGAACCTCAAGATGCAGGCTTATAAAAAAATGGAAGGGATTCTCAATCAGCAGCCGGAGGTTGAAGCCTTTTCTCCAAGAATAAAATTTGGGGGAATGTTCAGCACCTTCGTGGAAACGACCAACATCAGGTTAAATGGGGTCTATCCGGACCGGGAATTCAAAGCGGTTCCCCTTCTGCCTTCGAGAGTCACAAATGGCGGGGAAAAATCCCTTAAAAAAGGAGAGATATGGATCCCTGAACTCATGTCGAAGAGCATGAAGGTCAATGTCGGCGATACGGTAGTCATTATTGCCACGAACAAGGATGGCTCCGTCAACGGGAAACAATTCAAGGTTGCGGGCGTCCTTGAAAGCATCACCGGACCAGGCGGGAGAGATGGCTATATCCACATTGAAGATGCGATGGAGGTTTTAAGGATGGAAGAGATGGAGGTGAGCGAGGTGGCCGTCCGGCTAAAAGATTTCAGTCGTCTCCACAGCTTCAGCGATAAACTCGAAGGACTTCTTTCTGGAGAGCTTAACAAGCAGGGAAAACCCATCTACGAGGTGCACACCTGGGAAAAACTCTCTCCTTTTTACAACATCGCAAGGATGATCGATATCATGGCCCTCTTTATTAAACTGATGCTGATTGCCATCGTGCTGACCAGCATTATGAATGTCATGATCATGGCGGTTTATGAACGTATCAGGGAGATCGGAACGATTGCTGCCATTGGAACGCTTCCGGGAAAGATCCTTTCCATGTTTTTGGTGGAAGGATTTTCTCTCGGGCTGCTGGGAGTTATAGCTGGAAATGTTCTGGGAATGATCATCATCGTCATCGTCAATCTTTCGAAGATCACTTTCAGCTTCGGAAGGCAGACCGGATTGATCCTCTCGGCAAAGGTGTCTCCGATGGATATGCTGGTTGTTTCTCTCATCGTGATCTTCATTTCCGTGGTTGCCAGTCTTCAACCCGCCTTCAAGGCTTCCCGGATGGAACCCATTAATGCCCTGAGACATGTATAGAAAGGAGGAGCAATATGAACAATATGAAAGGGATAAGTCTAATGATTCTGGTTGTTTTTTTTCTAATGACGGGTTTTGTTTATGCCGGGCAGAAGGAAAGAATTGCCGTTGCCGCGGACGAGAAGGTGCCGGAGGCTGCGGTCAGCGGCCAGGCAGGCCGCAGTTCCTTTTTCCTTCTCTTTGATGAGAAGGGAACGTTTCTGGAAGCGATGGTCAATCCCTATAAAGAGGGGAGCAGCGCTGGGATTGCCGTGGTCGATTTCCTTGCCGCCAAGGGCGTTACGGCTGTGGTGGCTGGGAGCTTCGGGGATCGAATTACGGAAGGAATGAAAAACAAAGGAATCAGAGCGCTGACGTTTAAAGGAAAAGCTACCGATGCGGTTAAGAAAATTTTATCGAAATGACAACGAAAAAACTGTTGAAAGGGGTATAAAGATGTCAAGAATATGGATGTTTGCATTCACTTTGGCTATGCTGATTTTAACTGGGCCTGCTCATGCCATTGACGGCACCCAACTATTGAAGCAGATCGACAGAAACCTCAACCCCGAATCCTACGAACTGTATAGAAAGCTTATCAACATCGAACCGGATGGGAGAAAAAAGGAATATGTCCTCTTTACGGTGAAAAAAGGAAGGGATAAGGTAGCGGCTCTGTTTTTATCTCCAGCAAGTGAAAAGGGCAGGAGTACCTTGAGGCTTGGAGACAACATGTGGCTCTATATTCCCAATGTGGGCAAGCCTGTCCGTATCACGAACCTTCAATCTGTAGTAGGAGGCATTTTCAACAATTCGGATATCATGCAGCTTGATTATGCGGATGAGTATAATGTCGAAAAAATCGATGAACAGGGGAACGAGTACCTCCTCCATCTCAAGGCGAAGACGAAAACCGTGGCCTACGATAGACTGAAGCTCTGGGCCGATAAAAATAAGAAAATACCCACAAAGATCGAATGTTTGACAGAAGCCTCGATGCTGATCAAAACCCTCTATTTCAAGGAGGTTAAGGACTTTGGAGGCGGCGTTGTCAGACCTTCGGTCATTGAGACGGATAGCCCGCTCTATAAGGGTTATAAATCCGTCATCATCGTTGCCAATATTAAACAGAAAGATTTCAAGGACGAGGTTTTTACCCTAACTTTTATGCCCAATATGGAGTCTTTGAGGAAATAAGAAATAGTACTTTACGAAAAAAAGCTGAAACGATTATGAAGAGGAGCGCCGAGAAAGGAGGTACGAAAATGAGTAAAATGAAATGGATGATTGTTTTGATGACGGGGGTCCTTTTAGCCTCATTTTCATTGGTAACTTTATCGAACGCTCAGCCCTGGGGAGGCAAAGGACGATGGCCAGCGTGGGGCGCTAACTATTATCAGTGGAATTGGAACCCGGCAACCGTCGAGACCATCAAGGGGGAGGTGATGACGAAGGATAACATCACCCCTCCAAAGGGCCGTAGCGTGCTTCCATCTGTAGGCATGAGTTTAAAAAAGGAAGATGGTAATGTGATTTATGTTCATCTTGGACCCCAGTGGTATTTCGACAAGCAGGATCTTGCGCTCAACATCGGCGATAAAGTAGAGGTAACAGGGTCAAAGACTACAGTGGAGGGGAATGCAGTCCTTCTGGTTTCTTCGATCAAGAAGGGCGATAAAACATGGCAATTCCGCGACTCTCAAGGTTTCCCTTACTGGTCTGGACGAAGGTAGTAATAAAGATAGAAAAAGGCGCTCCTCTTTTTTTAAAAAATATTGAAGGTATGAATAATGAATAAAGTGAGATTCATTTTTACAACTCTACTTATCATTTTCATGTCTTCTGTCTCCTCTGCAGAAGAATACAAATTCGAAATTTCCGAAATAGAGAAAAAACCTTACCACATCGGGGGGTATGCGGAATTCAGGCCAATCCTGTTCGTCCTCGACAAAGATGCCGCCTTATATAAACTCAAGTTTTTTAACCGGGATGAAGGAAAAACGATCGAGGAATACAATGGTAAACTCCAGATAGAAGGAAGCTATGAAAAAGGGATTGCTCGTCTGTTCGTCAAGACCAATTTCGATTTACAATACTCCTATCTCGGCTGGGATCACAATGAGACCAAAAGGATGATCTATGAAGGCTATCTCTCTCTTAAACCGTCAGACTCCCTTAGCTTCAAATTTGGAAAGCAAACTCTCCTCTGGGGCAAAGGGTATGCCTTTAACCCCGTGGGATTTATCAGCAGGCCCAAGGACCCAGACGACCCCGAACTTGCCCTGGAAGGATTTATTGCGGCTTCGGCGGACTATATCAAGAGTTTTAATGGTCCTTTGAAAACGTTCTCCATCACCCCTGTCATCTTCCCGGTTTATGAACATATCAATGATGACTTTGGAAAGATCAATCGGCTCAACTTTGCAGGCAAACTCTATTTTCTCCTTTATGACACGGATATTGATCTCATCGGGCTGACAGGAGGGAGTAAGACAAATCGTTTCGGGATGGACTTTTCAAGGAACATCACTACCAATTTTGAAGTCCATGGGGAATTTGCCTTCATCAAGAATCAGACAAAGAAGGTGATGGATAGCCAGGGGAAAATCTCAGAATCAAAATTTGATGCAAAGAGTTACCTCCTTGGAATCCGCTACCTGACTGCTTCAGATACGACATTTATTTTTGAGTACTATCGAAATGGGACCGGATTTAGCCACCTTGAAATGAAAGACTACTTTACCTTCATCGACAAGGGTTACGACCTGTTTCTTTCAAAAAGGAATGAGTCTCTCTTGAAGAAGGCAGCAAGTGTCACCCAAGGCAACTACGGACGTCCTAATCCGATGAAAGATTACCTCTATCTTCGGGTCACACAGAAGGAGCCTTTCAACATCCTCTATTTTACTCCTGCTGTCACAACGATTATGAACCTAAATGATCGAAGTTTCTCCATCTCCCCGGAACTCCTCTACACCGGTTTTACGAATTGGGAGTTCCGGCTTAAAGGGATTGCCCTGATTGGACAAAAAGGGAGCGAATTCGCCGAAAAGCAGAACGATTACAGGGTTGAATTAAGGGTGAGATACTACTTCTAATCGGCCCGTAGGGCAGAGTTCCACGGGCTTGCCCGTGGGTGAATGAGAGCGGCGGCGATAGGGTATAATGTATGCATGGAGACACGAGTATCAGGACACAGTGTGTATCGGACGGAATACCA
>Ga0315277_10008396_pt1 | contig 13290 bp, 14 predicted proteins | sample YL17G05_15_MG_FD_203695 | JGI IMG/M metagenome (GOLD analysis project Ga0315277, IMG submission 203695) | Sediment microbial communities from Yellowstone Lake, YNP, Wyoming, USA - YL17G05_15 | ecosystem: Environmental > Aquatic > Freshwater > Lake > Sediment | place: USA: Wyoming | collected...
CGTTGAGTCTTCCACCTGCGATTCTTAGCTTCGGCGTATTTTGATTATACTTAGATCATTCGGAGATGATATGCCAAAATACAAGATAGCGTGGCTTCCAGGGGACGGAATTGGCGCCGATGTCCTGAAAGCCACAAAGTTAGTGCTCGACAAAGTCGGTCTCGATGCTGAATATATTCACGGAGACATCGGATGGGATTTTTGGTGCAGCGAAGGAGATGCTTTTCCTCAGAGGACAATCGACTTGCTCAACAGGGTCGACGCAGCACTGTTCGGTGCGATAACCTCCAAGCCGGTCAAACAGGCCCAGAAGGAACTCGCTCCCTCCTTACAGCCAGAAGCTCTCACGTACCGGTCCCCCATCGTTCGAATGCGACAGCTCTTCGATCTCTTCATCTGCCTGCGGCCCTGCAAGGCATATCCCGGCAATCCACTGAATTTCAAAGAAGGCATCGACCTCGTCGTCTTTCGCGAGAACACCGAAGACCTGTACTCAGGAGTTGAATTCGCTCCTGTGCCGGCTGAACTGGCGGACGTCCTTGAACGAATCTCCAAGCCCTTTGCACCATTCGCGAGGCTTCCACACGATCAGTACGCCGTTTCGTGCAAGATCAATACCTTTCATGGATCTGAGCGTATCGTCCGGGCCGCCTTCGAGTTTGCGCGCAAGTTCAAGCGCAAGAAGGTCACCATCGTGCACAAAGCGAATGTCGTTCGGGCAACCGACGGTCTTTTCCTCGAGGCCGCGCGAGGGGTCGCAAAGAACTACCCCGAGATCCAGTTGGATGAAGCCAACATCGATGCTATGACCATGTGGCTCCTCAAGAACCCGTTCAACTACGACGTTCTTGTGGCGCCAAATCTGTACGGCGATATCATATCCGATCTCTGTGCCCAGATGGTCGGTGGTCTGGGATTTGGCTGCTCGGGCAACATTGGGCAGAAGCTCGCGGTGTTCGAGCCAACTCATGGATCCGCGCCCAAATACGCGGGCCTCGATAAGGTGAACCCCATCGCCACGATTCTGGCCGCGAAGATGATGCTTGATTGGCTGGGAGAGAACAGCAAAGGGACTTCGCTCGAACAAGCCGTTGCCGCTGTCATCAAAGAAGGAAAAGTCCGGACATACGATATGAACGGATCCAACACCACAACGGAGATGGCGAAAGCAGTTGCGGCGCACATCGCTTAGCGAGCAGTGAGCCTGGAGGCAGTGTGACAACACTTAGAGATGCAATCGTTCTTCACGAAGTCGGGCTGCGAGACGGCTTGCAGATGGAGAAGCAACTTGTTCCTTTTGAGCAGAAGGTTAGGTGGGCCGAAGCGCTGTTGCAGAGCGGCATCGATATCCTGCAGCTCGGGTCGTTCGTCCATCCCGAGAAAGTCCCTCAGATGGCCGACACGGACCGGCTGTTCTCCTATTTCAGCCACCCTGGACGCAAACCTGCAAAGGTGATCCTCTCGGGGCTTGTCCTGAACGAAAAAGGTCTCGACCGCGGCTTCGCGTGTGGTGTCGATATGTTCTGCATGGGAGTCTCGGCAAGCGAGACACACAGCCGCAAGAACACCGGGATGTCCACCGACGAAGCGCTCTCACGAATCATTCCTATGGCTCGTGATGCTATTGACCGGGGGAAGAAAGTGCAGGTTTCGGTGCAGTCTGCGTTCGGGTGCGGGTTTGAAGGTCTCGTCCCATTAGATCGCGTGCTCTCGATCGTCAGGAAATATCAAGAGGCGGGACTGAGAAACATCAGCCTCGCTGATACCGCCGGTCACGCCCACCCCTCACAGGTAAAACAGATGCTCAACGAGGTGCTCAGGCCGGATCCCGAGCTGGAATGCACATGCCATTTCCACAACACGTACGGGCTTGGAATTGCCAATTGCTTCGCAGCAATGGAATGGGGGGTGCGTATTCTTGAGACTTCCTGCGCCGGCCTCGGGGGCTGTCCTTTCACGAGGGTGGCCGCTGGAAATGTCTGCACAGAGGATTTTGTGCACACACTCCATCGCATGGGAACACGAACAGACATCGATCTGAAGGGATTGCTTGCTGTCGCGAAGGACCTTTCCGCGTTTTTTGGCCGTGAGATGCCCGGCCTGGTGTACAAGACCGGGCCCGTTGCCACCAGCTTACGATCGTAACAACATCTAGAGCACATAACAACTCGAACTCATCCAATGAAACTCTTAGAAGGTATTCGCGTTCTCGATCTGACCAACGTTCTCTCAGGACCATTTGCCACCTTGCATCTGGCGCTGGCGGGAGCTGAAGTCATCAAGATCGAAAATCCCAAGGATGGCGACCTCGCCAGAAAACTGGGGTGTGTTCCTGACTACAATCGGAAGCTGATGGGGACGAGTTTTCTTGCTCAGAACGCAAACAAGAAATCGTTCACTCTCAACCTGAAAGCGCCAGAAGGGAAAGATATCTTCAAGCGACTCACAGCCACGTCTGACATTGTTGTCGAGAATTTCAGGCCGGATGTCATGGCGCGTCTGGGACTGTCGTATGATGTCCTCAGCACGATCAACCCCCGCATCATCTACTGCGCGATCAGCGGGTTCGGTCAGACAGGTCCTGACGCGTTGAAACCGGCGTACGATCAGATCATTCAGGGCTTGAGCGGCGAAATGGCCATCAACGGTGATGAGCGCTTGAACCCGCTGCGAGCCGGCTTCCCGGTTTGCGATACGGTTGGAGGGCTCAACGCAGCCTTTGCGATCATGAGCGCTTTGTACCATCGCCAGAAGACCGGAGAAGGCCAGTTTATCGATGTTGCGCTTCTTGATTCGATCATGCCATTGATGGGCTGGGTCGTTGCCAACCTTATGATAGGCGGGCAACAGCCGGTCCTGATGGGGAATGACAACTTCACCGCTGCGCCCTCCGGGACGTTCCGAACAAAGGACGGGTACATCAATATTGCGGCCAACAAACAGGAGCAGTGGGAGGCGGTAGCTGATGTCCTCGGGGTGCCTGCGCTGAAAACCGATGTCCGGTTCCAGGAGCGTGACGCAAGAAAGAAGAACAGGAAGGAGTTGACCCCCCTCCTGGAAGCGAAGCTCTCTGAGCGTGAAACAGTGTATTGGGTTGAAGCCATGAACAAGAGGGATGTTCCGTCAGGAGCGATTCTTGACCTTGCGTCCGCGATGAGCCAGGAACAGATCACGCATCGCAATACGTTCGGGACGGCGCATTCCAAAGACATCGGTGAACTGAGGCTCTTCAACCTGACAGCGAAATTCTCAAAGACACCAGGGTGCGTCGAGACTCCTCCTCCAACGCTCGGGGAGCACACACAAGCAATACTCCAGAGCATGGGGTACTCGGAGGGAGAAATCCAGAAATTACGGGAAGCAAAGATCATTTAGCAAAGGAGATGTACCATGGGCATGACCGTTGCAGAAAAAATCTTGGCCCGAGCTTGCGGCCGTACCGCTGTCAAGGCCGGCGATGTGGTCGAACCAAAGGTTGACCTGGCGATGTCGCATGAGAACGGAGCCCTCGTCATTAACCAGTTCCTTGAGATCTATCAGGGGACCAATCTCCAGCCAAAGATTTGGGATCCCTCCAGGATTTCGATCATCTTCGATCATCGGGTCCCGGCCGAATCTCCAAAAACTGCGACCAATCAGAAAAAGGTTCGCGAATTCGTGCTCTCCCAGGGCATCGGAAAATTCCACGACATTCGCGGTGACATTGGCGGCATCTGTCACCAAATCCTTCCAGAGAATGGATATGTTCGTCCAGGATTTGTTGTGGTGGGAACCGATTCGCATACCACGAGCCACGGAGCGCTGGGGGCATTTTCATTCGGAATCGGCGCGACCGAGATGGCGAGTGTTTGGGCGCTGGGGACCGCACTAAACATCGAGGTCCCTGCCACGCTGAAAGTAATCGTAAAAGGAAAGTTCAAGAAATTCGTGGGCCCGAAAGATCTCATCCTGCATTTGATCGGCCGTCTGAGTGCCCAGGGTGCGAACTACAAGGCGATTGAATTCCACGGACCAACCATCCGCACTATGTCCACGTCGGGGCGGCTGGTCATCTGCAACATGGCCGTGGAGGCAGGAGCAACGGCAGGGATTGTCCCGGCAGACAAGGAAACCGTGCGCTACCTGCGGGCAGAAGCGGGCGTCAAAGGGAAGATCGATCTCGTGACGCCGGACCGGGACGCGGTATATGAGCAGGTCATCGAGGTGGATGTGTCCAAACTCGATTCTCAAATCGCCTGCCCGCACACTGTCGACAACGTCAAGCCGATTAAGGATGTCATAGGGACCAGGATCAATCAGGTCGTCATTGGCTCGTGCACCAATGGAAGGCTTGACGACCTTGCAGTTGCCGCCTCGATTGTCAAGGGAAAGAAAGTCGCGGACGATGTTCGCATGCTGGTGTTTCCCGCCTCAGGGAGGATATATTCCCAGGCGCTCGCGAAGGGATATATCGGGGCGTTGATGTCGGCAGGCGCGGTTGTAATGAATCCTGGTTGTGGACCGTGCCTGGGGATTCATGAAGGTGCTCTGGGAGATGGTGAGACCGCACTTTCGACAACCAATCGCAATTTCAAAGGCCGCATGGGGAATCCGAACTCACAGGTATACCTCAGCTCTCCGGCCGTCGCGGCAGCATCCGCGCTGAAAGGATGTATCACAAGTCCCCGGAAAGGAACGAGATAATATGGCAAAGGTCGTCCTCAAGCTCGGAGACGATATCTCCACGGATGTCATCTACCCAGGAAGATACATGGCAACGGTGCTCCCGACCGAGACACCGCAATACGCGTTCGCAGACATGGTCGAATTCAATGGCGCGTTGAAGGCAAGACAAATCCCACACGGGAGCATCATCATCGGCGGCAATAACTTCGGCTGCGGCTCTTCGCGGGAACAAGCGGTTTCCACGCTCAAAGGTCATCAACTCGTGATTGTCGCGCGGGGATTTGCCAGAATCTTTCTGCAAAATGGTATCAACCTCGGCCTCCGAACCGTGGTCTGCCCCGGCATCGAAGCGTCAGAAGGAGATGAACTGGAGATTACCGAGAACGCGGTGGTGAACAAAACGACGGAGAAACGATTCCCCGTCGTCCCGCTCCCGAGCGCTCGCCAGTCGATCATCAATGCTGGCGGTCTGATCGCATACACGCGGAAGCTCCTGCTGGACCGAAGAACTCCGATCTGATCACTCGTGATCGGTTTCTCACCCGGCTCCAATTTCTGACTTCACGTTGAAAACAAAAAGCCCCCGCTCGACACTGTCGGCGGGGGCTTTTCGCTGCAGCCTCCCTCTCTTGGCGCTGCAACTTATCCAGTCGTAAGCCGGTACTCAGGCTTCTTCATCTCTTTCGCCATCTGGGCCACATTCTTGTTCATCAAAACCGATTTCAGCCCGTCACGCATGGCTCCCCATGTATCATGGACTGCACACGGGTTCTTTCCCGAGCACTCAGGAAAGCCCAGGACACAATTCGTGGTGAACGCTACACCGTCAATCGCTTCTACGATGTCGAACAGTGTGATCGCCCTTGCAGACTTCGCCAAGGCAAAGCCACCCGCCGGTCCCTTCTGCGAGATCAGCAAATCTTTGTAGACCAACTGCTGAAGAATCTTCGCGAGGAAGTGATGCGGAATCTGAAACCGCTTAGCCAGATCACGAATGGAAGTCTTTGCGCCTTCCGGCTTGAGAGCAAGGAAGAGCACCGTCTGAAGTGCATACTCACATTGCCTGCTGAACAGTACGCTCATGGTCTCCTGTACTTTGTCGTCCACCGAACAAATTCCGGCGGCGCTGCAGATCCGGCCCCTCAGGCCCCTGCCGAATCGTACCTGGAAATGACTCCGTCCATGATCTCGCTTCTCGCGCGGAGCTCATTCAGCTTCTGGTTGATCATCAAGACAGACCGGCTTCGCTGTCCGATGAGTTCCTGAAGCATGTCGTGAACATCGGGATAGTTGCATTCCTGACGAAGCCGCCCGTAGAACAGGATCATCTCGCTCTCATCCCTCAACGCTTCAGACAACATTGCGCACGTATTCCGGCACGCGTGTGCACACTGGACACGGTTCTCGTTCATGTCAACCCTTCCTCCTTTACGTGGGAATGCAGCCATTACCGCACGGGCGCCTCGGACAACGCCTCAATTGCCAGTTCTTTCCCCCGCAGCAGCGCCTTCTCGTTGATCGGCAACAAGTTTTGGCGGTGTTTTGGCAGCACTTTTCGTAGCGCGAGTACGACGTTCTCCGGCTTCACGACGGGCCGCCGCTCGAGATAGGCCCCGAGCAGAACTACGTTTGCCACCTGCTTGCTCGTCAAGCGATGCGCCTCCTCGAGAGCAGGGATGTTCAGTATCTCAATATCCGTTCTCTTCGGTGGATTGATGATGGTCGAACGTTCGTAGATCAACAATCCTCCGGGATGCACCTTGTCCGCAAATTTCTCCATCGAAGGCTGGTTCAGGACCAGAGCGGAGTCAAACTTCGAGACGATCGGCGAGCTGATTTTGGTGTCCGAAACAATGACGATGCAATTGGCGGTGCCACCGCGCATCTCGGGCCCATAGGATGGCATCCAGCTGATTTCTTTCCCTTCAAGCATCGCCGCGTAGACCAGCAACTGGCCCATCGAGAGCACGCCCTGGCCACCGAACCCGGCAATGATAATTTCTTGAGTCGTTGTCATAGGTCTTGCCTGACTAGTTCATTGTTTGTGCCGGTGTCTTAAGATCACCCAACGGATACATCGGCAACATGTTTTCTTCAAGCCATTTGTTCGACTCCGTCGGTGTCATCTTCCACCCTGACGGACAGTTTGAAACGACCTCGATGAAGCACGTTCCCTTGTTCAGCATCTGGTATTCAAATGCCGACCGTACGGCCTTCTTGAACTTCCGAACAGTGGCCGGCGTATGAACGGCTTGGCGCGTCACATAGTATGCGCCCGGCAGTTGGGCAATCAGGTTCGTAATCTTCAGAGGATAACCCGCGAGACGTGTTTCTCGTCCATACGGGGACGTTGTGGTCTTCATGCCCAGGAGCGTCGTCGGCGCCATCTGGCCGCCCGTCATACCATAGACCGCATTGTTAATGAATACCACTAGGATGTTTTCGCCGCGATTGACGACGTGGATGGTTTCAGCCGTGCCAATCGCCGCCAGATCACCATCACCCTGATAGGAAAAGACGAATCGATCCGGCAACACTCGCTTGATCCCCGTAGCGGCCGCGGAGGCCCTTCCGTGAGCAGCTTCCTGCATGTCGATATTCATGTAGTCGTAGGCGAACACCGAGCACCCGACCGGCGCCACGCCGATGATTTTGTCCTGAATCCCCATTTCGTCGACGACTTCCATCAATACCCGGTGCGCCACGCCATGGCCACAGCCCGGACAGTAGTGCATGGGGGTTTCGGTCAGTGTCTGAGGTTTCTTGTAGACAAGTTCAAAACCGTTAGTCAAGGGGGGGATTTCCATGGAATCACCTTTGAAGTTCGACGTTATGGTTCTCGGCGATCGCCTCGACGGCTTCGAGGACCTCATCCGGCGAAGGAATCATGCCACCCATCCTCCCTTTAAAGTGTACCGGGCAACGGCCTTCGACGGCGAGCCGGACATCTTCGAGCATCTGTCCAGCGTTCATTTCGACAGTCAGCACTGAGCTGACCTTCGAGGATATTTCTGCGATCCTGCGCGAGGGGAACGGAAAGAGGGTTATCGGCCTCAAAAGGCCGACGCGCAATCCTTTTTTCCGCGCCAGCTGCATCGTCTTCTGACAAATGCGGGCGACGAGTCCAAAAGCGACAAGAAGGATATCAGCATCTTCGACACCGTGCTCTTCGAACCGCACTTCCTCCGCTTCCATCTGACGGTACTTCTTCTGGAGATGAAGATTCACCTCTTCCATTTTCTCCGGTTGTATGAAAAGCGACGTGATAATTCTTCGATCCTTCCCCACAGGCTTGCCCGTTGTCGCCCACGGCTTGTCGACGTAAGGAAGCGAGCCGGCGGGTGGAAGCTGCAGCTTTTCCATCATCTGGCCCAGTGCTCCATCCGCCAGAATCATTGCAGGGTTCCGGTACTTCTCCGAGAGTCTGAACCCGTCGAATACAAGATCAGCCATTTCCTGTACAGATGCAGGAGCCAGGACGATCAATCGATAATCCCCATGCCCCCCTCCCTTGGTGGCTTGGAAATAGTCGCCCTGCGACGGCTGGATCGTGCCGAGACCTGGCCCACCGCGTTGCACGTTCACGATAAGACATGGCAGCTCCGCCGACGCCATGTAGGAAATGCCTTCCTGCATCAGACTGATGCCTGGGCTCGAGGACGAAATCATCACGCGCGCGCCCGCGCCTGCAGCGCCAAAAACCATGTTGATCGCAGCGACCTCGCTTTCTGCCTGCAAGACGACGCAGTCATGGTTTGGCTGCTCCTTCATCAGATATTCGATCACTTCCGACTGGGGAGTAATCGGGTAGCCAAAGTACGCCTGCATGCCGGCACGGAACGCGGCTTCGGCGAGCGCTTCGTTCCCCTTCATAATTCGAATCTCAGATTGCATTTCGTTGGTTGACATAGATTCTCTTGTCGTTATTCTCGATGTGACCCAAAGCTCCCGTTACGCCGGGACTGCGCTTGCCGTCGTCCCTTTGGCATGTTTCTTTTCCCGGAAGACTGTTATTGCGGCATCCGGACAAACGAGAGCACAGTTGGCACATCCCGTGCAGTTGTCCTGGATGAGGACGGCATATCGATATCCCTTGAGATTGATCTTCTCCGACAGTCCTAGACTATCCTGAGGACAAGCGGCGATGCAGAGCTCACACCCTTTGCAGATTTCCTGTGCGACAACTACGCTACCCCGGATCATAGGGACTTGCCCCTTTCGTCTTCAACGATGTAATGACACAAATTCCCTAATACTTATGTCTGATTGTTGAGATTCGCTGACAACTAATGTGCCAATTTGTAAGCCCCCTAAACGACTAGCGAAGTGCAATAACCAGAGCAAGCGGATATGTGCGTTATCGGAATTGAGAACACTCGCAGAGTCCTTTCCCGAGTACGCCAATCACCGTGTTGACTTTTTCTACATCGACCCCGCACCGAGACTCCGTCAATTCTGGACCGATCAGGATTTGATGGCGGAACCGGCACAGCCAATCAAGTGCCAGGTCTCTTCAGTCCAAATTTTTCAATCTTGTTGTAGAGGGTGACCCGGTCAATCTGGAGTATTTCGGCAGACCGAGAGATATTCCAGCGGTTCTGATCGAGAATCGAGGCAATGTGTGTTTTTTCGACCGCCGCAAGCGAGCCGGCCGGAAGGACGTGATTCTTCTCCGTCAATTGGTACGGAAGATCCTCTGGTTTGATCATTGGCGGCTTGCCAACGACCATGGCCCGCTCAATCGCATTCTCGAGTTCCCTGATATTGCCCGGCCAGTTGTACCGAACAATGGTATCCATGGCCTCCGGGGAGATGGAAGTAATTGCCTTCCCCATCGCTCGTGAGTAGGTCTGGACGAAGTAGTTCGCGAGCAACGGGATATCCCCCTTGCGCTCGCGAAGCGGCGGTATGAACACTGTGAAGACGTTCAACCGGTAGTAGAGATCTTCGCGGAATGAGCCTTCGGCGACTGCCTTCTCAAGATCCTTGTGTGTAGCACAGATAACCCTGAAATCAATCTTGATGATTTCATTTCCGCCGACACGGGAAAACTGTTTCGTCTCGATGACCCGCAGAAGATCCATTTGGGTCTTCATGTCAATATTGCCCACCTCATCCAGAAAGAGTGTCCCTCCATCAGCCAGTTCGAGCTTCCCTTTGCGCCGATATTGCGCCCCGGTGAATGCACCACGTTCGTGACCGAACAGCTCGCTTTCGAGGATCCCCTCCGCAAGTGCTCCACAGTTCACCGCCACGATCGGGCAGTACCGCCGAGTGCTATTACTGTGGATTGCCCGGGCGATCAATTCCTTCCCCGTACCGCTCTCACCTCGGATCATCACGGTTGTGTCAGTCTTCGCGACGGTCTGTATCAACTCATACACTTTGTGCATCTGAGATGACTCCCCCACGATTTCGTCTGCCCGACTGAATTCCGAAATCTGCTCCTTCAATTTCACGTTTTCATTGAAAAGGTTTCGCTGCTTCAGAGCGTTCGTCACCAAGCGAGAGAGATAGTCCGGATCGACCGGTTTCGTCACATAATCATATGCTCCCTCCTTCAGGGCCTTGACCGCGGTCTCGACTGTCGCATGGGCCGTAATGAAGATGATCGTTGCAGTCGAATCAATTTCCTTGATTCGTTGCTGTAACTCCATTCCATCCATCCCGGGCATTTTGATGTCCAGCAGCAATATGTCCCACTTTCGACCCTGCAACTGCTGAAGTGCCTCAGCCGCGCTTGCTCCGGTTGAGACGTTAAAACCATCTTCCCGGAACCACTTTGAGAGGGAGTCTCTCACCACTTGCTCGTCATCAACGATCAGTATTGAAGGATTAGAATTCATAAGAGTTCCTTTTTCTCTTCTGGTGTTGCTCTAGACCATGGACTGGCCGGAAGAGTAGCTCTCCGGAGAACCGCTGCGAGCACCCGTTGTTTCGGTGCGTGAGAACCTCATGGTAAACGTTGTTCCCTTTCCCACCGCCGAACTGACCCCAATCGATCCGCGATGTCGTTGGACAATGCCGTACACCACCGAAAGCCCCAATCCCACCCCATGCCCGTTTTTCTTCGTAGTGTAGAATGGCTCGAAGATGTGCGGAAGATCCTCGGCAGCGATCCCCGCTCCCGAGTCGTTCACCGCGATGGACAGATCTCCGGCGGGGGTGGTTTGAGAGACCTCCACGCGGATTCGCCCGCCTCCCGGCATTGCTTCGACTGCATTGACAAACAGCGCGACCAAAGCCTGCTCAATCTGGTTTTCATCGCATACGAGAAGCACCTCTTCAGGAGGAAGAATCGCATCAAACCGGATATTTGACATCGCGAAATAGTGTTTCACGAGTTGATGAGCCTTCTCAACAATCTCGTGCACCGGCACGGGCACAAATTCGCCAATCTGTCTTTTCGAAAAGAGGAGAAGGTTCTTGACGATAGTGCCGCAGCGCGCTGTCTCGCGCTGGATGATCTCGATGTCTTCGATGGTCTGCTCGATCTCGGCCGCATTGACCTCGAGTTGCTTCAAGCGCCGCCCAATCAGCTTTGCATAAGTCAGGATTCCCTCCAGCGGATTGTTCAGCTCGTGCGCCACCGTGGCCGCCAGTGTGCCCAAGGAGGCCATTTTCTCAATTTGCATGACCTGTTGATGCACTCTTTCGAGTTCGGACGTTTTCTCCCTCACTCGCTGTTCCATTGTCAATGACCACTCGCGATTTTCCTTCTCAGCACGCTGGAGTGATTGAGTCATTGCGTTGAAAGAACTTGCAAGCCGGCCGATCTCGTCGTTGCGAAGCACTGGTATTTCGTGTTCAAGATTCCCCGATGATACCGCCTGTGTGGCCTCCATGAGCGATCGGACCGGATGCAGCACCGTCGTGGACAAGAAGTACCAGGATGTGGCGGCAAGGAGGATCAGAAGGATGATTGCCACGCCGACGATCCGCAACTGCGATCCGGCGATGGCATTGTCGGCTTTCTCAAGCGACATCCGGACGTCGAGCACTCCAAGAACCGTCCGCTCCGCCGGAGGGGGATGGCATCCGGCACTTGAGCACTGAGTTTCATTGCGAATGGGATTTATGAGGCCGAGGATTCGGCGACCGTCGGCATCAGTGTAAATTCGCATACGGCTGCTGGCGGGGACGGATTCCAGCGGCCGCGCCTGATCGTGGCAACCGTAACACGCCTCCGCCTTGAGATCGACAACGGATCCCTTCTCTCCATCATCCGTAGAGAATGTGATTTCTCCACGCTTGTTGAAGATCCTAACGCTGCTGATTCCGGGCTGACGCCCAACCGTCCTGATAATCTCGTAGACGTCTTCTTTCCGGTTGAGAAGCATGCTATAGTGAGTCGAACTCTTGATGAAGTCGCTGACGCGGTTGGCGCTTTCCGTCACCTGCGACATTATCTGGTCTGTATAGAAGCGGACAGAGAAATAAGAATGGATCCCGAAGAGTATCAGGAGCAGGAAAGAACCGAGGAGGAGGCGACTCTTGAGAGTTTTAAACCAGCGCATAGTCAAAATCCACCCTTTTCAGGGTGTCAGAAACTATGCCATAGAAGAGTGTCGAAAAATACAACAATTGCCCTCGTGCCAACTTTGAGAATGCAATCTTGGGAAGGGTGAGGGACATAGCTTGCCACACTTAAGAAATCGTCACAGGCGTCCTTTCCAAACACCGCAATGGCAAGCAACGAGAACTACTATGTGTAGATACTACGGAGTAGTTTTAGGTACTCATTTGGACCAAGTGTCTCAGAAAGGCGTGTGATCGCCTGACGAAGATCCGTCTGATTTTGCGCATCTTTCGATTCCCCGTTCTTCATCTCCGCAGAGAGCAGCGTCTTGAGGCGTCGTTCATCATTCGCATACACCCGCGCAACATCAGCTGTCAAGAGCACATCGGCGTCATCAATATCAGCACTGTTGACGGAGAGTTCAAACAGCCATCCTTCGCCAAGCGGCGAAGCACAGACTGCGTGAGGGCTCTCCACCAGAAGGTTGTTCGTCGCGATCACTTGTCCACTGATCGGCGAGATCATCGGAAGCGTCCCTTCATCCAGCACGATCCACGAACAAGCTTTGTTCCGCACCACATGCTCTCCCATCGTCTGCAAGACAACGGCCTTCGGGGAAACCAGCACCGAGGCCAAACCTGGCTCAATCCCCAACCTCACTCTACCCTCCCCCTCTCGCTTCATCCAGAGGTGCTTGCGGCCAAAGAGCACACCAACCCGCGATTCTTCCGCTTCCTTGGCCGGAGCAGGATTCCGGTCGTCGCCGGGCGTCGCCTCACGATATGTGAATCGCTGACGGAGTGCTATGTCAAGCGGACATTGCTCACACTCAAACTCCCGATCACAGAGTTGATACGAGAGGATGCCTGCAGTCATCCAGACGCATTTGGATTCCTGAGGAGGAATCACGGGGAAGAGCTTTTGTTCAGCAGAATCAGTCATGCTACCCTCCTACTGAGGCTTCATGGGGCATATGTCTCGATCCGCATCCCTTCCAACGAGGACGAAGACCAGCGACCCACAACCTCATGTAAATATTCTCTCGTGTTCCGGTGCTATTCAGCACGAGCGCAACACGAAACGACAATCATGCCGTACTACCGTCT
>Ga0315277_10008397_pt1 | contig 13290 bp, 28 predicted proteins | sample YL17G05_15_MG_FD_203695 | JGI IMG/M metagenome (GOLD analysis project Ga0315277, IMG submission 203695) | Sediment microbial communities from Yellowstone Lake, YNP, Wyoming, USA - YL17G05_15 | ecosystem: Environmental > Aquatic > Freshwater > Lake > Sediment | place: USA: Wyoming | collected...
TAAATCGACGGCTATAAAAGTTTCATCGTCTATTTCAACTTCTACGTTTTTGTCGTAAGGGCTATAAATCGGCCCTACATCTTGGTCCAAAAAACTTCCATCAATACCAATTCCGCCGCTGTCGAGTTTTCTAATTTCGACTTCAATAACGGCTTTTGTATCCGGATCAATAACATTGACGATTGCAACAAATTTTGATTTCATTTGTTCCTCCGCAAAATTTAATGGAATACTGCTCCGGTCGGTTCGCCTTCCCGACGACGACTAAGGTTCCATGTCCTTAGTAGCCTCTTTAATGGCTGACTGGGCAACAGAGCAGGAGAGGCGGACTTTGAGGCTTCTGGCTCTTCTCTTACTAGCAAGGCGCTGTCCTGTTTTCGTCCGCCCCTCCAATCTTATTAGAGGCGGTTAATTTAAGCCTAACAGCGGAGCGAATCCGCGATGAAATGTCTTATCAAACTTATTCGCAGTCTGGAAAAACTTCTTAGGGTCTGCCTTCAACAGCGCGACTTTCATCAATGCTTCATCGCCAACAGGAATTGAATAATCCTGAAAGACAATGCAATAGCTTGCCTTGTAGTTGCCATTCTCATAATGTTCAACAAGGCCATGCGCAGAAACAGGAACAACGAATGTTCCTGCAAGATTGTTAATCGTAACGCAACCTCGCATTTCAGCTTCTTTTTTCTCTTTGGAATTCAAGAATGAATAAAGAAGGTCCATTGAGGTTTTAAGCGAAGTTTCTCGGACTTCTTTCTCCGCTTTCTCTCGCGCCTCTCTAGCAGGTCTTTCCGCTTCATAACGAGCGTTTTGTTCTGCAAGATGCGCTGCATAGCGTTCGCGTTCAATGCGTTCGCGCTCTATCTGTTGCCGTTCGCGTTCAAGACGGCAATCTTTCATGTTCTGAATAAGGTCAATCTTTTCAACGCGCTCTATTGCGTCATTATTGTTTGTTTCGATTGCGCGGAGAATGGCAGTTTTAACAAGCCAGATTGCGCCAGCCGGATTATATTCGGCATAGTCAACGATACCTATATCCGTACAATACTTGACGACGCGGCTTGCTAATTCATCCGCAAGCTGAATTGAAATAGCCATGATTTTATTGGCTTTCAATCCCCAAGTATCTTCAACTTGGCGAACCGATTGCTCAATGACTGGAACATCTTTTTCAATGATTTCGGCATGGACGCCATGCCATTGTTTGACAAGGGAGCGATAAACCTTGCCTTGCGGAATGAGGGCAAGATTGATTGAAGTTTGACCGTTGTTTTCCGGTCTTAGAGCGACTTGAATGAACCAGCGAACGAAACCGACGCGAACCATAATCTGCCCCCTTTAGCTTTATTAGAGGCGGTTAAAATTAACCGAAGGACTCCGGCTCTCATGAATTTCAGGCCAAAACCAGAATCCTTCGGGTCCAAATGGTAATTAAAAACTTAGGGCGAGTTCGCTGCTCGCCCCAAGCCGTAAGCGCCGCCTGACAAGCTATGGTTGCCTAAAGCGATTTAGGGCCAAACAGGCTACTTACTAGCGTCAACCGCCCTGTTGCGGAGCGATGAAAAGCAAATCTTCAATTTCCGGATTGAATTCCTTAACCGGAGCGATGCCGTCTTCTGGATGCTGGACAAAGGCGGAATAACCCAACTTGCCGTCGCGCCAAAGCCCTTCGAGTTCCTGAAACGTATCGGGAACCTTTGTCTTCAAATCAGCCGGAAGCGCCTCAGTCCGCTTTCCTGTCAGCTTCTCAAAGAGAACCTGAGAAACTTCCGGTTCAAGAACGGCGTTATGGTCGCCGCGAAAACTTGTAATCATGACCTTCATTGTATTGCCCTCATTTGTTTGGCCGATACCTTATCGGCGTTTCGCCTGTATTAGAGGCGGTAAATATTGGCCTAACTCCATTATACCCTTTGGCGTTTTCGAATGCTACTTTTTTTCAACGCCATAGAGGATATAATCGGCAAGCAATTCAGCCAGCCCATCCAAGACCTTTTTGCGGTCGGCAATTCCAATGCCAGCCGCCAGCCTGATTATGCGAGCCAAATTGATACCGCTCTGCCCTTGCGCCGTAAGATGATAGAGCTTGGCATGTTTCGATTGTTCGAGATTTGCGGAAGGATGAGCAGCAACCAATCCGCCATCTTCGAGATACTTCTTTTTCGATGCAATACTCTTGCGTTTGTCGGCATCGCGGACGGCTTTTTCGATTTTGTTCATCAAATCGCCTGTTTCGCTTGGCTTCAAGACCAAATCCGTAAACCGAATCTTTTTGACCAAAGCAATCGAATAATACTTTGATTCGCGCTTTTTACCGTCGCGGCCTTCTTCAACCAGCTTCGGCGTTTTCGCAAAGCGCCCCTTATTATGCGCTGTTTCCTGAAATCCGCGATAGACTTCAAGAACCTTATCATCAAGATTCAAGATGTATCCCCATTCGCAGAAAAGCGAATCGCGAACGAATTCATGGCCGTCGATCATAACTCCGGCCTTAAAAATCGCTTCAATGTCGCCTTGCGCATGACGGAGCAAACAATACCAATCTTTTGTCGTCTGATTGCTGACATTGGTATCGGCGTATTTGCTCAATCGTTCGATGTCGGCATCGGTCGGCTTGTCGGTATGCTCATCAACCAGCCGGATCGCCTTTGCGAGTTCAATCATCTTTTCAAGACCAGTTTTGGTCAGAAGATGAATGGTTGCCTCGACCATAGCGACTCCAAGACCGCTCGGATAGGAGTCGCTATGGTTATACATCAACTTGTCTTTGCATTCGACCCGAACTCCAAAAATTCCGCGAGTTGACATTTTATTTCTCCTTTGCCTGTATTAGAGGCGGTTAAAATCAACCTTAGTAGCTTGCGAATTGTTTGCAGTCTGAGAATTCTTCTTTGGTAATCGGCTTGAGCTTGCGCATTCGTGCTTGCATGTTGTACCAAGGCTCATCCGATTCAGGGCAATTTTGTTCATTGGATTTTGCGCGCCGTTTGAAATCGCAGTCCGAATTGTCGCAATCGTTGTAATCAATTTCGCCGCCGAAAAACTTAACAAGGCCGATGCCTATTGCAATCCAAAAATTTGTTGATCGCGGCATGAGCAAGCGGCCAGCGGACGGAGTCGGATCGGACGGCTCAAAATGGAACAGAACATGAGCATTTTCGCCGTTGTCAGAACGAGCGGCAAGGGCTGCTCCGGTCAAGTTTTTCAAGTAGATTGTTGCGCAGCATTCAAGCCCTTTGACGCCGGATTCAAGTTCAACGCCTTCAACCTCAAACCATTTGAAGGGCTTGCCGTATGTTTTGGCATCCTCGCGCTCGGAGATTTTCTGTCCGGCAAGAATTCCCATGACTTTGGCAACATCTCGAATACGGACGTTATGCGGTAGGCGAATGCAGCAATCAACTCCCATGTTTCAAATCTCCTTTATCCGCAATCATTAGAGGCGGTTAAAATCATCCGAAGATCCAATTCTGGTACTGCGGAACGCAGCCTGCGACTGCGCTCAACGAAGTTCTCGCGGCCAGCATTCCAAAACATCTCCATCTTTATCTTGAATGACAACAACGTCGCCATGAATTGTTACGCTTTGAATGGTCAAGGTTCGAGAACATTTGCCCTCGTCCGGATCTGTCCAATGAACTTCATCGCCCTTATGCAGTTTCTTTACTTGAGCTTTGGTCATGGTTCCTCCGTTACCAATCGAATTTCTTGATGCCTTCGACTTCGTAAGCATCGGCGTCGAGTCGCAGAACATAAGCGCCTTCATTGACGCAACGCCGGAAAAGTTTGACGCAATCCTTACTCAAACCATATGCCGCTAGATTTCGCAGATTTTCGGCAAAATCATTCTTTCCCGGCAAAGAAATAAAGAAGCCTTCAGGATATGCTGCAATGGTAAAGGGGAATTCTTTCGGTTCTACAGCAGTATATTCCTGTTTTGCGGCCTGTTCGAGTAACTCCGCATCCTTTTGGGTAATATGGCAAGTTGAGACATCGGCGTATTTGTATTGCTGTAACAACTTTTTCTTAGGCATGAACAAGCTCCTTTTCGCGAATGACTCGAATGACTGGATACTTGATTGCTCCGCAACGCAGGCAAGAGAACGTTGTTTCTTTGACTTCATGCCGCGTTGTTACTTGGCAACCAGTACAATATCGGTTCTCGAATGGATGACGATGTTTCATGGCGCTGTCCTCCCGCAATGATTAGAGGCGGTTAAGAACGACCTAATGAAGTCCCTGATTGAAACATTCATAGCAAATGAAGGAACCATCAGGACAATTCATTCCATCATTTATTGCCTTGCCGCATTCATCGCATTCGCTTTCGGAATCTTTAGCGAGTCGTTCCATGAAATCAGCAGGCGGTTCGCGCCGGACTTTGGGGAACAATTCAGCTTCGCATTTTGGGCAGATTTCTGGATTTTCGTCTGAGTCAACGAGATTGTCGCAATTCGGACATTTCATCATGCTCATCGGCGTTTCCTCCATAATCATTAGAGGCGGTTAATAAAAGCCTAATCGGCGTTTTCGCGCCGATTAGGGTACTGCTTCTTAGCCGCCAAACGAATCGTTTTCGAGCATGTCCTCAAGTTCAGGATCTAGCGGCTCTTTTGGATCTTTTCGCATTCCTTCCCCTCCTCCTTTCATTTCATTATACATCGCCAATTTGATAATTCTCCAGCTTTTTGGCGAGCTTGATTAAGCCCTGAACCCAATCGCGTTTGAGATAATTCTGAAACTGTTCCTCTGTCCATGCTTCTGGCTTTTTGTTCTTTGCATGGCTGTTGATCAAATTCTGCAAATGACTTTCCGCAGTAACATAATCATAATTTGTAATGTCAACGCGGTCTTTGAACTCGAAGCCATCAGCGAATTTAACCGTCAAATCGCATTTATGATAACCTTGACCGGGGCCGGGGGCGTTATACCGCCATCGCCGCAGAACTCCGGCCGCTTGTTCCCAAATATTTTCGCCTTGTACCGTTACTTGACCGCAATCTCTGATCGAACCTTCTGCTCGATTGAGAATAATTTTCGTTGCTTTAATCATCGGCGTTTTCTCCATGTCTTAATTAGAGGCGGTTAATGCGCCCCTAATGTTCCGAAGGGAGAAGGCAAACCATAACGGGCTTGTCGCCGACAGAACCAGCCTCAACCCAAATTTTGATTTCAGGCAGCGGAAAATTGGTAAAGCGAATTGTCTGGGTAAAAGCAACATCGCCCTCGTCGCGCTCGCAAATCAAGATGCCAAGGCGGTCTTTGACAGTCAGCTTCCAAAACTGGATTGACTGAAGGCTTTCATCTTTCATCGCATCGCGCTGATAACTGGCGATTGCATCAATCAGCCAAAAACATTCAGCGTTTTCCGCCAGCCAAACGACGCCATCAGTACATACAAGGCGACCATGCAGCGGGGAAAGGCGCGTATAGCCTTCCGTTCCGTAGAACTGAGCCAAGCCGGATTCGATTTCTTCAGGGGTCTTTTTCATTTGTTCCTCCGCAATCTTTAGAGGCGGTTAATAAAAGCCTTATGGGAACAGGCGAAACAGGTCAAAAAGGCTTTTCTTTTTGTAGCCTTGGATATCGCGGTATCCGGTAAAGATGAACTCATTCCCCTGAACGCTATTCAAAGACGCTTCTGACGAGGAATGCCAGCGATATTCAAGCTCGAAGCGTCTGGAACGTCCATCCGCTGCCGCGACAAGATGATCGAGTTTGCGGAGAATCAGAGTATTCGCGCCGCAACGTTCTGCTTTCAGGCAGGTAAAATGTTCCGTTACATCTTGAATTTCCTCATTTTCCATTTTCGAGTTCCTCCAAAATTTCCAGCGCATATGCCAGATCTGACTCCAGCATTGCGATATGCTCTTTCAGATTTTCAGGAGTAAATGCCTTCATCCCTTGAGCAGCAACTACAACCCATAGTTTTGCCAACGTACTTATATTTCTCATCTACTTCAAAATCGTTTTTTGTTACTGATCGATAAATCATGTTGTTTCCTCCGATATCATTAGAGGCGGTTAAAAACAACCTAAGGATGCATGTCGCGAACATGCGCCTGTTAGGGTACTGCTCTCATTAGGTAACAAGATTCTTAGGAGTTATTTTTTCGTCGGCTCGCGGATTTTGACAACCTTTACTTTAACTCGACCCTTTGCGCCAAGCGCTTTCATTCCTGCCGGAGTCAAGTCGATTATGACTCCTCGCGCCGTTGGTCCTACGCCGGGACCAAAATCGTTCAGGCGTACTAAGATGACCTTTCCATTCTCCAGATTCGTTACTTCAAACGTTGCGCCCCATTCGCGGCTCCGCATTGCGCAAGTCAGAGCCTTTTCATCAAACTTTTCGCCGTTCGCTGTCCAGACTCCAGATGTCCCTTCGCGCTTGCAGCTTTCCTCGGTATAGTACGTCGCGAACCCTTCAGCCGCAAAAATCTGCGCGGAAAAGAGAAAAATCAGAATCAGTTTTTGCATCATCAGCCCTCCAATTTAAGAGCGCGGCGCAACCCTGACGTTGGCGTATCCGCAAGAAGCCCTCGATGTCTGGTCGCAATGGGCCTCCTCGCCGCGCTCGGCAACCTCATTATTTGTCCTCCCAAACTGCCTGAACTTCGTAATTGCATTCTTTCTCTTGTCCAGAAAAGTCTTCATTCGGCGCTTTCTTCAGCGCCAAGGTTTTGGCTTCTTCTTCGGAATTTGCTTCGACTTCGATAACCATTGTCTGAGGCGCTGTTCGACAAACATCAACGAAGTATTTCTTTTTTGCCATCGGCGTTTTCTCCGTAGACGTTAGAGGCGGTTAATTATATCCTAATGATCTTTACGGCGCTGTTGAGATCGATCCAACTTTCCTCTGATGTCGAAATGCCCAGCTTTGGCATTCTTGCTCCGCTGTAACGAACGCGACCAACAAACCAATTTCCGCGCGGCGTTCTCAGCGCAACCATTGTTCCCTCTTGCGCTTCGTTGCGCTGGTCAGGCAAGCGGGACAAAATATCATCGGCAGTTGTTTTGAAGCCAGAACCGCAACGCTGGCAATCTACTTCTGTCATTCTTTATCTCCAGTCAGGAAACAAATGCCCTTGATGTTCTCCCATTTCGCTTCTTTGCCCTTGCCTAATTACCTTGGGGACAAAGCTCAGTTTTTCCATTGGTTCCTCCGAAAGTTTTAGAGGCGGTTAAGATTGACCTAATTCAGCCGCAACATATTTCTTGAAATGCTCAACTAATTGGTCTTCGAGTTTCTCGCCATCGCCGCTATGAATGATTCCAGCAATGCCGCCGTCTTCGATTCCAATTTTATGTTGCAGAACGGAATAAATGCCGTTCATTGCAAGATCGACAATGCAGCGAATTTCTTCCTCGGAAACGTTGCTTTTGGGTTTATTATTTTGCATCGCTAAAATCCCAAGAGGCAAACGATGTAGCGCGTACCCTTGTCAGTTACGCGAAAAGTAATTCCCTCTCGCGTCAACTGAGCGCAAAAGATTGCCATTGCCTTAACGCCATCATCGCCGCAATCAAACTCAACTTCGCGCATTGCATTCATGATTTGTTCCTCCAATGACATTAGAGGCGGTTAAGATTTACCTAACGGCGTTTTCTGGTACTGCTCTGTAAGTCGTCATTTCTGGCGAATAGAATATACAATCGGCGTTTAAATCGTCAGTTTTGACGAGTTATTTTGAAGTTAAGGAAAGCTAAGCGCAACGCTTTTGATTGTCGGGTTAAACTACGGCCCTATTCCTTAACTTCCTCCAGCGATTCGCCGTCATCTCCGCTACTGCCAAGGCCGAAAATATAACCTTCCTTCGGCGTTATTCCATCGAAGTTAAGCGCATACATCCAGCCAGAAACTCCGATTTGAGCTTTGTATACTGTTCCAACTGTTCCGACTGGAACAGAGCCAGCAATCCATTGGGCATTGGGCGAATGCTTGTCTTTGCCATAATAATTTTGTTCGCCCTTGACGACCTTGAGCCTCATGCCTTCTTGAATTTTAATCATCGGCGTTTTCCTCCGGCCTAATTAGAGGCGGTTAATATCGTCCTAAGCATGACCGACTGGCGTTTCTTCCTCAATCAGAATAATATCATCCTTCTTGACGCGAAACAATTTCCCATCGGCGTTTTCTGCCAGAATGTATCCGCGACTATAATCGCGCAGGAAAAAGAAAGTCTTGCCAGACATTTCCGACTTGAATTCTTCCCCCTGTTTCATCCCCTTAACCATTGCAGCGGCGTTTTTCTTGCGCTCCCAGTACCGTTTGACGTTTTCGCGCCATTCGATTCCATGTTCGCTGATTTCATGCGTCGGCGTTGCCAGTTCCAAGTAAGACAGCGGACAATTATAAAAATATGGCCCGCAACTTTCATCCATATCCTTATAGCCCCAGCCATGCCCATCGCCGCCGTTTTGCATCAAGTACAGCGCAATGAACCGATAAGGCTTTTCTTTTTCTGGCGTCCGCTCGAAGACAACCCAAAGATTGTTTCCGGTACAAGTATGGGCAATGACCTTGAACGTATTCCCGTTGTATTCCGGGCTGAGCAAGTAATCAATCAGCGTCTTGCGCGTCCAATTCCGGCAGAATGTCCATCCCATGATCTTTTCCTCCGCTTGGATTAGAGGCGGTTAATACCGCCCTAAATCGGAACGGCCTGAGCTTCAGCCTGTTCTGCAATCGCCGGAAAGAGCCGCTTCTTTCCGTCTTTGCCAAAATTTCCCATGACAGTCTGCAACTGAATACCCTTGCCGTCGCCGCGAACATCCAGCCGATAAGAGCGATACAGATATTCGCCCTTCGCAAAGCCGATTTTGCTGGAACCGTCAGCTTGCGCATTCATCTTGTCAGAGAAATAGCTTTCTCCGATAATCTCGCCAGTATCCATATTTACTTCGTCGCCAGCATTGCGCCGATTGATATTGCGAACGGTCAAGATGAAATTGCCGTCTTTTGTCATGCGCGGCGCGTCGTCAATAAACGCCTTGACTCTTTCAGGCGGAGCAATCATAACCGTCGAGTTATCCGCCGCGACTCGCGAAGGCGCGTTTTTGTTGACCTTTTTCTGGCATTCCGGCAACGGCTTGTAATCAAATTCTACATAGCCGCGAAACATGCAAAGCGTTGCGAGAATATCGTATAGTTCCGGCGTTGCTTCATTGCAGAATTGGTTTTTCATGTTTTTCTCCAATGGGTTTCGTAGACTCATTAGAGGCGGTTAATAGTACCCTAAGCCCCTATTACGGTACTGCTCGCGCCCTTCCGCCGCGCTGTTAGGGTATCGTTAACCGCCTCTACTAGCATTGGGAGAATTGCAAACATGGAAATTAAACTTTCAGAATTGGCGGTCGAAACGCTGCAAGTTTTCAAGAATTTCCGAGAATCCAATGGATACAGCGCGACGTTGCAAGACGTTGCTAATGTCCTCGGCATTTCCGCGCCTGCTGTTTTCAAGCGCGTCCGCGAATTGCGCCGAACAAAGGCGCTTGTAATGGTTGCGAATCGCAGCTTTCAATTAAAGGATGAAATACCATATAGCAAACGGCAGTATGAAATCATGCTCGAATTGATTGAGAATCCGAATGAAACTCAGAGCGCGATTGCTGCGAAACTTGGAATCAAGCCGCCAAGTCTTTATGAGCAATTAACGCGCCTTGCAGAATTCGGCGCAATTAAATTTGAAGATGGAAAGATTACCATTCTCGATAAAACATTAGGGTAGCGTTAACCGCCTCTAATCCTCATACCAAAAACCTCGGAGGAATTCGCCATGAAAGACCTTTCTTGCCATCCCGAACGGAACAAAGTCGCGTCCGGTTCCATGCGAGCGAAGGCCATGCGCCAGACGGAAGCGAAGTATCGCGCCGCCTGCCGCAAAGCGGAGCAGGAAAAGACCGCTGGCAAGTTCAGTCTCGCCAGTCTGTTCAAAGGCATCGCGCTGTAAGCGATGCCTTTCGGCCCCTATTGAGGTACTGCGCCATGATGATTAAGGCAAAGCTTTCGCGCATTCCGACAAATTCCCGTTTGACTTATAACCAACGCGGAACTGAAATTCGTAAGATTTCTGAATATGCCCGGAGACTTAACCATTCATTGCCTCCGCCGATTCTGGCCGTTAAGAAGAAAACAGGCATTTTCATCCTCGACGGCTATCATCGTTTTGGCGCGGCAAGAAAGAAACAAATGAAAACAATCCGCGCTTGGATTATTGCGGAGAAAGATTTTAAGAACCTGTTGAATGAATGTTTCAATGGCTCTATGCCTGATTTCTTTGGCGAGCTTGATGATTATGTCAAATGCGGTAAAGATAATGGGTATCCGCATCGTTGCAATTATTAGGGGCTTCTTAACCGCCTCTAATGTCGATGAATGAAGTTTCCTCCTTTTAGACGCCAAAGAAAGGGGTAACAACAATGCGTTAGCTAACTAAGCATCCTCGCCCGCGTCCGCTCGGCATTGTTCAGCGGCAATCCCAGCTATAAAAGCAAACGGCTGGAACCCCTTTGAATTCCCGGAACTCTAACATGCGAACCTCGCGCCTCTTTACTGTTCTGAAAACAAAGCCTTGCGGCTCTTAGGGCAAAGCGCAAGGCAGCTACCCCAAACGCCCAAAATTTTGAGACTACATAACAGAGAAGCAAACGAACCCCAAAGGGTAGCCCCTCGAAGCCGAAAGCTTCAGGGGCTTTTTCTTTTCGCGGACGGAGGATCTCCGCAGTACCAAAATCGTCGCATGGGCCAGAATGACATATAGCAAAATGCAACAACAAAAAAGATGATGAAATCTCTCAGAAAAGCTTGACATCGCTCGAAAGCATGATAGTTTTACTGCGACCAAAGACGGAAGCAGTACCGAACTAAGGGCATTGGGCCATTAGGGAACTGTTAACCGCCTCTAAAGCATCTGTCTCGACGGGCATGACCCCCGGCGACTACAGAAAGGGAAACAAAATGAATCTCATGCGAGCATCGAACGAATGGGCGAATCGTCCGGCTGACGAAAGGTTCTGGAACTTGCCGGAACTCATTCAGGCCGCTGACCGCTTCAAACATGGCGCGAAAGAAACCGTTACCGCGCCGTCCGCTATGGAAGTCGTCGCGCAAGGCTCCGACCTGCGCATCGTCAATCGCGCTTCCCCTGAAAAGGGCGCGTACTTTACGCATTATTCTTTCGGCCAGACTTGCAGCTTGCTCCGAACTCCGGCTGGCTTCGTCCGCGAATTGACCGCGCCGACCGCTGCGACCGTTATCAATGAACGGCTCAAAGGCCGCGATTCAAACATGAACATGCTTTGGAATACTGGCAACGCGACGTTGCGAGCCATGACCAGCGAAAAGTATGGCCGCATCTGGAATGCCGACATTGCCAAGCGCGTTCTGCCGTTGACCGAATTGGGCTGGCGCAATCCGCCTGCTCGTCCGTCAACCGCAGACGATAACCGCGCTCGTCCGGCGACCGCTGCCGATGTTCTCCAGTCGCGTTTCAATCAAGGCGGCGGCTTGGCAATCAATGAAGGCGATTTGATTGCTCCGGCTGGCTTGTACTTGAGCGAAAAGGATATGTTCCTGTTCCTCGTCAACGAAACGCGGCCTATCAACGGCGGCGGAACAACTCCGATGTATCGCGGATTTTTCCTCGAAAATTCCGAAGTCGGCGACCGCTCTTTCCGCCTGACAACGTTCCTGTACAATACCGTTTGCGGAAATCATATCGTATGGGGCGCAAAAGACGTTGAAAACCTGCGCATCGTCCATATGGGCGATAAGGCCGAAGGCAAGGCGTTCAATGGGTTGCGCGTCGAATTGCAGAAGTATTGCGAATCCAGCGCAACCGACATTGAGGCGCGTATCAAGAGCGCGAAAACCGTTATCCTCGGCGCGACGAAAGACGAAGTTGTCAACGCGCTGCTCTTTACCTACAAGCTGAAAGGCGCTCCGAACATTACCGAATCGCTGCTTTGCGATGCCTACAGCGAAGCGGAAAAGCATCCAGAAGACGGCGGCAACGCTCCGGCGTCGTCCGCTTGGGGAATGGTTCAGGGAATGACTCGCCTGAGCCAGAAATCGGAATACGCGGATACTCGCGTCGAAATCGACCGCGCTGCCTCGAAAATCCTGACCGCCGCTGTCCCCTTCTAAGGGCAGCAAAAAACTGAGCGAAAAGGGGAGCGAAATGCTCCCTTTTTCTTTTTGCCCTCGATGCCCCTATTCTGGTACTGCATTGGACCGACCGCCGCGAGCCATTAGGTTCCCATTAACCGCCTCTAAAGATTTCGGAGGAAACATGAAAACATCTTTCAGCTTTGGAACGACCCCCGCCGCAATCATCCTCGCCGCGCTTGCCTCTGAATTGGGCGATAAGGCGTATCATATCGGCGCGAATCCGACCGATGCAAAATTGATTCAGCGCATCGTCAATATCGGAATTGATTCCGCGCTGGAAGCGATTACCGAAAGCGAATTTGCATGGCGCGGCGGACGCCTGCATTGCCATTTCGCGCATAAAGATTTGCTTGTCCTCTTGCGCCGCTTGTACGAAGATGGAAGCGAAGACGCTTGGCAACTGCGCTCCGACATCTTGACAACTCTTGAAATTGAGGAGATTTAGGGGCTTATTAACCGCCTCTAATTATCGCGGAGGGAAACATGAAACTTAAATCCGACCGCAAAAAGAAAGCGAAGACGCTTATTGAACTCGGCAACATCATGCTGAAAGAGGATGGCGCGGAAGCTTGCCAAAAAGGCTACGGTACTACCGATCCGGAATGGGTAGGCCGTTACGCCTTGGACTATCGCGACATCAATGTTTTTGGAGTACTCAATTAGGAGCGACTCATGCCGGATTTAAGCATCGAAGTCTATTTCCATTGCCTGACCGCTGAAGAATGGGAAATGAAAATCCCCAGTTCCAAAGGCGATAAGAAATATACTGTCCGCTTCCAAAAGATGCCTCGGAACCATGAAGTTCAATATGATTACGTTTGCGATTGTACCGGATTCAAAATGCGCCGCAAATGCTCGCATATCGAAACGGCGCAAAAGTCCGGCAAGCATTGCAAATGGATGCAATTTACAGACGGCGGTAATGTCGCCGTCAAGGATGGAAAGAATTGCTGTCCAAAATGCAGCGGACCAGTCAACGCATGGAAATGGGGCGTTTAGGGTACTATTAACCGCCTCTAAATAGTCCAAAGGGAGGATTGGACATGGATAGAGACCCCGTTCTGGACCGAGTTTTCATCGGCCTTCTAACTGGAAAACATTCATCCTGCGAAACTCCGGTC
>Ga0315277_10008398_pt1 | contig 13288 bp, 11 predicted proteins | sample YL17G05_15_MG_FD_203695 | JGI IMG/M metagenome (GOLD analysis project Ga0315277, IMG submission 203695) | Sediment microbial communities from Yellowstone Lake, YNP, Wyoming, USA - YL17G05_15 | ecosystem: Environmental > Aquatic > Freshwater > Lake > Sediment | place: USA: Wyoming | collected...
CCTCCTAAGAAAGAAGGTGGGTCTCCTCAAGTATTTGGAGACAGCCGCGTGAATCCATTTGAGCTCGTGGAACATTTTTGCTTGACAGAATACCTCAGATGTCTTCGGTCGCGGCTCTGAAGGCCTGCTTATGGGGCAGCAAGGTCGCGGTTATCGCTCCGTCTTAATATCCATTGGTGATTTTCATGTGCCGTGGCGCAGCCCCCTGCATGAGCAGCTCCCGTGAGATGCTGCCGGGGAGCCCGCTCCATGCCTGTTTGAATCGCGGCCATTACATTGCGAATCATGCGCAAGAGCAATCCCACGAAGTACTTATTAGCGAATGGGCAGAACCCTTTAGTTCCGCATACGTAGACATACGGATGCGATCATGACCTACCCGCGAATCAATAAGGGAACCACTGAAAGGGCCCAAGGGCTTTTGCCGGGTTGACTGCGCGGGCACTATTCACTATTATTTCTAATTCGTTTTGCGCCATTTTCTCTCATGACAACCGCGCGGAGGAAAGCGTGATCGAAGTAGAAAATCTCACCAAAGTTTTCAACGGCAGGAAGGCGATCGATGAAATCTCCTTCAAGGTGGAGAAGGGAGAAATCCTCGGTTTTCTCGGCCCCAATGGCGCTGGGAAAACAACCACGATGCGCATCCTCACCTGCTACATGCCTTCCACCTCGGGAACTGCCAGAGTAGCCGGGTTCGATGTCTTCGAGGAGAGTTTGGAGGTTCGCAAGCGGATCGGCTATCTTCCCGAGAGCCCCCCGGTTTATCCGGAGATGACGGTCGAGTCCTATCTGAACTTTGTGGCCAAGATCAAAGGCACTCCGTCGAATCAGCGCAAGGCTCAGGTTGATGACGTCATGGGAAAGTGCAGCATCGGCGACGTTCGCAACCGGATCATCGGCAAGCTGTCCAAAGGGTACAAGCAGCGGGTCGGCGTGGCCCAATCGCTCCTGAACAATCCCGAGGTGCTTATTCTGGATGAACCGACCATTGGCTTGGACCCCAAGCAGATTTTTGAGGTTCGCTCCTTGATAAAGAGCCTCGCGGGCACTCACACTGTCATACTCTCAACTCACATCCTTCCTGAGGTGGGCATGACATGCAATCGGGTTGTCATCATCAACAACGGCAAGGTTGTGGCGATGGACACTCCCGAGGGGCTGATTCATCAGACAAAAGGCGGGGAGCGTATTGCGCTTCTGGTTGACGGCCCCAGGGAAGTGGTCCGGGAGAAGATTCAGAGCATCGACGGTGTGGTCAGCGTGCAAGCTACGGGTGGCGAAAACGGACAGCCCGCCAGCTTCAACGTGGAATGCAAGCTCGACACCGACCTGCGCCGCACTCTTGCCGCTACCGTGGTCTCTCAAGGATGGGGGCTTCTCGAGCTAAGGGGGGTATCCCTTAGCCTCGAAGATGTCTTTATTAATCTTGTCACGAAAGAGTAAGCGCCGGGCCCTGCTTGCTCGATTCACCTCTGCATGAGGCTTGCTATGCAATATATTCTGGCAATCTGGCAGCGAGAGATGAAGAGCTACTTCGTCTCCCCCATTGCCTATGTCGTGCTGACTGTCTTCCTCGCCCTTACGGGCTTTTTCTTCTATTCGATTCTCACCGCGGTAGTTCAGTCCACCATGATGCAGTCCCAAATGGGACAGGGCATGCAGCCGGTGGACGTCCCCGGGATTGTCAGCAGAAGTTTCTTCGGGACGATGAGCGTCGTCCTGCTTTTCATGATTCCCATGCTGACCATGGGACTCTTCGCGGAGGAGAAAAAGCGCGGCACGATAGAGCTTCTTCTTACCACCCCGGTGGGCAATTTCCAGGCGATGATGGGCAAATACCTCGCTAGCCTCACCTTCCTGGTGATCATGTTCCTCGCCAGCGGCGTCACGATGTCGGCTCTCTTCTTTTACGGACATCCCGAATTGAAGCCGATGCTTGGAGGGTATCTTGGGCTGCTTCTCTACGGAGCTGCCCTGCTTGCCGTTGGACTTTTTATTTCGACGCTGACGGAAAACCAGATCGTCGCCGTTGTGATAACCTTCGGAGTCATCCTCGTCCTCTGGTTGATTGAATCATTCTCTACCGGCGCGATGGGCGTCACCAAGGACGTTCTCAGCTATCTCTCGGTTATTGGACACCTGGATGATTTCATTAAAGGTGTTATCGATACCTCGCACGTAATCTTCTATCTCACCTTTGCGTTTGTGGGTCTGTTCCTGACCTATCGCTCGCTTGAATCCATGCGGTGGAAAAGCTGATGAACAAATACCTGCAGAAGCTTGATACCTTGGGTTTGCTGCTGTTGGTAGCCGCAGCGATCTACTACTCAGTAACCAATGTCTGGGACAAATGGGCGCTGGGTCTTGCGATAGCCGGCGGCGTGCTCGTCATCGCGGGGATCGTGGCCAATTACAGGCAGATCCTACAAACCCTCGGCAAACGCTCCACGAAGTACGCCGGCAACTACGTCGTTTCCGTGATTCTCGTGATCGCTGTCGTCTCAGGGCTGAATTACATCGGCCAGAGGCACCCTAAGCGATTCGACCTCACGGCGATCGGCCGTTATACGCTCGCTCCCCAGACCGTTCAGTTGCTCGGCAAGTTAAGCAAGGATACGGATATCAAAGCCTTCTTCCCCGGTGGTGACTATCCGCCTTTGAAAGAGTTGCTTCTCGAATATCGAACCAAAAACCCGCGTTACATTCACTTCCAATTCATCGATCCTGACAAGCAGCCGGACATCGCCAAGCAGTACGACGTGACGGCCTACGGCACCTTCCAGAACCCGTTCACCGGCTCGCAGCTGAAGTCTGGCACCGTCATTATTCAGTACGGCGACCGGAGAGAGAAAGTCGAGAAGCGCTCCGAGGAAGTCCGCGAAGAGGACCTCACGAATGCGATCATCAAGGTCCAGCGCTCTGAGGCGAAGAAGATCTATTTTGTTCTGGGGCACGGCGAGAAAGATCCTTCGGACACCGATAAAACGGGCTACTCGGAAGCCAAGAAGGCGCTCGAGGAACAGGGTTACAAGGTCGACACAGTTAATATCGCCAGCGAGGGGAAGGCTCCGCCTGACGCCAAAGTCCTGATAGACGCGGGCCCCAGAAGCGAACCCTTCCAGCAGGAATTTCAATTCCTCAACGATTTTTTGGGCCGAGGGGGCGGACTTTTCCTGCTGCTGGATCCTTCCCCTGAAGGAGCTACCCTCGAACCGTTCCTCAAGGGTTGGGGAGTAAAAGCCGACAACGATATAATCCTGGATGTGAGCGGTGCCGGCCGATTGATGGGAGCCGGCCCGAGCATTCCGCTCGTTTTCCGCTATGAGAGCCACAAGATCACCGAGCGCTTCCGCAGCATGATGACCTTCTTTCCGATGGCTCGGTCGGTTGAAGCCGCCAAAGAGAGCGTGGCCGGCGTGACCGTCGAAAGCCTGTTCAAGAGCAATCCCAACAGCTGGGGAGAGACGGACCTGAAGAGCAATCCGGCTTCTTTTGATGAGAAAACAGACCTCAAGGGTCCACTTTCGATGGCCGTCGCTGTGACAAAAGAGGTCAAGCCGGCGGCCGAGAATGCGCCAGCCGTGAAGGCGCGCATGGTTGTGGCCGGAGATTCGGATTTCCCGATCAACGTCTATTTCGGCCAGCAGGGTAACGGCAACCTGTTTCTCAACATGGTGAGCTGGCTGGCCCAGGATGAGGACCTGATTTCCATCCGTCCCAAGGCGTCCCAAGACCGGCGCATCATCCTGTCGCAGAGCGAAATCGCAATGCTGCGGCTGATCACCGTGTTCCTGCTGCCGGGAGCCGTACTGATCATTGGTATCGTCGTCTGGACACGCCGGAGGAGATAGAATGCGCTTCCGCGGCACTCTTGTTCTCCTGATCATATGCGCGGCACTGGGGGGATACCTCTATTTCTACGAGTACAAAGGGGGGGAGAAGCGGGACAAGGCCAAGCAGGAGGAAAACCGGCTATGGAAGCTGGAGAGCAACTCCATTCAGCAGATCGATCTGATCTCCCCCACACAGCACATTATCGCCGTGCGCTTGGGCGACAAGGAGTGGAGAATCACATCGCCCCGCGCCCTGGATGCCGACTCGGATGAGCTCAACCGAATCGCCAGTTCGGCCGCCGACATGAGTCGGGAGAGCGTCCTGGAATCCAACGCCACGGACCTCTCCAGGTTCGGACTGAAGCCGGCTCAGATTGGCCTCGACTTCAAGACCAAGGACGGCAAGGAATACAAGATCGACTTCGGCACAAAGAATCCTACAGGCAACTCCAACTATGCGGCCATCCCGGGAAAGAACGAGATCCTTCTAGTCGGCAGCTACGTCGCAAGCACCTTCGAGAAGAAGCTCGAAGATCTGCGCAACCATTCCATTCTGCCCTTTGAGCAGTTCGAAACCCAATCTCTGGACTTGCAGAGCTCCAAAGGAAATGTCCAGTTGGTCAAGGAGGGCGACCGCTGGTGGATCCAGAGTAGGGAAAAATGGGCTGCCGACTCTTCTGCCGTCACTGGCGTTCTCAGCGCCTTGTCGGGCGGGAGGATCAAGGAATTCTTCGATGAAAACCCGGACGATTACACGAACCCAGGATTCGACAAGCCGTACATCGACGTGCGGCTGGTCGCAGGGAAGAATCGGGCGATCAAGCATCTGATCATCGGCACAGAAAAATCGAAGCTTCTCAAGAAGGGCGAGAAAAAGCCTAAGGCCGAGGCCGAGAAAAAGGCCGAAAAAGATAAGAAAGAGGAATTTTCCGCCAACGCGCCGCAGCTTTACCTGGCGAAGGATGAATCCCGTAAAGACTTGTTTTTCGTCGACAAGGACCAGGTCGACAAGCTGCTGAAGTCCCCTTCCGATTTCCGAGACAAGGCTCTCGCAGCCTTTCAGCGCTGGGACATCGATTCCATCACTCTGACCAACTCCAAAGGCACCTTCTCCTTTACAAAATCCTCCGGCGACTGGGTCCTAGGCGATGCAAAGAAGAAGACGAAGTGGGATGCCGTGAATGGCATCCTGGATGCTCTTGAAAAACCCGTCAAGGAGTTTGTCGACAACCCTGCCGCCCTTTCCAGCTATGGGCTCGACAAACCGGCAGCTCATGTGGTCTTGAAGCAGGGAGGCGCAGTGAAGGTCGACTGCATCTTCGGCAAGGAGACGAAAGACGGCGTATACGCCCAGGTCAAGGGTGAATCGTCGGTCAAGGTTGCTGACAAGGAAAGCCTGGAAAAGCTGGACAAAGGCGAATCGGATTTCGTCGAAGCGGCACCTCCCCCGACGCTGCCATCAACGCCCGCTCCGAAGAAGTAGGCGCGAGGCTAGGTTTTAGGGTTTTCAACTCAGGCAGCAAGCAGTCGGCAGGAGGCAGTGAACTGGGCTTAACCATCAAGAGAGATGATGAAGCAACCAGGACTGCCTGCTGCCTACTTCGCGCTCTGAGGACCGTCCTTCACCAGTTTCAGAAACAAAACGGCTGAGCACCCGCCAAACGTTCGGGAGTTTCGGAATTCATTGATATTTGACTGTGATGAGAGTATAGTGTTTTTTTGCTGGCTTTGAAAAAAGCGGGCGTGTGCCCGCTTTTTTATTTTTGGGGTCAGGAATATGGCCCAGCAGGACTTGAACTGGCGGGAATCCCTGGAAGCCAGGATTACCATCCTAGCAGAGCAAGTTGCCGCTTCGATGGGGATGGAAGTTGTACTCGTCGAAATCAAAGGCGGCGGCAATCGTTCCATCGTTCGAACTTTCATCGATAAACCTGGCGGGGTTTCGCTGAACGACTGCGAGCGTTTCAGCAAACGTCTCTCGGTCCTTCTGGACGTGGAGGACTGGATCCCGTTCAGCTATATCCTAGAAGTGTCCTCGCCAGGCCTGAATCGGCCGCTGATAAAAGAAGCGGATTACAGGCGGTTCGCCGGCCAGAATGCCAAGGTGCGGACGCGGCTTCCCGTCGAGGGACAACGGAGTTTCAGAGGGAAAGTCCTCGGAATCACCGAAGGTCGTGTCGGGCTGGAAGTTGCGCCGGGTAAGCAGATCGAGATTGCGCTGTCCAACATAGAAAAGGCCAATCTGGTGGCTGAGATTTGAGGCGGCAGGCCGCAGAGGTTTTGAACTATGTCGAACATCATCACACAGACGATCGAACAGATCAGCAAGGAAAAGAATATCGACCCCAAAATCATCATCGTTGCCTTGGAAGACGCGATGGTGGCCGCATCTCGCAAGTTTTACAAGACAAACGAGGATATCAGTGCCCGGTTCTATCCCGAGACGGGCATGGTGGAGATTTTTGCCGTAAAGCGCGTTGTGGAAACCGTCGAGAACCCGAGCCTGGAGATCTCACTCGAGGAAGCAAAGCAGATCGATGAAAGCCTGCAGATTGACGACACCGTCGAAATACCGAAGCCCACGGATGTTCTTGGAAGAATAGCTGCACAGACGGCGAAGCAGGTCATCCTCCAAAAGGTCAGAGAAGCCGAGCGGCAAAACATCTACAACGAGTATGTGGAGAAGATCGGCGAGATGATAAACGGCGTCGTGAAGCGCTTCGAAGGTCCCGACCTCATCGTGGACATTGGAAAGACGGAAGCGCTCCTCCCTTTGCGCGAGCAGTCCCGAGCCGAGACCTACAAGCAGGGTGAAAGGATCCGGGCGGTCATCGTCAAAGTGCTTGAAGTCTCCAAGGGACCCCAAGTCATCCTTTCCCGGACCGATCCGCAGATCCTTCTCCGGCTTTTCGAGATGGAGATCCCCGAAATCTATGACGGCACCATCGTCGTGAAGAACGCGGTGCACGAACCGGGCGACCGCGCGAAGGTCGCCGTGGCTTCCATGGACCGGGACGTTGACCCCGTCGGAGCCTGTGTGGGCATGAAAGGCTCCCGCATCAACTCCGTAATTCGCGAGCTCCGCGGAGAGAAGATCGACATCGTACAATGGTCCGGAGACCCGGCCCAATATGCGGCAAATGCCCTCAACCCGGCAAAGATCTCGAAGGTTCTGGTCATTGATCCGGCGGAAAAGCGGATGGAAGTCATCGTGGAGGAGAAACAGCAGTCGCTGGCAATCGGCAAGAAAGGCCAGAATGTCCGGCTCGCGTCCAAACTGATAGGCTGGCAGATCGACATTAAGAGCGAGGAGCAGAAAAAACAGGAAGTGCTCAGCGTCATGGAGTCGCTTACCTCCTCTTCCACTTCCCTCACCGAGCTGGAAGGCATCAGCGAGCGGCTGATCGAAAAGCTGCGCGAATCCGGCATCGAAAATGTGGAGCGGATACTGGAGCTGGGCGAGGATAAGCTGAAGGAAATCCCGGGCGTGGGCGAGAAGACTGCCGCAAAAATCATGGAGGCGGCGCGGGATCTGTTCGAGGAAGTGGAGATCGAAGTTCCCGAGGGCATGGATCTGCCTACTGCTATCAAGCTGCCCGAAGCGCACGAGGCGGAAGCGGAGATCCCAACGGGCGCGGAGGCTCCCGAGGCGGAGGAACCGGTTGGCGAGGAGTCTCACGCCGCAGATACGGACCAGGAATCTCCTGCTCCCAGCGCCGAGCCCGCGGAATCCAGCGAGACTCCCGCAGAACCCGCGGACTCCAGTGGGCCCGATGCCGAGAATTGACAGATTGAGTCATCGGATTGAGCCATTGAATGATCGAGACATCGAGCCATTAGAATTGAGTCATTGAGTCATCGGGTGATTGAGCGCGCAAAGGGATTCGAATTAGGGAACCTACCGGCTTTAGCCGGCATCTGCTTGTTTAGGTTTGTTTTTAAATGACTCAATGGCTCGATCACTCAATGACTCAATTCCAATGGCTCGATGGCTCAATTGAATTTGGGGGGGGTTGTTGATTTAAGATTTTGGGTTGGTCACGGCCCAATTCGCCGGACAGTATTCTCCTAGAGGTCGCAGTACACCATGGATAAAATCACGGTCGCGGATTTGGCGACGGAATGTTCAGTTAAGAATCAAGTGGTCCTTGCTGAACTGAAACGGCTGGGTCTTTACGTTTTCTCGCCCACCGCGACTATAGACGTCAGTTTTGCAGAGACGATCCGCAAGAAGATCGCAGCACAGCGTGACGCTGAGCAGGCCAAACTGGCGGAAGCGGAAAAGAAGAAAGAAGAAGCCGCAAAGAAAGCCGAGAAGGCCGAAAAGAAGGCCAGCGCCAAGAAGGCTGCTGAGCCGGTGGTGGCCGTTGAAGAGGCCCCGGCGCCCAAAAAGGCCAAGAAAGCCCCTCAGAAAGTCGAGAAGGGCATCGAGGTCAAGAAACCCGAAGAAGAACTCCCCAAGGTTTCGCTGGCGCCTCGCAAAGGACGCAAGCACTTCGACCGCGAGGCCGCCGCGCTTGTCGAAGCCGTGCCGCCGCCGCCAAAGCCGCCTGAGCCGACGCCGGTCGAGATTGCTCAGGAGTTCCTGTCCGGCGTGGGCGCGCAGCCGGCCGAGGCTGTGCCACCTCCGCCCCCCGTGGAAGTGCAACCCCAGCCCGTGACTTTCGAAGCTCCGCCCGCCGCGGAACTGGAGGCGCTGCCCAGAGTGGCTGGTGCGGAACCGGCGCAGGAAGTGCCCGCTCCGGCTGAGCCTCTAAAACCCGTGGAAGCGCCCAGGGCAGCGGAAGCTGTTCCTCACCCTGGCACCGTATCCAAGAAGATTGTTGTTCCAAAGGCCAAGACCAAGATTCTTATGCGGACAAGTGCAGAGAAGGTCGTTACTCCAGACATCACCGACCGCATTCTGAAGGGCCTCCGCGAGGAGAGACCTGCCCCTGCGAGAGCGGCAGCTCCCACGAAGCTGATCAGGAAGAAGAAGCTTGGCAAGGCCGAGGTGCCGGAGAGGGTCGCAAAGGTCATTGAACTTCCCCGCCCGCCCGTCAGGCCGGAAGAGTTCAAGCCCATCGCCATAACCGAGGGCGTGAGCATCAAAGAGCTGGCGGAGAAGATGAACATCAAGTCGAAGTACATCATCCAAAAGCTCATTGCGAGGGGAATACTTGCCTCCATCAACCAGACGCTCGACCTCGATGTTGCCAGGGAAGTCTGTGGTGAGTTTGGGTATCGCGCGGAGGTGATAAGCTTCGAGCAGGAAGCGGAGGCGAAGCAGGTGGTAGCCGACAATCCGGAAGACCATTTATCTCGACCTCCCGTGGTTACCATCATGGGTCACGTGGACCACGGGAAGACCTCGTTGCTCGATGCCATCCGTGAGACCAAGGTCGCGGCAAGCGAGGCCGGCGGTATTACTCAGCACATCGGCGCATATCAGGTGGAAGTCAAGGGGCGGAGCATCGTTTTCCTCGACACCCCCGGTCACGAGGCCTTCACCCTCATGCGCGCGCGCGGCGCCCAGGCGACGGACATTGTGGTTCTCGTGGTCGCTGCGGATGATGGAGTGATGCCTCAGACAATCGAGGCCATTCATCACGCCAAGGCGGCGAACGTCCCCATCGTGGTTGCAATCAACAAGATCGACAAGCCCGGAGCGCAGATTGATCGTGTGAAGCAATCGCTGTCCGAGCAAGGGTTGCTCGCGGAAGACTGGGGCGGGGATGTAGTCATGGTCTCCGTATCCGCGAAACAGAGAACGAACCTCGACCTGCTACTGGAGATGATTCTGCTCGTCGCGGACTTGAAGGATTTCAAGGCAAACCCGAAGCGCGTGGCTTCAGGGGTGGTGCTGGAAGCGAAGGTGGACAAGGGCCGCGGTGTCGTTGCGACGGTTCTGGTGCAGAACGGCACTTTGCACGTGGGCGATTCCTTCGTCGCCGGAGCGGTGCACGGGCGTGTGCGCGCCCTCACGAATGACCGTGGCAAAAACATCGAAAGCGCGGGACCCTCGACTCCCGTGGAGATTCAGGGATTGCAGGAGTTGCCTCAGGCGGGAGACACCTACCAGGTATTTGATGATGTCACCAAGGCCAGGCAGGTTGCCGAGTACCGCCAGACGAAACTGCGCGAAAAAGCACTGCGCGCCACGGCCCGCCTCTCGCTGCAGGCCCTGTTCGAGCAGATGCGGGAAGGTACGGTCAAAGAGCTCCCCATCATTCTCAAATGCGACGTCCAGGGATCCGTGGAAGTTCTCACCGATGTTCTCAACAAGCTGAGCACCGAAAAGGTGAAGGTACGCATCCTCCACAGCGGAGCGGGCGCCGTTACCGAAACAGACGTACTCCTGGCTGCGGCCTCCGACGCCATCATCATCGGCTTTAACGTTCGCCCCGAGCGCAAAGCTCAAGAGCTGGCTGATGCCGAGGGTGTCGAGATACGGCTCTACACAGTCATCTACAACGTGGCCAACGACATCAAGAACGCCATGATCGGCATGCTGGAGTACACCGAGCACGAGAAGTACATGGGACGCGCCGAGGTTCGCGACACCTTCCGGGTGCCCAAGTATGGCTTCGTGGCTGGATCTTACATCCTGGACGGTGTCATTCGGAGGAACGCGGAAGTTCGGCTGCTTCGCGACAACGTGGTGATCCACGAAGGGAAGATCGGTTCCCTGCGCCGCTTCAAGGACGACGTATCCGAGGTGAAATCAGGCTTTGAGTGCGGGATCGGATTCGAGCATTTTTCGGATGTCAAGGTCGGAGATATAATCGAAGCCTATATAATTGAGAAAGTTCAACCCACTACTCTCTAATGTCGGCACGGGCCCGGCCCTACCGGCATGTGCCGGCCTTGAAGCAAGGTATACCGGACCGCTGCCTTTTCGATCATGCCTATTGCTTACTGCACGCTTGAGCTTTACCTGCCCTATTCCCAGTCGCTGAAGGAAAAGCGCATGGTCCTGCGGAAGGTGCAGGATCGACTCAGAGCCAGGTCGAGCTTCTCCATTGCGGAAGTGGATTACCAGGATCTATGGCAGAGGGCAAAGCTTGCAGCGGTTACTGTCGGCGCGGACAATGCCGTTCTGGAGCGGGTGACGCAGGAATTTGTGAGAGAGGCTGAAAATATCCTGGCGGACATGCTGATCGATTGTCAGATCTCTTTTATCGATCCATAAGTGCAAGGAAGGGCATTTGGATGAAGATGGTGCGGTCGGGCCATCTCGTTACAAGTTCGCGGTTCACGGTTCGCAGTTTGCAGTACTTTACAGCTCAGCGGTTCACGGAGATTTTCTGCGAACCGCGAACTGCGAACAATTTGCCCAAATGCGCTAATCTATCTCGATGGGCAGTTTCAGCAACCAGGAACTTTCATGCAAACGTCACGCAGGCCTCAAAGGCTGGAAGTACAGATCCAGCACGAAGTCAGTCTCATGATCTCACGGGACTTGAAGGACCGGAGAGTTGGATTCGTTACAGTGACCGGCGCCAGGATGAGCCCAGACCTCCGGCATGCGCGGGTTTTCGTCTCTGCGATGGGAACCGAGAAACAGAAAATGGAGAGCCTCGAAGCCCTCAACCACGCCGCAGGTTGGATACGGCGTGAGCTCGGCCAGCGCGTCCGGATGAAATTCCTTCCCGAGATCATCTTCGATGCGGACACGTCCCAGGAATATGGCGAGCGAATCGATAAACTGCTCGACGAGATCCGGGAGAGTTAAGGAATTGGCCATAGATGGAGTCGTCGTCATCGACAAGCCCGCTGGATGGACCTCGCATGACGTCGTGGCGAAAGTCCGAAACATCACCAAAATCAAGAAGGTTGGCCATACGGGCACCCTGGATCCGTTCGCCACGGGTGTCCTGCCTTTGACCCTGGGACGAGCCACTCGCCTGACCAACTACTTTCTCGCTTCCGACAAGGTTTACCGCGGGGTCATCAGGTTCGGCTTCGCGACCACCACGTACGATCTGGACGGTGAGCCTTTGGGCGAGGACACCAGGCCCAGGTTGGACAAGTCCCGCCTGGACGCCATCTTTGCCCGGTACCTGGGAGCCGTACGCCAGACGGTTCCGCCTTACTCCGCAAAGAAGATTCACGGCAAGCCCATGTATGCCTATGCGCGCAAGGGCGTCGAGCTGGCGGAATCGACCAAGGAGGTTACCATCAGATCTCTGAATCTGATTGGCGTGCACGAGAATGAAGCCGAGTTCGAGCTGGTCTGCTCCGCCGGGACTTACGCCCGAAGCCTTGCTCACGACGTCGGTAGAGACTACGGGTGCGGTGCGCACTTGATCCGGCTGCGCCGCACGAAAAGTGGGGAGTTTCCTATCGAGGCCGCGACGCCGCTCACCGAGGGAGAGGAGTTTCACACGTGCGACTTTTTCCTGAGCAAGGTCGTTCCCATGCGCGCTCTTCTGCCCGACATTCCCGCGATCGTCATCTCGGAGGGCGACAAGAACAAACTAATTCATGGGATGGACCTGAACCTGCTCACGGGATCTTGGGAAGCCGTGGAATTCCGGCTGCTGGACGAGAGAGGCGACTTGGTCGCGCTCGCGCAACGTCTGCAGGCATTCACCTCGCCGGTCGCCCAGCCCGCACATTGGGTGCGCATTCACCCCCACATCATCTTCTCTAATTGAAAAACAGCCACGAATTGCACGAATTACACGAAAGCAATAAATATAAGTATTTCGTGCAATTCGTGTAATTCGTGGCTGTTTTTTTCAGGGTCGGCGGCGAGCTCCCTCGTCCCGCCGCCGGCTCGTCCAAAGACCAAGGCAGTCACTGAATCCAGGCCGCAGCTAGATCAGGAGACGATCCTTGATCTTCTGGAACTTCTTCTCGCCGATTCCCTTCACGTTGATGATCTCCTCGATCTTGTTGAACTTTCCCACCTTGGTTCGGTACTCAATGACCCGTTTCGCCATCGCAGGACCAATTCCAGGCAGGGTCTGGAGTTGCTCTATCGTTGCCGTGTTCAGATTTACTTTCTCTGTCGAGGCAGCCTTGCCCTTTTGCGCAAGCGCTGTGACGGGAGTCAGTATCAAGCCCAGGCACAAGATCAAGGCCCAGGCCGCATTCATTCTATTTGATATCATCTCAACCTCCTGAGGGCGATTTGTCTCTGACCAGTACGTTTCCTCATTTCTTCACCCTCTCTAACGGCTGCGGCTCGAATTGAGCGAAAAAAACTGCGTGAAAATCAGGGGCCGGTATGGCAAATGACGAATGACGAACAAAAAAGCTCCCGAGTCGCCCCAAGGAACCAAGGTATTGATTCGTCATTCTACATTCGTCATTCCCCTTGCCAGCCCATTCCCCCGTGGCGGTTCCCAGTCCCCTAGAAACGACTCTCCGTATGTGCGATAATTTACGGTCACTAAATTCCTAGAGATAAGGAAGTAGACAGCATATGAGTTTTGTTTCCTTGCGGCACTGTGGATATCTCGCTT
>Ga0315277_10008399_pt1 | contig 13287 bp, 11 predicted proteins | sample YL17G05_15_MG_FD_203695 | JGI IMG/M metagenome (GOLD analysis project Ga0315277, IMG submission 203695) | Sediment microbial communities from Yellowstone Lake, YNP, Wyoming, USA - YL17G05_15 | ecosystem: Environmental > Aquatic > Freshwater > Lake > Sediment | place: USA: Wyoming | collected...
GGGACGGACACGCACCTGTTCCTCGTGGACCTCGGGCCGCAGAACCTGACCGGCTCCGAGGCGGAACGCCGACTGGGTAAGGCCGGCATCGTCGTCAATCACAACGTCATCCCGTTCGACACGCGTCCGCCGGCGCAAGGCTCAGGCGTCCGCATCGGCACGCCGTCGATCACGACACGCGGGGCCAACGAGGACGACGCCCGTGCGATCGCCCGATGGATCAACCGCATTCTCAAGGCCGACGATCCCTCGCGCGAGGCCAAAGGCGTCCGCAAAGACGTGGCCGAGTTCTGCCGCACGCATCCCATCCCCGCCTAGGCCGCCCAATCGAAGAAAGCGAGCGCCCCGTGCACGAGGAAGTCGGCGAGGTCCTGATTCCGGCCCATCGCATCGCCGACCGCGTGGGCGAACTCGGAAAACTCCTCGCCGACGCCTACGCCGGCCGCGAACCCATCGTCGTCGCCGTCATGAAGGGCTGCGTCCTGTTCCTGGCCGACCTCGTGCGCGCCTGGGGCGAGGCCTCCAGGCCGCGTGTCGCGGCCATGGACTTGGAGTTCGTCTCCGCCCAATCGTACGAGGGAACCCGCCCGGCAAAGGTCCGTGTCACCCTGCCGGAGGGGCTCGAGACGCGCGTCGCCGGCCAGCCGGTCCTCGTCCTGGACGACATCTTCGACACGGGTCGAACCCTTGCCGCCGTCTGCCGCCAGGTCGAACGCCTCGGGGCGGCGGAACTGAAGACGCTCGTGCTCCTCGCGAAACGGCGCGCGGCGCCACGCGAACCACCCATCCGCAGACCCGACTGGGTCGGCTTCGAGATTGAAGACCGGTTCGTCATCGGATACGGCCTGGACTATCACGGCCGGTGGCGGAACCTCCCCTACGTGGCCGCCCTCCGCCAGAAGCCGTAAGGCCCCGCCGGACCCCGGCGCCGATTCCTTTGAATTCCCCCCCGTCCGGATGCCGATAAGACCTGCGGGTGAGGGGTCTGCCCTTCACTTCCTCCGCGACCCGAGGAAAAAACCTTGCAGGCCACCGAGACGGAAACGCTGAAACGCGAACTCGAACGGACGCGCTGGCAGGCCGAACGCCTCCAGCGCTGCCTTGTCGAGGCCCAGCGCCTGGCGACCGTCGGCCAACTGGCCGGCAGCATGGCCCACGAGTTCAACAACCTCCTGACGATGATCATCGGCCGCGCCGACCAGGCCCTCAAACACGACGACCCCCGGATGCGCCAGACGGCTCTCGAAAAGACAGTCGCGCTCGGCGAGCGTGCCGGCGCCATCGTCCGGAGCCTGATGAACTACGCCACCGGCCGGCACACCGAGACGCGCGTCGTCCCCGCCGACGCGCTGATGGACGCCGCCGTCGGCCTCCTCGAATGGCACCTGCCGAAGGAAAACATCCAACTCGTCCGCCAGTACGAGACGTCGGCGCCCGTGCGTGTCGTGCCGGTCGAAATGGAACACGTCCTTCTGAATCTCCTCCTGAATGCGCGCAAGGCGATGATGGCCAAGGGGGGGATGCTCACCTGTGCCGTCGCCCCCGCCGACACACCGGGCTACGTCGCCCTTCGCGTAAGCGACACGGGCAGCGGCATCGCGCCCGAGCATCTCGACCGGATCTTCGAGCCGTTCTTCACGACGGCTTCGCATGCGGACGAGGAAACCTATGAGAACGGCGGCGCGGGGCTCGGCCTCTCGGTCGCGCGGGACCTCGCGCAGCAGGCGGGCGGCGAAATCCGCGTGACGAGCACGCCCGGCGTCGGGTCCACCTTCACGGTCCTGTTGCCCGTCGCGGACACGAGTGAATAAGGAAGCACCCGGGGACGGACGCCAGGGGCACGGTGAGCCGTGCCCCGCTTTTTTGCGCCAAGCCAACTTTTTTCCGGAGACGTGCAATATACGGCGGGCGCCCTCGTTTAGCGGGGCGGAAGTGGGACGCGTCCGAAACGAAAAGGAAACCGGTGGTAGAACGCGGACGGCGACCGAAAAACGTTCGCCCGCCAGGAAAGGAGCCGATGATGAAGACGCGAATCGCATGGATGCTTGTCGGGAGCGCGGCGCTCCTCCTTGTGGCAGGCCTCGCACGGGCCCAGGCACAGGATCCGGCCGGCCCGCGGCCGCTCGGCCCGATGCATGCCCGGGTGCTGGAGAAGTTCGACACCGACGGCGACGGAAAACTCTCCCCCGAGGAACGCCAGGCCGCCCTCGAGGCGGCCCCTCCCGAGGTGCGGCAGCGGATTGAGGAACACCGGCAGAAGATGCTCGAAAAGTTCGACGCGGACGGCGACGGGCAGTTGAACGATGCGGAACGGGCGGCCGCCCGCGAGGCCCTCAAGCAGCGGATCGCCGAAGAGAAGCAGAAGTTCCTCGAAAAATGGGATAAGGACGGCGACGGCGTCCTGAGCGACGCCGAAAAGGCAGCCGCCAAAGAGGCTTTTGAGGGGCGCATCCGCCAACAATTCCAGGAGCGGCGCCAGGAGTTCATCAAGAAATGGGACACCGACGGCGACGGAAAGTTGAACGACGAGGAACGTGCCGCGGCACGCGAGGCCATTCGCGAGCGCATCAAGGACCACCTGGACCGCAACGACGACGGCAAGGTCGGCCCGATCGAGCAGCGAATGGGCGTGCGGCAGTGGCAGCGCCGGCACGACGGCGAGGGTCCACACGGTCCAGCCGGCGGCGGACCGGGAGCCGGCGGTAGCGAATAGGCCTTCATCCAGGTAGAACGTCGGAAGGACGGCGCGGCCAACCAGCCATGCCGTCCTTTTTGGAGGCCGTGCGGCGCGGCATCTACGCGGGACCCGAATTTTTCCCCCTGCCCCGCTTGCGCCGGTAAAATGAAACCGTAAAGGCTCTCGCGCATTGAAGAATATGACAGGCCGACGCAGGGCGAAGGGGCAAGCCGTGGCTGACACCGTCGCCGAAGAATTGGTCAGACGCGCCGCTGCGGGCGACGCGGCTGCCCGGCGCCGGCTCGTCGAGGCGACGATTGACGACCTGTGGGCGCTGGCGATGCGGCTGGTGCGGCGCGAGGACAACGCGGATGAAATCGTTCAGGAAACTTACGCCCGGGCGCTCGCGAATCTGGCCGACTGGACGCCTCGCGGCCGATTCGAAGGGTACCTGGCGCGGATCGCGACGAACCTCGTGCTCGAACGGTGGCGGCGGAAACGCCCGGCCGTGCCGCTCGACCCCCACCTTGCGTCGCCGGCGGCCCTGGAGCCGTGGCAGCGCCTCGCCGACGAGGAGGACGACCAGCGGCGTCTGGCGGCCATCTGGGAAGCGGTTCAGCGACTCGCCCCCGAGCCGCGGGCGGCCCTTCTTCTTTACCACGCGCAGGGCGAATCCTGCGATTCGATCGCCGGCATCCTCGACGTGCCGGTGGGCACGGTTAAATCGTGGCTCCATCGCGCGCGGAACGAGGTCCGCCGCGGCGCAGAATTGCTGCTCCGGGGGCGAGCGGCCGTGAGCCAATCCCAAATCGGAGACCAACCATGACGAGCGAATGCGAACGCATCGAGCAATGGCTGGACCGCGAGGAAGCGCCGGCGCTGCCGGCGAATCTCGAGGCGCACGCGGCATCGTGCGACGTGTGCCGGCTGCGCCTCGCAATTGCGCGCGACCTCCGCGAGCACCTGGGGGCGGGGGCCCGGCCGAAGGGCCTTCGCCGGGCGGCGATTGTGGAACGGATCGTGGGCGCGGAGGGACTGGCCCAAAGGCACCGGCGCACCATCCGGCGGGTATGGGTCGCCGCGGCGCTGGCGGCCGCGGCAGTGGCGGCGGTCGTCGTCCTCTGGCCTGCGCGGCCGGAGCCCGTCCTGCCGACCGACGTATTCGCGGCCATGCTGGGGCCCTTCGCGGAAGCACCGGCCAAGGAAGAGGCGGGCGTCCCTGCGCCGGCAGAACAGACGTCGCCGCTCGAGGACGCCCTCGGTCTTTTCTGGAACGATTTGGAGGGACCGGTTGGGTTGGCACGGTCGGCGCTGGACGTGCCGCGTGCCGCTACCTCTCAGCCGCCCGTCACGGAGAACAAGTAAGGCGTTACCCCCAATGAGAAGGGAGAGAGCGATGAGGTGCGCAAGGTGGTTGTTCATGGCAGCGGGCGTGGCGGTGCTGGCGGGGGGGGTGCGCGCGGAGACGCTCGAGATGGCGTCGCTCGTGCCGGCCGACGCCAAGGCGATCGTCGAAACGGTAAACGCCGCCCAACTGCGGGCGATGCTCCTCGACTCGAAGTTCTGGGCCGCCCTCGAAAAGACCGAGGCGTTCCACCAGCACGAGGCGAGCGAGCGGCACCTCGAAATGGAGGCTCGGCTGGAGCGGCTCCTGGCGGACCTCAGGATGACGAAGGAGGAAGCCCTGCGGACGTATCTCGGCGGGCGAAGCGCCGTCGTCCTGCTCGCGGGCGAAGACAAGCGACAGGCCGTCCTCCTGACCGAGACGACGAACGCGATGGCCCAGCGCCTCGTGGACGCGACGGGCGGCGTCGAAGCGAAACGCTGCCGCGACGTCGCCATCTGGGAGGTTCGCCGCGAGAACCGCGTGGACCGGATGGCGTTCGCGGGCGGCGTCCTGCTGGTGTCGGGCGCCGAGGGCGACGCGCTGGAGCGCGTGCTCGACGCCATGATGGGCGGGGCCGTCCTCGGGACGGAGGGGCATTTCGCGCAGGCGGCGGATCTGCCTGCCGGCTGGCGCGTGCGGGCCTACGCGGCCGAGACAAAGCCGCGCGGCGGGCCCGGCGCCGTCGCCATGTACCCGAAATCGAACGGGCGGCTGCACTTTGAGTGGCGGCTGGCGAGCGGCGCGGGCGAGGTCGGGCCGAACGAGCCGACGGCTCTGGAGAGCCCGAAGATTCTGCCGGCCGAGACGGTGGCGGCCGTGGCGACGGCTTTCCGTCCGAAGGCCCTCTGGGACTTGGCCAAGGCGAAGGCCGCCGCCAGCGAGAAAGGGCCGGAGCAACTCCGCCGGGCCGAGATGGGCATCCGCGGATGGTTCCCCGGCCAGACAATGGAAACCATCACGTCGGGCCTCGGGCCCGAGGCCGCGATCGCCATCACGAAGAGCGAGAGCGGCAAAGCGCCGGCCCTCCTGGGCCTCGTGCGGCTGACCGCAAGCGGGCGGGCGGTCGCCCAAGCGTTCAAGGACGGCCTGGCGGCGAAGGCGATGATCCTGGCGGCATTCACGGAGGAGCGCGAGGGTGCCCCGAAGATTGACGTCCAGGAAGAGACGTACGGGGGCGCCTCCATCCTGGTCATCAAGGCGCCGGGGTTCCTGAAAAACGTCCTCGGCGACGCGGCCGACAACATCGCCATCAGTGTCGCCGTGACGGACACATGGCTTGTGGCGGGAACGACGACGGCCAGCGTGAAGAAGAGCCTCGACGCGATGTCGGGCGGCGGCGAGAGCCTGGCCGCCGAGATGCAAAAAGCGGGCGATCCGGTTCCGTCGGAACCCGTGACGCGGTGGGGCGTCTTGAGGCCGGCCCAGGGCGCGGACGTCCTGCTGGACTGGGCGGAGCGCCTGGCCGGACGCGAACGCATCGAACGGGCAAAAAAGATGATCAACCTGGCGGAAGTGATGCGCCTGGTGGAGCGGTTCACGTGGCAGCGGACGGACGAGCCGACCGTGATCCGCGGCAAGGCGGACGTGCAGGCGATCGAGTAAACCATCCGGGCAGAGACGTTCACCGGCGAGGCGGCCCTTCGGGGCCGCCTTGCTTTTGTGGAGGCGGTGCGGGCTGGAGATGCGGCGCCTTGACTAGATTCGATCGTCGAGGGGCGGGGGGTCGCCGAGGTCGGGCTCATCCTCGTCGTCCGTCTCATCGTCGCTCTGCTTCCAACTGTCGGCGTCGTCCATCTCCTTAAACTCCTGCTTCATGCGGCGATAGAGTTCCTGCTGGAGAGGGGCGATCTTGCGGTACTCGGCGATGGTGGCCATGTAGGCGCGGGTCATCATGTCCAGCCTGAGGAGTTGCCACTTCAGAAGGCACTCGGATTCCTTGACGTTCGTGAAGGGGTTGCAGTTGAGTTTGACCTCGCCGTCCGGGCCGACTTCACAGAATTCGCACTCTTTGCACTGGAGCATATGGCGGCTCCCTGAGGGTTCATTCCCATCGTACGTCGGGACCGGCGGCAAAGCAAGCGCGGCGGCGCGGCTTCCGAATATTCTCTGGCCGGTCGAGGAGTCAACAAGTACAATGGCGCTCGAAGCATCGCTCCTTAAGGAGGCTTGCGATGGCGAAGCACAAGATCGCTCTGGTGGTGCTGGCGCTGGTGGGGGTACCATTCTTCCTGGCTTCCTGCAAGGTAACTGAGTCGGGCGCGGCCGCACGAGACGAACTCCGCGTCGTCAAGGTCGAGGGCGCAGCCGTGTGCTACAACTACACGCTCGCGCCCTTTTCGTGGATGGTGAGCGACGAAGGGCGGCCGGCGGGCCTCCTGGTGCGGGACGGCGACGTTCTCATTTTCGCCGAGAAGGGCGAAGACAAGAAGGGAGGAATTTCGTTGCCGCTCCGCTATCGGGCAACGGATGGAACGGCCCTGGCCGTCACCTTTGAGCCCGGCCGGATGCTCATCGGCGGAAAAACAGTTTCCGTCCTTCTCAAAGACGAGGCAACGTGGGACTGGCTGGGACAGGCATCCGAGGAGGACTTGAAGGGTCTTCGTCTCCTCCAAGTGGGCAACCGGATCGACGGCGCGAATTTTGAGATCCTGAAGAAAGTCGCGAAGACGAACCCGGCGATTGACCTCTCGCTGGAGCCGGGCGGATCGCCGCCGGCAACCGAAGCGGGCGCCGCGGCGCCGGCCGCCGTCGGGCCGGCGGAGGTCCTTCGCCTCTTCCGCCCGCGTCTCCTGGGCGCCGGCGGCCAGCCGATCTCCAAGGAGATGGAAAAGGTGCGGCCGGCGCTCGAGGACGTGGAGGTCCTCATCGTAGATGCAAAGGAGGAAGGAAGCCTGGACTTCCTGGCGCACCTGCCGCGGCTCCGGACGCTGATTCTTTCGAACTGGTCCCCCGAGCAGACGCCGCTGCCGCAAGGTTTGACGACCATCCTGTCGCTAATCCTTATCGGCGCCAAGTCGCCAGTCGCCCTAGCGTCCCTCGCCGGCCTCGCGCAACTGGAGCAATTGACCCTTGTGGGAGGTGACGCGGAGGACCTCGGCGGCTTGGCGAAATTGCCCTGGCTGAAGACCTTGTCCCTGACGGCATGCGAGAAGGTGGCGGACCTGGGGCCGCTCAAGAACTTCGTGCTCGAATACCTCTCGTTTCCACCGAAGATTTCCCAGGAGCAGTTCGATGCCGTCATCAAGGATCACCCCGCCCTCAAGGCGGTGGAACTCTTCGGGTGCGAGAACGTCAAGGACATCGCCGCCCTCAAGAGCCTCAAGAACCTCGAGGCCCTCGTTCTCATCAAACCCGCCTTCGAAGGCGAAAAACACTTGGCCGACTTGAAGGAGTTGAAGGGCCTGAGGCTCCTCGTCCTTCCGCCGGATGCATTCAAGGGTTCCGCCGAGATCGCGGAACTCCAAAAGTCGCTGCCGGATTGCCTCATCACGGCCGGGAAACCGCTGTGTCTCGGGTCGGGGTGGATTCTGGCGCTCGCGCCGGTCGCCGCCGGGGCCTGGCTCGTCTCGCGCCGGCGACGAGGATGATCCTCGACCGATGGCTGCGACCTCCGACAAATCGGCGGGCGCTGGCTGGCTGGACGTGGGCGAAGCGGCCGTCGCCGGCGCCGGCATGGTCGTGTTCGCCCTGTTCGCGCACAGCCTCTCGGTCCCATTTGCCTTTTCGGCGGCGGGGCTCACTCTGACGGCTGCGGCCCTCGTGCGGGCGGTCGTCCGCTCACGTTCGCCGCTTATCCTTTTCGGCCTCGCCCCCGTGGCGCGAAAAACGGCCCTCTATGCCGCGCTGGGCGCGGCCCTGGGCCTCGCGCTCGGCGTCTGGTATCGTTGGCACATCGGGGCGCCGCCGCTGCCGGAGGCGTTCAAGGGCTTCGCGCTCCTGGCGGCGGTCATCGGCAGCGCGGAGGAAATCCTTTACCGCGGCTACGTCCAGGGTCGCGTCGGCCGGCTGGGGGCCTTGGGGGCGGTCGCGTGTGCGGCGCTTCTGCACACGGCCTACAAAAGTGCGCTCTTTGCCCTGCCTGGCGCGGCGGCGACGATCGACTTGGAGTTCATCGTCGCCGCGACGTTCATCGGCGGGCTGGTCTTCGGGGCTCTGCGACAATTTTCGGGCAACGTGCTTGCGCCGCTCGCGGCACACGCGGCCTTCGACCTCGTCGTCTATGCGGAACTCGCCGCGGCCCCGTGGTGGGTGTGGTCGTAAAAAAAATTACGCCTCGCGCCTGCGAAACACGCCGAGGAGAATGACCAGGAGGACACACGCCAACCCCGCACAGGCCGCGCCGAAACCGAACGCCACGTGGGCGCCCGATTCCGGATGCTCGCGTGTGGCGAAGAGCGCGTAGAGAAGCCCGAAGAGGGGGCTGGCGACGAGTTTGGCGATCCCCTCGCAGAAGTACGCCATGCCGTAGGCCGCCCCGCGGACCTCGGGCCGGACAAAGTCGGCAATAACCGCCTTCTGCACCCCCTCGGTGAACCCGTAGAACAGGCCGTAGGCCACAAACAGAACCCACGCGTGCCAGGCCTCGGTGGCGAAGGCGAACGCGAGATAGACGGCGGCGTAAACCGCCCAGCCGAGGGCAAGGGTTTTGGCGCGGCCGAGGCGGTCGGCCAGAAAGCCGCCCGGGAGCGTGAACAGCATCTTCGCCATCGAAAGGATGAAGAACATGGCTGGCAGTTGCCACGGGAAGTTCCACTGGCGGGCCATCGCCTCGTGTTCCTGCGGCCCGAAGTCCAGCGGATAGCCCAGCAGTTGGCCCGCGCGCAGGAGGAGGAACATGTCGGACGAGTTGCCGAGCGTGAAGACCAGAATCACCACCAGGAGAAACCAGAACCGCCGGTCGTAGGCCGCGCGGAAATTGATCTCGACTTTCTTCCGGATGGGGCCCGCCTTCTCGCGGACGAAGAAGACGACAGCCAGCACCGCCAGGACCGCCGGCACGGCCGACACAAGGTACATCGCCCGGAAGACGTCGGAGGCGTTGGTGACCCACCGGCTGCCTGCCTGCGCCAGGTCGCGGAAATAGGGAAAGAGGAAGACGACCAGCAAGACGCCGGTGATCTGCCCGAGGGCGGCGCCGGCGTGGTCCATCAGGCGATGGAACGAGAAGGCCTTGCCGTAGTGCTCGGCCGAGACGGACCCGGCCACGAGGGCGTCGCGCGGGGCGCCGCGGATGCCTTTGCCGACACGCTCCAGGCCCAGCAGGCCCGCCGCCTGCCACGGCACGGCGGCGAGGGCGAGGATCGGCTTGACGAGAGTCGAAAGGCCATAGCCCAGGCCGACGAGCGCTTTGCGCTTGCCGATCCGGTCGGAGACGAACCCCGAAACGATGGTGACAAAACTCGTGATGCCGTCGCGCAGGCCCTCGATGATGCCGACCCAGACAAACCCGCCGCCCAGGAGGGCGATGAAGAACGGCATCGTCCAGTACATCATGTCGGTCGAGGCGTCCGTCAGAAAGGAGACGACGCCCAGGGCGATGACGTTCCGCGGCAGGGAGGCTTTGAACTGGTCCACGAGGCCCGGGCGATCGTTCGGAACTTGCTCGGAGGATGGCGCGCTCATCGAGTCTTTACGCAACTACCGGCTGTTCGGGTCGTAGCGCTGGGCGATGGGCATGCGGCGGCCGACGCCGAAGGCCCGGCTCGTCACTTTCAGGCCCGGGGCGGCCTGGCGGCGCTTGTATTCGTTGCGGTCCACGAGACGGATAACCTTCTGAACGATCTCGGGGTTGAACCCGGCCTCGACAATCTCGTCGCGCGAGCGCTCCTGACGCACGTAAAGGTCCAGGATCGCGTCGAGGACGTCATACGGCGGGAGCGAATCCTGGTCCGTCTGGTTCGGCCGCAGTTCCGCCGAAGGCGGTTTCTCCAAGACGCGGTCGGGGATCGGCGACCGGTCGGCATCGGTGTTGATTTGGCGCGCGAGTTCGTAAATGAGCGTCTTCGGCACATCGCTGATGACCGCGAGGCCGCCCGCCATGTCGCCGTAGAGCGTGCAGTAGCCGCAGGCCAATTCGCTCTTATTGCCCGTCGAGAGGACGAGCCAGCCGAACTTGTTCGAAAGGGCCATCAGGAGATGGCCGCGAATGCGGGCCTGAACGTTCTCCTCGGTCACATCCGGCTTGGCGCTCTTGAACGCTTCCGCGAGCGCCGTTTCCATCGCGCGGTGCGGCTGCTCGATGGGGATAACCAAGAATCGGACGCCCAGGTTGCGCGCGACCGCCTCGGCATCCTCGAGGCTGTGGGGGCTGGAGTATCGGCTCGGCATGGCGACGCCGACCACGTGGTCGGCGCCAAGCGCCTCCGCGGCGAGGCAGGCGACGACGCTCGAATCCACCCCGCCCGACAGGCCCAGGACGACATCCCTAAAGCCACACTTGCGGACGTAGTCGCCGAGGCCGAGAACGAGCGCTTGGCGAACAGCAACGATGTCCGGCATCGGCGCCGGCTCGGGGGAGAGGCGCTTGGCGCCGGGAATCTCGACGAGCGACAGGCCCTCCTTGAACGCCGCCAGTTGCGCGACCAGGGCGCCCGAGGCGTCCATGGCAAAACTCGCGCCGTCGAAAACCAGTTCGTCGTTGCCGCCCACCTGATTGACGTACACGACCGGCCGGCGGTACTTGCGGGCCTGCGTCCGCACCAGGTCCCAGCGTTGGGCGAACTTGCGTATCTCGAACGGCGAGGCGGACAAGTTGACGAGCAGATCGGCCCCCGCGTGTACGAGTTCGGCAATGGGGTTGCCGTGGTAGAAACGGGACGCGGGCCCGGCCGCAGCCTCCTGGGTCCAGATGTCCTCGCAGATCGAGAGGCCGAGTTTCATGCCGGCGAATTCGACGACGCGGGCTCCCCTCCCCGGCTCGAAGTATCGGAGTTCATCGAAGACGTCGTACATCGGCAGAAGGGCCTTGTGCTTCTTGGCGAGGACGCGCCCTTCGGCGACAAGCGCGGCGGCGTTATGAAGCGGCAGCCCGTGCGTCCCGACGGAGCGGTCGACAAAACCCACGAGGAGGCCCGTCCGTCCGACCTCGCCCACGATCCGCTCGAACGCCGCCACGTTGTCCGCCACGAAACGCGGCTTCAGGAGGAGGTCCCGGGGCGGGTAGCCGACGAGCGAGAGTTCGGGCGTGACGACGAGGTCCGCCCCCATGGCGGCGGCCTTCGAGTAGGCGTCGAGGATGCGTCGGCGGTTGCCTTCGATGTCGCCGACCGTCGGATTCAGTTGCGCCAGGGCGATCTTCATACCAGTAGGTTAAAACCGGCGGGCGCCCGATGCCACTGAAAACCCCGGGCGAGACTTGCGGCGTCCTCGCCCTTGCTCGCACGACGGGCCGTTAGGATGCACCTCACCGGGCGGCTGGATGACCTCGCGGACTTCTGCCTGGGGCAAGGTTGAGCGGACCGAAGAGGCGACTTGCCCCGCATCGCGGTCCTCCGCGTCACCGCCCAGGTCACCATTTCACGCCGGGAATAGTCCGATTTCCGGGCTGAATTTCATTGCCAAGAAAGGGCATTTCCGGTAACCTGATTGAAGATTCCGCAGGCGGTCGAGCGGCTGCGCAACCTGTTGCAGCCAAAGGGGTTACGAGAGCCCCCTGCCGCGTCAAAGGAGCTGTGAGTTGACACGACTCAACCAGCAGGAAAATATCGAAGAACTGCTCATCGAAGAAGAGATGAAGGACGCGTACATGACGTACGCGATGAGCGTCATCGTCAGCCGCGCCCTGCCCGACGTGAGGGACGGCCTGAAGCCCAGCCAGCGGCGAATCCTGGTGGCGATGAACGACCTGGGGCTCGGGCCTCGCAGCCATTACCGCAAGTGCGCGAAGATCGCGGGCGACACGTCCGGCAACTACCATCCGCACGGCGAGCAGGTCGTCTATCCGACGCTGGTGCGGATGGCCCAACCGTTCGCCGAGAGGTACCCGCTGGTGGACGGCCAAGGGAACTTCGGCTCGATCGACGGCGACCCGCCGGCCGCCATGCGGTACACCGAAGCGCGGATGAGCGCGCTGGCGATCGAGATGCTCGAGGACCTCGACAAGGACACGGTCGAGTTCCAGCCGAACTACGACGAGACGCGCGAGGAACCGACCGTCCTGCCGGGCAAAGTGCCGAACCTCCTGGTCAACGGTTCGAGCGGCATCGCGGTGGGCATGGCGACGAGCATCCCGCCGCACAACCTCGTCGAGATCTGCGACGCCATCATCGCTATCATCAACAACCCCAACGTCACGGTCAAGGACCTGATGAAGATCGTCCAGGGCCCCGACTTCCCGACGGGAGGCCTCATCTGCGGGCGCCAGGGGATCGTCGACGGCTACACGACCGGCCGCGGAACCATTACCGTCCGGGCCCGCGCCCACACGGAGACGACGCGCGGCGGCAAGACGAACATCATCATCACGGAAATCCCCTACGGGACGATCAAGACGCGCATCATCGAGCGAATCGCCGAGTGCGTCAAGGACGGTGTGATCGAAGGCATCGCCGACATCCGCGACGAATCCGACCGGGAGGGGATGCGGCTGGTGATCGAACTGAAGCGAGGCGAGGACGAACAGATCGTCCTCAACAAACTCTATCGTCACTCCCCGCTCCAGTCGTCCTTCTCGATCATCAACATCGCGCTGGATAAGGGCCGGCCCAAAACGATGGACCTCAAGGCGATACTGGTGGCCTACAAGAACCACCGCATCGAGATCCTCCGCCGGCGGACCGTCTTCCTTCTGAAGAAAGCGCGGGCGAGGGAACACATTCTCTTCGGCCTCCTGTACGCCGTCGCCAACATCGACGAAGTGATCGAGATCATCAAGAAGAGCCCGGACGTCCCGACGGCTCGGGAACGGCTGATGAAGAAGGCCTGGCAGTTCCGGCTGACGAACCTTGCCGGCAAGAAGAGCGACAAGGCCAATCGGCTCCTTCTGGAAGCGACGAAGGAGGCCGTCAACCTCTCGGGCGCCCAGACCGACGCCATCCTCGGCATGCGTCTGCAGCAACTCACGGGCCTGGAGGTCGAGAAACTCAGGGACGAGTGGGCCGAGGTCCGCGAGAAGATCGCGGAGTATGAGTCGATCCTGCGGGAGGAGCGGCTCGTGCTGAACATCATCGCCGAGGACCTCTACGAGATGAAGGAGAAGTTCGGCGACGCGCGGCGAACCGAAATC
>Ga0315277_10008400_pt1 | contig 13287 bp, 14 predicted proteins | sample YL17G05_15_MG_FD_203695 | JGI IMG/M metagenome (GOLD analysis project Ga0315277, IMG submission 203695) | Sediment microbial communities from Yellowstone Lake, YNP, Wyoming, USA - YL17G05_15 | ecosystem: Environmental > Aquatic > Freshwater > Lake > Sediment | place: USA: Wyoming | collected...
CACTTCTTGCTCAGCAACCTGGGTAGACACAGGAGGCCCGGGTCATCGATTCCCTTCTCGCCCTTGAGACTGAGTAGAAAGCCAGTGAGATCGCGCGCGTCAGCTTCCTGATAGGCCACGCCTCTGACGAAATAGGACGGCGACAGAACCGCCCCCACCAGGTCGACACGCGGCCGCCGGCCCAGGCCGGCCAGGGGTGTCATGTCTCCGGAGCAAGTGATGTCGTCGCCGTCGGGGCCGTGGCAACGCAGGCAGTGCAACGCGTACAGCTTTCTGCCGTGTTCGAGATTGGCGTCGCCGTGCTTGGTCGGCACCGCCTCCTGGGCAAGGAGGGCAAGCGAGAGCACGCTCCCGGCCAGGACACTCGCCACGCCCAGGCCGGCGGATGCGCCGCGCGCCGCCTTCATGGTTCCCCCCTCCGGTCAACTCACCTTCCGGGATTCTACTGCGCGAGCCGGTGGCCGCGCAATCACGCCAGTGGGCGCGCCCGTATGTCACCCTGAGTCCGTCAGCTGACGGACGAAGGGTCCCGGCATTTCGTGGGCAAAATACCGAGACTCTGAGCGGAGTTTACCCTGGACTAAATGAAAAGAATCCTTCGCGTAGTCTACCCTGAGCGGAGCGAATGGGCTCAGGATGACATCTCCCCACCACGCGGGCTTCGGTTTTCGAATTTCGCTTTTCGAATTTCGATTTTCGATTTTCCAATTTCCAGTTTCGATTCTCCAGTTTCCATTTTCCCCTTGACAGCCCGCTAGGCAACATGCTAGGCTCTTGGTGTAACCTATTGCGCCCGGAGGAGAACCCCATGGCCTACCACCTTACGGAAAAGCGTCTGGAGTCGGCGCGGGCGAATCTGCAGAAGGCCTGGCAGGCGCACCGCGCCAAGCGGGCGCTCCGCCCGGAGCGTCCGCCCAACCTGAAGCACGGGTTCTTTGCGTGCGACCTGCGCCGGAGCGTCATTCTGCTCGGCGAAGACGTCAGCGAATACGACGCCCACGTCGAGCGCTTCGAGCACAGCCTGGCGCCCGTGACCGAGCGCGAGCGCCAAATCGTGGCGTGGCTGGCGGAGGCCGCCTGGCGGCTGATCCGCGGCTATCGCGCCCGCGCCAACGCGCAATCGCGCAAGCTCCGCAAGCTCCTGGACTCCTTCGTGGAGCAGGCGCCGCTCAATCCCCGCGACACGAAAGCCCTGGCCTTCCTGCTCGTCGAGATGTTCAACGATGAGCCTTACCTGCTCGCCTGCGTCACGCGTTTGCGGGACCAGTTCGAGTGGCTCTTGGGCCGGCTGTTCATCGAACGCACGGGAAGCGATCAGGGCTTCCGCCTCGAGTCGGCCGCCAAGTCCACGAAGTGGAATCAGATGGCGGGGTTTGACGAGGGGCTAGGGGTTGGGGGAGAGGTGCTGGGGACTGGAGATTTTAGATTTTAGATTTTGGGTTTTGGATTGCGGATTACGGAATGCTAACACTCAGCCTCGAAATTCAATTTTTCGATTTTCCAGTTTCGAATTTCTGGTTTCGAGTTTCCAGTTTCCAGTTTCCAGTTTCCAATTTCCAATTTCGATTTTCCAATTTCGCTTTTCGCTTTTCGAAACTCACGCCCAAGTGGGGTCGGCGTTGCCGGCCTTGGCATGAGGAACGGCCACCGGCTTGGGTTGTTCGATCAGGGACACGCGGGGCGACCATTCATGAACCCGGTGTCCGTCCACTTCCTTCTCCACGGGCCGGAAGCCGGCCTTGTCAGCCAGGTGGTTCGCGACTTGCGCGCTGACCCACAGCGTATTGGGGCTGGCGTGCTTCTGCATGTGGCCGGTCACGTCGATGACGCGGTGGGCAATCTTCTCCAGCTTGCTGTCTTCGAAGATGGGGACTTCGCCCGCGTTCACGCCGCAGCGGACGGCAATGCGGCTGCGCAGGAGGTTTTGGGTGAGATTGAATTTCCGCAGTTGCCGCAGGACGGCCTGTCCCGCTGCCACGGCCATGTCCGCATCCAGGAAACAGACCATCACACCGTCCGGGGTCCAGGACTGCTTCCAGGCGCCGTAACGCGAGAAGATTACCTCCAGCATCTGCATGTAGGCCTGGAAAGTGACGGTGACGGCCATCTCCTGCTCGCTCTCTTTCATTTGCGTCGAGCCGGCAACATCCACGGAGAGGAACGCGCAGCGCTTGCGGCCCGCGCCTTTCAAAGCGTCGGCGATTTCCTGGTACCGCTTCAGGAGGCGTTTGCGGGCGCGCTCGGATTTGACGCACGCGATTTCTTCCTCTTCCTCGGCGGTCGGAAATGCCAATTCTTGCTGCTGCCGCGCGGGACGCGGCCGCTTGCGAAGAGCCTTCAGCACCGGCGTGAAGAAGGCATTTGCGCCTTTGCGGGAAAGCCAGCCAACTACCGCCAAGGCGAGCGGAAAATACCCCGCCACGGAAATCGCGCCCGACCACAAATCCCCGGCCCAAACGATCACGCGCACCACGATCGGATCGCCCAGGGCGTGGAGTTGGGCGGTGAGCCATAAACCATCCCACTTCGACGGATGGGGGTACTCCAAGATGAAGAGCAATAGGAAAAGTCCGGTGGCCGCCAGGCAAGCCAAGTTCAGGATGCGGTGCAGCGCCTTGAGGGGAAAATAAAGGATGGGACGAAGGCTGACCGACGGCAGCCGGACTTGCTCGGCCCGCGTCTGTGGAAGGCTTGCGCTAACCTCGGCTTGCTCACCCGCCTCGCGTTGAGAGACCTCTTCTTCGGTTTCCCAGTATAGAGCGCTGGCGTAAAACCTAATCGTGTCGTAGAACGGTGCGAACGTTGCCATCGTAATTCACTCCGTCACTGCTCGTCCGCTTCAATCCCTCCCGAATTCTTCTAACACTTTCTTGACGACTGCTAAGTTTAGTCGGCCCGCGTTAACGTGCCAATCGTACGAAGGTACCGGTGCCCCAGTCCCTAGGTACCATGTGGAAATGTCCGCTTTTGAGCGCGATGCACGAGGTTACTTGCGCCTGACGCCTTGGGCTTTGCGGGCGCCGCAAGCTCGCACGAGCCTCGTGACCGCCCCTGCCCGTTAGCGCTAAGGCATTGCAGCAACGCCATTTACATGCTGTCGCGGCCCCTTGACGAGGTGCGCTCAGCAACTCCTAGCGCGAACCAGTTCTCGAGGTTCGCGGCTCTTCCAGCCTGAAGCCGCGCTAGCCGCCCCGATTCATCGGGGGGCTCCGTGCTTGAGCGCGGTGTATACTCTGCCCTCCGACCACCCGTCAGACGGCGTTCACTTGTGGAGGGAGCCCTCATGTCCCCAACTCCATATTCTATTCGTGATGCCGGTGCCAAGCCGCCGCGACGCTGGCGCCTTGCCTTCACGCTCGCGGTTCTGCTGGGCCTGCTCAACGGAGTTCGGACGTTCGCCCAGGACACGCGCCGCCAAGAACTCATCAAGACCGTGGACACGGTCGCAGCGCAGGGGCCGTTCCGCCCCGCGTGGGATTCACTCGAAACCTACCAGGTGCCGGAGTGGTATCAGGACGCCAAGTTCGGAATCTTCATTCACTGGGGCGTCTATTCCGTCCCCGCGTTCGAAAACGAGTGGTACCCGCGCAACATGTATCTGGCCAAGGAAGCGGCCTTCCAACATCACGTCGCGACCTATGGCCCGCACTCAAAGTTCGGCTACAAAGACTTTATTCCGAAGTTTCGCGCCGAGAAGTTCAACGCGGATGAATGGGCCGAGCTTTTCCGCAAAGCCGGAGCGAAATACGTTGTGCCCGTCGCCGAGCATCACGACGGCTTCCCCATGTACGACTGTAGTCTGACCGAGTGGTGCGCGGCCAAGATGGGCCCCAAGCGTGACGTGGTAGGCGAACTGGCCGCGGCGGTGCGCAAGCAGGGGTTGCATTTCGGCGCGTCATCGCATCGCGCCGAGCACTGGTGGTTTTTCGAACGCGGGAAGACGTTCGATTCCGACGTGCAGGACCCGCGCTACGCCGGACTCTACGGCCCGGCCAATCCCCGCCGCCTGTCGGGCGCCGACCGGGACAATCAACCGGACCAAGCCTATCTCGACGATTGGCTGGCGCGCACCACGGAAATTGTCGAGAAATATCAACCCGAGGTTCTCTGGTTCGACTGGTGGATTGAGCAGCCGGTCTTCCAGCCGTATCTCCAGCGCTTCGCCGCCTACTATTACAACCGCGGCGCGGAGTGGAAGCGCGGCGTGGCCATCAACTACAAGCTCAAGACGTTTCCCGAGCGCGCCGCCGTGCTCGACATCGAGCGCGGCCAGCTCGAGGCCCTGCGCCCACAGTTTTGGCAGACCGACACTTCCGTCGGCGAGAAGTCGTGGGGATACATTCAGAACGATACGTTCCGCACGCCCGACTCGCTCGTCCACCAACTGGTGGATATCGTCAGCAAAAACGGCTGCCTGCTCTTGAACGTCGGCCCGCGGCCCGACGGCACGATTCCCGAGGAGGTTCAGAAGATTTTGCTCGATGTCGGCCAGTGGCTGACGGTCAACGGCGAGGCCATCTACGGCACGCGGCCGTGGAAAGTTTATGGCGAGGGACCTACCCAGGTCGTCGGCGGCTCGTTCAAAGACACCGCCACCCGGCCGTTCACTTCCGAGGATATTCGCTTCACGACGCGCGGCAATACGCTCTATGCCATCGCCCTCGCCTGGCCCCCAAACGGCAAGCTGACCATCAAGTCGCTCGCCTCCGGCTCCGGGCTGTATTCAGGCAAGATTGCCAAAGTCGAACTCCTCGGCTCGAAGGCGCGACTCAATTGGACCCAAACCGCCGCGGGCCTTACCGTCAGCTTGCCCGCCGAGAAGCCGACTGATTACACGCTGGCACTAAGGATTACGCCGTAGGCAGTTGGCAGTAGGCAGTCAGCGGTGGCCAAGGTCAGTCCGTCAACTGACGGATGACCGTGGACCGCACACATCGCGGACAACGCGATGCACCTGTCCCTATGGTCTTTATCGGGATGCGCCACTCGCAGTTATCAAATTGTCCATCAGTAGCAAGTTGATGTCCTTCATTGAATCTACATTTCCCGTCTGATAGACTCCAGTTTAACCAAGGTGCGCAGATACTTTTATTGGAAAGTCGCCGTGGGAAGAAAGCATGGAGGACAATGACGTGGATGAGTACGATGTCATGCAGGTTTGTCTGAATGGACACAGAATAACCACTACTCTGAGATCGTCGCCGCAGCACGGCAAACAACATTGCTCTAAGTGCGGCACACCGACCCTCAGCCAATGCCAGCATTGCCAAGCCGACATACGCGGTTCATACCGCCAGCGCCACGCCCGCGTTGTTCATTTGCCCAATGTGCCTGCGTTCTGCCATGCGTGCGGTAAGCCGTATCCTTGGACTGATACAAGGCTCGATGCCGCGCAAGAGTTGGCGGAAGAGCTAGAGGGATTGACGGAGGATGAAAAGAAGACACTCAAGGCGAGTCTAGATGACCTAGTGCGCGACACGACACGCACTCCCCTCGCGGCCACACGATTCAAGCGCCTTGCAACGAAAGCGGGAAAGGGCGCGGCAGAGGCGTTCAAGGACATTCTCATCGGAGTGATAAGCGAGACGGCAAAGAAACTGATTTGGCCATGATAGAGCTAAGCGACGAAGACATCCTGCGACGCCTGACGAATACCGAGGACAGTACAGTCGAGCGCAAGACAGCGAGCGACTACCGGGACTGCCTCAAGACAGCCGTCGGCTTTTCCAACTCGCTGCCAGTCGATGATCCCGGTGTCATCTTCGTAGGCGTCGGGAACGACGGCACAGTGCAGGACAAACTGAATCTCGACTCGCTCCAAAAGGATGCGAGTAAGGAACTGAGCAAGGCCTATCCTCCGATCTATTCGCAAATGAAGGTAATACGAGACACGAAGGGCAAAGAGTTCTTGGCGGTAATTGTGCGGGGCAGTGGGAACAGACCGCACTTTGCAGGGCCGTCATACGTGCGCGACGGCTCGCAGACTAGAGAAGCGTCAGAAGAGCAGTTTGAGCGGCTGATTGCAGAAAGGAACAGTTACGCGAGAGAAATTTTGAAGTGGCGCGACAAAGAGATTACAACATTTGTTCCCGCTACAAGGTCGGTTGTTTCAGGGCGGGTTATACGCCTCGGGGGCCGAGTCGTGGCGACTGTCAAAGACTGCAACCAGTTCTATGTCACCCTGGAGAGGCTTGTGCAGGCTAAGCGCCATGTCGAATCATTTCCGCTCGCTGATGTGGAGATTACCTTTGACAACAGCTCGAATCGGCTTGAATTGCGAATACAACGGCGCTAGGTAGAGATTGAAAACACAGGTTCCTTGCTTTTCCTAAAGCAGGGTAGCGCAGAGCAGGGTAGCGCAGAGTTTCGCATCCCAGAAACTCTGCGGCTTTTCGGCGGTCCTGAGACAAAGAACCGTCCGCCAGCCGGCGGATTTGAAAAGCACAAACTCTGCGCTACATTGCTTCCTCGCTCCAAGCGCTATTTGCATAGAGTTGCTTTCAGCGCCAAATCGAGGATAATAGTCAACATGGTGAATCCGGCCATCGTGTCATCGCGCGAGATTCTTGGGGGAACCCCCGTCTTTGCGGGAACCCGGGTCCCGGCGCAGACGCTGATTGATTATCTCGAAGCGGGCGACTCGATCGACACTTTCCTGGCGCACTTCCCCACCGTGCGTCGGGAGCAGGTCATTGAGGTCCTCGAAGCCACCAAGGCCCAGCTCCTTTCGACACAACCCTAGTGCGAATTCTGCTTGATGAATGCCTGCCCCGCCCGCTCATCCGACTGATAACCGGTCATGACGCCAAGACCGTTCCGGAGATGGGGTGGGCCGGGAAGTCCAATGGTGAGTTGATGGCCCTCATGACCGGCCTCTTTGACGCTTTCCTCACCGTGGACCGGAACCTCGTCTTCAGCCAGAACCTTTCTGGGCTGAAGATCGGAGTGGTCGTGCTCCATGCCAGCAGCAACCGGCTCGAAGACCTCCAGCCGTTAGTGCCGCAGGTGCTCGAAGTCCTGCGAGCCATCCGAAGTGGGCAAATCATTCACGTGGGAGCAGGGTAGCGCTGAGTTTCGCCTTCCAGAAAGTCTGCGGCGGTTGATGTTTCCCAGGAAAAGCCATCCGTCAGCCGACGGATTACAAGCCAACGTGTGTTAGGCTCTGAGGGAGTACCTGCTTGGGAGGTACCATGAAACCCCACGCGCTCCGACCAACCATCATCATCGCCGGCTGCCTCTACCTGTTCGATGGACTGGTAGTGGGCCAGGGCGTCATTGGCGTGTTCGTTTTCGTGGTTGCGCTGCTTGCGGGCGGCGTCCGGATGTTGATGGCGGTGCACAAGAAAGACCAGGCGCAAGTTCGGCTGCGTGCGGCGCGCATTGCCGTCTACTTCCTGATGGCGGTGGCGATCCTGGCGACGATTTACATCAACAACCGCATTGCGGCTTACCAGGCCGAGCGCGTCATCGCCGCCTGCCGGCAGTTTGAAACGAAGAATCACCGTTTTCCCGACAGACTCCCGGAGCTTGTCCCGGAGTTTTTGCCCAGCGTCCCGAGGGCGAAGTACACGCTCCTGTACGGCGAATTTACCTATTTTTTGTCCTACGAAAAAAGGCACCACCTTTACTATGTTGTTTTCCCGCCGTTCGCCCGCGCCATCTACTCCTTCGAAAGCGGCCGCTGGTCCACGTTCGATTGACCGCGGCTACCCGCTCCTTGACAAGGTATTTTAAATCAGCTAGATTATTAATCTAGATGTAAGGAGACGACGATGCAGAAGATCGGATTGTTTCAGGCCAAGAACCGCTTGTCGGAGCTGGTGGACCGGGCCACGCAGGGTGAGGAGATTGGCATCACGCGACGCGGCAAACTGGCTGCCGTGATCGTCCCCGCCCGACCCAAGGTCAGCTTGCAGAAAGTCTTCGACGACATTGAGGGCATCCGCCGGCGCGCCAAGCTGCCCTCGGGCGTTACGGTGGACGAGCTTATCGAGGAGGGACGCGCTTGACGCGTTTTGTGTTGGACGCTTCGGTGGCCCTGCGCTGGTTCCTTTCGAACCCCGTTCCGGCCTATGCCCGCCGGGTCAGGCGGCTCATCCTCGACGGAGCTCGGGCGGTGGTTCCCGCGCTTTGGCATCTGGAAATGGCCAACGGCTTGACGGTTGCCGAACGGCGCGGAATCGTGACCGTGGGTGATGCCGACCAGTCTTTGACCGACATTGAAGGGTTGCTGGGGCAGGCGATCGAGAGCGACCCCGCGCTCGTCTCCGTTCAGCAGGCCCTGACGACCGCGCGGACTTTCAAGTTGTCCGCGTATGACGCCGTCTACCTGGATGTTGCCCGGCGTGAGCGGTTGCCACTCGCCACACTCGATGAGGACCTTCGGGCCGCCGCCGCCCATGCCGGCGTGGCACTGATACGCTGAGCGATGAAAAGTCGTCCGTCAGCTGACGGATTACAGGACAACTCCGCGCTACGCTATTGACCGACAACATGACCCTGGTCAGATTTGCTGCCCCGAAGCTGCGCAAAATCGCGTAGAATCCCCTCGCCCGATTCCTCGCCATCTTAACTGAGGGAGGACTTCCTCAAATGCGCAAGCTTCTATCCACAATCATGGTGGCCTTTTCAATCGTTGCCCTGGCGCACGCTCAAGCTCCGCCGAAAATCAAAGTGCTGATTCTGACCGGCGTGAGCAATCACGACTGGCGCTCGACGACGCCGGTGCTGCGCGAGATTCTCGAGCGCAGTGGCCGCTTCGACGTGCGCGTCAACGAAGAGTGCCGTGGCTGCGGCCTCGAGACCTTCGCGCCCTATGACGTGCTGGTGCTCAACTACAACGACTGGAAAAATTCCGGCCCCTGGTGGGACGACCGCGCGCGCCAGGCGCTGCTCGACTACGTGCGCAACGGCAAGGGTTTGGTTTCCTACCACGCCTCGAACAACGCCTTCTGGGGCTGGCCGGAATACGACAAACTGGTGGGCGGCACCTGGCGCGAAACCGCCGGACACGGGCCCTATCATCCCTTCACGGTCAACATCGTGGATCGCGAGCACGCGATCACCAAGGGCCTGCCCGCCTCATTCGCGCAGAACGACGAGCTCTATCACCTGCTCTCGCTTCAGCCGAACATCCACGTCCTCGCCAGTGCCTTCGATGACCCGAAGAATTGCTACAAGCCCAACGAAGGCTGCGGCACGGGAAAAGACGAGCCCCTCATCTGGACGCTGCAATACGGCCAAGGCCGCGTCTTCCAGACGGCGCTCGGGCACGATGCCAAGGCCATGCCGAGCCCGGGCTTCGTGATTACCTTGCTGCGCGGCACGGAGTGGGCCGCCACCGGCGCGGTGACGATCCCCCTCCCGGCAGACATGAAGTAGAGGCACCTCGGCGAGGCGTCTCTGGCGACTTGCGTTCGATACCCGACCTTTCGCCGCGTTGCCCGACGCGGGGAGGTAAATCTTGTCGGCCAATCTTGCACAATACTTCGACAGCGTAATTCCCTGGGAGAAGCGCCTGGCGCGCGAGATGCCATTGCTCGAGGAGATTGCTCGCCGCGCCGGCCGGCGAATCCTGGTTCCGGCTTGCGGGACCGGCGGGCACGTTGTCGCGCTGGCCGAACTCGGCTTCGAAGTCTTGGGGCTCGATATCGATGAAGACGCGCTGGCACTGGCCCGGCGCAAGATTGCGGCGGCCCGCTCCCCCATTGCCGCCCGCGGAGGACACGTCGAAGTACAACTCCTCAACATGACGGACGGCGGCGCGCTGGGGCCGGTTTATGACGCGGCCCTCTGCCTCGGCAATGCCCTGCCCAGCCTCTCCGCGCCCGGCCAACTGCTCGCAGCGCTGCACGGCATCGCTGCTGGGCTTCGCCCCGGCGGCGTTTTCTTTACGCAGAACCTGAACTACGACCGGCGCTGGAAAGAGAAGACCAAATTCTTCCCGGTGCTTTCCGGCCAGACCTCGGACGAGGAAGTCCTGCTCGTCAAGTTCGCCGAATACGAGCCGGAATTCATCAACTTCCATGCGATGTTCCTGACTCGGCCGAAAACCGGCAGCGCGTGGCAGTCCTACCCGCGCTCTTCGCGCCAGATCCCGCTGTTCCGCGAGCGCATGATCGAACTCCTCACTCAAGCAGGATTCGGCGGCTTCGAGTGCTGGGGCGATTACGCGAAGACGCCGTTTGACACCGCTCAATCCCCCGACCTCATCGTCGTCGGCGAAAAGACCAACCCGTAAGTCCTGCGCTCGTCGCTCGTCGGCCCTCCTCCACCGCGAGCGGCCGCGCCGCAAAAAACTACGGACGCAGGGCCGCCTTCCAGCGTGGGCCTGCAACCGAAGTGAACACATAAAGCGGATAAAGCTCGGCGAAGATCTTTTCCACAGTCTTCGCAAAGGCCGGAGTGTCGAGGCCGCGGGCGCCGGGCTCGAAAACTTTGCGCACGACCCAGCCTTGCAGGGTTTGCCAGTCCTCATCTTTCTTGGGCCGGCCCGGATGCAGGACCCACTCGCCTTTTTCCTGACGGTGCCAGTAGGTCTCATAGCGGCCTTTGCGGACTGATTTCTCCAGCAGGCGGTCGAAGCTCGCGCGCTCTTTCACAAGGCGTTTGTGGAAGACGGTTTCGAGCACTCCTTTCGGCCCTTTCCCCCAAGTGGCGTAAATCGAAAAACCCACCGTGACGCAGTCGGCGCTCAGACCAACGTAAAGCCGACCGTCGGTGTCGCGGGCGCGGCGGCCGTCGAAGACGTAGAGGTAGTAGTTCGATTTGTAAGGGCTCTTGTCCTTGCTGAAGCGGATGTCGCGGTTGATGCGGGAAAAGTTTCTGTTGGTTTTGCCGGCGGTCTCGAAATGCGGATTTAGCTTCAACAAGAAAGGCTCAAGCGCCACGAGCAAGCCGCGAAACGCGCCCGTGATATGACGCTCGTAGCGCTCGCGGTTCTGGTCGAACCACGGCTTGTTGTTGTTGTGCGCCAGCTCATGGAAGAAAGCAAACGAGTCGGGCGCGAATCCCGCGAATTGGCTCTCCATGGAAAACTCCTCAAAGGGTGATTTCGGCTCGAACGCACAATTATAGGACGAAAAGTCAGAATCGAGTCACGTCCCTCACAGTTCCAGGGCGCTAGGCCCGAGATGGACGGGTGGGGCGACTCGCGGCCAGTACAGCACCGACCACCGCAATTGAAACCTTTCTTGAGAGAGCACAGAGAAAAAAGACGCGAGGGTCATGCGCTTTATCTCGCAATGCGAAATCAGCAATTCGCCAGCGGTTTGTTTGGACTACCCATCCGCAGCCTCGGCTCAGCCTCAACCCACATAAAACAAATAGGTTAACGGCGGATCCTGGTTGGCGCCCTGTCATCTGTATACGGGTCAAGCGGGAATTGACTTATGGCAGAGCGATTGCCACGTCCCACCAAAAGGGAGAGTTGTATTTCGCCTTATCAGGAGGGGGTCATGAGCATCCCCCAACGTCTTCGCGATTACTTGGACTCCCAGAACGCTCCATACGAATGGCTGCCCCATCCCCAGGCATTTACTGGACAGGAAGTTGCCCACTCGCTGCACGTTTCCGGCAAACGTCTGGCGAAAACCGTCGTGCTCGAAGCCGACGGTCGCCTGGTGATGGCGGTCCTTCCGGCGTCGCACCATCTCGTTCTGCCCGAATTGAAGGCGGCTCTCGAGGTTCGGCGCCTCGAGATGGTACCCGAGCAAGAACTCGCCAGGCTTTTCCCGGACTGCGATCTGGGCGCAATTCCACCTTTCGGCAACCTCTACGGAATGGAGGTGTGGGTGGATCGCCTGGTGGCCGAATCGGGCGAGATCGTCTTTACCGCCGGGACGCATGTGGACGCGGTGCGCATGAAATACTCCGATTACACGGAATTGGTGAAGCCGCACGCGAGCCGTTTCTCGGAGATCTGGGCATCCAAGGCGGCCTGATCGATGCGGGTGCGCCCGCCGCAAGCCAAGCGAGAATTGTTGTGCCTTCGCGGACCTCAGATGAGGTCCGGATCGAGGGCTTAGAACGGCTCGAAAGTTGAACTGCCAAGGAGGCAAAAAATGGCTAAGTTGCACGACAAATTGGCAAGTCAGATTCCGGCGCTGCGCGATGGTATGCATGCGCTGGTCAAGGACCATGGAAACAAAGTTATTTCGGAAGTTACCATCGCCCAGGCGTTCGGCGGGATGCGCGGCGTCAAAGGCATGGTGTGCGATACTTCCGTCGTCGAACCCGACACCGGACTCGTCATTCGCAATATTCCCATCGGCAAACTCGCCGAAAAGCTTCCGGAGGAAGTCTTCTACCTGCTTTGCACCGGCGAACTTCCGGACGCCGAGACCCTGGCGGACCTACAGGAAGAATTGCGCCAGCGCGCCCAGGTTCCCGAATACGTCTGGGCGGTGCTGAAGGCCATGCCGGCCGACTCGCACCCCATGACCATGTTCGATACCGCCATTCTGGTCATGGAGCGGGACTCAGTCTTCCGCAAGAAATACGAGCACATGCGCAAAGAGGAGTACTGGGAAGCGGCGCTCGAGGATTCACTACAGCTCATCGCCAAACTGCCCGCCGTCGCGGCCGGCATCTATCGCCTCCATTACAAAAAGGGCAATCCCATCCCCACCAATCCCAAACTGGATTGGGGAGCGGATTATGCCGCCATGTTGGGGCTCCCCGACCCGAAAGGCGAATTCGCCAATCTCATGCGCCTTTACATGACGTTGCACTCCGACCACGAGGGCGGCAACGTCAGCGCGTTCACCTGCCACACGGTGGGCTCGGCGCTTTCTGATCCCTACTACGCCGTCTCCGCCGGAATGAACGGCCTCGCCGGGCCGCTGCACGGCTTGGCCAACCAGGAGTGCCTGGCGTTCGTCCTGGAGATGCTGGAGAAGTTTAAGGGCGTTCCCACCGACGAGCAATTGCGGCAGTACTCCTGGGACCGCCTGAAGTCCGGCCACGTTATTCCCGGTTATGGCCACGCCGTTTTGCGCATCACCGACCCGCGCTTCACTGCGTTCCACGACTTCGGCGCGCGCGTCTGCGCCGGCGACGACATCTTCAAGATGGTTGACGCCATCTTCCGCATCGTGCCGGGCGTCCTGAAAGAACAGGGCAAAGCCAAGGATCCCTGGCCCAACGTCGATGCCATCTCCGGTTCCCTGCTCTACCATTTTGGTCTGACGGAGTTCGATTACTACACCGTGTTGTTTGGCGTTTCGCGCGCCCTCGGAATGTGCTCTCAGTTGGTCATCAATCGCGCTCTCGGGACGCCCATCACCC
>Ga0315277_10008401_pt1 | contig 13287 bp, 12 predicted proteins | sample YL17G05_15_MG_FD_203695 | JGI IMG/M metagenome (GOLD analysis project Ga0315277, IMG submission 203695) | Sediment microbial communities from Yellowstone Lake, YNP, Wyoming, USA - YL17G05_15 | ecosystem: Environmental > Aquatic > Freshwater > Lake > Sediment | place: USA: Wyoming | collected...
TTCGCCAGGTCCTCATCCACCTGTGTCGGGAATGGCCCGGAGCCCACTCGCGTGGTGTAGGCCTTCGCCACGCCGATCACGCGTCCGATGTGCTTGGGCCCGATGCCGATGCCGGAACACACCGCTCCGGAGGTCGGGCTGGAGCTGGTGACGAACGGGTAGGTGCCCCAGTCAATGTCCAGCATGGTGCCGTGGGCGCCCTCGAACAGTACCCTCTTCCCATGTTCGAGCGCCTCCGAGACCAGCTTCCCGGTGTCGCAGATGGCGTCCGCGTAGTGGTCGTAGAGGACGCGCAAGCCCTCGAACAGCTTGAGGCTGTCCACCGGAGGCGCGTGGTAGACGCGCTCCAGGATCAGGTTCTTGTACTTCACCACCTCAGACAGCTTGTCCGCCAGCCAGTCGGGATCGCGCAGATCGCCGACGCGAATACCGCGACGCGCCACCTTATCCTCGTAGGCAGGGCCGATGCCTCTGAGTGTGGTGCCTATCGCCTTGTCGCCGAGCCTCCGCTCATCCGCCTCCTCCAGCGCCTTGTGATAGGGGAGGATCAAGTGCGCGTTCTCGCTGATGCGGAGGTTGCCCCGCACCTGCACTCCCGCATCTGCCAGCCTGGTTTCCTCCTCCAGCAGCACGGCGAGGTCCAGCACCATGCCGGCGCCGAGGACGGAGGCCTTGCCGCGCAAGATGCCAGTCGGGATGAGGTGGAAGGCGAAGCGCTGGTCACCCACCCACACCGTGTGACCGGCGTTGTTCCCGCCCTGGTATCTCACCGCCAGGTCGGCTTCCCCTGCGAGCAGGTCCACGACCCGACCTTTGCCCTCATCTCCCCACTGGCTTCCGACGACAACAGTTGCTGGCACCTCAGGCCTCCAGTCACCGCCCGCCTCCGGCGGGCATCTTCGGGGGCAACAAAAGAGCCCAAATGGGGAATTCCGCCTGCGCTCGGCTGCGGCGGACAAGCCCACTTGAGCCAAGCCCGCCTCTGGCGGGCAAGCCTACTTCTGTGGCCGGGTTGTTCCTCACATAACTGTAATGAAAGCGGGGGCGCTTGTCAATGGCGGCCGGCGCCTTCCCTGCTAGCGCAGGGCGAGACCGGCGAAGCTCACGCACGACTGCGTCTGCGGCTCGGCCGCCTGGCGGTAGGTGAGGAGGCGACCATCGGTTACCTGTAGCACGCGCAGCAGCGCGTAGATCGCCGGGAAGCCGCAGACGTTGTACCTGTCCCCTGCCTCCGCCAGCGCCGCGTAGAGGCCGTCGGCGTCTCCCGCCTGCGCCTTCTCGAGCAGGGCCGAGTCGTGGCGGCGTGACAGCTCGAGCAGCGCCTGGTTTACAGGCGGCTGGCCGAAGCGCGCCCCGATGTGGCTGAGGTCGGCGGAGGCGATTACCGCGATCCGCCGCGAGTCTGCGGCGACGGCGTCTCGCAGAGCATCGAGAAAGCTGTTCGCGGGGCCGGGGCGGGCCGGGTCGGCGATCTGGCCGTTGGTGCGGTGGTAGGCCCCACACAGGATGGGCACGATCCTCGGCGGGTCGGAAACCTCCCGGTAGAGGAAGTGCAGGAGCACGGCCTGGAACTCCACCGAATGCTCGTCGCGGTGGAGCAGCTCATCGGCATAGAGATCGAACGGCGCGGCCGCCTCCACCGCCGCAACGATCCGCTCGTCCACCTCCAGCGCGCCGAAGGGTGTCTCGAAAGGCTTCCTCGTCAACACGAACGGGCTGTCGCCTCCGCTGTGGGCGATGGCGAGAATGACGGCTACCTCCGGCGGCGGCGCGTTTGCGAGCAGCGCGTAGGCGGCCGCGTAGCAGTCCGCGGCCTCGTTCAGGTCATAGTGGGGAGCAATCAGCGCGGGACGGCGTTCGTCGAGTGCGAAGCCCTCCGGTACGCTCGCCCCCTGCAGCCTTGCCTGCCAGGCGAGCGTGAACTCGCCTGCCGCCTCGGGATAGGAGCGACCTGCGTGTGCCGCCACTCGCGTAGGTTGGGAGCGGAACTGCTCGGCCATCTCGGCCTCGAACTTCCGGAACCCCTGCGTGTCCAACAAATGGGCCTCGTCGAGTTGGCGCAGGAGATCGCCGATCCTGTCGGTAGTGAGGAGCGTGCCGAACTGGCGCACGTACTCGACCTGCGCTTCGCGGATGGTGTGCTGTCCATCGAACTTGCTGATCAGGTAAGCGATGTCGGCCGGAACAAGCATCTCAGCCTGTGACAGTCGCCGGGGGTCGCGCAGCAGGAAGGCGCGCTGGCCGCGCGTCTGCACGGGCACCATTTCCAGAGGTCTCAGCTTCGGTCGCTCTTCGGACATGCCAGACAACCCGCGGGGGCTCCTCCGAGCCGAGAATACGACACCCATGCCCCGTTCTCCCCTCTGCCGCGCCCGCGTTGACACTCATCTGGCGGCTGTGATATTGTCACACGGACGCCGGTGTAGCTCAGTGGCAGAGCAGCGGTTTCGTAAACCGCCGGCCGTCGGTTCGAGTCCGACCACCGGCTGTGTCACGCACAGCCAGGGAACGGAACGTATCATCTGTTGGGAGAGAGGACGAGGGCAGGGCGATGTCGCGCCGAGACACAGTCAACGAGGAGGCAGGGCGCGCAATGCACCAGGAATCGCAGCCAAGCAAAGCAGCAGCATCGGTGGTATCCGTTCCTCTGATTGACCTCCGCGCCCAGCACCTGGCGCTGGAAGCGGAGATGGTCCAGGCGCTGCGGCGGGTGTTCGAGAGCGGCCGCTTCGTGATGGGCCCGAATGTCCTCGCCTTCGAGGAGGAAGCGGCCCGTTACCTCGGCGTGAAGCACGCCATCGGGGTCGCCTCCGGAACCGACGCTCTGATGCTTTCCCTCACCGCGCTGGGGATCGCCCAGGGCGATGAGGTGCTGGTGCCCACCTTCACCTACACCGCCACCGCCGCCGCGGTATGTCACCTGGGGGCGCGGCCGGTGTTCGTGGACTCCCTGGCAGATGGCTTCAACATGGACCCCTGGGACGCGGAACGACGAATCACCTCCAAGACGCGCGCCATCATCCCCGTCCACCTCTACGGCGAAGCCGCGCCGATGGAGGAGATCACGGCCCTTGCTGACGCCCACCGGCTCCAGGTGGTGGAGGATGTGGCGCAGGCCGCCGGCGGCCGCTACGGCAGCAGGATGCTCGGCGCCATCGGCGCCACCGGCTGTTTCAGTTTCTACCCGACGAAGAATCTCGCCGCCTGCGGCGACGGCGGCATGGTGGTCACGAACGGCGACGGGCTGGCGGAACGCGTGCGCCTGCTAAGACAGCAGGCGGACGCTTCGGTGATCGGGGGAAGGAAGTACTTCCACCCGACGGTAGGCTTCAACAGCCGCCTGGACGAGGTGCAGGCCGCGATCTTGCGCGTCAAGCTTCCGCACCTGGACCGCTGGAACCGGCTGCGCATCCAGCACGCGGAGCGCTATCGCCGGCTGCTTGCGGGCTCGGGGCTTGTCCCGCCCGCGGGGAGTGTGGACGGGTCTCACGTGTACTGCCTCTATACCGTCCGGTGCGCGCAGCGCGACGGCCTCTATCGGCATCTCCGGGACAGCAGGATTGGGGCAGAGATCTACTACCCGCTTGCGCTGCACCTCCAGGATGCCTATCGCTTCCTAGGATACAGGGAAGGCGATTTCCCAGTCGCGGAGCGGCTGGCCGGGGAGGTGCTCTCCATCCCTATCTTCCCGGAGCTTACGGACGAGCAGCTCGACAGGGTGGGGGGGGTGGTTCTGGAATTCGTCTCGCCGGCGTCAGGCGCTGGCGCAGAGGAGAAAGTGGCATGAGTTATGATGTGAAGGACACGGGCCTCGCCCAGGCGGGGGGCCTGCGGATCGGATACGCAGCTCAGCACATGCCGGTGCTGGGCATTCTCGGCGAGCGGTTCACAGGGGAGAAGCCTTTGGCCGGGGTGCGGTTGGGCGCTTGCCTGCACGTCACTACGGAGACCGGGAACTTGATGCAGGTGCTGAAGGCCGGCGGCGCGGAGGTGGCGCTGTGCGCCTCCAATCCGCTCAGCACCCAGGATGACGTCGCCGCCTGGCTGGCGGTCGAGCTCGGCATCCCGGTGTTCGCGGTGCGGGGGGAGGACAACGCCACCTACTACCAGCACATCGAGGCAGTCATCGCCACCAGGCCCCAGATCACTATGGACGACGGGTGCGACCTGGTGTGCGCTTTGCACACCAAGCACCCCCACACGCTGCCGGAGATGCTCGGGGGCTCAGAGGAGACCACCACGGGCGTGATTCGTCTCCGCGCTATGGAGTGCGGAGGAGCGCTTGCCTATCCGGTGATCGCGGTGAACGACGCTAACACCAAGCACCTCTTCGACAACCGCTACGGCACCGGCCAGAGCACCATTGACGGGATCCTCCGCGCCACCAACGTGCTCCTTGCCGGACGCCGGTTTGTGGTCTGCGGCTACGGGTGGTGCGGCCGCGGGGTGGCGATGCGAGCGAAGGGGATGGGCGCCATCGTGGCGGTGTGCGAGGCGGATCCGCTTCGCGCGCTGGAAGCGGCGATGGATGGCAACCTGGTGATGCCAGTGGCGGAGGCCGCCGCCTGGGGCGAGGTGTTCGTCACGGTCACGGGGTGCTGCCACGTGCTTCGGCAGGAGCACTTCGCGGTGATGAAGGACGGCGCCATCCTCTGCAACTCGGGGCACTTCGATATCGAGATTGACATTCCCGCGCTGAAGAGCATGGCAAAGTCCGAGCGGAGGGTGCGGCCGCACGTGGACGAGTTCGCCATGCCGGACGGGCGCCGGCTCTATCTGCTGGGAGAGGGTCGCTTGGTGAACCTGGCCGCCGCGGAGGGCCACCCGGCGGCGGTGATGGACATGAGCTTCGCCAACCAGGCGCTCTGCGCCGCCTACCTCGCCGAGCATGGCAGGAGTCTGGAAGACCGCGTCTATCCCGTGCCACGGGAGATAGATGAGGAGGTTGCGCGCCTGAAGCTGGAGAGCATGGGAATCGCCATAGACACCCTCACGTCGGAACAGCGGAAGTACCTGGCCGATTACGAGAGCGGGACCTAACCGTTCTCCAGAGGCGAGCGGGATGCTTGAGCTGGGTGGGTCAGAGAGCCACCTCCGGCCCGTCGCCGCCATCCTCATGGTGGCGCTTTCCTTCTTCATCTCCTTCGTGACGCCGAGCCTGATCGGGCCGCGCATGAGGCGGCTGGCGAGAGAGGAGATCCCGGTCGGGATTCGCCCTCGCCGGCAATGGGCGCTGTCGGGACTCAGCATCACCCTCTCCATCGCGCTGCCCTTGCTCGTGTTCGGCAGCGACGTCCCTGCTCTCCGGGCGATCGCTCTTCTCGCCATCCTGGGCGGCGTGGTGGGCATGGCGAATGACATGCTGGCGCTTCCGCACCTCGCGCAGATGGGGTTCGGCATCGCCATTGCCTGGCTCACGGTCAAGCTGGGCATCCGTCTCGACGAGCTGAAGCCTCCCTTCGTTACCCACATGATTGCGCTGGGCAAGTGGGCCACGCTGGTCACCATGGTCTGGCTGTTGGCGGTCTGCTATGCCGTGGTGTTGTGCCGACGCCTGCCGAGGCTCACCCCCGGGCTGCTGATGATCGTGTCCACCACCCTGGCGCTCGCCGCCTTCCTCGCGGGGCCGTCCCGGGCCGCTCCGGCTGCGGGGGCGGTGGGCCTGGCGCTGGCGGCGGCCTCGGCAGGCGCCATGCGCAGGAGCTACCCGGCGCTTGGCTCATCGGCTCACTGGGCGTTGGGGTTCACGCTCGGAGCGGTCACGGTGGTGGGGATGCTGAAGAACACCGCCTTTCTGGTGCTTGCCGTTCCCTTGCTCGCCCTCGCCGTGCCCGTCGGTGAGACGACCTACGCCATCGTCTACGGGGCGGGGCCGGGCCGCTCTCGCTTCGCCTTCGGGCAGCGGCGAGAGCTGCTGCACGACGCCCTCATCCGAACCGGCCTCAGCCCGCGCCGGACCATCCTGCTCTTCCAGGCGGCCACCGCCTATCTCTGCGTGGTCGCGCTGGCGCTCGTCGTCGCGGTCCGGGTGACCTTTCTGGTGAAGCTGGGGATATTGGGAGTCGCCCTGGCGGCCGGTTTCATGCTCTTCTTCTTCATCGCTCGCATGGCGGCCGAACCTAAGGAAAGCGGGGAGGAGCAGGCTGACATGTTCGGCGTGCCTCTGGCGCGGATCGGCATGGAGGAAGCGCTCAGTCGGGTTGAGCAGTTCATCCGGGAGCGGTCGCCGCACATGATCGTCACCTCTGACAGTACTGGGATCGTGCGCGCCCATGACGATGCTGAGTTTCAGGCGGTGCTGCAGGCCGCCGATATGGTGACGGCCGACGGCCGCGGGGTGGTGTGGATGGCGCGGGTGCTGGGGCTGCCCATGCGGGAGCGCGTGTCAGGTGTGGACATGATGGAGAAGCTCTGCGCCCGTGCCGCCGAGCGCGGGTACTCCGTGTACCTGCTTGGCGCGCAGCCGGGGGTGGGGGAGGAGGCGGGGCGCGTGCTGCAGTCTCGTTACCCCGGCCTGCGCATTGCCGGCATGCACCACGGCTACTTCACGCCCGAGGAGGAGCCCGCGGTGGTGCGAGCCATCGCCGAGGCAAAACCGGACATCCTCTTCGTCGCCTTCGGCGCGCCCAAGCAGGAGAAGTGGATCAGCCGCCACCAGGCCGAACTCGGCGCGCCCGTGGCGATCGGAGTCGGCGGGAGCTTCGACGTGCTGGCTGGCCGCGTGAAACGCGCTCCCGTCTGGATGCAGCTCGCCGGTCTGGAGTGGCTCTACCGGGCAGTGCGCGAGCCCAAGCGCCTACCGAGGCTGTGGGCGCTGCCCAGGCTGGTGTGGATGACCCTGAGAGAGGCGCTGAAGCGGCGCTAGGGGGCGTTTGGGCCGCTTCTCGGGGGTTCCGCCAGAGAACACAAGAAAGTGTCAAAAGCCCCTTGACAGGGTCTCTGGTTTGTGGTACAAACTAGTATGGATAACGAACTAGCGTCCAGGAAGAGCGTTGGAAAGGGGCAAGGCTGATGGGCAGTGGTAGGAGCAAGGAGGCGCGCGGCCCGGCCCGCGGCATCGCAGTCGAGATCAACCTGCGGAGGGCGTTGGGGTGGGCGGTCATACTCGTGATCATGGCTCTGCTGCCGGCCGCTGCAGATAGCGGGCAGCCAGCGCAGGCCCCGCCCGACGAGTCGCTTGCCGCAAAGCAGCGCCCTCTGTTCGAGAAGCTGCATGTGCTGGAGGCCTGGCAGCTCACCAAGGGCAGCCCGGATGTTCTGGTCGGGGTCATTGATAACGGCTTCGACTTCTTCCACCCGGATCTGGTCGGGCAGTTGACTCCTGGCTACTACGCGCCAGGGGGCTACCACACTGAGATCGCCGAGAGCGTGGGCCACGGCACCCTGGTTGCCAGCATCATCGCCGCCAAGGGGGAAGAAGCGGTTGGCATGACAGGGCTTGCTCCCGGATGCAGGATCATCACCGCGTCACTGGGGATGATCGACCACAAGCTGCTTCGGCTCGAGCTGGAATTCCTGAAGGCCCATCCCGATGCCAAGTTGGCCGACTTCCAGAGCGTAATGGCGGCCCACGGCAAGGAGCTGCAGGCATTCGGCGAGGCCTGGACCACCTACCAAGCGACATCAGCTGCTGGGGCCGTTCGCTATCTCGTGGACCACGGTGTGAGAGTGATCAACCACAGCGGCTACCTCCAGAAGGGGCTGATTGCGTCACCTGACGCGTGGAGGGAGCTTGACGATGCCTTCAGATACGCGGCGAGCAAAGACGTACTGATCGTCCTCAGTGCCGGCAACCTCGCCCAGGAGAGCAATGACTACCCGGGCGACGAGAGCCATACCATCGTCGCCGGAGCGAGCATGCTCAATGACGAGCGCTGGGAAGAAGAGGACAATATCATGGGCACCATGATCAAGCAGGGCTCCAACTACGGCAAGCGCCTCACCGTGATGGCGCCGACCGAATCCATCCTCGTGTGCGTGCCTCACGAGCAGAGGTTCTACGCCGCGGACAACAGCCCGATGGGCGCCCGGCAGAACGAGTTCGCAGGCATGCATGAGTTCCAGCGGCAGGGAGCTACCTCCTCAGCGGCCCCCATCGTGACATCACTGGTTGCCCTGGTCTACAGCCTGAGGCCGGACCTCCGCGCCGAGTCCGTGATCGAGATCATCAAGCAGGGCTGTGACGACATCGGCGCGGCAGGATACGACACCTATACCGGATACGGGCGAGTGAACTTCCTCAGGACGCTGGAGCTGGCGAGGGACTTCCAGCAACCCACTCAGTAGCTGTTACGCTCGCTGCTCGCGGGCGTTGAACAGGGCCCTAGCTGGGTCCATAGGAGAAGACAATGAGAGACGAAATGAGCCGACGGCCGCCGAGTGTGAATCAGGATCTCAAGGAGTTGCCGACCTGGGCGCGCCGCTACGCTCAGAACCAAACAGTTCCGTTGCTCGTCTTCCAGGCCATTTTTGTCGCCGGCGCAGCCGCCTTCGGCGGTCTGGGTTATCTTACGGGATGGGCCTACGTGCACGGCCACCGCGTGCTGGCCCTCGCCGCGATGCTGGCGCTGATCGGCTTCGCGGGGTGGTGGGTGTGGTTCAGTGTCCTTGGCGCCGCCGGACTCATCCGGCAGGCGGCCTGGCGGCTGACTCGGGGCACCGGGACCGCCTCTATGGGCGCGCCTGCGTTCTCACGGGCCACGCCGACCGCGCCCGGGGTTCTCTTCGCGCTCTGCGTCGCGGCGAGCGTGCTGATCACGATGATGGGGTGGGTATCGACGCGGTATATGCAGCCCCTCTCCGCTATCTACGTCGTCCCCTTCATGATCTACCTGGGTGTGAAGCAATGGAACACGTCTAGCCCCTTCATGGTGTTGTGGCCGGCGCTGTACGGAGTGCATGCCGTGCTGATAGTAGCCGGCGTCCCGATCAGCCGCGGCCCCATGTTCGATATGTTCTTCCCGACGGTCGGCTACGGCAGTATTGCCGCCCTCGCCGGGCACATCTACAGCCGTTTCGCGCTGCGCAAGCTGCGGGCGCTGGCGGCGACCACTGAGACGGCCGACGGAGCGGAGGGATAGGGGAGATGTCCGAGCTCGACGCCAACGTGCATCAGCCAGCACGCCTGCGCATTCTGATGCTGCTGTCGGGAGTTGACAGCGCGGACTTCACCTTCCTGCTGACGAGCCTGGGCCTGACCAAGGGGAACCTTTCCTCCCACATGAGCCGGCTCGAGGCGGCGAGCTATGTCGAGATCGCCAAGACCTTCGAGGGCAAGATGCCGAACACCAGCTACTCGCTGACCCCGCTGGGCCGATCTCGCCTGGCGGAGTACTGGCGGGCGGTTGATGAGATCCGCGGCGGTTCCGGACTCCGATGACAGGTGCCGCCCGAAAGCGAGGATGAGGACGATGCTGCACAGCATCCGGCGCACCGTGAGTAAACTGAGGTGGCTGCTCCTGACTCTGGGGGTACTGTACCTCGCCTGCATGGGGGCCGGTGTGGCAACATACCACGCCGGGCCCCAGTCGCTCCTGGCCTGGGTTCAGCGTCAAGACGAGCGGCAGTACGAGCAGCTTTGGAGCGTGGTCGGCCGGTGGGTCGAGCCGCTGCGCGAGGGCAGGCTGGGCACCATTCTCACATGTACCGGGTTCGTCTTCTCCGTCAACACGCTCGGAGATCTCCTGAACTTCACCATCCCTGGCATCTTCGTAGTCCCGATCGCAGCCACGCTGCTGGTCTTCGGGGGCTGGATGCAAGGTATCGGCCTTGCCACCATTCATGGATCTTCGTTTCTGTCCGTGTTCCTCTATCTGCTGATGGGCTCGTTGGAGTGGGCGACCTATGTGCTCGCCAGCGTTGCCGGTGTCAACATCGGCTTGTCCGTACTCTCGCCAAGGCGACAGGGGGTGACCTCGCGGCGAGCCGCCTTCGGGGTGGCTTTGGGCGACGGGTCCAGGCTCTACCTTCTGATCGTGATGATGCTCGCTGTCCAGGCGCTGATGGAGGTTCTCTACATCCGCAAGATCCTTCTGATGGGAGGCTCGGGTCGGCCGCCCCTCATGCCCTGGTGACCTCAGCCGGCATCCGCCCACACCCCGTCCACAGGACGGACGGCCAGTGCGACAGGGCCGCCGGGAAGGGCTCACCGAGTCTCGCAGGATTGGCTCACGGCACGAACAGCCCTCGGGGTTTCGGAGGCCCCGTCTACGGCGAGCGTGGGCTCCAACCACCAATCGCAATATGTGGCTTGCGGGTAGGTTCTCGCTCTCGTCGCCTCGGTGTTGCCTCCGGGGGTCGGCCCCGCAATTGCACTCCAAGCCCTCCGCCTCCTTGCAGGAGCCAACCTTTAGGCTGCCGAAGGGAGCGGCAACACCAAGAGGGAGGGGTCCAGCGATGCCAGCGCCCCATCAGAGCCATGGTATGCGCATTCGTCTGTTGAGTGGAATCGCCTGTGCAGCATGGCTGATTGCGCTGCCTCTGCTCGCACAGGAACAGGTGCCGGTCTTGCAGTACGCCCCGTCGGATGGCACGCGCTACACTACCACCGAGACCGGGACGGTCACGCTGGACGCAGGCGGCGACAGGGAGATCACCATCGAGAGCGAGATGAAAGGCGCCGTGGTAATCAAGAGAGAGGGCAGTGACTACCTGAGGTCCGACACTCTGGTCTCGTTTGACTTGCGCTCTGACAGCGGGAAGCCTCCCCGGAACTACGCACTGGAGGTCCTGCAGGGGATGACGATTACCTTCAGGATCGACGCGGACAAGCGCCTTGTCTCGGTGTCCGGCTTGGAGGGGCTACCGAAGCGGATCAAGGCCAGGACTCCTCCGGAAGTGGCCTCCCCCCTCGCAAAGGAGCTGACCGAGGAGCGCATCCTGCAGCTAGCGCGCATGGACTGGGAGGGCAGTGAGATGAACCTGCTCGGCCACCCGGCGCGGGTGGGCGAGGCATGGCTGGGACTGGATGAGCTCGTCATCCCGTTTGCCCGGACGCAGAGAGTATACATGGCAACCAAGGTCACCGGCCGCGCCAGGGTGCGGGGCCGTGAGTGCCTCGTCATCCGGCAGCAGTTCGCCCTCGATCCCGCCGCGCTCGTCGGGTTCCTGGGCGAGGGCGGGGCGAAGGACGTGGCCGGGAAGTCTCCCATCGTCTCCGACTGCGAGGTCACCGGCACCGCTCAGCAGACCGTGGACCCGGCAACGCTGCTATGCTATGGGAACAGCAAGACGATCACCGCTCGCGCCACCGTCGAGTTACCCGACGCAGGACGCGTCCCGATGACCATCCAAGAGACCACCAAGTGTCAGTATCAGTACGAGGCGCCCAAGTGACACTAGGGCGCTGGGACGCGAGCGTGCAGAAGGGATGGTGTCTACGAGTCCATGGGCACGGGACTCTCATAGCCGCCTCGCCCTTCACAGGCACCGGCCAGAGCGTAGGGGATCCAGCTACCATGCTCGGCTATGGCGACAGGCTGGAGGTGTCCTATGAAAGCTCGATCGAGGTGCCCGGCGAAGGCTCGGTTCCAGCCAGTGTGCGTGAGACCAAGAAGACCGAGTACACGTATCAGTCGCCGGGCGGGCCGCGCCGTCCAGCAACAGGAGCAGCAAGATGACCCCAGGCACCATCGGTCTCATCGGGGGTATCGCCGGATCAGTGATCGGCATCGGAGGCGGTATCGTCGGAACTTACTTCTCCATCAAGAACACCAATACCCCGGCCGAGCGCAGGTTCGTGGTCCAGGTGGCCGTCGCTACCTGGGCGGCTCTCATCCTCCTGCTGGGCCTGCCCCTCGCGCTCTCCCTCGCGCATATCATCCCCCAACGGGCGTACTGGATCACCTTCTGCCTCTTCTTCGTGCTGCTCGGCCCCGGCATCTGCTGGATGAACAGGCGGCAGTCTGAACTCCGGAAGCAGTGAGCCGGCGTGTGAGAAAGGGCTGACTATGCCGACGCTTAGGGGATCTGTTGGTCGCAGAGCAGTCCAAGCCCGATCTCTGGCCGGGCTGCTGTTGCTGTGGGCTTCTGCTGCCTACGCCGCTGAAGACCAGAAGATCACCTTTCACTTCAACCCTCCCGATGGCACTGCCCTGGTCGAGACTGTCAGCACCACGAAAGTCGTTGACATGGGGGCATCCACGAAGCAAACGCAGAGGGGCGAAACGAAAGGCAAGGTCACCTTCAGGAGGATGGGAAGCGGCTACACCGTCTCAGCGACTCTCACCTCCGTGAAGGTTACCCGCAACGGCAAGCCGATCACCGACCCTATGCTGTCCGGCCTCGTGGGGAGGACGGTAGCCTATGACGTCAGCGATGACGGACAGTTGGAGCGAGTCCGAGGGGTCGCCGAGGTGGTCGAGGCCATCAGGAAGCAACTGCCACCCGCGGCACTTCGGACCCTTGGCGACACGCTAACCGAGGACGCCTGGATACAGCGCGAGACGACCGAATGGAACGGCCGCATAGGCGGCTTCGCCGGTGCCAGTGTTACCCTCGGCGAGACATGGATGACGACGGACGAGTACCCTCTGCCCTCCGGCGACTCTCTCACGTTCTACTCCGCTACCACGTTCGCCGCAAATGAGAAGCGCGCCGGCCACGACTGTGTCCGTATCACCTTCAGATACGACACAGATGCCACCGCGCTAGCAAAGCTGCTCGGCAAGAAGGCGGAGGAGCTCCAAAGCCTGGGCATGCTGCCGGGGAAGCCGCCGAAGGTCGCAGGAGCTCAGCTTACTGGGAGTGGCTACCGTATCATAGACCCCAAGACCATGCTGCTGTACGATGAGGTGATCAGGCGCAGCGTCGTCATGCGCATGGACATACCTGGCAAAGGACGCGTCACTATCACCTCCGACGAGACCAGACAGTACACCCGGGAGTACACGAAGTAGGCCGTGATGATCGCTGACCAACGCCCTCTCACCGTCCTCCGCGCTGACACCGCCGACGAGCACCCGCGAGCGATGGTAGAGGCGGCGACGGCGCATGGGGGATACTGAGACGGTGCAGACCCGGAAACGGTGCAGTTGAACCGCGGGCGCTGGGCGGTGTATACTACTGATGGTGCCGGTGTGGAGCAGGGGCGCGTAGGCGGAACCTGGTCAGGAGAGGTCTGAAAGGGGAAGGTGACCCATGTTGACCGAGTACGTCCAAGAGGCGATGGGGCTTGCTCACTACGAGATCATGGAGAATGGGCGCTACTGGGGGGAGATTGCGCTACTGCAGGGAGTCTGGGCGGAGGCGCAGACCCTCGAGGAGTGCCGGGAGGCCTTGCGGGAGGTG
>Ga0315277_10008402_pt1 | contig 13286 bp, 7 predicted proteins | sample YL17G05_15_MG_FD_203695 | JGI IMG/M metagenome (GOLD analysis project Ga0315277, IMG submission 203695) | Sediment microbial communities from Yellowstone Lake, YNP, Wyoming, USA - YL17G05_15 | ecosystem: Environmental > Aquatic > Freshwater > Lake > Sediment | place: USA: Wyoming | collected...
CCGAAGCGAACTATGGCCCGATGATCGAAACCCTGAGACAGGAATTGTTCCCCGCCGAAAAGACATTCATCGAAAACAGGGGAAAATTCGAATCGGACTTTTCGGCCCTCTATGCCAAAGACAAAAGGGAAGCCTTGAAGAAGCTCGATGCGTATGTCGCCGCCGCGTTCGACAAAACCTCTGGCCTCTATGGGAAGCTTCTCGCGAAGTATCCGGAGCCCTGAACCGAGAAAGGCGTCTCCGACAGCCGAAGCCTCGAACTGTCACTGCTTCTGCAGAGGCAGGGCAAAACATGAAAAACGAACGTAAGTGTCCCAAATGTGGAGCCACAGCCATCATCGAGATTCCACCATCGTCACAGCCGGGCAACGTGATTGCCGGCCAGACGGTTTTCACATTTAGTGAACGGAGGCAGTCATGTGGGGAAGCATGGTTGTGCTGCTGATGGCGGCCCTTCAGGGCAGCGGCGCCGTTCTGCAGTGGCAGGGGATGAGCGGCACCCGCACCGAGGCGGAGACGCTTGTGATCAAAGACCAGCGTGCGTGGACAAATCTCTGGGCCGAGCTGAAACGGGACCCGCCGCAACCGACGCTCGATGACAAGCACATCGCGGTCGCGATCTTTTCCGGGACCAAACCGACCGCTGGTTATACCGTCTCCGTTCGGGGGGCGCACGAAGAAAGCGGCCGCTACGTGGTCGAGTACGTCGAGACCGGGCCGGCGCCCGGCAAGATGGTCGCGCAAGTGCTGACTCACCCGTGGGTCGTGGCGATCCTGCCGGCGAGCACGCTGCCGGTCGTCTTCAAGAAGCTCGCATCATAATCAAGTGAATTCACTCCTTCCGCGTGGCGCCGGGCGACAGGTCGATTTGCCGACGTTCGCCGGGCGGCGCCTCCTGAGGCGTGTGTGAATTCGGATACCATCCGTATCGTATGGGTGTAATATCCGCAGTTGCGGGGTCTAAGCCGATACTGGAGCAACCCGCAGAGTCGACATCATCACTACAACCCGGAAGTCGAGGAGGCGGCATAGGCAGGCTTCGATCCAAGATTGCATCTCGTTCGGACTATCCGCTTTACTTCGGCCCCATCCCACCTGGAGGTCATCATGTCGAGGGCAAGGAATTTCGTGCTGGGCATGACAGTGGCGCTGGTCACGGCGTTACTGCTGACGGGCTTCGCACAGCAGGCTGTGCGCCCGAGCGCCGACGTATATGGCCAGCTCCACTGGCGATTCATCGGACCGGAAGGCAACCGTTTCAGCGCCGTCGTCGGCGTGCCGGGCGATCCCAACGTCTATTACGCCGGTGCGGCCTCGGGCGGTGTCTATAAGACCACCGACGGCGGCGTCCACTGGCAGCCCGTTTTCGACGACCAGCCGGTCATGTCGATCGGCTCACTGGCGGTGGCGAAGTCCGACCCCAACATCGTGTGGGCCGGCACCGGCGAAGGCAAGATCCGCAGCCACATTTCAGTAGGCCAGGGTATCTACAAGTCGATGGATGCGGGCAAAACATGGGCGTCGATGGGCCTCGAGCAGACCGGGCGCATCCCTCGCATCGTCATCGATCCCCAGAATCCGGACGTGGTCTGTGCGTGCGCCTTGGGCCATGCTTATGGGCCGCAACCGGATCGCGGTGTCTTCCGCACGACCGATGGCGGGAAGACCTGGACCAAGGTGCTCTTCGTCGACCAAAACACGGGATGCTCCGACATCGCGATGGATCCGAAGAACCCACGCGTGCTCTTCGCGGGCATGTGGCAGCTCGAGATTCACACCTGGGGCCGGGAGAGCGGCGGGCCGGGCGGCGGCCTGTTCATGTCCCGTGACGGCGGAGCGACATGGAAGAAGTTGACAGGCCACGGGCTGCCGGCCAGGCCGGTGGGCAAGGTCGCGGTCGCCATCGCCGCTTCGAATCCCAACCGAGTCTACGCCCTCATCGAGACCGGCGACGGCGTGCCATGGAAGGGGCAGCCAACCGACAGCGGCCAGGTGTTTCGCAGCGACGACGGCGGCGAGAACTGGCGAGTCGTGAGCTACGACCACTACGCCATGGGCCGCGCGCACTATTACTCGCGCATGGCCGTCGCCCCCGACAACGAGAACGAGACGTACTACCTGACGGCCTCCTACGCCAAGTCCCTCGATGGCGGCCAAACGCTATCGGCGTTGTCTGGTGCCGAGGCGCCGGGCGGCGACCACCACGACATCTGGATCGATCCGACCAATGCGAACCGCATGATCGTCGGCCACGACCAAGGCTTATCCATCACCATCAATCGCGGGCGCACTTGGTTCCGCCAGCGGCTGACCAACGCGCAGATGTATCACGTCACGACCGACAAAGAGATTCCCTACAACGTCCTGGGCAACAAGCAGGACGAGCCGTCGTATCGCGGGCCGAGCAACAGCCGCGTGGGCGCAGGCATTCCGCGCGCGATGTGGCACTCGGTGGGCGGCGGCGAGAGCGGTTGGGCCACGCCTGATCCCACCGACTCCAACATCATCTGGTCAACCGCGTCCGGCTCGGGCACCGTCGGCGGCATCGTCGTGCGCTTCGAGGAAAACCGGCGGCAGTTTCGCAATGTCGAGGTGTGGCCCGACCAGTCCAACGGGCCGGCGGAGGGCGTCAAGTACCGCTTCGTGTGGGACGCGCCCTTCCTCATCTCGCCGCACGACCACAACACGCTTTACATAGGCAGCCAGCACGTCCACCGCACGACCGACGGCGGCCAGACCTGGCAGGTCATCAGTCCCGATCTCACGCTCAATGACCGGAGCCGAATGGGGAGCTCGGGTGGCCTGACACCCGACAACATCGGCGTCGAATACGCCGGCGTCGTCTATGCGATCGCCGAGTCGCCGAAAGAACGTGGGCTCATCTGGGCCGGCACGAACGATGGGCTCGTGCAGGTGACGCGCGACGCAGGGAAAACGTGGACGAACATCACCGGGAACCTGCCGAACCTTCCTGCCTGGGGATCCGTCCGCTGCATCGCGCCGTCTCGCTACGACGCGGCGACGGCGTATCTCACCGTCGACTTCCACCAGGTGAACAACCGCGATCCGTTCGCCTACAAGACCACCGACTACGGCCAGACGTTCAAGGCAATCACGAACGGCATTCCGAAGAGCATGCTCAGCTACGCGCATTGGATCTACGAGGATCCCGTGCGGCGCGGGCTGCTCTACCTGGGCACGGAAAACGCGATCTACGTGTCGTTCGACGATGGCGAGAACTGGCAGCCGCTGCAGAACGACCTGCCGCATGCCCCGGTGTACGGCATCACGGTGCAGGAGCATTTCAACGACCTGGTGATCGCAACCTACGGGCGCGGCTTCTGGATTCTTGACGATATCACGCCGCTGCAGCAGATCACCGGGCAGGTGCTCGCCTCCGACGTCCATCTGTTCGCGCCGCGGCCGGCGTACCGCTTCCGGAACATCACGGCGCCCTCGACGCCGTACGACGATCCTACGATTGGCGAGAACCCGCGTTACGGCGCGTCGATCAACTACTACTTGAAAGGCCCGGCGGCGGGCGGCGTTACGATCACGATCTCCGATCAGAAAGGTGAAATCGTCCGCAAGCTGAACGGCACGAACACGGCGGGGCTCAATCGGATTTACTGGGATCTCCGCTATGAGCCCAGCAAGGAAACCCGTCTCCGTACCAGTCCGATGTACGCACCGTGGCTGCGTGTCGGCCCGGATGGAACGCGGCCGGCGCAGGGCGCAGGCACGCTCAGCATTCTCGCGCCTCCGGGCGCCTACACCGTGAAGCTCTCGGCCGGCGGGCGCGAGCTGACGCAGCCGCTCACCGTACTCAAGGACCCGAACTCGGGCGGCACGGAGGCGGACATCGAGGCGCAGATGCGCCTGCTCTTCGACCTGCGCAAAGACCTCAACAGCGCCGCCGATACTGTCAATCAGATCGAGCTCGTGCGGAGTCAGATCGAGGGGCTCTCCAGGATCATCGACGATGCGGCAATCAAGAAGTCAGGCGAAGACCTGAATCAGAAGCTGGTCGATCTGGAAATGAAACTGATCGACCTGCGCCTCACGGGAGGGCAGGACGGCGTCCGCTACGGGTCCAAGCTGATCTCGAAGATCAACTACCTGGCCAACGGCCTCGCGGGCGGCGACTTCAAGCCGACCAGCCAGCAGACCGAGGTGCAAAAGGTACTTGAAGACCAGTTGCGTAATGCCTTGAGCGAACTCGATGGCGTCCTAAGCAAGGACCTGGCCGCGTTCAACGACATGTTGCGCAAGAAGAACATCCCGAACGTCATCGCAAAGACGCCGTAGGAAATCGCACCAGGCTACGGTGTCTCCATTTTCAATGGGGACACCGTAGCCTGGCACCATTCCGTGTCCCGCGTATAAGCGCATTCCTGGCGGCGGCACCGGCCAGCTTCCATGGCCCCCTCCAAATATCGATTCCGGCCCCTCTTCGCTAGAGGAAGAACTCCTTCAGTACATCCCGGACGCTGCTACGCTCCTCCCCGAAGAGACGGCCGATTCTCTTCACGATGATTTCTCGATCAATCGTGGCGAACCTCATACGAAGGAGCGACGCTTTAGGCAATCCCGACTCTTTCCAGAATCGAATCCGGTAGTCGCCGGGACGTGGAGAAATGTCCGTTCGGCTGGTAAGAAAAACGATGACGACGTCCTGCCCCGACTTGTTATAACTGTCCGGCGAGACGACGAGTGCGGGCCGCCTCTTGGCAGCGGTCAGGTCCGTAAATGGGAATGGCACGAGGATGATATCCCACTTCCTATAGGCTGTCATACACATCGTCCTCTTTGTTATCCCACTCGGCGAAGGACGATTCCGACAGCTTCATCAGGGCCCAAACCTCGGCGGACTTGCCCGATCTGGTCAGGTGCGCCTGACGCTTCCGCAGGTATTCGCCCAGCAGCTCGGATACAACCTCGGTCATGGTACGGCCTTCGAGTGAGGCAAGGGCCTTCAAGAGTTTCCGCTCCTGATCGTTGATTCTGATACTCATCACGGCCATGGCGAATGCTCCTACTTTTCTACAAAGCATAATGTAGGGTATGTTGCTAGTAATGTCAACAAGAGCACGGCCAGATGGAGGAAATGGCATCAGGCTACGGTGTCCTCATTTTCTGAATTTTTCTGAAAAAACATCGATCTGGGGAAAATGGGGACACGTAGCCTGGTGCCATTTCCCTACTGGGTGTGCGCGTAGAAATCGGCAATCGAGGTCACGACGTAGTCTCTCTGCTCGCGAGTAAGCTCCGGGTAAATCGGCAGTGCCAATGTCTGCGCGGCGGCGTCGACCGAGCGCGGGAAATCCGCGGCGCCATACCCAAGGTTCCGGAAACACTCCTGTTGATGCAGCGAAAGCGGGTAATAGATCTCGGTTCCAATTCCACGGTGCTGCAAAGCAACCTTTAGTTCATCCCGCTTCTGGCAGCGAATCACATACTGGTGGAATATATGGTGCCTGTGAGGCAGAACCGGAGGATTCTGGACTCGCCTAAGCAGTCCGGCTTTGCGAAACGCATCGTCATAGGCCGCTGCATGCCCCTGGCGCGCCTCAATCCAGTTTCCCAGATGCGCTAGCTTTACGCGCAGTACGGCAGCCTGAATTTCATCCAGCCGGCTGTTGAAGCCGACGATGGAGTGGAAGTACTTCGGCTGCGCCCCGTGATTGCGCAGAATCCTGACGCGCTGTGCGAGATGCTCGAAGCGGCTTACAACCATGCCGCCGTCTCCCGCGCCGCCCAGGTTTTTGGAAGGGAAGAAGCTGAAACAGCCAAGATGGCCCATCGAGCCCGTGTAGTCATTGCGGTGCTTGGCGCCCAGGGCCTGACACGCGTCTTCCACAACAGGCATCTGGTAGCGCCGGGCAACCGTCAGGATCTCGTCCATCGGCGCGCACTGGCCGTAGAGATGCACGGGAACGATCGCCTTGATCACGGCGCCGGAAGGCCTGTGCACGAGTTTGCGCGCCGTCAGGTTGACAGTGCAGTCCTGCTCCAGGAGCCTCGACAGCCGCTCAGGGTCCATGGTAAAGCCGGCAGGTTCGATATCAACGAAGATCGGTCGCGCGCCCAGGTTGACGACGGCCCCAGCAGTGGCAAAGAAGGTGTACGGCACGGTAACCACAGCATCGCCGGGCCCGACCTCGAGCGCTTTGAGGGAAAGCAATAGGGCATCCGTTCCCGAGGCCACGCCGACAGCGTATGGGACACCGCACAGCCGTGCCGTCTCCGTCTCCAGCGCCGCTACCTGCGTGCCAAGAATGAACCGCTGACTTTCGAAGACCTCGTCAACAGCCGCTCTGACTTTATCGCGAATCGTCGCGTATTGCGCTTTCAGATCGAGCAGCGGAACTTCCACGGAAACACCTACGAGTTGCGCGCGCTTGGGGCGCCGGCGACGCGGGACCTAAAGTATGCGATGGTACGCCGCAGTCCCTCTTCCAGCGACACCGTCGGACGCCAACCAAGCAGCTCTTGCGCGCGCGTTATGTCGGGCCGTCGGACCCTTGGGTCATCCTCAGGCAGGGGTTCGAAAACGATTGAACTCGAGCTCGATGTCAAATCTAGAATTTTCTGTGCGACATCCATGATCGCCAGCTCCTGAGGATTGCCGATGTTCACGGGCAGATGAACCTCCTCGGCATCGGCTGCCAGCAGCAATTTCACGAGGCCTTTCACCTGATCGTCGACAAAGCAGAAGCTGCGCGTTTGTTCTCCTTTCCCGTAGACCGTCAGCGGCTTCCCTTCCAGGGCCTGAACTATGAGGTTTGAAATCACACGCCCGTCATGCGGTCGCATGCGCGGACCATAGGTGTTGAAAATGCGGGCGATCCTCGTGTCGATGCCGTGCGTCCGGTGGTACGCCATGGTCAGGGCCTCGCCAAATCGCTTGGCCTCGTCATAGACCCCCCGCAGTCCGATGGGGTTGACGTTGCCCCAGTAACTCTCCGGCTGGGGATTGATCAGAGGATCGCCGTAGGTCTCCGAAGTGCTGGCCAGCAGGAAACGGGCCCGTTTCGTCTTCGCCAGTCCGAGGGTCTTGTGTGTGCCCAGCGCCCCCACCTTCAACGTCTGGATGGGAAGCTCGAGATAGTCTCTCGGGCTTGCCGGAGATGCAAAGTGCAGTACGGCGTCGACTGATTCTCCCAGAAAAATGTACTCGGTCACATCGTGTTTCAAGAAACGGAAACGCTCGTGCCCGAGCAGGTGAGCGATGTTGTCAATGCTGCCGGTAAGCAGGTTGTCCAGGCAGATGACTTCGTAGCCCGACTGCAGGAGATGGTCACAGAGATGACTGCCGAGAAATCCGGCCCCGCCCGTAATGACTACTCTCATGATCCCTCCCGTCTATGAGTCGGGGAACACCCGATGGATGGCCCAAAACGCAGAATTATACCCGATGTGAAGCTGGAATGGGCGGCTCTAATTCATTGCCCGTGCCTGAGCTTGAAGGAGTGAGAGGAATAAAAGCGCAGGTGCGACCGCAGATGAACGCAGATTGGACATGCACTCATCTACGGTCAGTTGTCCAGTGACTAGCGCTTGCCCTTGGCAAGAGCCTTGTAGTATTCCTCAACGAGCTTCTTGTAGCTGGCGGGCACTTCGTTGTCTTCTGCGTAAAAGTACTTGTCGTTCTGGAGTGCGCGCGCCAAATCCCGGGAGAGGTCCAGCTCGATCTGGTGGAGCAGGTCGATGGCCCGCTTCAAACTCGCGATCCCTTCAGGGTTGTCGTACCGGCGGGAGCTGGTCAGTCGTTGAAGCATCTGGTACACCTGATCGAGATCTCGCGCCTGGGTCGAATTGCGGTCCATCAGCCGTCTCAGGTCCTGAGCATCGAGCGCGCGCTGCTGCAGCTCCCGCTGCTGCTGCCGCAGCTCTTCGTCGCTGGAACGTCCGCCGCCGGGAGGCCGCGCGTCGCCAGTTAATCCGCTCACGTCGCCGATCGGAGGACCGCCGGCGAAATTGCGTGGATTGCGAATGTCGCCCTGAGCTTGCTGCCCTCGCTGGCCCTGCTGTTGGCCTTGACCTTGTTGTTGTCCCTGCTGTCCCTGTTGACCCTGCTGTCCTCCTTGTTGTCCTTGCTGACCTTGCCGGCCCTGTTGGTCCTGCTGCTGGCCTTGCTGTCCCCTCTGGCCTTGCTGTTGGCCCTGACCCTGTTGTTGTCCCTGCTGACCCTGACCCGAATTTTGGAGGCGCCGCTGCATGGATTGGAGCCCCTGGGCAAGCCCTCGCGTCCTGTTCAAAAGGTCCTCGAGCTTGCTCTCCTGAGTCTGGCCCAGGTTGTTCTGTGCCGCTTCGAGCTGCTTGTTGACATCCTCCAGACCTTGCCGGATGAAATCCTCGCGTCCCATAACGTAATCGTAATTTTCCCCGGCCAGGAGTTGATTCCCGCTGCGGATGCGATCCGGCAGCCGCCGGTCGCGAATTGTCCCTGCAGCCTGGCTCAGCTTGCTGTTGGTTTCCGGCTGCGTCTTGCGCGCCTGCTGCGCCAGATCCTCGATCCGTCCCTGCAGATTCTGCACGCGATCGGCCAAGGCCGACTTGCGCTCGGTGAGGTTCTCGCGTTGCTGTTGTGCTTGCTGGGCATCGGCGTTCTGCCGGTCCTGGGTCAACTTCTCGATTCCGGAACGGATGCGGTTCTCCTCGTTGAGGACGGCGCGCGACTCCTGAACTGCCTGCTCCAAGCCTTGGGCAAGATCTGTCTGCTGGCCCTGGGCGAGCGCGCGCTGGGCATCCTGCAATTGCTGCAATGCCCTGATTCCCTGTGCGCCCGCTTCCTGTCCGCTGCGCTGTTGACTCTGCAGAGCCTGTCTCATTTGCTGGATCGCCTGCTGCAATCGATTGCTGGCCTGGCCCAATTCGGGAGAGCTGCGCTCACGCGAAAGGCGCTGCAACTGGCGTTGCAGTTGCTCCGCTTCGTCGAGCAGTTGCTGTTGCTGGCCTTGCGCCGAGCCGCCGGAAGATGCCGAGCTGCTGCCCGGTGGGCGGCCCGCCAGCTGGTTGCGCTCGTTGAGCTGCTGCTGGCGTTGGGCCAGCTCCTTCAAGCGCTCCATCACCTCATCGACCTGCTGGTCGCGCGCCTGCCGTTCGCCGCGCTGTACGGTCTCGTACTGGTTCTTGAGCTTGTTCATTTCCAGGTCGAACAAATCAGCCAAGTCCTCGGCGCTGGCCTGCGATTGGCCCCCGCCTCCTCCGCGCTCGAAAGAAACCTGGATCTCGTTGAAGAGACTCTCGGCGCGCATCAACTGCTGCAAGGCCCGCTGCTCTTCGGGCAGCGCCTCCACCGGTTTCTCGGCGCCGAGATTGACGGCGGCCTTCCCCATTTCTTCGGTGGCCGTCTTCATATATTCGCCAAGCCGGGCCCAATCCTTGCTGACATCGAGCGTTCTCCGACGAACCAGGCGGTCGATTAGACCCTGCGTCTGAGTTTGAAGCCTGCTCTGCGCCAGCGAGAGCGACTTGAGGTCATCCCGGTACTCCTTGGGATCCATCGTGTCCTTGTCCCGGATCAGCTTGTAGGTCGCGCTGATAATCTCCTTCTCCTGCAGGCTCAGCTCCTGCTGCCCTTGGGCGCCACCGGTGCCGTTAGCGCTCTGCTGGCTCTGAATGTACCTCTGATCAAAGGGGCGTACGTGGATGAAATAGATATCCGACGCGCCGGCGCCCGGCCCCGTGGCGTTGTTGTTGTCGATGGCTTTGCCGTAATAGGAGACCAGGTCTCCCGGCTGCAGCCCGAAATCCTCGAGGAAGAAGGTGTGGGCGGCGGTGACTGTCTTTTCACTGGGTTTTCCATCGTAAAGGTCGACGACCTTTTCGGGACCGCCGTTAACAGAGTAATGCAGCTCAACCTTGCTCAGCCCGATGTCGTCTTCGGCCTTGACCTCCGAGAAGACTTCTTCGACGCTCGTTGCCCGTACATCCCGCATCGGCCTGGTGATGGTGACTTTCGGCGATGCGTCCTTGAGCGCTTCCATCTCATATTCCGGGGATGCAGTGTACGGCTTGCTGCCCGAGTCAGAGAACTGGACGACGTAGGATCCGGAACGCTGGAGTGTGAGCGCGCCGCCGAAGCCCTGTTCGCCGGTCGGCGCAAGCGCCAGCGTCGACTGATCGTCAAAGAGCAGTCGCGCCGAATGCACCGGCTGGCTTGCATGGATTCTCAGTTCAACTCGGGTGCCCTTGAGCGCAGTGATGTCGCCCTCGCCCTCGACAGTCTGATCGGGCATTCCCGTATAGGCGGGGAACTTATAGGTCAGGTCGATACTGTCCACTCTGGGAGTGTTGACCACGGTAATGGTGTACGCTTTTGAGCGCACGTCCCGCGCCTCGACGTAATAGCGCATAGACGACTGCACTTCAACCAGCAGGTAAAGAAAGCTGCTGCCGAACCGGTCGGGCTCCATGGCAACCGGCGTCCAAACCGTGGATGTTGCAGGTTGCGTGAAAAGTCTTACGTTCGGCGAATCAAAGCCGATCAACTGAGCCCTGATCTGCTGGTCGCTTCCTTTGGAGATCTGCACATTGCCGGGCATGACTTCAATGACAGAGGGAGTGCGAGGGGCAGCATTCGTCCACTGGACATAGAGGCGATCGAAGCCGTACTGGAAGAACGGCGGGCCCCAGTTGAGGAGCGCAACCAGAGCCAGGAAGGTGACAGCCCCGACAAGGCCATACACCGCAAGGCGTTTGCGATTAAGAAAAACGGAGAAGTCGATCCTGCCGGTCTTCTCCATCGCATCCTTGATCAGGAGATCCAGCATCCCGGCGGAAATTCCCCTGCCGTCCCCGAATTCCACAGCCGTGATCAAACGATCCTCGAGGTCCGGGTAACGTTCCTCGATGTACTGGGCAATTTGAACGTCGGAGATCCGGCGCCGGAGCGGCGCGACGAAGAAATGGACCGCCACATATACGGCCGATCCTCCTGTGATCAGACGCATGATCCAGACCGCGGCGGCCTTGAAACCGAACAGGTTCGCCCCCCAGATGCCCAGGAGCAGAAGTGCAATGGCCGAAACTAGGAGGAAGGCCAGGCCCTTAACCAGCTTCTGCATGCGCCAGCGGCGGCGTACCACACGAATACGTGACAGCAAGCTTTCATATCGGTTCATGTTCCCCCCCGGCCGCTTCGCGGCGCCCCCAATGTCCATATCGTACTCCTATTCGGGCCTCAAGATGAAGCGATTGGACAACAGGCCCTCGACGAGCAACAATGCCAGCACCGCCAGAAGCAAATAGCGCCACAAACGCGTTCTCCTGTCCTGCTCTTCGGCGGTGGGGCGCTCGTCGGATGAGACCACCGCCGGCGCCTTCGGTTCCGTCGACACCCAGCCTGCCGCCATTTCTTCCCAGTTGCCGTGAGCGAGATCCGATTCGCGCAGCGCCGGATTGACCGCAACGCTGGCGTTCAGGTTCGAGGTGCGGATTTGATAGAATCCCGCCATGTCCACCGCCACCGCATCCGATCCCGGCGCCATTGGGACGCGATGTTTGGCGGGATCCATCACTACAATTGCCTGGTTGAGATTCACGTTGCCTTTTCCTTGGCGAACGGCCGCTTCCACCAGCAGTTTCCTGGGAGAGATCGTATCCCCTATGTCCATCCACTGCCGCTCCTGTCGAAAGTTTTCGAGGTAGCGCAGGATCTGATGCCAGAAGGGAGCATATACGGCCTTGACCGGCAGGTCGTTGGTGGCATCGTCGGCAGAGGACGCAAAAACCAGGACGCGCCCTTTGTCAATGTCTGCCGCTACCAGCGCAGGGTCGCCGTTGTCGAAACGAGCAAGAACCTGTCCTCCGGCCGAAACCCGGATCCGGGCATGCTTGAAAAACCTGGCGCTCGAAAAAGTCCCCGAGTGAGGCTCACTGAAGGCGCGGAAAATAGGGTGATCCATGCCTAGATCCGTCAACAGAGCATAATCTTCCGCGGGTCTGGCGATCAAACCGCGTTCGGAACCAGCCGCCTCGATCTTGAGCGGAAGCCAGGAGGCAAAGGATTGGCTGAAATCAACGGCCAGAGAGGAATCCGCCAGCACAATGATGAGCCCGCCACCGCCTCTGACAAAATCCTGGAGTTTCTTTTGCATGGCAGCGCCGCCGCCGGGCGTATTGTTCCAGATGAGCAGCCCTCCTGTGACGGCCCCCATCGATTGGAATTGCTGCGGCGTGATCGCTGTGAGGTGGTATGGAGAAAGGGCAGAGATGTTCAAGGCGTTGGCAAGAAAGAAGCTCGGCGGGCGCCCACCCATGCCGGCACTGGCTTCCTCCACCGACAGGACGGGCACCTTGGCGCGCTCCTCCAGCGTCATCGCGAAGCGATTGTCCTGCGTCAGGCGTGGGTCTGCGACCTCGAGCGCGATATTGTGCACCCCGGCAGTAAGGCCGGCCAGCTCAAACTCCACGCCCTGCACTGCGCCTCCGGCAATATCCACGCGCTTTTCGGCGACGATGCGATCATCAACCGAAAGGGTAACGCGCGTCTGGTCGCGCTCCTCAGTGCCGAAGTTGACCACGGAGAATCGGATCTTGATGCCTCCTCCTTTGTCCTGTTCGCCTTCCAGCAACTGGACTCCGCCCAGCGCAAGATTGCTGTACGGATCAGATCCCACGTCGGCACACTCCAGCTCGGCGCCGGAGCCAAGGCGGAAATCGTGCTCGTCCGTCGCCCAACCGCTCTTTTGGAAATCGGAGATCAGGTGAATGATGCGCTTTCCCGCTCCGGCGTCGAGGGCTGCCTTTTCAGCGATCTTGAGAGCCTGGCTATAGCGGGTCGGACGGTCGGTCAGCGCCGTGCCCGCAGCGATCTGGTCTAGAACTACGCCAAAATCGGTAGCCGGCAGGGTCAGGACGTTCGTGCGATCCGAGAATTCCAGCAGAGAGACCTTATCCCCGGGATGGGCTCGACGCACGATGTCGGCCGCTGCTTTGCGCGCCCGATCCCAGCGGTCGCCGTAAGCCATGCTCATGGAGTCGTCAAGCAGAATGACGTGGGCGACCGTTACCTGGCCGGGCGCTGCTGCGGCCTGAGGCCGATCCCAGAAGGGGCGCATAAAAGCGAGCGCAAGCAGCAGGAGCACCAGGACGCGCACAAGAAGGAGCAGCAAATGCCGAAACTTCTGATAGCGAATGGTCCGCTTGCTTATCTTACGCAGGAACATCAGCGTAGGAAACTCGATCTTCTGAGCACTCTCCCGCTTGATCAGATGAAGCAGGATCGGTATCGCCGCCGCCAATGCCCCAAGCAAGAACAGCGGATTCACGAAACTCAT
>Ga0315277_10008405_pt1 | contig 13284 bp, 7 predicted proteins | sample YL17G05_15_MG_FD_203695 | JGI IMG/M metagenome (GOLD analysis project Ga0315277, IMG submission 203695) | Sediment microbial communities from Yellowstone Lake, YNP, Wyoming, USA - YL17G05_15 | ecosystem: Environmental > Aquatic > Freshwater > Lake > Sediment | place: USA: Wyoming | collected...
TCGGTTTCGATCCCATCATCATCTCCGTACCAAGCCAGAACAGCTTCGCGCGGTTTGTCACGCTGCCGCCGGTGGAGGCGAAGCGGATTCCGGAGATCGTGCGGTTCGAGGCGGCCCAGCAGATCCCGTTCGATATGAACGAGGTCCAATGGGACTGGCAACTCATGAGCGACCCGGACAGCCCGGAGAAGAAAGTCGGGCTTTTCGCGATCAAGAACGAGGTGGTCAACGCGGCCATGGAGTACTTCGAGCGGGAGGACCTGCAGGTCAGTTACGTCCAGATGACCCCGATGGCCCTGTACAACTTCCTGCTGTTTGACCGGCCGGACCTCGTGAATTCCGATAAGCGGGCTGCCGTCGTCGTCAACGTCGGGGCCGACAGCACGGACCTGATCGTGTGCACCGCTTCCGGCGTGTGGCAGCGCTGCATCATGATGGGTGGCAACGCCTTTAGCAACGCGATCGCGGAGACGTTCAAGCTCAGCTTCGAGAAGGCCGAGAAACTCAAGCGCACCGCCCCCGTGAGCAAGTACGCCCGCCAAATCTTCCAGGCGATGCGCCCTGTATTTACGGACTGGGCCGGTGAGGTGCAACGGTCGCTGGGCTTCTACACCAGTTCGAACCCGGACGTCAAGCTGGCCAGAGTGATCGCGATGGGCGGCGGCACCAAGCTTCGCGGATTGCTCAAATATCTTCAGCAGACGATCCAAATCCCGGTGGAGAAGCCGGACGCGTTCAAGCGGCTGGCGGTGACGCAGGGCGTCTCGACGGCCAAATTCCATGAAAGCGTGGGTGATTTCGGCGTGGTGTACGGGCTTGGCCTGCAAGGGCTGGGCATGGCCCGCATCGAGAGCAACCTGCTCCCGAAGAGCGTGGCGCGGTCGATGGCCTGGGCGGGCAAGACCCGCTATTTCGTCGGTGCGGCGGTCATGCTGCTGCTGGTGTCGCTGATGTGCCTGGGGCGGATCGGCCTCGATTATACTACCTACGCCAAGGCCGCGGGCACGCGGTCCATGATCAAACGCGCCATCAATGAAACCAAGGGAACGCTGCAAAAAACCGATGGCGTCGGCCAGCAGGAGTCGGCTTACCGGGATCGCATGAAGAAGCAGTTCGAGTGGTTCCGGTACCGCGAGGTCATTCCGCAGCTTCACGAGATCATCGTCTCGGCCCTGCCGAACGCCAAGACCAACCCGGAACAGAAGAAGTTGTACGAGGCCTTCACCCAGGGAGATGCGGCGGCGGTCAAGCAGATCCCGCGCCTGGAGCGCAGACAGCTCTTCCTGACGAACGTGTCGGTGTACTACTCGGACGACTTGGCGTCGGCCAAGTTCGGCAAAACCGCGATGACGCGCAAGGACACCATGATGACGGCCCAGACGGAGTCGGCAGATGGGTACGACACAGAGATGTTGCGCGAGCTGGAGCAGATCTACGGCGCCGAGTACATGAAGCAGTTCAATATGGGGGGCACGGCCCAGCAGAAAAAGGACCCGGGCTTCGTGATCACCGTTGTCGGCTACAGCCCCTACAAGGCGGTCGGCGACCTGCTCGATCCGCCCAACGTCCGAGACAATCCCGCCAAGTGGGGCTTCGTGACGCGCCTGGAGAATCTCAACAAGTTTGTCGGCGCCAGCTTCGCCGACGGCAACTGCCCCTTCGAGTTGTACAGCCGGCAGGCCGATCACTTCAAGCTGGAAAAGGCGCCGGTGGACCTCGATACGGACGTCCCCCTGGGAATCGGGGAGACCGAGTTCATCCCGGACCCGGCCGCCAAAGGCACGACGAGCACGGGGCCCTCGACCGCGATGATGGGCCCGAACTTGATGAACACCATCCCGATCCTGGTCGACCCGATGACCGACGAGCTGATCAGCTCGGAGGCCCAGATCGACTCCTCCGGCAAGCCTATCTGGAACGCCGTGGGCAAACAGGTGAAGAAGGACCACGACTACTGGTTCCAACTGGATTTCAAGCTGCGGTGGAAAAAGGCCCCGGCCAGCGCGGGGAGCACCGGCGCCAAGCCGGCGGGCAAGTAGCGGGCGCGCAGGGCGCCGCAGGCCATGATGCGGATACAGGCAGGAAAGGCAGATGAAAACACCGAACGTCAGTATAAAGGATGTGCTGGGCAAGCTGAGCTTCCTGAAGAATAACCTCGGACTGCTGGTGCCGATCTTCATCGCGGTCGTGGCGGTCCTGTTGTTCATCCCGACGCGCATTTTGCGGGGCAAGCTCCAGAACACGATCCAGCAGCAGAGCCTGCAGCCGGGCAACGAGATCCGGAGCCTGTCGGCGCAGGTGAGGGAGGCGGCCCGGGCGGCGGCGATGGAGCAGTACATCAGCGCCTACGCCAAGGACGCCAACGAGATCGAGCTGCAGATGAAGCATACCACGGAGCGCGAGCTGCTCAGCTACGAGCTGTTCCCGGATACCAACGAGACCTCCGCGCTGCTGTTCGAGCGATTCGCCCAGAAGTACATGGCGAGCATCGACGCGATGCTCAAGAGCCTCGACGCGGCGACCCCGCCCACGGACAACGAGATCGACGCCGCCCTGGCCAGCGCTCCTCGTTCGCCGCTCGGCATGCGCGGCGCGCCGGGCGCCTATGACGGGGGCTATGGGGCCTACGGGGGCATGCCATCGCCCATGACGCCGCAGATGGGGTCGACGCCGGGATCCGGCCAGCGACGCGCGTTCCGCGTCATGACCGAAATGGACCGCAAGATCGTCGAGAAAATCTGCGTCGATAAGGCCAGAGGAGCGAAGGTCTATGCCGGCCCGGTGGAGCTGGAAGGATATACCTACTGGAGCGACTGGAAGTTCGAGGACCGGGACAAGGCCTACCGGGACTGCTGGTACTGGCAGGTGGGCTATTGGATCCTCGAGGACGTCGTCACGACGATTCGCGAGATCAACAAGGACTCGGACTCGATCCTGACCTCCCCGGTCAAACGGCTCATGAACGCCAACTTCACCCTGCAGCGGTCGCGCGCGTCCGGAGGCGGACGGGGACGGCGCGTGATCCGAAAAGACGCCAAGGTGTCGCCGAGCTACGTCACGAAGGCCAAGGACGCGATGACCATCCCCTGCACGGGACGATACAGCAGCGACCAGATCGACGTCGTGCATTTCAATGTGCGGGTGGTCGTCGGCGCCGATGACGTCATGCCCTTCATGCAGGAGCTGTGCAGCGCGAAGGAGCACAAGTTCCGCGGGTTCTACGGGGATCTGCCGGAGCAGACGTACAAGCATAACCAGATCACCATCCTCGAAAGCAGCGTGGCGCCGGTCAACAAGGACACGTACGAGCACAATCTGTATCGGTATGGGGACGACGCCGTGGTGGAGCTGGACTTGATCTGCGAATACATTTTCAACGTGGCGGCCTACGACAAGATCCAGCCCAAACTGGTCAAGGAAGACATCGACGCCGCGATGAATGCGACCACCAACAAGAAGTAGAACGGCTCCAAACAACTTTAGGAGAGCGGGATAAGCTATGCGGGACCTGGTGACAAAAATCGGACGTTTCTGTGAGAACCACGTCGAGAAGATCGTGCTGGTGCTGGTGGGCCTCGTCTGCGTGTGGCTGTTTTTCACACGCGTGATCTTCAGCCCCGTCGTGGCGACGATGGACAACCGGACCTTCACCCCGGGGCGGATCGACATATACATTCACAAGCAGAAGGTGCCCGAGCTGAAGACGGCGTCGCGGCCGGACACCAAGACCATCGCGGCGAAGGCCTATAAGTCGCCGCTGACCGCGACCATCGATGCCAACGATCCGCTCATCGCCGGTCTCTTCGACCGGCCGGTGCCCGGGGGCTTTACGAAGCTGTTTGACTCCCCGCTGGCCTTCATCTCGAGCGACGTGCATTTCACCAAGCCGGCCTCTATGCCGCACGAGAGAATGCACGCGGGACGCAAGTACCGGCTGCCTCCGATTCCGGACGTGACCGAGCCGGCCGCCAATTACCTTCGGGCGGCCGCCTACGTTCCGCTGGAGGAAATCACGCCGAAGACGACCTACGACAAGGCGAAAGTCGAGCCGAACGATATCGATCTGGTGACGGTCGAAGCCAAGTTCGATGCGGCCGAGCTGTATCGCCGGTTCGAGGCGAGCTTCAACGGCGTGGGCGTCCAGCAAGAGGAGTGGCGCGATCCCTGCCTGGCCACCCCGGTCTTCGCCGCGATCCAACTGGAGCGACAGGAGCTGCGGGCCGACGGGACCTGGAGCCCCTGGCAGGCGGTGCCGCGCACCCGGATCGAGCCCCATCGCACGCTCTTTCAGGTCATTGAAAAGGTGGACGATCTGCCGCCGGGCGGCCTCGACGTCCGCTTGATGCAGTTCCGGGAAAAGTCGATTACGATGGAGCTGTTGCAGCCCGACGCCTACCAGATTGCCTCCGCCGAAGAGGACTGGTTCCCGCCCAGCTACTACGAGAAGTTCAAGACGTTGCAAAAGCGCGTGGAGATGGATGAACGGCGTAAACAGAAAGAGGAGCGCGACAAAGAAAAGAACACGGACACGCGGCGCGGCGGCGACACGGGCATGGGTCGCGGCGGGGCCTACGGCGGCATGGGCGGCCGCTCGGGCATGGCCACGGGACGCAATCCGACCGGCGGACAGCCGGGCGGTACGCAGTACAACCGGGGCCCCGGCAGCCGGGGCACGCGCGGGACCGGACGGGCCGATCAGGGCCTCAATCCGCAGCCGGGCGGCAAGAACCGTCCAAACCGGCGCGGGCCGGGCGGCACTGGCGATCAGATGTATCCTGACATGTACGCGATGCCCGGCACGGATATGGGCAGAAGAAGGGCATCGACCAACGAGGCGTATATGGAGTTCGCCGATGCGCTGCTCTCGTATAATACGGACCTCGCGAAGCTGGAGAAGCCCCTGCTGTTCTGGGTGTTTGACGACACGGTGGAGCCCGGCAGGACTTATCAATATCGCGTCCGCCTCGGGGTGTTCAATCCGGTGGCGGGAACCAGCCAACTCGCCGACCGGGACATGGACAAGAAGAATCAGGCCATTCTGTGGAGCCCGTACTCCGGCATGACCAAGCCGATCGAGGTCCACGACAGGCTCTATCTGTTTGCCAAGGACGTCCAGAATCAGACCCGGACGGCGACCGTGGAAGTGGCCCGTTACAACCTCGGATACTGGCGCAGCGAGGACTTCCAGGTCAAGCTCGGCGAGTCGATTGGAAAAGAGGTCGAGCGAAAAGAAGAGAAGAAGCCGCTTTCGCGGCAAGCCCAGGGAGACCGCATCACGGACATGCGCGGCCCGGGAATGCCCGACCCGCGCGGGATGGGGATGGGGGGAATGGGAATGGATTACCTGATCCCCGGACAGGACAGAGCACTGAAGCCGGAGAAAGTGGATTACACGACCGGCAAGGTGCTCGTCGATCTGGTCGAGATCAATGACTGGGGCGGGGCACCGAATCTGCATCCCCGCAAGTACCATGACATGCTCTACACGGGCGACGGCACCACCATCGAGCATATGCCCGTGAACGTCTCGAACTGGCCGAAGGATCTGGTGGCGACCTACCAGTTCGTGCAGAGCGAAAAGCGCCGGGAGCCGCAGCCGTTCCGGTCGTTCAACAAAGGCGGTCTCCAGGGTCGCGGTCGACGCGGCATGATGCCGGGCGGGCCGGGCTACGAAGACATGGGCGGCGCCTACGACGATATGGGAATGTACGACATGCAGCAGGGCCAGGGCCCCTACAATCGGTAGAAGGATTCCCTCCAACCATCCCAGCCCGGCCGCAGACAGACTGTAGAGACGCAACATTTGGCGTCTCTATCCCCAGAGTGCCATGTCCACAGTCGCGTAGAGATGCTCCGTTCGGTGGACAACGCATGCTTACGCAAGCGAGAGTACCTGTTTATTGACTCTCAAGTATGGAATGTGCCTGTCCGGAGACGTACGTTCTGAATATCTGAGGATCAATAGCCTGGAAGACGTAACGCCGGGTGGCACGGGCAAACTCGTTTGCCCGTGGGGCCTCGGAGGGTCAAACCCAACTGAATCCGCACCGTCGAAGGGCTCCCACACGCGAAACGTTGTGTGTGGGGACCCAAACAAGTTTGGCGGTGGCACCCGGCATACTCGAAGATTCAGGCCAAACACGTACAAGCGCATGGCACCCGATCCGCGGCGAGCCGTCTTATTCCGGCTCCGGTTGAATTGTTCGTAGTCTGTCATGCTGAGCGGAGCCAGTCATGGGCTTCGGCCCACCAGAAGAAGAGGACGACAACATCTGGGTGGCAGCGGCAAGGCCGAAGGCTTTGCCGATGGCGGAGGGGCGAACCATCGGCAAGCGTGGCTGGCTGATGGCGGACAGTCAAACCATCTGTAGAGACGCAACATTCTGCGTCTCTACGGGCTCGATGCCGGCACCCTGAACCCTATGCACACTGCGAAGACTCGGTTATACTCCGACGGCAACGGCGTTCAGGAATTCTTTTCGGAGGTGCATTTGATGCGAAGGAATGGGGTCGTTGGGTTGTGGTTGGTGTCCGTGTTGGCCGTGGCGGCGGGCGCGGGCGAGCCCGGTGGCTCCGCCGGTCCCTGCGCGAAGTGGAGTCATGGGCCTTCCGGCGGCAGTGATTTCTTCCCGATCAGTGTGTGGCTCCAGAGCCCGGCGAAGGCGCCGCAGTATCGGGCGGCGGGATTCAATCTCTTCATTGGACTGTGGAGAGGGCCGACCGAGGAGCAGTTGTCCACGCTCCAGCAGGCCGGCATGCGCGTCATCTGCCACCAGAACGCGGTCGGCCTCAAGCATCTGGAGGATCCGACCATCGTCGGGTGGATGCACGGGGACGAGCCGGACAACGCCCAGCCCCTTCCGGAAGGCAAGGGCTACGGGCCGCCCATCCCGCCGGAAACGATTGTCCAGGGCTACGAGCGGATTCGGGCGGCGGACCCGAGCCGGCCGGTCATGTTGAATCTCGGACAGGCGGTCGCCTGGGACAACTGGCACGGGCGCGGCGTGCGCAGCCGCCATCCGGAGGATTACCCTCTGTACGTCAAGGGCTGTGACATTGCCTCGTTCGATATTTACCCGGTGACGCACTCCAGCCCGGAGGTGGCCGGCAAGCTCTGGTACGTCGCCCAGGGCGTCGAGCGGCTCCGGGAGTGGACCCAGGGACGACAGATTGTCTGGAATTGCATCGAGTGCACGCGCATCAGCCATCCGGAGCGCAAACCGACGCCGGAGCAGGTGCGCGGCATGGTCTGGATGTCGCTCATCCACGGTTCGATGGGTCTGATCTACTTCGTGCACGAGTGGCAGCCGAAGTTCAACGAATCGGCGCTGCTGAGCGATCCGGTCATGCTCGCCGCCGTGACGAAGATCAACCGGCAGATTGCCGAACTGGCCCCGGTCCTGAACCGTCCCACGGTGACGGAGCAGGCCACCGCCGTAGCCAAGGACAGCCCCGTCGCCATCATGATGAAACAGTATGGCGGTGCGACCTATCTTTTCGCGGTGGCGATGCGCGAGACGCCGACCCATGCTCTATTCACCATCCGGGGGCTGGCGGGGCAGCGGGCGGTCGAGGTCCTGGGCGAGGACCGCACGCGTGCATCCAAGGACGGCGTCTTCGAGGACGATTTCAAGTCCTGGGATGTCCACTTATACCGGATCGCCGCCGATGGCAAGCCGTGACCGCATCGTGCAGACTCATGGACGCCATTCACGTCTGCGCGTAAGGTGAGCACGTGCCACGTCGTGTCATGTCGAGCGGAGCAACGCGAAGTCGAGACATCTGGCCGCGGGCATTGCGTGTCGCCCATTCGCGGCCAGATTTCTCCGCTTCGGCCCGCTGCGCGTGCCTCCGGTCGAAATGACAAGGGGGCGGCCTTGGGCCTTCGATCAGAAGGACAGCGAAGGGCCAAGCGTCATTCTGAACCGGTGCCTCAGCGGACGGCGTGCTGGGGCGGCCACAAAATCCGGTCACACCCCGGAGATCCTGAGGACAAAGAAAAGGTTGCGTGAGGGGTCCGTTTGCCGTAGAATCCGCCATTTGGCTGAGGATTTGAAAGGAGTCCTGATGAAATACGATGTGGCTGACTTGACGTTGGCATCGGAGGGCAAGAGGAGGATTCTGTGGGCGGATAACGACATGCCGGTCCTGGCGGCGATTCGGGAGCGTTTTGCGCGGAGCCGGCCGCTGAAGGGCAAGAATGTGGCGGCCTGTCTGCATATCACGGCCGAGACGGCGAACCTGGCGCGGGCGCTGAAGGCGGGCGGGGCCGATGTTGTGCTGTGTGCCTCGAACCCCTTGAGCACGCAGGACGACGTGGCGGCCTCGCTGGTGAAGGATTTTCAGATTCCGGTCTTTGCGATCCGGGGCGAGAACCGCTCGACGTACTATAAGCACATCAATGCGGCCATCGACCACGAGCCGGTCATCACGTTCGACGACGGGGCCGACCTGGTGAACGAGCTGCATACGAAGCGCAAGCAGGATGCCGGGCGGATTATCGCGAGCATGGAGGAGACGACGACCGGCGTCATCCGCCTGCGGGCGATGGATCGGGAGGGCAAGCTGAAGTTTCCGGTGATTGCGGTCAACGATGCCAAGAGCAAGCACCTGTTCGACAACCGCTACGGCACGGGGCAGTCGACGGTGGACGGGATCATTCGCGCGACGGATTTCCTGGTGGCGGGGACGAAGGTGGTCGTGGCCGGCTACGGCTGGTGCGGCCGGGGCTTTGCCACGCGGATTCGCGGAATGGGGGGCATTGCCATCGTCACGGAAGTCGATCCGATCAAGGCGCTGGAAGCGGCCATGGACGGCTTCCTGGTGATGCCGATGGCCGAGGCTGCCAAGATCGGCGACGTGTTCGTGACGTTGACCGGGGATAAGCACGTGATTCGGCCGGAGCACATCCGCGTGATGAAAGACCGCGCGGTGATTGCCAACAGCGGGCACTTCAACGTGGAGATCGACATCCCGGGCCTGACGAAGATGAGCCGCAAGGTCAACCGCGGCGTCCGGCGGAACGTCGATGAGTACATCATCGGCCGAAACAAACGCATCTATCTGCTGGCCGAGGGCCGGCTGATCAACCTGGCGGCGGCGGAAGGACATCCCGCCAGTGTCATGGATATGAGCTTCGCGACGCAGGCGCTCCAGGCCGAGTGGGTCGGCAAGCACGGCCGCCGGCTCGAGCCGCGGGTCTACGAGGTCCCGCCGGAGATCGAGGACCGGGTCTGCCGGCTCAAGCTCAGGGCGATGTCGATCGCGATCGACACGCTGACGCCGGAGCAGGTCGCCTATCTCGCCAGCAGCGGGGAGGGGACCTAATCGATGGCGGAATGGCAGATGGCATGCCCGGTGCCAATCCGCTGTCCGTGACTGGGGATTATGGAGAGCAAAGAGACGGAAAAGTCGCCCAAGACCTCCAGGTCCTTCCTGGCGGTCGGTCCGACGCTGCATTACAGCCATCGGAACGTGCAGTTCTACTGGGTGTTGGCGGCGTTCATGTTCTCCCTGGCCTGCCTGTTCTGGTCCCGCGTGGAGACGGGCCGGTTCTGGTCGTTCGATTTCGCGTCGCAGACGATCCCGGACTTCCACGATCTCGGCCGGTCCACTGTCACCGGCGTGAGCATCTTCGAATATCCCTGGCAAATCATCGTGCTGGGACTGCTGATGGGGATCATGGCGGTGGTGCCCGTGCTCGTCGCGCAACTGATGAGCTTCGGGCACAGCTTCATCTTCGTATTGGCGGTCTTTTTCCTCGCGAATCTGCCGGGGATGGCGGTCTTCCTGATCGCGAGCTGCTTTGCGGCGGCGGCCCGGCCCCTGCGCTTTCGCTCCCGCATTATCGCCATCGCGCTGTGCATGGCGCCGCAACTGATTTACTGGGCGGCGTTCGGGGCCGCACGGGGAGCCGCGCCGCTCGAATGGGGCTTCTCGTTCGCGCCCTGGATCTGGGCCTGGCTGACGGGCATGACCATCGCCGGCCTGGTCCTGGGCCTCGGCCATTACACGCGCTATAAGCCCGGGCTGATCTGGACCTTCACCACCACGACGCTGCTGCTGGCCCTGATCATCTTTCAATGGAAAGTCGGCTTCGACGAGCTGGATTACCAGCTCCACGTGGCGCGGAACAACCCCGAAGGGATCCCCGCGTTCCGCGACCACAGCATCCGCGAGGCCCTCGATCGGACGATCACCGACCCGGGCGAGAAGGAGTACCGCTCGGCGTTCCTCTATCCGACCGAGCCCATCCCGCTGCGGGAGAAGATGAAGAGGGAGATTCAGAGCTACCTGTCGTCGCGGGATGAGCAGTGGCCGATCTGGTTTATCGTGTCGGACGAGTTGCAGTACCTCGATGAGAAAGAATGGCTCAACGGGCAGTACGACCAGTTCATCAGTCCGCCGAGGCCGCGCTGGATGCCGGCGACGCTGCACCAAAGGATCGTCGAGCGCCGGTCCCGCAGCCAGCGCATGCCGATCGGGCTCTACTACAAGGCGATTCTGAACGAGTACAGCCCGGATGTGCACCGGATCTGGCAGGATGAGGTGCTCCACTTCTACAGCGACTATCCGGGTGACGTGTCGCTGCGCATCTGGTTCCGCCTCTACAGCAGTTTCCCCCGCAGTCCTGAATCGGCGGAGGCGCGCTGGCGCCTGGCGAAACGGCTCGCGGGACAGAAGGAGCTGCAAAAGGCCCGGGCTCTCCTCACGGAAGCCGAGGCGATGATCCCGGAGCAGCTCGCCTTCCACGAGAAGACACAGTCGGCGACGAATGACAGCCTCTTCAGTGCGTTCCGACCTCCGGCCGCCACGGTCATGACGCCGGCGAAGCTGCGCGAGCTGCAGGGCCGCGTCTACGAGCTGCAGATGCTGATTGGGGACGACAATCTCAAAGGGGGCGAAGGCGCGCTGGAGCGGCTGGCCCGGTTCGTGATGCTCAATCCGCACAGCCTGGAGTACGAGCAGCAGCTCGATGCCCTGCTGGCGCAGACCGGCGAGAAAGATGGGTTGCGCGACAATCTCCTGCTGGCGAAGGCCAAGCTGATCGCCGACAGCCAGAGGCGCGCGGAGCGCTTGAGCGACCTGAGCCGCGAGTACCAGAACACGGATGGGGGGATGCAGGCCCTCTACGAGTTGACACTGCTGTACATCCGGCTCTACCAGGAAGAGCCGAAGAAGGAGAACCTCGTACAAGCCACGAACATGCTCACGAGCTTTGTAAGTCTGTACCCCGACAACTTCTACGCCACGCAGGCGAAGAAGACCCTGGCAGGCCTGCCCAAACCGGAATAGACGGGACGCACGGAGCGGAACAGGACCTGCAGGACGCAGTACCGCATTTCGCACGTCCTGCGACGATACGGAAGGAGAGGGCCCCCAAACGCGATGAGTCGCGTTTGGGAAGGGCTCCCAAGTGCGAAACGTCGCACTTGGGGACCCGAACCCAGATTGCTTCGTCGCTTCGCTCCTCGCAAGGACATAAACGGGCATTGTATGTCACGGCGAGTGCAGCGCGGCAATCTCTTTGTCGTACGATTGGCGAAATGCGGTAGTAGGGGACTTGGAGGGCCAATTCTCTCGATGGAGGCAATCAAGGTTTGACTTTCGCCGCGGCTTTGTTACCATGGAGGTACCAAACGACCCATGCTGGTGCGCAAGCCCGCATACGGTAACGGATAGGCAGGGCATTTTGCCATGGTCAGACGCAACTTGGGTCTCGATCCACAGGTGATTGTGGTGGGAGACCCGGACAGTGAATTTGCTCGCGAGATGGTTCGGCTGACGCGGGAGCACGGCGTTGAGCCGGTGCCATGTCATGATGTCTATGCCGCTGTGGCGGAAACGGCCGGCGTGCGCGGCCGGCGCACCCTGATTCTCGGCAAAATGAGAGAATTATCGAGGGAGAACGGTCGGTTATTTCCGCTCGCCGCGGCGAACGCCGCCTGCTGCTGCTGCCTGCTGGATGCCGGCATGACGGCCGGGCAGGGCATGGTGTTCGCCGCCCTCAAGGCGGGCGCTGCCGTCGTCGGCGAGACGCAGGAAGTGCGGGCCGCTCTCCAGGACTGGCTGGCAAGCGGTAAACATCGTCCCCGCCGCGCGGACCTCGGGGACCTTCAGGAGGACGATCTTCGAGCCACGGAAGCGGAGTTAAGCGCGCTTTTGGGGCAGCAGGCCCATGCGTAAACCGGCGGATCCAAGGTCTTCGCGTGCAGGCTCCGGCGGGGCGATGCTGATCGGCGATATCGGCAGGGTCTTCCTGGATGCCGGCAGCGTGGACCGGTATCCGTGCCGCGTGCAGGCGAACATTTTGGACGGGATCGACGCCGCTGCCAAGGGCCGGTTCGACGTCGTCGGCGTGGTGATGGACGGGACCTCCAGCCAGCTTGGCCCCGCCCTGCGGGCCCTCCGCAAGAGCACCGCCGCGCGAATCGTTCTGCTGGCCCAGATGCATGAAGAGCCGATCGCGAGACGACTGGTGGCGGACGTTCCCGGCGAGCAGAAACTGGCGGATGCCTACCTCATTTGTCCGGCTTTGCTGGCCAGCTTCTATGGTGTGGCCCAGCCGTCGACGGAGAAAGAATCACCCAGGGACGTCGGCGAGCGCAGTCGAGCCGGGTCGGGTGTGCCACAAGGGGAGGCGGCTCCGGCCGCACCGGCAGAGGCGCTTTCCGCGGGGCTGGAGCAGAGGATTCGGCATCTCGAATGGCTGGCGATGACGGACGACCTGACCGGACTGAAGAATCGCCGGTATGTGTGGGAGTTCGCCCGGCAGATTCTGGAGCAGGCCGGCCCGACCGGCGGCCGCGTCACTCTGCTGGTCTTCGATATCGACAACTTCAAGCAATACAACGATCTCTACGGGCATGCGGCGGGCGATGAGGTTCTCCGGCAGGCGGCCATCCTAATGCGACGCTGCTGCCGCCCGCACGATGTGGTCAGCCGCGTCGGCGGCGACGAATTCGCCGTCGTCTTCTGGGACGACCCGCACCGGCTGGCCGGCGACGTCGAGCGCGACCGGCGGTCCGCCGCGACGGAGCATCCGCGTGAAGCGATCTTCGTCGCTAAGCGCTTTCAGAAGGAATTCGGGGACGCCGATTTGCAGCTCCTGGGTCCCGGGGCCCAGGGCATCCTGACCATCAGCGGCGGCCTGGCCAGCTTCCCGCGCGACGGCTCGACCGTCGAACAGCTCTTCCGGCAGGCCGACCTGGCCCTGCTCGATGCCAAACGCCGTGGCAAGAACCGCATCTACCTCGTCGGCGAACCCCAAAGCGACATCGCCGA
>Ga0315277_10008406_pt1 | contig 13281 bp, 7 predicted proteins | sample YL17G05_15_MG_FD_203695 | JGI IMG/M metagenome (GOLD analysis project Ga0315277, IMG submission 203695) | Sediment microbial communities from Yellowstone Lake, YNP, Wyoming, USA - YL17G05_15 | ecosystem: Environmental > Aquatic > Freshwater > Lake > Sediment | place: USA: Wyoming | collected...
ACGAAGGGCTACGCTGAACTCCGGCATCATTGATGCATAGAAGTTATTCAAAGCTGAATCTAATGGTCCTTGAGGCTTTTAAGCGGGTCCGGGTTCCATGCTCCGAGTTCCGAGTTCTGCGATTCAGCTACCGGGTTCCAGGAGCAGGGTCTGGTAGTTTGTGCCTGGTAGTTGGAATACTATTTTGCATTCCTTTTACCATTTACATCTTTACCATTTACCCTTTTACCGCCGTTACCTTGGCTCTGCCGCGCATAGTTGTTTCTGTGAGCACATGCGGTGTCGCCGCGATCATCCAGTCGGATGGGTCTTTCCCCGCTCTTGCGGGGATTGAACAATGATGTAAAAGAACTGGGGGTTGGGGGTTGGGAATTAGAATTCAACCTTTCAACCTTTCACCTTTCAACCTTTAAACCTTCGCGTTTTGCCCGGCAAAACGCGAGCTCCCCCTATAAGTACGAAAATTGTTCCCAAAAAAAACCTATAATTGGCTCAATCAACGCATTGATCTTTAAAGCAAACCTGAAAAAGTCGGCTTGGAAACTTTTTTTAAGTAATCTTAAACAGAAAAAAGTTTGTGCTGGAATTTCAATGACTTGAAAAAATTCGTGATTTGTTTAAAATAGCTTAACGCTTTTTTCAAATTTATGCCAAAAAGCAGAAGTAAAAATGGAAAAAATGGGCTAAGGGGCAATGCCCCTTGTCGCGACTAATCCTGTCACGCCTGCTCGCAGGCGTGACAGGACGCTCGCACAGAGTGGTCAAGGGCTACGCCCTTGTTGCTTTCGGCGTTTTTTTCATAATTCATAACGCTTAATTCATAATTTTTCATACTTCATCCTTAACCCTTTTTCCTTAGACTGTGCGGGGGACTTTAGTCCCAATTCCTTATGTAAAATGTAAAGCCCTGACCCCAAATTCATTCAAGGCCCTATGCCCAGAACCGGCACCGGAACCGAATAGTAGGTGGGAATTCCATTCCCAAGCTGTCCGTAAGAATTACTGCCCCGGCATTTTACCGTGTGATCGCTCAGGATCACGCAAAGGGAAGAGCCTCCATGAGTTAAAGCCAAACCGGTTTTGATGCCGGGAACGAGGGTTGGAGCAGAATTATTACAACCCCCCCAGCATTTAATGGTTCCGTCATTGAGGAGGGCGCAGACGACTTGATTCCTCCCTGATATTGCCACCGCATTATTTATGCCGTGAACCCGGACCGGAAGATTGGAGTCCGCGGTAGAGCCGTTTCCCAACTGATAGCACCCGCCTCCTCCCCAGCATTTTACGAAGCCATCGCTAAGGACCGCGCAGGTGTGGAAATAACCCGCGGAAACTGAGAGCGCATTGGTAATTCCGAAAACCGGGACCGGAACATAGACGAAATTATTATTCCCATTGCCAAGCTCTCCATCGTCATTGGACCCCCAGCATTTGATGGTCCAGTTATTTAAAATTGCGCAATTATGATAGCTTCCCGAGGTAATGGATAAGGCGGTGGTGATTCCGGAGACCGAGACCGGAAGACTCCTTAACACGCTATTGTTGCCATCGCCCAACACGCCTGATCCCCAGCATTTTACCGTTCCATTGTTAAGGATTGCGCAGGAATGAATCGCGCCCGCGGATACTGCAACCGCATTATTGATCCCGGGCACGCTGACCGGCACATTGGAGCCGATCTCGGAGCCATTACCGAGTTGTCCGAAAAAGTTATGACCCCAGCAATTAACGGTTCCGCCGCTGAGCACGGCACAGTTATGATACATCCCGGAATCCATGGCCAGGATACTGGTGAGCCCTGAAACCGGGACCGGCAGATTGGAACTGTTATTTTGTCCATTCCCGAGCTCGCCATATCCGCCGACACCCCAGCATTTGGCAGTGCCATCATCCAGCGCCGCGCAGTTGTGATAGACCCCGCCGGAGATTCCAACCGCGTTGGTAATTCCCAGGACTGTTACCGGAATACCTGAGCCTGAGCTTTCTCCGTTTCCGAGCTGGCCGTAATCATTATCTCCCCAGCATTTCATCCCTTCCCCGGAGGTTATGGCACAGGTATGCTCATAACCAGCGGATATTGCGCTTACTCCCGAAGTTAAGCCGGAAACATCTACCGGAACATTGCTGTCTATGGTTGTCCCATTCCCAAGTTGACCATTCCAATTATACCCCCAGCACCTTAGCCCTTCACCGGAAGTAAGGGCGCAGGTATGATAACCACCGGCAGAGATTGCGCTTACTCCCGAAGCTAAGCCAAAAACATCTACCGGAACATTGCTATTATTATTTGTTCCGTCCCCCAATTGACCGGAATCATTCCAACCCCAGCACTTTCCTCCACCACCGGAAGTAAGGGCACAGGTATGCCAAACACCCGCCGAGATTGCGCTTACTCCCGAAGCCAGGCCGGAAACATCTACTGGAACATTGCTAGATGTCCATGTCCCATTCCCAAGTTGACCAAAATCATTCCAACCCCAGCACTTTACTCCCCCGCCAGAGGTAAGGGCACAGGTATGAATACCGCCAGCAGAGATTGCGCTTACGCCTGAATTCAGGCCGGAAACCTCTATAGGAATATTGCGGTCAACCGTTGTCCCATCCCCCAGTTGACCAAAATCATTCCATCCCCAGCATTTTACGCCGCCCCCAGAGATGAGGGCGCAGGTATGACCACCGCCAGCAGAGATCGCGCTTACGCCTGAAGATAGGCCGGAAACCTCTACAGGAATATTGCTGTTAACGGTAGTCCCATTCCCCAGTTGACCATAATTATTCCTGCCCCAGCACTTTACTCCGCCACTGGAGGTAAGGGCACAGCTATAACCCCACCCGGCAGAGATTGCCATTACTCCGGAAGACAAACCAGAAACATCAACTGGAATACTGCTGTCGGTATTGGTGCCGTTCCCAAGTTGACCACGGTTATTGTTCCCCCAACATTTTACTCCGCCGGAGATAAGCGCGCAGGTATGATTCCAACCGGCCGAGACCGAAGAGGCCTCCTCTTCAAATCCAGGAGTGACGGTTAAATCAAGATAATAAACCGAAATTTCATTGTTATTCCCATATTCCTCAATCTGAATATAATAGGTCCCCGCGGCAAGGGCATATTGGGCAATTCCGCTCCAAAGCCCGTTGGCATCGTCATTATCTGCGATTTGATTCAGAACCGAATCATAAAGCCACATCCTGGTGTCCCCAAAAGGGCCGGAGGTTTCAATAACGACATCTGAAGTATCGGATAAAGTAAATTGGATCCAATCTATGTCATCAGCCGGAACAATTGACCTGGTCTGCTGAACCCCGGGTATGATAATTTTGGCCTCGGAACTGGTATTATCCGGTTCATAAGCATCCGGGGTTGATGAGCAATCCTCCGGACAAGTAAACGAATCTTCAGCAAAACTGTTGCAAATGTCGTCTCCGCAAGTTCCCACACAATCCTGCGCGCAGCTAACGGGTTCCTCTCCGGAACTGCAGACTCTGTCTCCGCAAATACAATCCATCGGGCAAGAGACTGGATCCTCTCCATAAAAAGAATTGCAAGTCCAATCCCCGCAAAATCCGGAACAATCCAGCGGGCAGAAATATGCGTCCTCAAAGTATGAATTGCAAACCGTGTCTCCGCAAGTTCCGGGACAATCCTGCGGGCAGTTATTCACATCCTCGCCGGAATCGCAGGTTCCACTATTGCAGGATGAGAGAATGGCTCTCAAATCAAGATAATAAGTTTGAATTTCATTATTATATGCTTCAATTTTAATATAGTAGGTGCCCGCGGGAAGGTAATTTTTACTAATTCTGCTCCAGGGTCCATTGGCATCATCATTATATGCCAGTTGATTTAGACCGGAATCATAAAGCCACATCCTGGTGTCCCCAAAAGGGCCGGAGGTTTCAATAACTACATTAGAAGTGCCGGGGAGGGTAAATCGGATCCAATCCACATCAGCCCCAGGCAGAATAGACCTTGTTTGTCGCACGCCCGATTGGATAATTTTAGCCTCAGAACTGGTATTGTCCGGTTCATAAGCATCCGGGGTTGGGGGACAATCCGCCGGACAGCCGACCGAATTTTCAGCATAGCCGTTGCAAATGCCGTCTCCGCAAGTGCCGGGACAATCCTGCGGGCAGGCATTTAAATCCTCTCCAACACTACAGACCCCATCTCCGCAATAACAATCATCCGGACAGTTATCTGGATTCTCTCCATTATAAGGATTGCAAGTCCAATCTCCGCAGTATCCCGGACAATCCTGGGAACAGAGATCCGCATCCTCCCAAAAGTCATTGCAAACCGTGTCTCCGCAGGTTCCGGGGCAATCCATCTCGCAGTTATTTACATCCTCTCCCTCGCTACAAACCCAATCTCCGCAATAACAATCCTCCGGACAGGTATTTGGATTCTCTCCATTATAAGGATTGCAAGCCCAATCTCCGCAAGTGCCGGGACAATCCTGAGGGCAGTAATATGGGTCTTCTTGAAAGAGACCACAATACCCATCCCCGCAAACGGACACTATTTCCCAGGCATAGCTTTCCGGAGAGGCGTCGGGATTTCCCGCGGCGTCAATTGCTTTGACTTCAAAGGTGTGAGAGCCGTCTGCGAGTCCGGAGTAATCCTTGGGAGAGTCGCATAATTCCCAGCCCAGGCTGTCAAGCTGGCAGTCAAAATTGCAGGCAGGGTCATTGCAACTGAACGCAAAGCTGGCTGTGGTCTGATTGGTGGGATTAGAAGGATGAGAATTGATATTGGTCTCAGGAGCGGCCAGATCAATGGTCCAGGAATAATTTGCCGCTTCCGGGTCCGGATTTCCGGCTTGATCTATGGCGCGGACTTCAAAAATGTAACTGCCATCACTAAAACCAGAGTAATTTTGCGGCGATAAACAGGATTCCCATCCGCCCGAATCCAATTGGCACTCAAAAGTGCAATTCAGCTCATCGCAGACAAAGCTGAAGCTCGGATCCGGAGAATTGCTCGGATTGGTTGGATTTCCAGTGATGTTAGTGTCGGGCGCAGTAGTATCAATGGTAATGATGATGGTCTGGCTGGCATCCAGCCAATCCGGAAACCTATGGTCAGGAATTCCGATGTCACTGTTGCCTGGAATATAAACGATCACCTCAATGGTCTGACTATTGCTGCAACTTATGGGCGCCAGCACCCTTACTTCCGCATATCCGTCTCCGCCGAGCGACAAGGGCTCATCCGTATATTCGTAAGCCTGGGTGGTGTCATAAACATAACTCTTTCCATCCAACACATTCCGGCCATAAATCGTGGCGCCCGGGCAGGTGCCGAGGTCATCCCTGATCTGATATACGATTCCATATCCAGGCCGATACTTGCCTGGATTCCAGGACGGAGCCCGGGCCCGGATCACAACCGAGTCCCCGGCAATAATGCTTGGACTATCATTCTCAAACTCAATGGAGACCGGATTTCCGGTGATGTCGCTAAAATCACCTTTGGCCCAGGCCTTGAGAATTCCCAGGTCCGGACCGTCGGCGATTCCGTTGCCATCCAGGTCTTGCCATAAGGATGTCCGGTTCCGCGCCGTGGGAGCCAGTGGCCAATACCCGGGATCCATCCCGGCCAAAACAGCTGCCAACGCGCCCACATCCGGGCCGTCAATGAGCGAATTATCATAATCGCCCCAGAAATTTGCGCCTGGTTTGTATTGTTGGGCAAAGGACAAAGGCGGGAGAATCAAAAGCGCGGTTAAAACTACCAACCCGATTAGCGCCAGCCGTCTAAACCCTTTCATTGCGCCCTCCTTGGTTTGATGCCTTGTTCCCTGATTTAGCCTTAAATCTTCCGGATTTTTACCCGTTGGTCTTTTAATTTTTTAGTTTAATAACTATATCACTATTATTTAAAACCTGTCAAATCCGAGCGCTTGGTGGATCGTTTCTGGTTGCTCTTTTTCCGGATTTAGAGTTTTTTTGAGTTTATGCTACGATTTTGTGGGAGAAAGAATGGGGAAGGAAAAGATTTTACTGTTCGGGCATCGCGGGGCCCGGGGCGAGGCGCCGGAGAATACCATACCGGGTTTTCAGAAGGCGCTGGATGCGGGAATGGATGGGATTGAAGTGGATGTGAGGCTTTGCCGGAGCGGGGAAGTTGTGGCGGCGCATGATAGCACCTTGGCGCGGGTTACCGGGAAGCGGTTGCCGGTGATGGCCTATAGCTATGGGGAGCTTCAGCAACTGGATGTCGGGAGTCATTTCAGCGGGAAGTATCAAGGAGAGCGGGTTCCGCTTTTGGAGGAAGTCCTGGAATTTTTTGGGGACAAGTTGATGATTGACATTGAGCTGAAGGGCAAAAATATTTATGCGTTCGGTCTGGAAGAGAAGGTCATTCGGATCATCCATCGCCGCGGACTCCAGGAGCGGGTGATTTTATCCAGCTTCAATCCGCTGATCTTGCTCAAGGTGGTTTCTATTGATCCGAGCCTGAAGATCGGCCTGAATTTTCTGGCTGATTTCTGGCAGGGCTTGAGAAAATTCTGGTTCTTTCCTTTTCTGCATCCCTATTCGGTTCATCCGGAGCCGAGCCTGGTGGATGAGGAGATGGCCAGGTTTGCGCGGAGGAGGAACGCGAGATTGATTCCCTGGCAGGTGAACGAGGAATCTGAGATCCGGCGGGTGCTGGAATTGGGATCGGCCGGAGTGATTTCGGATTTTCCCGGCCGGCTGAAAAGGGTGTATGATAGTTGGCGCGGAGACAAGAATAACTGCGCCGAGAATCGCGGTTAAATTCGCGCGCACAGAAATCGGGACTAAAGTCCCTCGCACAGAAAGGAGTCGCGCCTGACTTGTCCTTCGTAGCTTTAGCGAAGAAGGAAGGCGCTCGCACATTAGAAGCTGTGCGCGGATCCCGCTTTGGGGCGGGATGTCCGCGCTACGAATAAAGGAGAATGAATATGGCTGAGATCGAGCGAAGCATTCCGCAGAAATTTTTTGATCGGGCGGCTGAGCATCCGGAGCAAATCCTGTTCCACAACAAGGAGCAGGGAAAATGGAGACCGATTGCCTGGAAAGAGGCCTCCGGGGTGATCTCTGAAATTGCCAACGGCTTGATCGCGCTCGGGCTTCAGGTCAACGACCGGGTCTGCATTTTGAGCGAGAACCGGCTGGAATGGCTTTACGCGGATTTCGGGATCATCTCGGCTGGAGGGGTGACGGCCGCGATCTACCCGTCCAATTTGAAGGACGAGGTGGAATACATTGTCAATCATTCGGAGGCGAAGATTATTTTTGTGTCCAACTGGGGCCAGCTGAAGAAGCTGGAAGGCCGAGAGAAGCGGATGAAAAATTTGCGGAAGGTAATTATGATTGATCGGCTGGATAATTATCCGGGGGATGCGATCAGCCTGGAGCAACTTCGGGAGCTGGGAAGAAAATATGCGGCCGAGCATCCGGGCGAGCTGGCGCAACTGATCAAATCCTTGACCCCGGATCATCTGCTGACCTTGATTTACACTTCGGGCACAACCGGTCCGCCCAAAGGGACCATGCTCACCCACGGCAATATTATCTGGGTTTATCATGCGCTGGAGGATGTTCTGGATGGTCTGCTTTCCATTGATCACACGGACCTGCATTTATCTTACCTTCCTTATGCCCATGCGATGGAGCGGATCGGCGGGATCTATTTCGGGGTTTTCCGGGGGATTCAGATCGCGATCGCCGAAGGGATTGACAAGCTGAGCAGCAACATCGCGGAAACGAAGCCCACGCTTCTTCTGGGCGCGCCCCGGGTTTACGAGAAGATTTATTCCGGACTGATCAAGCGGATTGACCAGGAATCTCCGCGGAAGAGAAAATTATTCTGGTGGGCGATCAAGGTGGGCAAGGAAGCGAGCAAATACCGCTTCAACCGGAAACCGATGCCGCTCTTGCTCCTGCCGAAATTTTTCCTGGCCAACCTGCTGGTGTTCCGGCAGATCAAGAAGCGGTTTGGCGGCAGGCTCAAGTTTATGGTCAGCGCCGCGGCTCCGATCGCGCCGGAGATTCTGGACTTTTTTGCCGGACTGGACCTGATGGTTCTGGAGGGATGGGGAATGACCGAGACGAGCGCGCCGTCCACCATCACCCGGCCCGGGGCTCTGAAAATCGGGACCGTGGGGCTGCCCTTGAAAGGGGTGGAGATCAAGATTGATCAGGACGGCGAGATTCTGGTTCGGGGGGGAAACATCTTCAAGGGATACTTCAAAGAGCCGGAGCAAAGCAAAGAAGGCTTTGACCCGGATGGTTTTTTCCATACCGGGGACATCGGCGCGATTGATCAGGACGGCTGCCTGAAGATCACGGATCGGAAAAAAGATTTGATCATCACCGCGGGCGGGAAGAACATTGCGCCCCAGAATATTGAGAACCTGATGAAGACGGACAAGTATATCAGCGAGTTTCTGGCCTACGGAGATTCCAGGAAATTCCTGGTCGGGCTGGCGACTCTGGATGAAGAAGCGGTGACCGCCTGGGCAAACGAGCGCGGGATTCCATCTAAAAGTTTTACGGAACTGAGTCAGCACCCCGAGGTTCATCAACTGATTGAAAGCAGAATCGCGGAGCTGAACAAGCGCCTGCCCAGTTATTCCACGATCAAGCGGATCAAAATCCTTCCGAACCAGTTCACACAGGAGGCCGGAGAGGTCACGCCGACAATGAAGCTGAAGCGGAAGGTGATCAACAAAAAATACGGAGACCTTCTGGAGAGTATGTATCTCGGACTGGAGGACGGGGAAATTTAGGCCTGATGATAAAAAAGGCGGGCTGAGCAACCCGCCTTTTCCGTTTACCGTGTACCGTTAACCGTTCACCGCATCAGGCCACCTTGGGCAGTTTTTTCAGCGCCTCTTTGATAGCCTCTTCGGGATGCTCGTAGTCCGGGAGCTTTTTCGCCAGGTAATCCTCATAGGCCTTCAGGTCAAAGTTTCCGTGTCCCGATAGATTGAACAGAATCACGCGTTGCTTGCCTTCTTCTTTGGCCTTTTTGGCCTCGTCAATCACGGCCTTGATCGCATGCGCGGCCTCGGGCGCCGCGATGATCCCTTCGGACTTGGCAAAAATCATTGCCGCGTCAAAAACCGGGTTCTGATGATAAGCCACTGCCTCCATTATTCCTTCCTTGACCAGCTTGGAAATAATGGGCGAATCGCCGTGGTAGCGGAGTCCTCCGGCGTGGATTCCGGCCGGGACAAAATCGTGTCCGAGCGTGTACATCTTGACAATCGGAGCCATCTTCGCGGTATCGCCGTAGTCATAGGCATAAACGCCCTTGGTCAGGGTCGGGCAGGCCGTCGGCTCAACCGCGACCAGCCGGACATTTTTCCCGGCGAATTTATCCTGGGCAAAGGGCAGGGCGATTCCGCCGAAATTGGACCCGCCTCCCACGCACCCGATCACCACATCCGGATAATCGCCGACTTTCTTCATCTGCTCCTTGGCTTCCAGGCCGACCACGGTCTGATGAAGGAGCACATGGTTCAAGACCGACCCGAGCGAGTAATGGGCGTCATCGTGAGTGGCCGCGTCTTCCACCGCCTCGCTGATGGCGATTCCCAGGGAGCCCAAACTGTCCGGATGTTCTTTCAGGATGCCCCGTCCGGCATTGGTCAGCTTGGTCGGACTGGGATGAACCTCCCCGCCCCAGGTCTCCATCATCACCCTCCGGTAGGGCTTTTGCTCGTAGCTGATCTTGACCATATACACCGTGACCTTCAAGCCGAACAACATTCCCGCAAAGCAAAGCGCGCTTCCCCACTGGCCGGCGCCGGTCTCGGTGCACAGCCGCTTAATCCCTTCCTTCTTGTTGTAATAGGCCTGCGCCACCGCGGTGTTGGGCTTGTGCGACCCGGCCGGGCTTACCCCCTCCCACTTATAATAAATCTTGGCCGGGGTGTCCAGGGCCTTTTCCAGCCGGTGCGCCCGATACATCGGAGTGGGCCTCCACATCGTGTAAATGTCCAGGATTTCCTCCGGGATTTTGATCCAGCGCTCCGGGCTCATTTCCTGCTCAATCAGCCCCATCGGGAAGAGCGGGGTTAAATCCGGCGGGGTGAGCGGCTTCATCGTGCCCGGATGAAGCGGCGGGTCCAGCGGGCTGGGCAGATCCGCCAGAACATTGTACCACTGCTTCGGGATTTCCTTTTCACTCAGCGTAATTTTCGTTTCCATTTCCTTTACCTCCTTCAATGATATTTTTAAATAATAGCCTTAGTCGCTTCGGTTGAGAACAAGCAAAAATACCCAAAAACAGGAATCAATTATCCGCGGCTGGGCAAGCCGCACCATCGCCCCCAAAAACAACCAGGACCCGGTAATGTAATTTTGCTTGACAAATTGCTCTTCCTATATCAAAAAAATCCGCTCTTGTCAAGAAGAATCTTTGATTTCCGGGGAACGGCTTTTCAGCCGCTATTTTTTAGAAAAACCGCCTGGGCGAAAGCGCTTTTAGCCGGGAAGCAAGGAATGGTTTGAGTGAGGGTCTGAATTTGGCTAAAATCTTGGGTGATGAATGAATTTAAATATTGCCAGCCGGATTCGGATTGCGCGTCTTGCGGGGCGTGTTGCGGGATGTATAACTGGAAGGGGTCTTCGCGGGCGCTGGTGGAGGAGGTGCTGGAATTTCAGACCGGACAATTTCTCAAATCAGACCGCGGTGAAAAGGATTTGCTCCGGCTCAAGCAAGAAATTTCCAAAAGCCGGCCCGCGGTTCTTTATCCGGTGATTTATAATTGCGAGTTTCTGGGATTTACCGGCAACGGCCGGAAACGGGTCGGGTGCCTGCTTCATCCGGATTTGAATGGCGGCAAAAATTTGCGCAGGCTATCGGATCACGGCAGAGAGACCTGCGACCAGTCCAGATGCACGGCTTATTTTTATCTCCGGGAGGCTGAAGCCGAGCTGGTGGCAAAAGCGGTTGATGACTGGTATCTTTATGGGCTCGCTCTCACCGACCTGGACCTGGTCAAGGAATTTTTCCGGCTTTCCAGCGAAATGGTTTGCGATGCTGTGAGCGCGGAAAAAGTTCTGAATCGGCCGGAGCTGAAGGATATTTTTCGGCATTATCTTTGGCTCAAGGAAAAATGGCCCTATGCCAAAGATGGAAACCGCTTCGGGAAATATTTTTTTCAGGCGGGGGAATATTTAATTTATCGGATTGACTATCCAGCCTTGTCCGCTCCGAAGAGCAGGTATGACCGGATTTTGAATTCGCTCGGGTCTGAGTTCCAGAGCCGATCCGAGCTTTGGGAAGCGGAAGAATTATTGGGCCAAATTTTTCAAAATTTCCGCGGGAACTGGCATTGATGAAAAAGAAAATTTTCTGGATGCTTTTTCTGGCGGCATATTTTGCCGGCTACTGGGCGATTTTTCCGGGCAATTTTTATTACGATGATTATCATTCCATCCGGAACAACACCCGGCTGGCGAGTTTGAAAAATGTTCCGGGATTTTTTTCCGACCCGATCACTTTTTCGGCCCGGCCGCGGGCGGCAATGTATCGGCCTTTGCTGTTGGTAAGCTATGCGCTGGACTATCAGATTTATGAGTGGCGGGTCTGGGGCTGGCATCTGACCAATTTAATTTTACACCTGGTCAATGCGCTTCTGGTCTGGATTCTGGTCCGCCGGACCTTCAAAAAGGATCAGCTGGCCTGGCTCGCCTGCTTGATCTATGCGTTTCATCCGGTCGCCGGAGAAGTGATCAATTATCTCAATTGCCGATCCAGCATCCTGTTCACGGTTTTTATTCTGGCCGGGCTGATTTCGGTTTCCGGCCTGATTGAGTCGGAGGGAAAAGCCAGGCGCGGAATCCTCTGGATGATTTTAGCAAACCTCTTTTTCGTTCTGGGGCTATTGAGCAAGGAAAGCTCGGCGACTTTTCCGGGAATAGCTTTTCTTTATTACTGGATTTTTTCCAGCAAGGAAGCCCGGCAGAAGCTCAGGGGTTCAGCAGATCTGGTTTTGCCGATGCTCATTCTGCTGGGGGGTTATTTATTTTTAAGGCAGACCTTTTTTGACCGGATTATCACCGGCCCGTTTCTGCCCAGGCCGCAACTGGTGAATTTTTTCACCGAGCTGAAATCCTATTTCTGGTATCCGGGCTTTTTCCTCTGGCCGAGACCGAGCATTGAGCATAGCTTTGCAACCGAGACCAGCCTTTGGAACTTCCGCGTGCTTTTAAGTCTGCTCGGAGTTTTGCTTCTCGGACTGATCGTCGTTTTCTCCCTTCTCCGGCCCCGATCCCGGATTTCGGTTTTGGGATTCTTGATCGGATTTTATCTTCTGGTCCTGGCCCCCACTTCCAGCATAGTTCCGCTCAATGTGCTGGTGAGCGAGCGGGCTTTTTATCCGGCGCTTTTTGCCTTGGCAATATTGCTGGCGCTGGTGGTGGAAAGCGCCTGGAAAGCCGGGAATCGGCTCGCGCTTTTGGTTTTCGGGATGGTTCTGATTAACTATCTGGCGCTGATTTCTTTTCGGGGCCGGGTCTGGCAGGACGGGTATAAACTCTGGGTAGATGCTTTTAGAAAAGCGCCGGATCTGGCCCGGGTGGCGGGGGAGATGGGGAACGAGTATGCGAGAAGGGGGGAAGAGGATAAAGCGGTTCGGTTTTTCATGCTTTCGGACCAGCTCGCTTCGGGTCAACCAGCCACGGTTTATAATCTGGGCGCGATTTATATGGACCTGGGAAACCTGGACCTGGCTGAGAAGTATCTGGAGCAGGCCGTGGAGCTGGAGCCGGAGGATATGATGGCGCGGGTGAATCTGGGCGTGGTTTATCGGGCGCTGGGCAAGATGGAGCTGGCCAAGCATCAACTGGAATCTGCGATTTATCTGGACCCGAATTCCGCGCTGGCGCACAATAATCTCGGGGATTTGTATTTTTCAATGGGGGATCTCCCGGCTCTCCAGAAGGCCGAGGCGGAATTTCTGACCGCGCTCAAGCTGGATCCGGAAATGGAGTTGGCGCATTACAATCTGGGACAAACTTATGACCGGGCCGGCTTATACCAGGGGGCCCTGGAACATTTTAAGAAGGCCTATGAGCAAAATCCCGGAGCGCCGGACAATTCGCTCTGGGCAGGAATTATGCTGATCAAGCTGAATCAGCCGAAGGAAGCGGAAGATTGGATTAAAAAGACCCTGGCCTTGGATTCCAAATATGGAGATGCCTGGTATTATCTGGGCCTGGCCAAGAATTCAGAAGGCGATCGGGAAGGAGCGCAAAAGGCTTTTGAAAATGCGCTCAAATTGATCAGGCCTTCGG
>Ga0315277_10008407_pt1 | contig 13281 bp, 13 predicted proteins | sample YL17G05_15_MG_FD_203695 | JGI IMG/M metagenome (GOLD analysis project Ga0315277, IMG submission 203695) | Sediment microbial communities from Yellowstone Lake, YNP, Wyoming, USA - YL17G05_15 | ecosystem: Environmental > Aquatic > Freshwater > Lake > Sediment | place: USA: Wyoming | collected...
AACTAGAGAGAGAGAGAGAGAGAGAGAGAGAGAGAGAGAGAGAGAGAGAGAGAGAGAGAGAGAGAGAGAGAAAGAGAGAGAGAGAGGAAGAGAGGGAGGAAGAGACAGAAAGAGAAAAACGTCAAGCCGCCGGCGTTCAAAACTCTCCTAACCCCCGACCCTTCCACTTCTTTCCCTGCCCCTTCTCTCCTCGTCCCAATCCTCACTCGCCGAGAGCAGAAGGACATGCTCGAGGACCACACCCGCACGGGGGCCTACGCCGCGGCCATCCTGGGCTCGGCCAGGGCCTGTTTCGAGGGGAAGACGGTCCTCGACGTCGGCGCCGGCTCCGGCATCTTGTCCATTTTCGCCGCCCGCGCGGGAGCCAAGAAAGTCTTCGCCGTCGAGGCAACCCCCATGGCGGCTCACGCCCGCACGCTCGTCAAGCACAACAAGCTCGACCACATCATTGAGGTGCTGCAGGGCACGGTCGAGTCCATCCAGCTGCCCGAGAAGGTCGACGTGATCGTGTCGGAGTGGATGGGCTACCTCCTGCTCCGCGAGTCGATGCTCGACTCGGTGCTCGCCGCGCGCGACGCGTGGCTGAAGCCGGGGGGCTCGCTGTGGCCGTCGCACGCGCGGCTGCTGCTGGCGCCCGCGAGGTCGACGCTGCCGCACTCGAGGGCGGCGGAGCTGCAGAACGCGATGCAGGGGTGGTGAGTTTTGTTGAAAGGGTTTTTTTTTCTTTTTCTTTTCTTCTCCTTCGAAGAGGTTGAAAAAAAAAAACCAACAAAACAAAAAAAACTCACTTTTTGTCCTCTTTCCCTCTCTCTTTTTTCCTCTCCCTGACCAAAAAAACTCTCAACAGGGAGCGCTTCGCCGGCGAGGCCCAGGAGCACTACGGCGTCGACGTCGGCTGCCTCACGCGCGCCTACCGCGAGGAGCAGGCGCTTTATTACTCGAAGACTGCGGCGTGGGCCGACGTCGACCCGGGAGATCTGCTGGGAAGAGGACAAGTCGTCGCGTCGATGGACCTGGCCGAGATCGGGCTCGAGGAGTCGAAGAAGCCGCTCGAGGCCGAGGTCGACCTGCTGATCGAAGGGGCGGGGGAAGCGGGCGAAGACACGACCCTGGACGCCATCGTCGGGTACTTTGACGTCTCGTTCCGTGGCGGCAAGGCCGAGGGCTCGGCCGCTTCCCCTCCCTCCGAGGAGGGATCTCCGACGGGCGCCCCGGCGACGGAGCCCGTCGTCACGCTCTCCACCGAGCCCTGCGCCGAGGGAGCGACGCACTGGGGCCAGCAGGTCTTCCCGCTGTCGCCGCCCCTGCCCGTGAGGGCCGGGGACCGCGTCAGGGGCACCGTCGCGGTGCGGAGGCGCCGCGACAACCCGAGGCTGCTTGAGGTGGAGCTGGACGTCAGGGTCGTCGAGGGTCCAAAGAAGGGGGCCGTCGCCGCCGACGGGGCGCTCAAGGGCAAGAGGAAGGAGCACTATCAGGTCGAGTGAGAGAGAGAGAGAGAGAGAGAGAGACAGAGGTGAGATGGAGAAAGAGAAGAGGGGAAAAGGAAACCCCCTCGACCCTGAACACAACCCTCGACTGAGAAACAACAACAAACGACACCTTTTGTCCCGCTACTTTTCAGTATCTCTAAGATTAAAGAACGATCGATCCCTTTATTTTCGAATGCTCTTAGTTGTCCGGTCTTCTCATTCTCTTTTTCAGTTTGTTTGTAAGAAGAAGCGGGATATCCACTCATGAGAAAAAACGAAAGTGGAGAAGCCAGCGAGGGAGAGAGAGAGAAAAAGAACTTCACTCTTGGGTTTTAAAACACACAATGGCTCGAGAAGAGAACTGGCTCTAACGAGTTTTTTTCTTTTTAAATAGGAAGCTCTGCTCGATCGCTTTCGTTCATTTGGCGTCTCCCGCGCCGTCTCACAATCACCCCTTGCGTCTGAGAAAGAGAGGAAGAGAGCCGAAACCGAAATGACGGTCGAACAGCACGCGGAGCACAACACCGATGCCTCCGCATCTGCCCCTCCCCTGCGACCTGCCGACGACGCCACGATTTCGTCCCTGCGGCTCTCCCTCGTCGACGACGAGGCCCCGCTCGCTGCGCGCTACAGGGCGCTCTTCTCGCTGCGCAACCTGGCGGGAGAAAAGGCCGAGCAGGCGCTCATCGAAGGTGAGGATAGAAGTGGGGCAAGCTCATAATCAGCGACGGCTAGCGCACGTCGAGCATCGACGCCGCGCCGTTTTTCCTCTTTCTCAACCTCCTCTCAAAAAAAAACAAAAAAACATCATAACAGCTCTCTCCACGTCCAAGTCCGCCCTCCTCCGCCACGACGTCGCCTTCTGCCTCGGCCAGCGAGGCGCCAGCTCGGCCCTCCCGGCCCTCGCCGACAGGCTTCGGGACAAGCGGGAGCACCCCATGGTGAGGCACGAGGCCGCCGAGGCCGCCGGCGCGGTCGGCTGCCCCGGGGCGTGGCAGCTGGTGGAGGAGCACCTGGCGGACGCGACGAGGGAGGTGTCGGAGACGTGCCAGCTGGCAGTGCAGAGGATGGCGTGGTACGAGAAGAAGCAGGCAGAAGAGGAGGAGGAGAAGCGGACACAGGAGGCTGGGCAGCAGCAGCAGCACAAGGCGGCAGCCGAAGAAGGGGGCGAGAGTGAAAAGGCCGTCGTCATAAAGCGCTATCTCTCCGTCGATCCTGCCCCTCCGGCCGCCCCAGGGACGCCCACCGAGCGCCTCGTCGCGTCCCTGCTCGACGAATCAGCGGAGACGCCAATTTTCGACCGCTACCGCGCGCTGTTCTCGCTGCGCGACGCCGGCGGCGCGCCGGCAGTCTCGGCGCTCTGCGCGGCGCTGCGGGGGTCGACCTCGGCGCTGCTCAAGCACGAGGTCGCCTACGTGCTGGGCCAGATGCAGGACCCGGCGTCGCTGGGGGCCCTGCGGGAGTGCCTGCTCGACGCGGGAGAGCACCCGATGGTCCGACACGAGGCCGCCGAGGCGCTCGGGGCCCTGGGCGCCGAGGCCGCCGCGCCCGCGCTGGAGAAGGGGGCCTCCGACGAGGATCCCGTTGTGGCGCAGTCGTGCGTGGTGGCTCTGGATGTGCTGGCGCACGAGAGGAGCGGGGCTTTCGAGTACGCGGCCATAGATGGGGCGTCGTAGAGAAGAGCGGAGTTTTTTTTCTCTCTTTGTAAAGAAAACGTTATTAGAAAACAAGACGTTGGCTCGTGTCCAGGTTTTCCATTTTTTTCCGAAGAGAAAAAGAAGAGAAAAAACCGTTTGCAACCAGTGATGCACCGACCTCGCTTGCTGCCCCTCGAAAGGGGGGGCTTTTTGCTATCTCTTCCGCGCTCGGTACCTCGAGCGCGTCCGCTCGTGCGACCTCGGCGAAGGAATAGGCAAGCAGAGGAGGAGGAGTGCAGGGGCTGCTTTGTCTTTGCAGTTTCGAGCGACATCGGCGACGACGAAAACCTCGACGTCACGCGCGACGACATCAGCGAAGGCGACCTCTCCCCGCTCGAGACCGCCGACGACGACGCCGCCGCCCCCCCCCCCCCTCTCCTCCCGAGGACGGCCGCCCCGCGCCCCCCCCTCCCGCGGGTCCTCGTCCTCCACACAGGCGGCACCCTGGGCATGGACGTCTCCACCTCGTTCGTCGAGAGCGCCACCAGGGACTCGCACGTCGACCTCGTCGCCGGCACGGGCGGCAACTACCCCCCCGGGCTGCGGCCCGGCACGATGCTCTCGCAGCTGCTCGGGGCCGTCCCCGAGCTGGGGCGTCTCGCCAGCCTCAGGCTCGCGATCCCTTACAATCTCGACTCTTCGCGCGTCGGGCCGCGGGAGTGGGTCAAGCTCGCGCGGATCCTCGACAGCGAGAGGGAACACTTCGACGCCTTTTTGATCGTCTCCGGCACCGACACGATGCCTTTCGTCGCCAGCTCGCTTTCGCTCATGCTGGCCGGCTTCGGCAAGCCCGTGGTTCTCACGGGAAGCCAGCTCCCGCTGCAGCTTCCCCGGAGCGACGCGCGGCAGAACCTCGTTGACGCGCTTACCTGCGCGACCGCAACGCACCCCGCGGGAGGAGGCGCGAGGCAGCCGCGCCTGCGAGAGGTCGCCGTCTGCTTCGGCGGGCTGCTGCTCCGCGGCAACCGCGCCCAAAAAGTCCATTCTCAGACCTACAGGGCCTTCGAGAGCCCGACGTACCCGGCGCTGGCTAGGCTCGGAGTGGACGTCGACTGGGACGAGGCGCGGCTGCTGCGGCCAAACGGTGCCTACACCCCGCGCTTTGACCTCGAGCCCAGGGTCGCCCGCATTCCCGTCGTGCCCGGGGCTGACCCACGGGTCATCTTCGGCAACTTCGCGGAAAACGAGGGCCCCCGCGGCATCGTCCTCGAGGCCTTTGGCGTCGGCAACTTCAACGACCTTGAGGAGGGGGGGTTCGTCCCTTGGATCGAGGAGCAAAGAAAAAGGGGAATTGAGGTGCTGCTTTCGTCCCAGTGCCATGCCGGAGAGCTGCACCCGGAGCTGTATAGGAGCGGGAGGGGGGCGCTGCTGGCCGGGGCGAGGGCGGGGCCGAGGTGAGAAGTTTTTTCTTTCTTTTCTTTTTTTTCTTCTTTCTACTTTGGAAGGAGGAGAAGAAGAAAACTCTCTTTCATCTCTCTCTTTCTTTCTTTCTCTCTTTCTTTCTTTCTCTCTTTCTCTCTTTCTCCAAACACACAGGATGGCACCGGAGTGCGCCGTCGTGAAGATGATGCTCTGCTTAAAGTACCCGGATCTCGACATAAACTTCCCTCTCGCGGGTGAGCTCTGACGATTTCTTTCTTCTTCGTCGTCGCCGGTTTCGTTTCGCCGGTGTCCGTTCTCGGCGCCGCTCGCTCGCCGCGCTCTTTTCCACTTGTTTTTTTCTCAATTGTTTTTTTATTTTCACATGTGTATTCAAGAAGACCGAGAGAATAAACGAAACAAAAAAAAGAAACGTCAATAGAAAAGACTTTTCGGAGGCGGGCTTTGACTCTTCAAGGTCGGAAAAAAAACTGGAAAAAACGCATTTCTTTCACTTCTGCTTCCCTCCTCCTCCAGCGACCCTCCATCCGCTCTCGTCCGCCCTCCTCTGCGCCCGAACCGTCTCCCGCACCGCATGCCAGCTCACGCCCAGCGGCACAAACACCCAGAGGGAGTTCAGCCCGACGAAGTAGAACCAGAAGTAGAGCGGCTCCGGGCGCGTGTGGACCCCGTTTTCGTAAAAGCACGTCGCAAAGTAGAGGGCGTCCCCGTAAAGCTGGCAGGCGGAGGCGACCAGGGCCGCCAGGTGCCTCCAGGGTCCCCTCATGCAGTACTGGTGCGCCGCGAACAAGCACAGCGGTCCCACGAAGAAGGCCGTGACGGACTCCATGCAGATGGTGAAGGCGTCCCGCGTCGCGTACCTCGAGTCCGCCTTCGCGTACTCCTTCCAGACCTCTGCCAGGAAGTTGAGCCTCGACTTGGAGCTGTAGAACCGGCCGTCGAGGACGACGTAGCCCTCTACGACGAGGTGGATGAGGGCGGTGAGGGAGAGCCAGGTGACGATGGAGCGCTCGCGCTTGGAGACGGAAGGGAAGCGGGCTGGTGGTATGGTGGTGGTTTTTTGGGGGTTGAGGTTGAGAAGATTGGCAGCCGTCGAAGATCGATCCGTCGGCAACGAATTCGACGTCGACCGAGAAAAAAAAATCAACATTCGCACGCAAGTTACTCCCGGAAAAGAGGCTTAAATCGCCCCCATTTCAATTCGAGAAGAAAGAGCTCTTTTTCATCGCATCCTTGCGATTGCAGAAAGAGAATGCCTCTTCCACGGGGAGAACGCGAGTAATCCACATCTCGAAAAAAGAAAAAAAAGAAAAAAAACTCTCTCGGCTCACCGGCCGTCCTCGTCCATGTCCCAGCCCCGACGAGCGCCGTCGCGCCGAAGAAGACGGCCAGGACGACCCCGAAGTTGAGCATAGCGGGCTCATAGCCCGGCAGGTGGGCGGACTCGGGAGAGTAAGGGTGCTTCGTCCCGAGGGAGACGCGGAAGAAGGAAGAGGAGGAAGACATTTCGTTCTTCGATTTATCTTTTTTCCCCTTTTTTAAAAAATATTTTCTTCTTCTCTCTTTCTTCTCCCTCTCTTCTCTCTTCTCTGTCTCTCTCTCTCCGCGCAGCCCTCTCCTTCCAAGTTAAAAGCAGGACAAGAAGATTACACAGAAAAGCGGAGAGAAGAAAAACGACCGCCATCGTCCTGGTTCAACCCCGCCGTCGTCCTGGTTCAGACCCCGGCCCCCTCCAGCTCCAGCACCCGCAGCGCCGTCAGCGGCTGCCGGTGCCCCTTGAGCCGCCTCGACGCCTTCCGCCGCCGCTTCGTGAAGTGCAGCTGCTTCGCGTCGAGCACCAGCTCTTCGACGGCGGCCGTGACGCTGACGCCCGGCAGCGCGGGCCTCCCGATCCTGGTCTTGCCGGCGGAGCCGACGGCCAGAACCCTAGTAAACCGGACGATGTCGTTGATGTCGACGCGGCCGTCGAGCCATCCGTCGGCGAAGAGGAGGTCCCCCGGGCAGGCCTTGTGCTGGGTGCCGCCAAAGTCGACGACGGCAAAGGCTGCTGCTGTCGAGGAAGGGTCCTGCGGGAAGTCTGCCTTGCCCTGGAGGCGGCCGATGACTTCGAAGTAGGGAGGCGAGGAGGAGGAGGAAGAAGAAGAGGAAGAGGGCGAGGGCGAGGACAAGGAGGAGGTCGGGCTAGCGGCGGCGGCCGATGTCGTCGCCGGCGTCGGCGGCGTTGAAGGCTCTTCTGCTGCCTCTTCTGCGTTCGCTGCCGTCGTCGTCGAGGCCATCCTATCACCGCTCCTCACTCTCCGGTCCCATTCGGGACTCCTGGTCGAGGCTTCGTGCCGAGTCAAGGAAGAAAGAGCGCGGAAATTCGAGAGCAAAGACGATGTTGATTTCGCTGATCGAACCGTCATCCACGCTGCAGTGCTCCTGCTGCTGCTGGTCCCAGCGACGCCTCCACGAGCGGCAGGGAAGCACGATGCTGTCCTCTGATGCAACACCGCGTCCAGGCCCTCGGCGACGAGGACCAGGGCTCGGCGGCGCATGCTTGAACAGAGAGAGAGAGAGTTTGACGAGGGAAAGGAAGAGGGAAAAGTGAGAGTAGAGTGCCCCCTCTGAAATTTTTCATTTTTCTTCGAAAATCCCGATCGAGAAAAGAGAGAAAGCAGCCTGCGCTCTCTTTCTTTCGTCCACCCGAGACAGCGCCATGGCAGAGTATGTCACGCCCTGAATAAGGACCGCGCGTTCATGCACTTGGACTGGCGAGCAGCAGCAGCAGCGAGGAAGAAGAGAGGGACGAGGAGGAGGGCCGCCTTCCTCTTGCTCGACATTTCGGGCGATCGACGACGTCGACGGAAGAAAAAAAAACCATTCTCACCATCTCTTTCTCCCCCACCCCTCCTCCACACACACCCTTTTCGCACTTCACAGCTCCTCACCGCCGCCTCCAGGCGAAGAGGACGTTAAGCTTCGCCGCTCGACGCGCGCGAAAAAGGCCCCGGCCCCAAAGGACCAGTCTCCAAAGGCCGCCGCGAAGAAAGAGGAAGAGCTGCCGCTGCCGCCGCCGCCGCCGCCAGCGCCGGCAGCAGAGGCCAACGACGACGACGACGCTGCTGCCCCCGCTCCCCCCGCAGCCCCCCCGGCTCTCCCGCCGCCCCCTCCAGTCGCAGCAGCGGCGATGCCTCCTCCTCCTCGCCCTCCGCCGCCGCCACCGCCGCCGATGCAAATGCAGCAGCAGCCGGCAAGAGGCGGCGGCGACGACGAGGCCCCCCCGGGAGAAGAGCTCCCGCCCGGCGTCGGGGGAGCGGCGGCGGCGGCCTCCTCCCTGCCCCTGCCTCCGCCGCCGCCGCCTCTCGCCGCCCCTCCTGCGCCGCCGCCTCCGATGCAGCAGATGCCGCAGCCTGCTCGCCCGCACACGTTCTACCTCGGGGGGCCTCCCCCGGGGCAGCCGGGCTTCCCCGCTCCTCAGGTCCATGCCCAGTCCCAGCAGCAGCAGCAGCAGCGGCGCGCGGAGGAAGGGCAGCTCCTCGCGCAACTCCAGCTGCAGCCGAGGGTCGCGGCCCTCTTCAGGCCCCCGCCGCCGCTCGAGCACCTCCCGCCGTTCGCGCTCTCCAGGAGGAAGAGGAACGCCAGGGCCCCGGGCGTGGTGCCCAGGGTGCCCATGTCCGGGATCGCCGCCTTCGTCAAGGAGTTTGAGGAGAAGGAAGGGAAAAGAGAGGTGAAAGACGCTGCCGTCGAGGAAGAAGGAGGAGACGGAGGAGGAGAGCGGCGCTCGCTCCGCCACCCCGTGCTCGCCCTCCAGGCCCGCCTCCCCCCGCGCAAGACCTCGTCGGGGATGCTCCTGCCGCCGCTCGAGCGCCGGTCAGCGAGGCTCGAGGCGGCGCGGGCCCGCAACGAGGAGAAGAGGAAAATCGGCATCGCAGGGTACAACCCGAAAGAAGACCCCAACGCCGCCGGCACCGACCCTTACCGGACTCTCTTCGTTGCTCGCCTGCCCTTTGACGTCGACGAGGCGACGCTGCGGGGGGAGTTCGAGGAGTTTGGCCCCGTCAGCAGGGTCTCGATCGTCGTCCCCAAGGTCGTTGCGGGAGGCGGCGGCGCAAGCCTCGACGGCGGCGACGACGGCGAAGAGAAAAAAACGACGACAACGACAGCTGCCGTTGTTGCCGCCACCGCCAACAAGAAGAGCGGGAAGAATTCCCCCCCCGCCTCCCGAGGGTACGCTTTCGTCGAGTTCGAGCGAGTGGAAGACATGAAGGCCGCCTACAAGCGCGCCGACGGGCGCCGGATCTCCAGCAAGGGCCCGGCCGGCTCCTCCCGTCGCGTCCTGGTCGACGTCGAGCGCGGGCGCACTGTCGAGGGCTGGCTCCCCCGGAGGCTCGGCGGAGGGAAGGGTGGCGGCAGCGAGGCGCGCAGGGCGCCGCGCGAGCCGACGGGCGAGCGGAAGAGGAAGTGGCTGGGCTTGGTGCAGCTGCCGCGGCGGTTTTACACGCAGCGCAAGCTGGCCGCGCTGGCGCCCGAGAGGCCCCCCTCTTCGTCGGCGGCACTGCCTCCCCCTCCCCCTCCTTCGTCGTCTTCGAGGTACGGGGACCGCGGCGGCGGGGCCTCGGGAGCGCCGCCGCCCTGGGAGCGCGGCAGCGGAGGCGGAGGCGGCGCTCCTCTGCCGCCGCCGCCGCAGCCCCCCTCGTCGAGGAGGGGAGGGGGAGACGACGACTACGACCGGAGGAGGGACCGCGGGGGCAGCAGGCGAGAGGCTCGCCGCTCTCGCTCGCGCTCTCCCCGCGACCGCGACCGCAACCGCGACCGTGACTACGACCGCGGGGGAGGGAGCAGACGCGACAGGGGAGACAGGGGAGGAGACAGCCGCGGCGGGATTGGGAGCGCAAGGAGGACGACGCGCTCGAGGTCGAGGTCGAGGGACCGCGGTCCCTCCTCGAGGGGGGGCCGGGGCCTCTCCCCCCCGCGCTCCTCTGTCCCTCCGCCGCCGCCTCCGGCTCGGCGAGGAGGAGGAGGGGGCAGCGAAGACGAGGAGGAGGGCGAGCTCAAGTAGCGGAAGCTTTTGTAATTCCCCCTTTTGTTTTCTCAACGTTTTTTTTTCTCTTTTTCCCTTCTAATTACATTTTTTATCTCTTGCGCAAGGGGCGGGAGGGAGTCGCGACCGCGACGGGGGCAACAGCAGCTTTCGTCTTCTTGTTCTTCGAGGGAGCAGGCGCGGCGGCGCTGCTGCTGCCGCGTTTTTTCTTCTGCTGATGCTCCGGTCCCTCTGCCGCCGCCTCGGAGGCAGCCGCTCCCGCCGAGCGGCGAGTGGCAGCGGCGAGAACGGCCTCCTCCTTCGACTCCGACTCGACGACGGCAGCACCAGCCTTCTCCTCCTCCTCCTCCTCTTTTTCCTCTTTCTCCTTCTCCGCCTCGGCCTCGCCGTTCAGCCTCGCGATCGCGGCCGCCCGGCGAGCGGCGGCAGCGGCAGAAGAGGAATGAGGCACAGCGAGGTCGTCATCGTAAAAAGCAGCGCCGTCGCCGCCGCCGCCCTCCTCGCCTCCGCCCCCGTCCTTGCCTCCGTCCTCGCTCCCGTCGTCGTCGCTCAGCACCCCGGCCTCGGCCAGCGCCGCCTCGACCACGTACGTCGCCTCGAGCAGCCGGTCGGCGCGCCTGGCGTGGCGGACGGTGTAGGCGAGAATCGCGTCGAAGACGTCGGCGTTGCTGTTGCTCTTGGCCGAGCTTTTGGTCTTGGTGCTGCCCTTCTTGCCGCCGCCGCCGCCGCCAAAGCCGCTGCCGCCGGCGAGCTCGGCGGGCGAGAACTCGGCGAGCACCGCCGCCAGCAGGAAGTGCGCCTCGTGGCAGGTCGCGGCGCGGGCGTTCCAGGCGCGGACCGCCTCCAGCGCGACGCGGAGGCCGTCGGAGGTTGACGTCGAGGTCGGAGCGGCGGGACCGCCGCCCCTCGAAGCTCGTTCCCCTTCCTCGTGCGCGGCGCGGACGGCGGCGCGGAGGGCGGCCCGCCCCGGGTGCTGCTGCTCGCCGCCTCCCCCCGCTCCCCCGCCTCGCCTCGACTTCGACGGCAGCGCCGCGGCTGCCTGCACCGCGGACAGCAGCCTTGCCGGTGCCCTGAGCCTGAGCGCGAGCTCCGCGGCGCCCCGCACGTCCCCGAGCGCCAGCGCGTTGGCCAGGGCCTGCGCGCCCGCGGCGTCGGCGGCAGCAGCGGACGCTGCGGCGGACGCCACGGCCGTTGCAGCATCGCGCCAGAGCAGCAGCCTTCCGTCTGCCCCTCCCGTCGCCAGCACCCCCGGGGTCGTCTTCCCTCCGTTATCGCCCTTTCCCCGCCTCGTTCCCGCCGGAACGCCGTCGTCCGAGGCGTCCAGCGCCCAGGCCTTGGCGTCGTGCGCGTCCGACGTCGACGCGCACTCTCCCGTGCGGACGCTCCACGTCTTCAAAAGACCATCCGCGCCAACGCTGGCGAGCCCGGCGCCGCCGCCGAAGAACGCGCACCGGAGCACCGACGCGCCGTGGCCCTCGAGCGAGCGCAGGCAGGCGCCGTCTGGTAGCGACCACAGCCTGACCGTGGCGTCGCCCGAGGCCGTGGCGACGAGCCTGGCCGCGGGGGAGAAGCGCGCGTCCCAGACGCCGCGGCGGTGGCCGCGGAGCGTCGCGACGGGCAGCAGGTGCGGCAGGCGCCAGACTTTGGCCGTCCTGTCCTGCGAGGCCGTGGCAACGAGCGCGTCGTCCGGGCTCACGTCGAGGCCGTTGATGGCCTTGTCGTGGGCCACGGTCGCGGCCGAGGCGGAGAGGCTCGCCGGAGAAGAGGGGTTCTCGCCCGCCGTCTCGCCGCCAACCGCCGCCGCCACGGGGAGCAAGGAGGAGGAGAGCAGCGGCTCGGTGTCCCAGACCTTGAGCAGCCGGTCGTCCCCTCCCGAGACCAAGAACTTGCCTGGGTGCTTCCTGGACCAGGCCACCGCCGTGACCGCGCCGGCGTGCGCGGCGCGGGCCGAGGCCGAGGGGCCGATGACGGGCGAGGAGGTCGAGGAGTTGGAGAGCGGGCGCCAGACGCAGATCGTCGCGTCCTTCCCTCCCGACGCGAGCAGCCACTGCGGGGTGGGAGCGCTGCTGCTGCCCGACGGCGACGGCGCGCAGCAGAACGCCGATTCGAGGGCGAGGACCGCGGCGGAGTGGCCCACCAGCGAGGCCGAGCAGCCTCCGGAGGAGGGAGAGGAAGAAGAGTCGGAGGAGAGCCGCATCACGCGGATGTCGGGCGACGCCGTCGCGACCGCGGCGTGTGTCGGCTGCCTCCAGCCCTCGCTGTTTCCTCCCGCTCCCTTCTTCGCCCTGGCCCCGCCCAGGAACCGCACGTCGGTGATCTCGTCGAGGTCGCCGATGAGGTGCGCGGCGGTGCGGAGCCTCCGCGACGAGGCGCCGTCGAGCACGACGACGCGGCCGTCGGCCGTCGCGGCGAGCAGCCGGTCGCTCGCGGCAAAGGAGGACGACGACGACGGGGCGGGCCTCATCCCGACGAGCGCCGTCAGCTCTCGGCCCGAGTCGCCTTGGCTGCCGGACCTGCCAGCGCTGCTGCCGCTGCTACTGCTGCTGCTGCTCCCCCCGGGGGCGTCGAGCCTCCCGACCTCGCGGCGCGAGGCCGAGGACCAGAGCCTCACGGCGCCCTTGGCGCCCGCCGTCGCAATCGTCAGCTCGCCCGCAGCGAGCGCGGCGGTTGAGGAGCAAGTCGAAGAAGAAGCCGAAAAGCCGACCAGCGCCGCGCCCTCGACGGCCTCCATCGCGGCGATCTCCGCGCTCTTGGACCGGGACAGCCAGTCCCAGATGACGACGACGCCGTCGCGGCCGGCGGAGACGAGGCGGAGGGCGGCCGGGTTTGCTGCGGCGGCGGCGGCGGCGCCTTCGCCCTTCTTCGCCGCCGCCCCCTTGCTGCCCTTCTTCGCCGCCGCCTCTCCTCCGCCGGCCTCGGCAGCGGCCTCGGCCTCGGCGGCTGCGGGCATCGGCGGCGCGGGTACCAGCGCTGTCACCGCAGACCCGTGCCCTCGCAGCACCGCCAGGCAGCTCCTCCCTTCCAGATCCCACCCTCGCACCGTGCCGTCGTCGCCCGCCGTGAACAAGGTCAGGGCCCTCGGGTTCGGGTGGAAGCACACCGCCGTGACGACGCCGGCGTGGCCGTGGAAGGCGTGCGTGCAGAAGAACGCGTCGGTGTCGAAGACGCGGGCGCTGCGGTCGGCCCCCGCCGTGGCGAGGAGCCCGCCCGAGGGGTCGAGGGCCAGGGCGACGACGGGGGCCTTGTGGGCCTTCCAGACGCGGAGGCACTCGGCGGTCGTCGTGGTGACGGCCTTGGTCTTAGGACGGGCGGGGCCGTCGCCGCCGCCGCCGCCGGAAGCGTCCTCCTCCGCCTCGTCGTCGGCCTCGACCTCGACGACCGTGGTCGTTGTCGTCAGCCTCCAGGCGCGCAGGGCCAGGGAGCGCGACGCGGCGTAGACGCGCGTGCCGCAGGGGCCCGCGGCGATCGCCGTGACGGGCTCGGAGTCCTACGGGTTTTTTTTTTGATGGGGGAGAGAGGAGGAGGGCGAGAAGGTGAGTGGCGGCAGCGGCGGCGGCATGCGGCGGCTCGACTTGCAAGTCCATTCTCTCTCTCTCTCTCTCTTCCACCCTATCGTCTCTCTTCTCCAATACAGCTCTCACCCCTGCGAGCGTGCACTCGACGGCTCCCGTATTGACGTTGATTATCTGAAAGAATGTTTGAACGACAGAGA
>Ga0315277_10008408_pt1 | contig 13280 bp, 14 predicted proteins | sample YL17G05_15_MG_FD_203695 | JGI IMG/M metagenome (GOLD analysis project Ga0315277, IMG submission 203695) | Sediment microbial communities from Yellowstone Lake, YNP, Wyoming, USA - YL17G05_15 | ecosystem: Environmental > Aquatic > Freshwater > Lake > Sediment | place: USA: Wyoming | collected...
GAAAGTGAACTGGGCAAGACGGCGGCGCTGGTCAGAAAATATCCGGAAGTGCAGGTGATCGGGGTTTCGACCCATTTCGCCAATATCGAGGATACCACCGATCACACCTATGCCATGCAGCAGCTGAAAGAATTCAAACGACTCGTCGCTATCCTCAATCGCGAAGGAATAAAACCGCGTCTGAGGCACACCGCCTGCTCGGCGGCGGTTTTGCTCTTTACTGACACTTATTTCGATCTGGTGCGACCGGGGATCTCGCTGTACGGATACTGGCCGTCAAAGGAAACGTACGTTTCCTACCGGTTGGGCGGCGGCGAAAACTCCATTTTGCGCCCTGCCCTCTCGATGTATTCGAGGATTACCCAGGTCAAGACGGTGCCGGCCGACAGCTTCATCGGTTACGGCTGTTCGTTCCGCACCAGCGCCCGTTCCCGGATCGCAATTCTGCCGGTGGGCTATTCCGACGGGATCGACCGGCGGCTGTCGAACCTGGGATACGTGCTGATCAACGGCCGGCGAGCGCCGATTCGCGGCCGCGTATGCATGAATCTGACTATGATCGACGTCACCGACATCCCCGGCGTGAAGTTATATGACCCGGTCACCATTATCGGCCAGAACGGCCGGGAACGGATTTCCGCCGATACCCACGCCGGCTGGTGCCAGACGATCAATTACGAAATCCTCTCACAGTTGTCGCCGCTTCTGCCACGGCAGATCGTTTAGGGGGAGCGATTCGGCCCGGACGGGGAAACGGGCAGGCGGCCGGTTGCAGGGATTCATTGTGACAAAAGGTGCAAATAACGCCGGCGAAAGAGGAATATGCCAACCCATTTTTAACTATTAGAACTCCTTGTCCCACAATGGGTATTATTGCAGACTCTCACATTAGCGAAAAAAGGACTTGACTGAAACCGGGCGGCTTCGTTTCTTATTGTGAAAGAATTCACATACGACCCACCCGCAGGTATAGGGCTTTGAGAACGATGATCAAGCGCGACAACGACAAAAAGAAGATTTCGGAATCGACCATCCATCGGCTTTCGCATTATTATCGGGCCTTGTCGATTCTGGAAAAGGAAAATTTCGAGACTATCTCGTCCAAGGAACTGGCCACGCGGGAAAAGCTGACGCCGGCGCAGGTGCGCAAGGATTTGTCGTTTTTCGGATCGTTCGGAACGCGGGGGCTGGGGTATCCCGTGTCCGAGCTCAAACAGCGGATCGCCCGGATTCTGGGGATCAATCGTTCCTGGAACGTGGCCATGATCGGCGTCGGCAACATCGGGTCGGCGTTGGTGTCGTACAAGGAATTTCAGAAGCAGGGGTTTGCCATCAAGCTGATTTTCGACAACGATCAGCGCAAGATCGGATCCAACCACAAGGGGTTGATCGTGTCGGACATCAAGGACATGGCGCGGCTGTTGAAAGAGAATAATATCGAAATGGTCATCATCGCCGTTCCCGCTATCGTAGCGCAGTATATGGTCGACGAGGCGGTGGCGGCCGGGATCAAGGCGATTTTGAATTTCGCGCCGATCAACCTCAAGGTGCCCGACGACGTGTACCTCCGCACGGAAAATATGGCCATGGAACTCGAATACCTTTCCTTCGCCCTCTCCAGCCACCACACGCCGAATTAGGGCTTAGTATACCACAAATGAAGGCCGCCCTTCCGTAGGCGTATGGGTTCATACGAGGATCTTCCTCGGTGCATGTAGTATTCTTTGTCGCGGGAAAGAATACAGACTATCTTCCCCATGAAGGCAAGTCAATCAGAAATGCCGACTATTCCCACCATGAATGGTGGGCCACCCACTCGTCGCAGTTAGCTCTGGGCGGCATGCGAGGTCTTGGGTAGGGAACGTGGAAATATCATAGAGAAACAGTATTTTACTTGACAAAGCTTCGTTTTAGTGTTATGGATTGAGTGTGAACCGAAATAGGGGGGATAGGGGGAAATGGCCGTCCTACTCGTTGCGTACTGACTTTCTTTTGGGCTGACTACTTATCCCGCCGTCTCAACGGAACCGGCACCGGGTCGACCGCAACCGTCTGACTCGCAGGCATTATTTTCATTAGGTGGCGGAAGAACCGCTTTGGTGGAATGTAGTATAAGAAGGAGGAGAGAATCATGAAACGTTTGGTGACATTTATCGGATTTGCCGCTGCTCTGCTGGTCTGCGTGTTCTGGAGTAGCATACTGGCGGGCGACGGTCTTTATCAAAGTACCGCCATGGAGGGGGCAATCGTGGTGGACGGCGATATTGAGGTCAATTCCGAGTTTACGATCGTTTTTACCTTTACTCTGAAGCCGGAAGCACACTATTACCGGCAAATGGTCGGGTTGGAGGAACGGCTCTTGGCGAAATCCAGAAATGGAGATACCGCGGCAGCGAACGCGGCCAAGATGCTGCGTGAAAGGATCGACCGGGCATGTTTGCTGCCTGATACAAATGTTGAATACCTCAGCGATCCAAATTGGATAGGTCAAATGAATCCGTTGCAGGAAAACAAATTGACTGTGAAGGCGCGGCTTCGGCACCAAATGCCGACTCAGATTGTCGGATTAGCTGAAACCTTCTGTGGGACAGCCGCATTTCCGTCGCAATGCGTAACTGCCAACTTCTTCGCGTCAGACACCCTATTCCGAGGCGTTGATATTGGTGAAAAACGTACGACTCAGAAGCCGGATACGATCTGGCAAAACGGACACCCGATCATTATCAAGCAGGTTTTTGAGTCGCCGTTGCAGCTGGACACGATCCCCAGGCTCAAGAAGATGGAAGGCCCGCCGGCGCCAAAACAGAAAAAGGAGAACCTGATATCCGCCCGGCCTGCACCAAGCCCGGCGGAGACGATGCAAGAAGCGGCCGAACCCTACCTGGTTTCCGGCCGCTTTTTTTATGTCCATATCCCTCACGATACGCTGGCGGCCGCCTTCATGACGTACTACGTAGCCTATGAATATTGGGGTGAGTGGCATTTGGCTTTTGAATCAACGACCGGTAGTGACGGCGCTTTTGAGTTTGAGATTACCAACGCGCATATAGTGGTCTTCGTCCTAGCGGCCAACGAAGCGGCTATTGTGTGCTGGAGCCAGTCGCATACTCTTGAATTGGGCGGGCAGATATTGACCTACCAGTTCGGCATTGAAATCAACAATCCCAATTTCTACGACGTCTACGTCCCCGTTTCCTATACGGTGAACGACGCGTATCCTGCCCCGTACCATATTGCTCATACGATCCGATACGTCTACTGGGAATTCTGGAGTAATACCGGCCTTACCCAAAATCCGGCGTACGTTTACTGGGATTCTCTCAATACTCAATTCACGAACAGCTTTTGCGGCCTTTTTGAGATCGGGGGATACCCTTTGATATTCATAAATAACCGCAATGGTTCGGACGACAATTGGGATGAGTGGGATGAGTGCGTTATCCTGCATGAATACGCCCATTTCCTGGTGGTTCGTCATTGTGAATCGTCGCCTTATGCATTCGGCGAGCACAGCCTGATTGGGCCCCCGGATGATGATAGCACGGCGTATGGAAAGCACAATCGTATCCCTGATTTGGTGTTCAACGAAGCTCTGGCTGATGTTTTGCAGGCCATATTGAACGGTACGCCTGATTGCCGTGATACTGCGTACAATGCGCCTATCCGGATCGCCAACTATGAGCGTCCGCTGCCTGATGCCCCGTTCGCGTTGAGTTATTATGGTCCGTCACAAGCGAATGCACTGTTTAACGGCGCACGGGTCGAGGGGGCGGTGTTGGCGGCGCTCTGGGACGTATACGACGCCATAAATGACGGCAACTACTACCAGGGCGGCATTCTGTATGGGCATAACAACGACCATAACGGGGGGTACTCGTGGTCGGATTTTGTGGACATATGGGATGTCCTTTATTACTACGACCCCTTTCCGGACAGCATGAATCACGATCACCCATGGAACGTGTATGAATTCACCGACGGGTGGCGAAAATCAGGGTACCCGGTGGATGCCACTTTCAAGAACATTTTCGAGGCCCACAATGTCGGGGTTTTCGTCGCCGGAGATGCAAACGGAGATGACGGGATCAATCTCGCGGATGCGGTTTTCTTGATCAATTACATTTTTAAGGGCGGATCAGCTCCCGATCCCATAGAAGCAGGAGATGCGAGTTGTAACAATACTATTGAAACAAGCGATGCCGTTGCCTTAATCAATTACTTATTCAAAGGTGGTCCGGAGCCGAAAATGTGCCCCAATTATATTTTCCCTTAGACTCCGTGAGGATCATCTTGTGGGCGACAGACGCCCTCAGCATGTCTAACAAGTAACATAGGTCGTTTCGCAGGGTCCTTCCGCCGCACAAGCGACGGTGAGACCTTGCGATGCCACAGCCATTTACCGACGGGTGTCATCCGGCTTCGCCGGATTAGCACCCGTCGGAACGATCAGAAACAACTTATGGGACAGCCTTAGGGCGTGTGCCGCGCACAAACAAAAAGCGCCGGTTTTCGCCGGCGCTTGATGCTCATACTGACATGGTATTCTAGATACCGGCCGGTTTGGTGAAGATCGATTCGTCAATCGTGCCGTTGACGTCGACTTTGACCACCTCAATTTCAAAGGTCAACCCGCCGGCTTCCTGAACCCGCTTGGTCGCGATCATGATACCGCCGTACGGCTGGTAGGCGCTCATTTTCTCCACGACTTCGCCGGGGCCGGTCATGGTTTCACCCACGTATTTCATTCCCACCGGCAGATAGGATGCGGGATCGAGGAACATGGTGAACTGGGCGCCGTCGTCGGAAACGACGTCCAGCCTCTCCGCCGGCTTGCCGTCGAAATCCTCTTTTCCCTTGGCGGCAACTTTGATTCCCTCCAACCGGGTACCCCACCCGAAGGGTGGGCGAAGGAGTTTTGGCCTGAGGTATAGGATTTGTGAAAACGGGGGCGTCCGGGGTCTGATCAACGTCGGTCGCCTGGGGATTATTGGGCGATGAGTTGGTCGCCGGCCAAGCGGTAATAAAGGGTCGTATCAACCGTGGGGCAACACATGCCGTCATTGGGCCCCTGCTTCAGTTTCCTTACAATAATGGTACCATTGGCAATCCGAATATGTTTTATCACGACGCGATCTCCAATCGAGGCAAGGCCCACGTTGATGGGAACCGCCCTCTTGTCGACGACCGTTGACAGAATATAAAACGATCCGCTGCCTCCGCCATTCCAAACCAATATTATGGCGGCGTCGTCAATGCCGTCACCGTTCAGATCGCCAAAGGCGATCGAATCGGTCAGGCCGAGATAGAAATATTCACCCGGTCCGGACCCCCGCCATTCATATTCGCCATTGGTCAGCGTTATACCATCGGTCCCTTCGTCGATGGGCAGACCATAGGTAGCGTCTTTCAGATCATTCATCGATATCCCGGCGTTTTCCGGACTGGCTTGTGGCAATGGCGATTGGACCGCCGGCGAGGTGGCTTCCGTAGTTACGTCGTCCCCGGCGCCCGGCCGGCTTTCGGTCTCGGTGGACAATTGTCGCCGCATGCTATAGATAATCCCGACCAAGACGATAACAACGCAAACCAACAATATGATCGTGAATTTATCGCGGTTTTGGCTCATACTATTCGCACTTTCGGATAATAGGTTACCGTGGCAGTATATATAACGACTTGCGGAATGAAAGGCAAGGGTTAGTTTGGGACATAGGCAATCAGAGCATGAATGATCCTTTCGACGCTTTTGAGATGGTCAAATGACCGCCGCCGAGTCCACGGCTATTCAGATCACTCACAAAACCCCACCACCACGATGCCGACTCCGATGAAGCCATTGACAGATACCCGGAGATGCATAGATCAAAAAACGTCTACGTGATAAGTCTTTCCGAAGAGGAAAAGATCCATCCCAAAACTATAGATAATTCCTTGAAAATAATCTTGAATGACTTCATAACGTATGGCGAATTACCACATTCCCAATTCGTCTTTGGCCTTGTCGGAGCAGCGTTCGTCGGGCCGCCAGACCGGCTCCCAGACGATGTTCACCTTGACGGTCGTGACCCCGTCGAGCTTTTGCGCCACCTCGCGAACCTGCGCCGCCAACGTTTCTCCATAGGGGCAACCCATGGCGGTCAGCGTCATGTCGATTGCGACGTCACCCTCGGAACTGATCTCGACCTTGTAGATCAACCCCAGATCGACAATCCCGATCCGAATCTCCGGGTCCTGGATCGGCATCAATGCCTCAAGTATCTGATCTTTTGTCGGCAGGGCAGGGTTCATAATCTTCCACCATCAGGCCGATTAGGCGTCGTTTTTTCCTTCGGTGGAAATAGCCCCGGCCTTATGCGTCTTGCCCCCGGCATATCGGCGGAGACCTTCTATCAGCGTCACCCAAGACAGCAGCGCGCATTTGACCCGCACCGGAAATTTCTGCACTCCCTTGAGCGCATCCAGGTCGCCGTAACCCTCGGGGATGTCGGTGATCTCGCCCTTGAGCATTTTCTTGACCACGTCCGCGATCTTCTCGATCTCCGCAAATGATTTCCCCTTCACGATCTCGGCCAGCATCGAACCCGACGCCACCGATATGGCGCAGCCACGACAGTCGACGTGGATATTTTTCAAGACCCCGTCTTCGACTTCGGCGTGAAGGATAATGTCGTCCCCGCAGGAGGGGTTATGCCCGTCGGAGGCGATGTCCGTTCGATCAATCGGTTTTTTGCCTCGGGGCGACCGGTAATGATCGAGAATCACCTCACGATACATGTCATCAAGGGCGGAATTCATACGCCGAAAAACCTCCTCATTTCCCTAAGCGCCTCGCAGAGGGCATCGATATCAGACTTGTCATTATAAATGTAGAATGATGCTCTGGCCGTCGCCACGTGACCAAGAAGGCGAATCAACGGCTGGGCGCAATGGTGCCCGGCGCGGATGGCGATCCCCTTCGAGTCCAAAAATGTGCTCATGTCGTGCGGGTGGACTTTCGGATCGACGAAAGAGACAACCCCGCCGCGATCGCCGGCCGCAAGCGGCCCGTGGATCTCCAGCCCGCCGATGTCTTCGAGTCGGTCCAGCGCGTATACGGTCAGTTCTTTTTCATGGCTGCGCACCGTCTCCATCCCCACCTGTTCCAGATATGACAAGGCCGTATCGAAGGCGATGACGCCGGCGATATTCGGCGTCCCGGCCTCGAACTTGTGCGGCAGGCCATTCCACGTAATCCGTTCGAAACTCACTTCCCGAATCATTTCGCCGCCCATGTTGAACGGCGGCATCGCCTCCAAAAGCTCGCGCCGGCCCCAGAGTACGCCCACCCCGGTCGGGCCGAGCATCTTATGGGCCGAAAAAGCATAGAAGTCGGCGCCGATCTTCGTGACATCGATCGGCATATGTGGCGCCGCTTGAGCGCCGTCGACCAGAACGATGGCCCCGACGTCATGCGCCCGGCGCACGATGTCGGCGACGGGGTTGATCGTCCCCAGAACATTCGACACCTGCGTCACCGCCACCAGCCTCGTTCGCGGCGTTATGACTTTATCCATCGCGCCAAGGTCAAGATATCCGGATCGGGTGATGGGAATCCGTCGAATGATCGCGCCCTTTTTCTGCGCCAGGATCACCCACGGCACGAGATTGGCATGATGCTCCATTTCCGTGAGGACGATTTCATCTCCCGCCTTGATATTCGCCTCGCCCCAAGTATAGGCAACGAGGTTAATCGCCTCGGTGGCGCCCCGGGTAAAGATGATCTCCTCATCGGCCGTCCCGCCGATGAACCGTGCGACGTGACTGCGGGTTTGTTCGTACGCCGCCGTCGCCTCTTCCGACAACGTATGCAGACCGCGATAGATATTGGCGTTGTGCTTCCGGTAGTATTCGCCGATCGCCTCAATGACCGCGCGCGGCTTCTGCGTGGTGGCGGCATTGTCGAGGTATACCAGCCGGTGACCATTTATCTGGCGCGCCAGGATGGGAAAATCCGCCTTGATCCTTTCCGCGTCGAAGACATTCATATCCGGCACGGTGGAAACCATTTTCTTGTGTTGGTCAATCGCCATAATCAGCGCCCTTCTTTCATCTCATCAATCCAGCCGTACAAAGATATCGTTGCCATCAACTTTGACTTCGTACGTCTCGATGGGCGCCACCGCCGGCGGCGCCGTCACCGCGCCGGTGCGCACGTCGAAACGCGCTCCGTGACGCGGACAAACCACATCGTGTCCCACCAGCTCACCCTCACTGATCACGCCCGAATCATGGCTGCACTCATCGGCCACGGCGAAAAATCCCTGATCCGTATGGACGATCAACACCCGATCAAAGCCGACGTCAACCGCCCGAAATGCCCCCATCGGAACGTCGTCGATCCCGGCCACCCTGACAAAACCAGGCATCTAAATCCCCTCCAGGCGTTTCTCCACGAAAGCTCCGATCCGTTCGTGAAGGTTCTCCGGTACCATCTTCAAAGTCGACGCCACGAATCCGGATACGATCGTGCGCACGGCATCGCTGTAGGTCAGGCCGCGGCTGGTCAGATAGAACACCATTTCCTCATCGAAAGATCCAACCGTAGCTCCATGAGTACACATGACGTCTTCGTTGAGAATTTCCAGTTCCGGAATAGTTTCGACTTTGGCGCCCGGGTTCAATAACAAGTTACGGTTTTCCTGATAGGCCTCACATCCGGGGGCGCCCTGTTCGATCCGTATTAAGCCGGTATAGGCCGATTCCGTCCGATCGCGAAGGACCACTTTGAAGTCGATGTTGGAGCCGGTCTGACCCGAAATGTGATGATGCAGGGTATGGTTATCAAAACGCTGGCGTCCGGACCCGAACACGAGACCATAGATTTCGCTTCGGGCTCCCGGTCCGGACAAGAGCACGCCGAAATTCTGCTTGGATAAGGCGGCTCCGAAAGCCAGTGGAATCGTCTGCATGACCGCATCGCGGCCGAGGCGGGCGCGGTGGGTCAGATAGGAGGTCATCCCGGACGCCTGCCGCCCAATCGGCACATACCGAATCTTGCTGCCGTGGCCGGCAAATATCTCCACCCCGCTGTTGGAATAGCCGGACTTGGAAATGTCGTCCGGCCCGCCGTTGTATTCATCAATGATCGACACGTCGCTGTTCTCGCCGGCAATCACCAGCAGGCGGAAAAACTGCCGCGATCGCCCGGCCCCGGCTTCACGACGCAGATGGATCGGCTTGTCGACGATGGTGTCGGACGGAATGTACACGAAGACACCGTTCTCCCACAACGCGCCGTTGAGCGCCTCGAAAACGCCGATCTGCTCATGAACCAGACCGTAGAGATGTTTTTTGACCAGATCCTCGTGCGACTTCAACGCCGCGGACAAAGGCGCCACGACCCCTCCCATGGCGGCCAGACGCTGGGACGTATGATGACAGATTCTCCGCCCGCCCAAGTCAACCACCGCGCCGTCCAAGTGACCCGCCGCAATCTGACCGACCATCTCATCGTCGATCGCCGCCTGGTCGCTGCCGAATACGATCTCCGCCGGGTCGACGTCATCAACGACGAATCCGCTCGGATCGGTGTAACGCCACAGGTGCAGGCCCCGCCGCGGCAACGGCGTGGAATTATAGACCGCCAGCGATGACTGCCTGATCCGATGCAGCCATCCGGGTCCGCCGCCAAGCGTCGCCGGCAGTTCCAGCGCTCGCTGCTGTTGAATCTCTACCGTGCTCATGGTTACCCGATCGATCCTTCCATTTCAAGTTGGATGAGACGATTCAATTCGACCGCGTATTCCAGCGGCAGTTCCTTGGTGAACGGTTCCATGAAACCGTTGACGATCAAAAGGCGCGCCTCGTCCTGGCTCAACCCCCGGCTGGTCAGATAGAACAACTGTTCCTCGGCGACTTTCGAAACCCGCGCTTCGTGCTCGACGCGCACCTGCTCGTTGTCGATTTCCATGGTCGGATAGGTGTCGCTGCGGGCGTCCTTGCCGATCAGAAGCGCGTCGCACTCGACGGAAATTTTGACATTGACGGCGTTCTTGTGCACCTTGGCCAACCCCCGATACGAGGCCCGCCCGTTGTCTTTGGAGATCGACTTGGAGGTTATCCGCGACGAGGTATTGGGCGCGGCATGAATAACCTTGGCGCCGGCATCCTGGTGCTGATCCTGACCGGCAAAGGCCACTGACAAGATTTCGCCGCGCGCCCCTTCACCCACCAGCTGGATGCACGGATACTTCATGGTCAGCCGCGACCCCAGATTGCCGTCGACCCACTCGACCGTGGCGTTCTTATGCGCGGTCGACCGTTTCGTGACCAGGTTATAGATGTTGCGCGCCCAATTCTGGATGGTCGTGTACCGAACATATGATCCTTCCAGGGCAATCAGTTCCACCACCGCCGCGTGGAGGGAATCCGTCGAATAGACCGGCGCCGTGCACCCCTCGATATAGTGCACCCGCGACCCCTTGTCGGCGATGATCAGCGTCCGTTCGAACTGACCCATGTTTTCGGCGTTGATCCGAAAATATGCCTGGAGGGGGACCTTCACATCCACCCCCGGCGGCACGTAAATAAACGACCCGCCCGACCAGGCGGCCGTGTTGAGCGCCGCGAATTTGTTGTCGGCCGATGGCACCACCGTCCCGAAGAATTTCTTGACGAGATCCTCATGCTCCCGCAAAGCCGCGTCCATGTCGAGGAAGATGATTCCCTGCTTGCTCAGGTCTTCGCGTAGCGAATGGTACACTACCTCGGACTCATACTGCGCCGACACGCCGCCCAAAAAAGTCTTTTCCGCCTCGGGGATACCCAGCCGATCAAAAGTCTTTTTGATATAGTCCGGGACGTCATCCCAGCTCTTGCCTTGATGCTCGACAGGTTTCATGAAATAATAGATGTTGTCGAAATCAATCTCGCCCAAAAGCCCGGTATTTCCCCATTTGGGCATCGGCTTGGAATAAAAAATGTCCAATGCCTCGTGCCGCCGCTCCGTCATCCAGAGCGGTTCCTTCTTCATACGCGAGATCATCTCCACGACCTCGTGACTTAAGCCTCTGGCGCCCTTGTGGAAATAATCGACCGGATCGCGAAACCCGTACTTGGTTTCGTAGTCGGTGCCAAGCGCCGCCAGGTCGCGCTTCTGCTTGTCAATACTCTCGGCCATCGCTAAACCTCCACCTTGACGCCGACCTCGGTGGCTATCCAGTCGTATCCCTTTTCTTCCAGTTGCAAAGCCAACTCCGGGCCGCCCGAACGGACGACGTTGCCGGCCATCATGACATGCACAAAATCGGGTTTGATGTAATTCAGCAGGCGCTGATAATGCGTCACCATCAGAATTCCGTTCTGATCGGAATGGAAGCGGTTGATCCCCTCGGCCACCGTTTTGAGGGCGTCGATATCCAGACCCGAATCGGTCTCATCGAGGATGGCCACGCGGGGATTGAGCATCAACAACTGCAACACCTCGAACCGCTTTTTCTCCCCGCCGGAAAATCCCTCATTTACGTACCGCGCGGCAAATGCGGGATCGACCGAGAGAGCCTCCATCTCCTGCTTCAATAACTTGCGGAAATCGGACATGTCGGCCTCTTTGCCGCGATGCGCCGCCAGCGCCGCCCGCATGAAATTGGCCACCGACACCCCCGGTATGGCCAGCGGGTATTGAAATGCCAGAAAAAGCCCCGCCCGCGAGCGTTTATCGGGCGACATGTCAAGAATATTGACGCCGCCAAGGGTGGCTTCCCCGGCGGTGACCCGGTAATTGGGATGACCCATCAGGGCGTTCGACAAAGACGATTTCCCCGACCCGTTGGGGCCCATGATGGCGTGAATCTCGCCCGGATTTATCGTCAAGGATACCCCCTTGACTACTTTCTTGCCTTCAATTTCAACCTGAAGGTCCTTGACTTCAAAAAGCGCCGTCTTGTCAGCCATAATTCTATATCCTCACCAGAAATTTCCTGACTTCTTTTTGTTTCAATGTGTCTTCGCGTCGGGCAAGCCCGCCGCGCCGTCGCCCAAATCCCGTCCGACCGTTCTCCCCGTCCCCGTTTCCGAACGTTCGCGCTTGGAAATCATATCATTCAGCGTCGTGCTCAAGAGAAACTCGCTTATCACTCCCGAAAGCCCGCCCAGCACGTCGTGCAGGGTGCAGTCGCCGACGTGAATGCAACTGTCGCGGTTGCCGCCGAATCGCCGGCAATGGCCCGGGTCAACCAGCGGCCCGCCGAGGGCGGTAATCACCTCGTGCAGGCTGATTTCTATCGGCGGACGGGCGATGCTGAATCCCCCGGATCGACCGCGCTCGGCCCTCACCAGCCCGGCCTTGCGTAGCGTCCAGAGAAGCTTCGACGCGTACGCCGTCGAAAGCCCTTCTTCGCGGGCGATCTCAGGGATCGACATTTGTGCTTCGTGCCCCTTCTGAGCCAAAGTCAAAAGGCACCGCAGGCCGTATTCCTCAACTGAGCTGATTCTCATAACTCACCATGATTTAACATCTTAACTGTGCGCCTACATTTCTTCGTCATAATCCTTACTTTTTTGTATAGATTTTAACAAAAGATACGGTGGAGAGTTCCAGGAATCAACACATATTTTATCTTTTATTGATGAAGATGGATTGTGTAGAAGAAGCAGAGGCTGTCACATTTCCCGGGAAGTGGCAAAATCATAGGCCCCGGTCCCGGCCACTTTGCCGGAGCCTTACATGCCGAAGATCAATCCCTTGCGATGCGAAACGCCGAGGACCATCCGGCAATGGGGGCAGAAATAGACGCAGCGTTTGCCCAAGTCGCCACTAACGGCATGAAACCAGAGCGTCGTCAGTTCCCTCTTGCAATGCGGGCAGATCGGGTTGACGTCTTCCTTGCGAATAAATGTTGCCATTTGACTTCTCCACGGTTAATGAAATCCTGCCGGACGCCGGACAAACCCGGTTCGTCCGGCACCTATTGCGCAGGCAATAGAGGGGTCACGGAATCAGCTCCGCCACGATCTCAAGGACCAGAATGACGGCCGATATTACCGCCAGCCATCCCCCCAGGGCATATTTGTCGGCAAACATTTGTCCTTCTCCCACGGAACCTTACACAAACTCCACTTCTTCTTTTTCCCTCAAGAACACCATCCCCAGCACGGCCCACCAGATGGGAATCAAAATCAACGCGAACGGGGTGAGAATGATACTCACTCCGCAGATCCCGGAAGCCATGTTGATATAAGCCAGCGCCTTGATCAGATCGTTGAACCGGTCCTTCTCTTTGAGAAGTCTGAGGGCGATAACA
>Ga0315277_10008410_pt1 | contig 13278 bp, 10 predicted proteins | sample YL17G05_15_MG_FD_203695 | JGI IMG/M metagenome (GOLD analysis project Ga0315277, IMG submission 203695) | Sediment microbial communities from Yellowstone Lake, YNP, Wyoming, USA - YL17G05_15 | ecosystem: Environmental > Aquatic > Freshwater > Lake > Sediment | place: USA: Wyoming | collected...
CAATACGCCACCACCTTCGACGTCTCGACCACCGTGACCGCCACCGCCGGGGTCATCTGCGAGAGGGCCATGTACGGAAGGATCGGGAACGTGGTCTGCCTGGACCCCGGCCACGCTGCAACGCCCTCCGACATCGATCCCGGCACCGGCTTGAACACCCAGGACTGGGTGAACGAGCCGGAGATGGGCATCGTCTACGACATTGCGCTGAAGACCAAGGCCATCCTCGAGGCGCATGGCATCACGGTGGTGATGACCAAGAACTCCGCCGCTGAACCCGTGAACCTCAAGCAGCGGGCGGTCATCGCAAACGCTGCACATGCCCGCATGATCGTACACATCCATGCCGACCCGGCCATAGCCGGCCCCACCACCTTCTACCCGGGAGCGGCTCCGTACAATTGGAAGGCCAACTCAGAAACGGGCAGGACCGCTTATATAGATCCCGCCGTTCAGGTAGAGAGCGAGGCCGCGGCACGGAGGTTCCACGCGCCTATGGCCGCGTATATGCGGCAGGCAACGGGTGCTGGGGACGGAGGGATGGCCATCGAGAACCGCGGCGCCACCGGCACCGGCAACAACGGCCCCATCTTCAGCTACGACATCTGGAGCGAGGTTCCCACCTTCACCCTCGAGAACAACCTGGGATTTGCGAACAGCCACCGCCAGGCCATCGCCGAGGCCATCGCCGCCGGCATCCTCGCAGCCCTGGCGCCGTAGCTACGACGCCGTTCATTCTCCCTGAATATTGGGTAGAATAGTCACAAGACCGCATGCGTGACGCTCCGGACATGAGAGAGCGAGGGGCGCGGCGAGGAATCGTAGAGGAGAAGCCATGGGGATCGCTACTTGTTCGGCCTGCGGGAAACCCAGGCCATTCAGCTTTGTGATCGGGTGGGAGAACAACGGCACCATCGTGTCCCGCTTCAGACCCGCCTACCGCCTGGTCCTGGTCGAATCAGCGCTGCTGGAGGATATCTACCAGCGCATCGAGAAGGCCTTGGGGATGTCCATCCGCGAGATCGTCTTCGAGGCGGAACGCGCTGCCTCGACAGCTACCATAGACAGCCTGGTACCGGACTGGCTCGTCAGGGGATTCCTGCGTAACCGCCTGGTCATGCACCCCACCAGCCGCGTCATGCAGGCATTGGCGCGCGTCGCAGGCCTGGGCGACGTGCATACCGTTTTCTACCATGTCTTCCGCGGTGCCCTGTCCCGGGTTCGCAACGAGTACAACCGCGAGCTCTTCGCAGCCATGGTGGTGGGGGCCTTCGAGAGGGTGGAGGGCGTGATCTACGACCACGAGTGGATAGAGCTGGGCGGGGAGCTATTCATCTTCATCAATCCCGCCGAAGGGAAACCGGAGATAGCTGCTCGCATGAAACCGCAGATCGTTATGCCCCTGCCAGGTCAGCGCAAACTACAGCTCTGTCCACGCTGCAGATTCCCACAAGCCCTGGATCACCTGCATTGGGATATACCAAACGCCATTATTATGGACGAGCGCAGGGGTGTGCGCATGAGCTTCGTGGACGCCTACGCCTTCTCGATGGTGTTTCGGGAACTCATCGACGAGTTTGGGGAGGAGATCGTGCCCATCATCGTCGAAGCCTCAAGCGAATACACCCGCAACAGCATCGAGGAGACCGGCTTCTTGAGCGGGGAGAGAAAACGCGAAGAAATCTACGAGGAATTCCTCGACCTCTTGCCGCTGTATGGCCGGGGTAATCCCGTGCAGAGCAATATGGCGCAGGACGTCCTTGCGGTCACCATCGAGAATCCCTACAGCACGTACCTGCTTGCCGGCGAACTGCTGGCGATATACGAGGCGGTTGAAAAACACCCCGGCACGATCGATATCTATGACGAGGTCCAGAAAGTAAGGATTACCATCACCGCTTAGTCTTCGCGTTCGAGCCACACGCTTTCTCGAGCAGTGTCTCTGCCTCTTTGACCATGCCCTCCACGAGTTCCCGGCAAGTGAGGATCTCTTTGATCAGTCCGATAGACTGTCCCACGGCCAGGGGGGCCATGTCCGCGTCGCCGCTCTCCCAGGACTCCTGGGAGCGCGAGCCGATCATGTAGGGGAGGATGTCTTCAAAAGTGCCCTTTCCCGCCTCGATCTCCAGCACGCGCGCGGCTATCTTGTTCTTCAGGCAGCGCATCTGCAGCTCGATGGTCTTGCATATCAGGGTGGTCTCGTACTCCTGGCGGCCTACGAGCTCACGCTTGATGTTCTCATGGGCCAGGCACTCCTGCGTGGCGATGAAGCGGGAGGCCATCATCACGCCTTCCCCTCCCAGCACCAGGGCGGCCGCAAGGCCCCTGCCGTCCGCGATACCCCCGGCGGCGATAACCGGGATGGACACCGACTCGCTGATGCGGGGGGTGAGGACCATGGTGGTGACGTCGTCGTCCAACGGGTGCCCGCCCTCCTCGATGCCGGCGGCGATGACCGCATCGTAGCCGGCCTTCTCGGCGTGCAGGGCGTGGCGCACCGCACCGACCTTGTGTATCAACTGGACGCCCGCCTTCTTCGCTTCCGCGATGTGCTCAGGGCTGAGGTAGCGGTCGAGGGGAGCGCCCGATATCTCCAGGGCCGCCACCTTCTCCTCGCAGCATATCCGGAAATAATCCTGGTGCAGCTCCTTGGTGATGCGCACCGAGGGCATGAGGGTGATGTTCACGCAGAAGGGCTTATCGGTCAGCCTCCGGGTCTCGTGTACCGCCGCACGGAACTCGTCCGCCGAATCGTAGTTGCCGGCGGTGAGGTTACCCAGCCCGCCCGCGTTGGATATAGCCGCGCACAGCTCTGGCTTGGCCAGCCACATCATGCCGCCGCACATGATGGGATGCTCGATCCCGAAAAGCTCCGTCATCCTCGTCTTCATATGGCGCCTCCTTCATAGCCGCGGGAGCAACTGGCTCCACCGTCGTCCATCGAGCCGTTACACTTGGGGCATACCTCATTGCCCATGGGTCGCTCCTTCCATGCCATCAAGGGAATGTGGCCCCGGGCAGCTGATGCCCGGGGCCACATCCGCGAGTTACCCACTCCGGAAAAAAGCGGCACGCAAGCCCTCGGCCACCCTCCCTACTGTATTACTAGGCGGTCTGGGCGCCCTTGACCTGGATGCGCGGTGGGTACTTCTCGAATGTCTTCAGATGCTGCGCATTTATCCCGGCCACAAGGGGTACATACACAAGCTTGCGGATGATGTAGCTGTGCTCTTCCTTGGGATCGAGGAACAGGTTGAACATCTTGCCGTAGGTGTAATGTACGGTATGGCCGGAGAAGCCGCCCGGGGTGACCGTATCCCGGTGATCGAGCTCAGTCGCACAGGAGAACAATTTGAGCGGTCCTAAACGCATGGCGGAGGGCTCGTCTAACAACCAGGCATGTATCGACACCCGGTTGGAGGACCAGGCCGGATCCATGGCCCAATAAGTACCCTCCGGCGCGGAGCCGGTCAGCAGGAACCCGCGCTGGTCCACCCCGTCGATATAACGGTCCTGCGGCAGGTCCTCGACACCGGCGATGGCGCAGAAGGTGGGCATGAGGTCGCAGAAGTCGAAGAGCCCATCCGATTCACGTCCCGCCTCGATCATGCCCTTCCAGTAGAAGATACCGGGGACGCGGATGCCGCCCTCCCAGGTGGTGCCCTTGGAACCGCGGAAGGGGGTGTAGGAGCTGTCCGGCCAGCTCTCCATCTCCGGGCCGTTGTCGGAGGTGACTAAGATGAGGGTATTCTCGAGCTGCCCCGTCTCCTCCAGGGCGCGGAAGAGGCGGCCGAAGATGTCGTCCATCTCCACCAGTACGTCGTGGAAGGGATGTTTGGCGCGCGACTTGCCCTTGAACTTATCGGGCGGGTAGTTGTCGAAGTGGCAACCGCGGGTGCCGTGATAGAGGAACCAGGGCTTGTCGCCCCCTGCCATCTCGCGGATGAACTTCTCGGAGTAGTCGGCCCACTTCTCATCCAGGTCCTTCACCGTTTCCAGGTCGATCTCCTCCTGCTCGATCTCGGGGACGTCGAACTGTCCCGCCTTGGCCAGGATGTTGTGCTTGTTGAACTTCATCTTCATAACCGCCTGGAAGAGGAGGGGATCGTTCACGATCTCCGGGTAGAAGTAGTTGTCGCGCCACTCCGTATACATGTCGGAGACGCCGTAGAAACCGTAGAAATCGTCGAAACCCTTGTTCTGTGGTACCGATTCAGCGTTCTCGCCGCAGTGCCATTTACCCACCGCGCGGGTGACGTAGCCCTCTTCCTTGAGCAGCTCCGGCAAGGTCACCTCGTCCTGCAGGCCGCCCGGCTGCCCGTACATGGGCGGGGTGAGGATACCGTGGCGGATGGGCAGGCGCCCGGTCATGATGGTGGCGCGTGAGGGCGAGCAGCTCGGCTGCGAGTAGCAGGATGTCAGGCGCAATCCCTCGGATGCGAGCTTGTCGAAGTTGGGGGTGGGAGCGCCGCGCATGTGGCCGCCGCCGTAGCAGCCGAAGTCGCCCCAACCCACATCGTCGAGGATGAAGATGAGGAAGTTGGGCTTCTTGCCGGTCTTCTTTTCCAGTTTAGCCAGCTTTTTCTCCGCCGCCTTCAGCCACTCCGGGTGCAGCATGCGCGGCTCGCGGTTCTCCGCGTAGTTGTCGATCATCCCGCCCACGACGCGTTCACCGTCATCGGGCGGGATGATACCGCCGTCGACCCAATGCTCTGCCATGGCCACCTCCTTATTCCAGCACGGACTTTCAGATAGATATCACGATGGTTGACGGATCGTCATCACCTACGTTCGGGTTTATCGTGTTTGCCGGCATTGCTTTAGGCCAGACCTTGTGTGACCCACTCTCCCGAACAGGACCCTTCCTTCTACCCGCATTATTCCCATCAGCGCTGAACAATCACCTCGGGTTCTCGAGGAGGCTTGACTCCAACCCATCAGCCTTGGACAGTCACTTCGGGGAGGAGTCTGAACGACGGGAATAGCGACGGGTGCTTGAATGCTATTATCTCGCTGACGATCTCGCCCTCGAACTGCAGCACCTGGAGGGAATGGGCGCGGAAGACGCGCCGCTCATCGTCACGGCAGTAGACGCCGAAGGCCAGCTGCCCGTTCGCCCGCCGGGGCAGCAGGCGCCAGCGGCCTCGCGCGTCGCCTGCCAATGGGTAAGAGGCGAGGTGCCGCTCCACGTCGTTGCGGCCCTCATACCAGGAGGGAGAGGGAGGCAGCTGGAGGACGACATCCTCGCTGAGCCGTTCCATCAGGCCTGCGACGTCTCCCGTCTCCCATGGATAGAGATAGCGCATCATGAGCCCGGTCGCCACCTCTTCAGCCGGAGGCTCACTGCGGCCCATCGCTTTATCGTAAGCGCGGGACATGGATTCGCGGGCCTCCTCGAGCGTATGCCGGGTGTCAACGACACCGGCCCCCAGGATCTCGGCCAACACCTCCACTTTCCAGCCCACGGCATCGCCCAGGATAAGGCACGCGCGCGCCCGCGGCTGCACCGACTGCAGGGCGGCGATAAAAGGCAGGGATATGCTCTCCCTTTCGCCGTAAAGCCTTTCGCCACCGTACTCGGTCTCAGGGTAGAGGTCGTCGGGGAAGGGCTCCAGCCAGAATATACCATCCTCCGGCGCCAGGGGCGGCAGGTAAGGGTCGGATGGCGGGTTGGAAAAGTGGGGCAGACCGCGCGGGGGCTGGTCCGCCAGCGCCTCCAGGCACAATCGCGCAGTGATCTTGTGGAGCTCTATGCGCGTGGAAACGGTGTCGGTAAGGGGGAGAGGAAGGCCGCCTGCCCGGAAGAAAACCGCCTCGACCAGTCCCTCAGCCCCCTGCAGCGAGCCGCCCATGCGGTAGCAGAAGAGCCGCAGCTCGTCCCGGAACCCCTCTCCCGTAAAACGCCTATCCTCGTCCATGACAGTGTTTGAACTTCCTCCCGCTGCCGCATGGGCACGGGTCGTTGCGCCCGGCATGCGCCAGGGCCTTTTGCTCGACCTCTTCCTGCTCCGCCAGGATGCCCATGATCTCGTCCGCGTAGCGTCCGCTTTTCAGGAGATCCGTCATGATGCGCATGACGGGATCGATATAAGCGAAGAAGGCTTTGTAACCCGCGCACAGATAGTTCAATCCCGGCTCGCCGTGCGGCGTAAGCGTGAAGCGGTTCTTGGGGCATTCGCCGCGGCAGGCGAAGAGCACCTCGCACTCGCGGCACCAGCGCGGCAGCTTGTCGCGCTTGTCCTCCCCGAACCGCCGCATCTTCTCGGAGGCCACCAGCTCGGGCATGGGCGTCTCCATGATATTGCCGAGCAGGTACGCCGGCTCCACGAAATGGTCGCAGGTGTAGAGATCGCCGTTGTGCTCCAGGGCGAGGGCATTGCCGCAGGTCTCATCGAAGATGCACATGGCCGCCCCCACGCCCGCCCAGGACGCCGCGGCAGCCTCGAAAAAATTCACGAACATCCTGCCGACGTCCCGACGCACCCACTCGTCGAAGACGGAGATGAGGAAATCCCCCCATTGCGCCGGGCCCACGGAACGGTCGGTCACCGTGTCTCCCTCCTGTAGCAGGGTGGAACCGTCGGAGTTGACGCGCTCCACGATGGGGATGAGCTGCACCCACTCCACGCCCAGCTCGTCCCGGAAGAAACGATAGACCTCCAGGGGATGGCCGGCGTTCGCGGCGTTTACGGTGCATAGTACGTTGAAGTCCACCTTGTGCCGCTGCATGAGGCGCGCCGCGCGCTCCACCCGCTCGAAGGTGCCATCGCCGCCCTTGTCCCGGCGATAGGCGTCGTGCAGCTCGCGCGGCCCGTCTATGGACAGGCCGACCAAAAACCCACTCTCGCGCAGGAACTCGCACCATGCGTCGTCCAGCAGCGTGCCGTTTGTCTGCATGGTGTAGGTGACGTGCATGCCCGGGGGCGCGTGTTCGGCCGCCATCTCCACGGAGCGCCGGAAGAAGTCTAAGCCCATGAGTGTGGGTTCGCCCCCCTGCCAGGCGACGATCGCCTCCGGCACCCGCTGCGCCTGGGTGTATTGGCTTATATACGACTCCAACACCTCCGCGCTCATGCGGAAAGCGCTGCCGGGGTAGAGCCTCTCCTTCTCCAGGAAGAAACAGTACGTGCAGTTCAGGTTGCATGTTGCGCCGGTGGGCTTGGCCATGACGTGGAATGCGGGTGGCGCTTCCCGGGTCGTCAATATCTACCTCCTGGTCGCCGCGCTCTGGCAGTGACCTAACCATTATGGCACGCATAGAAGATGGGGTCAGCCCCGGACATGGGACATTTTTCGTAACGAATCGTTGAGATGGGGTCAGCCGTTCAAACGACACATATTCATTGATGTTGATAAGTGTCAGGTAAGCTAATGACTATTACAAGTTTTCAGCAAATAGGTAAAGGTTCCTTAATATGTGTCTTTTGAACGGCTGACCCCATCTCTTGAAAACGTCTTCTGAAATGTCCCATGTCCGGGGCTGACCCCATCGTTATTCAGATCAGCCCCCCCGTTGCCCGCAGTCCCCGGCCAGCTTACCGCGCAGCAAGTTGATCTACGTCAGGCGCCATTCCCCGTATTGCGTTAGACTATATGACATCAGGCCGAATGCTAGTATGGTGAGGAATTACGAGACAAAAAAATGGAGGAGTCTTTCTTATGGGAGTGGTAGTAGATTTCAATGACAGCCTTTACGCCATGCTCGATGAACTGGAGGAGACCTACGACGGCAGGATACTGTCCCCCCAGGGCAAGATAATCCGCATCACGCCCCTGGCGATAAGAAAAGAAGTGAACGGCGGAGCAGTCTTTCACGGAAAAGTGTACGTGACCACGCTCATACATGGCGAGATATATCAGGCGCTGGTAGAGACGGCTCCCGTAGCGAGTGATGGGGATCATGACTCGAAGTGGCAGGAAACCCGCGAGGAACTGCAGAAATTAACGGAGGGGATAGAGCGGGAGATATCCAGGAGAGGTTTTATAATCCGCCGCGGCCGCTATATCTTCAAGGGCGAAAATCCACACCTCTCGGAATAGTGGCCAGGTGAAAAAGCTACCTTTATCCTTGACCCATGCGCCTCTTTCGCCGTCTTTGCGAGGAGCCGCGAGCGACTTGGTAACCTCAACGCGTACGAAATGTCGATTGTCGTACGTAAGGATTCTGCCTCAGGCACCTAGCCGGGCCTGGCCCCCCGTACCTCCGCTGATCTTCAGGGTTGGATGCCGAAGATCTTGTGCACGAAGCCCTTCCTCCACAGGAAGCGGAAAAGGCCGTAGTATAGCGAGGGCGATATGCGGAAGAGGATGAACTGCGGCAGCGAATGGGAGGGGGGCGCCAGGATTATACCCTTGTCCTTCTCCAGTCCGCGCAAGGCAGCCTCGGCCACGATGGACGGGTCCACGCCCTTGGTCCTGTAGAACTCCACTACCTCCTCCTTGGAACTCTTTCCGGCGCTGTTGTAGAGATAGAGCCTTCCATCCGAGATGATCCTCGTGTTGATGAACCCCGGGCAGAGGATACTTACCTTGATATTGTGTGCTATCAGCTCCATCCTGAGGGTCTCTCCCAGGCCCAGGACCGCGTGTTTGCTGGTGTTGTAGGGAGACATGCAGGGGATGGAATAGAGGCCGGCGTCGCTGGCGGTGAGCATTATGGAGCCCCGCCCGCGCTCGATCATCTTGGGGATGAAGTAGTTTAGCATGTAGATGGCGCCGAAGAGGTTTACCCCGAGGACCCAGTCCCAGTCCTCCAGAGGCGTCTCCTCGAACCTTCCGCCGTGGCCGACACCCGCGTTGCTGCAGAGGATATCTACATGGCCCCAATCGGAGAAAAACTCCCCCGCGAAGCGCTCGACCTCCTCGCGTCTGGAATGATCCACCCGGTAGCCCTTGGCCTCAGCGCCCTTGCCATCGAGCTCCTCCACCACTGCGTCTATGCGCTCCTGGAGGATGTCCGTGATCACCACCTTGCAGCCGGCATCGGCCAATGCCAAGGCCAGCGCCCTGCCGATACCCGAGCCCGCGCCGGTCACGATGGCCGTCTTTCCCTGGAAAAAGCTCATGTGTGCACCTCCGGATCAGCTTGAACATCGCACGCTTAGTCAATTATGCACCCTACGTTTCCCCGCCGCCAAATTGCGGGCGGATATAAGGCAAAGGTGAGGCAAAGGGGTCGGCCCTGGACATGTGCCTGGCATTCTTATAGACCCCGACCCCTCAATCAAGATATCTTGTGTACTTATTTTCAACCACAACAGGAATAGCATAACCTGACCCATCTTCAGCAGAGTCAAGCGCCCGCGGCCGTAGACCGAAAGAGACATAGGAAGATAAACAGGTTTTATCGGAATGGGATGGCGGTAAAACCCCGATCTAAACACCTGCAGCTGGCGGTGTTTTCAGTGTAAGGAGGCGGGCATGGCAGAAGAGACCACACCCAAGCAGTATTTCATGCAGCACCAGCAGATGGACTTCGAGATACAGATCATCCTGGGAAGCAGCTATTACGGCTGTGCGGACACCGGCGAGGTCCTTTCCACGGTCGAGCGCATCCAGGAGGGCGACTTCGAGGGTTGGTACCAGTCATGGTGCGGCACGGCCGAGCGCCTTCAGGGCATCGCCGAGGAGAGCGCCGCGGCCGGCAACGACGTGAGCGCCCGCCGGGCCTACCTGCGGGCCGCCTGCTACTACGCGGCGTCCCTCTCCATGATCGACGGCACCGAGGACCCCTCCAGGCGCGTGCCCACCTGGAATAAGCACCTCGCCTGCTTCGACGAGTTCTGCGCCCGCCTCGCCCCGCCGGCCGACAAGGTGGAGATACCTTTCGACAACACCCCCATGCCCGGTTACTTCTTCGCGCCGGACGCTTCCGGCGGCCCCTTTGCCACTGTCATCTTCAACAACGGCAGCGACGGGCCCACCGTGGCCATGTGGTCCTCCGGCGTGGCCGCGGCTTTAGAGAGAGGTTACGCGGCTCTCGTCTTCGACGGTCCCGGACAGAACGCCATGCTGTGGCTGCACGACGTCCCCTTCCGCTACGACTGGGAGAAGGTGATCACTCCCGTGGTGGACTTCCTGGTAAGCCGCGGTGACGTGGACCCCGCGCGCATCGCCCTCTCGGGCATCAGCCAGGCGGGCTACTGGGTCCTGCGCGCCCTGGCCTTCGAGCGCCGCGTCGCCGCGGGCATCGCCGACCCCGCGGTGATGGACGTCGCCAGGGTGATGCGCTCCAGGTTCCCCAAGGAGATGGTGGAACTCCTGGATGCCGGCAAGAAGGAAGAGTTCGACGCGGTCATGACCGAAGGCATGAAATACATGGATGCCGCCCAGCGCCAGGAACTGCAGTGGCGCATGAAGCCATACGGGGTTGACAGCTTCTACGACTGGCAGAAGAAGGTAGAGGACTATCACGTGCGCGACGTCATCGGGCAGATAGAGTGCCCCATGTTCATCGCCGACCCGGACGACGAGCAGTTCTGGCCCGGCCAGTCCCAGGAGGTCTACGACGCGCTCATCTGCCCCAAGACCATCGTGCGCTTTGCGCGCGAGGAGGGCGCCAACTGGCATTGCGAACCCAAGGCCCGCAGCCTCTACGACCAGCGCATGTTCGACTGGCTGGCCACCATCATGCCCTCCTGACCCCAAGCTGGTCCAGCCGAAATCAATAGCTCGATCCCGGTGCTGATGAGGGCTCGTAACCTCGTATATCTCCCACAGGGAAGATTTCACCAGTCCGCGGTCGCAGCGGAGAAACGATCCCCATCAAAGCTGTAGCCACATGTGGAGGAAGCTCGGCAGCAAGCTAGAAATCTAAGCTGAGGGATTTGAAGGAGAGGATAGCCATGGCACTCGAGGCCGCACTGTACGGGTTTATAGCGGCAAGCGCCCTGATCGTCGGCGCGGTGATCGGTCTGTACGTCAACATAAGCAGGAGGTTCCTCGCCGTAATCATGGCTTTCGGCGCCGGCGTCCTCATCTCGGCCCTGGCCTTCGAGCTGATGGAGGAGGCCTATAACACGGGGGGCTTCGACTCCACCACCATCGGGTTCATCACCGGGGCGATAACGTTCATCCTGGGCGACTGGGCGGTGAACCGGCAGGGAGGGCATTTCCGCAAGGATACCCTTAACAAGAGGCACCTGGCCCGCAAGCCGGAGGAGGGGCAGGGATCGGGCCTGGCCATCTTCATCGGTGCCCTGATCGACGGCATCCCGGAGTCCATAGCCATCGGGATCGGACTGCTGGCGGGAAAAGGCGTAAGCACCGCGGTGGTGCTGGCGGTCCTGCTCAGCAACCTGCCGGAGGGGATATCCGGGGCTAAGAGCATGACCAGGGCGGGGTGGTCCAAGAGATCCATCATCCTCATGTGGGCGGGAGTGGTCGCCGCGTCCTCTCTGAGCTCGTTCCTCGGCTACGTCTTCTTAAGGCACGCCTCGGTGGACCTGGTCGCCTTCTTCCTCTCCCTGGCAGCGGGCGGCATACTGGCCATGGTCTCGTCCACCATGATACCGGAGGCCTTCGACGACGAGGGACGCCTGACCCCCATCGCCACCCCCTTTGCCACCGTGATCGGCTTTCTGCTCTCGTTCATATTGTCGGCGGTCAAGAAGTAAGTGGCGGGATCGTAGCTATATCGTCTATACCGGCGAGTTTCAAGCACGCCGTTTTGGGCATATAACTCTGGGGATGAGTAGTGCAAGCATGCAACGGAAAGGATGGACGGGATGGGCTCAAAGCGATGGAAGTGGCTGGCGCTGGAGAACCTGGCGGTGGTGGCGGCGGCACGGGCCCTGAGCAAGCGCGACCTTACCTACCAGATCGTACCGGTGGGGATGTACGGGAGCCGGCCGGTGGAGGAGCTCAACCGGGGGCTCGAGCCCAAGGACGACGCCCTGCACCCTTACGGCGGACGTTTCTATTGGGAATGGTGGTACTTCGACGCCCAGTTCGACGACGGTCACCGCTGCGTGCTGGAGCTGCAGTATCCCAACATCATCAATATGCTAGCAAAGGAGTGCTGCATGCTCTTCAATGTCTACACGCCTGACGGCCGGGAATACAACAACATAATCCCCTTCCCCGCCTCCATGTGGAGGGCCTCGGAGGAGACCTGCGATGTGGCCATCGGAGACAACACCATCCGGGGTTACTACCCGGAGTACCGGGTGAAGTTCGCGCACGACAACCTCGCCTGCGACCTCCTCTTCGAGAACCTGCTTCCCGGCTGGACGCGCGGCAGCGGCGAGATAATGTTCGGCATGCCGGAGAAGCAGCAGGTGTTCGGATGGGTGGTGGCGCAACCGCGGGCGCGCGTGAGCGGAACCCTCAGTGTCGACGGGGTTGAGCACGAGGTGACCGGCCTCGGCTACCACGACCACAACTGGGGGAACGGCATCGTACCCCGCTATCTATCCCATTGGATCTGGGGGCGCCTCTCCACCGACCGCCTCACCATGATCTTCGCCGACGTGGTCACCTCGCGCAGATGTGGTGAGGTCCACATACCCATCGTCTTCCTGGCCCTGGACGACCGCATCGTCCTGGAATCATCCCGGGCCGAGTACGTAGTAGGCCAGTACATCCCGGACAGCACCGGTTTCCAGGTCTACCCTAGTAGCATGGACATGAAGTTCGAGGAGCGCGACATCGCGGGCGAGTTCCATTTCAAGATCTCCAAGGAACTGGAGATGGTCAATACCCTGGCCGAGAAGCTCCCCATGGGACTGGTCAAGGTCATCGGCAAGATGGTCGCCGGCCCCGCCTATTACCGTTTCCTCTCCGACTATCAGGGATGGGTGCAGGTGGGGGAGGAGCGGCTCGAGCTCTCAGGTGAGACCCACTGGGAATACATGGTGATCAGCCTCCGCTGCGGCCGCATCCCCGGCCCCGGCCGCCGCATGCCCACCTGAGAAAAACCTCCTACTCGCCGCCGAACATGCGGGTGCGGGGGTAAACGTCGTCGCCCGCTCTCGCCTCGGTGGCTCCCGTCTCCAGCCGGTCGATGGTCGCGCCGGGGGCGTCGTCTGTCTTACCCTGGAACTGGGGCAGCCATTGCATCTGCGCCTCGAACATCTCGTCCACAAGGTTACGAATCTCGTGTGGCGCCAGTGTAGCGGCGGTGAGCGGGTCCATGAGGCAGGCGTGATAAGCCGCCTCGAGATCGCCGTGGATCGCCGCCTCCACCGCCAGCTCCTGTACCGAGATGTTGGACCGGCACAGCGCGGCGCACACCGCGGGCAACTCCCCCACGTAGGTGGCGCGGAAGCCGGCGCGGTC
>Ga0315277_10008413_pt1 | contig 13277 bp, 14 predicted proteins | sample YL17G05_15_MG_FD_203695 | JGI IMG/M metagenome (GOLD analysis project Ga0315277, IMG submission 203695) | Sediment microbial communities from Yellowstone Lake, YNP, Wyoming, USA - YL17G05_15 | ecosystem: Environmental > Aquatic > Freshwater > Lake > Sediment | place: USA: Wyoming | collected...
CTTCCATCGGATGACCACAAGACTCATGTGCCGCTATCCCAGTGACCTCAGACCCACAGACTAGATCCATGTCTCCAGACTTCACCGCCTTAGCCTTCGTTATCACGTCTCTGAGAACCTTCGCGGTATGAACCAGCCTCTCCCCCATCTTCCACTGATCAAAAGCTTCCCAACCACCACTGTAACCAAACTGCACGTAACCCTGCTCAGTCTTCCCCTGCTCAGTGACAGTGATGAAAATATAAGCGCCTATCGTGGGAACGAACGAAGATATCCGCGAGCCCTCAGAGTTGACGAAATACTTCGTGATCAAGTCTATGGAGCATTGCGACATGACCGCAACAACCTTCACGCCGCATGACGCCAAAGCTTTGTTAACCTCCGCAAAAGCAGAAATCCTGTCCTCAGGCGTAACATTCTCTATCTTCTTCTTCTGATCAACGGCCCACTTTGTTTCAACTCCCTTTTCTTCAGCAAAGACAAGCTTGTCCTTTCGATTCGCAGCCTTAGCATACTTGAACGCCAAGTCCACGATCGTTCTCGCCTCTTCTTTTGACCACTTGTTCGTGGAAGCGAAGCCGATCCCACCGTCTGCAATGACCCGCACGCAGAACCCGCTGTCAACGGCCGAAGCAAACGCCTCCAGAATTCCATTCCTCAGCACAAGTCTATCCTGCACTTGACTCAGAGCTCTGACCTCAGCATACTCGACCTTCTTGCCCTGCGCATATTCCATAGCGTATTCAGCGATTCCCTCTTCCATTTTATCCCGACCTTTTGGAGCATAATTTGCTAGAAGAAAGGATAAAACCTTTTAGGTTCAAGCTTTCAAGCCTTAGCTGAAAACCCAAAGAGGAATGCTCATTTGAAAGGCCCCTTTACGACAAATACCCGCTTTTGGCAGGGAAACGAAGCTTGCGCCGAAGGAGCCATAGCAGCAGGATGTCGATTCTTTGCTGGATACCCGATAACACCCTCCAGCGAAATTGCAGAGCACTTATCGAAAAGGCTCCCACAGCTCGACGGGATAGCCATCCAGATGGAGGATGAACTAGCCTCAATAGCCACCATCGTAGGCGCCAGCTGGGCAGGAGCCAAAACGATGACCGCAACTTCTGGACCGGGCTTCAGCCTAATGCAAGAAGGAATAGGCTACGCATTCATGACGGAAACTCCATGCGTCATAGTTGACGTGCAAAGAGCAGGACCGAGCACTGGACAAGCCACTAAATGCGGACAAGGAGATATCATGCAAGCACGCTGGGGCACGCACGGAGACTATTCAGCCATCGTACTCTCACCAAACTCCGTGCAAGAAATGTTCACGTTGACCGTTAGGGCATTTAACCTAGCTGAAAAATATCGTACACCAGTCATACTTCTCTCAGATGAGATAATCGCGCACATGAGAGAACAAATAGCCGTGCCCCAAGCTGACACTCTGGAAATAGTGAACCGCAGAAAACCCAAGGCTAGCGAAAGGGCCTTTTTTGGCCTACAGGAAGTTCCGCCGATGCCATCAGTTGGAGAAGGACTTAACATAGTTGTGACAGGCTCGACCCACGACGAGTACGGCATCAGAGTTACAGCCGACCCAATCAAACATAGACAGCTTGTAGAAAGACTCAACAGCAAAATACAAAACAACGCAAAGGCGATTGCGGATTTTGAAAGCTATAACATTAACGAATGCGAAGTCGGAATAGTTTCATGCGGATGCACTTCCCGAACCGTCTACGAAGCCGTTGAAAACGCAGAGGAAAAAGGAATAAGAACTGGCTACATAAGACTGAGAGCATTGTGGCCTTTCCCTGACGAGATCATCAAAAAAATGGCCAAAACCGCCACAACAATCATCGTACCTGAAATGAACCTGAAACAATTGTATTACGAAGTAGAGAGGGCAGCAAGCGGTCAAGCGCACGTCACCCCGCTTAACAAGATCGGAGGAGGAGAACTGATCACCCCCGAAGACTTGCTAGCCAAAATCGTTGAGGTGAAAAGGGAAAATGACTGAGACGTTCTCGGCTCGGAAATATCTCAGAGACATAACGCCCCCATTCTGCCCAGGGTGCGGCGCATACACCGTGACGAGCATCTTCCTGAAGGCAGTCCATGAACTGGGCCATGAGAACCTAAGCAAGTTCATCTTCTGCAGCGGAATCGGCTGCTCAGCATGGATTCCATCGCCACATTTCATGGCAGACTCAGTTCATACTCTGCACGGAAGAAGCATACCAGTGGCAACAGGCATAAAACTAATTCGGCCAGACACAAACGTGGTAGTTTTTGGCGGAGACGGCGACATAGTTGGCATAGGCCTAAGCCACTTCATACATGCAGCCCGCAGAAACCTGGACATCCTCGTCATAATGGTAAACAACATGGTCTACGGAATGACTGGCGGACAAGTGGCTCCGACAACCCCGCTCAGAACCGTAACAACGACAACACCGTATGGAAGCTATGAATATCCATTGGATGCTACAAGATTGGCCGTCACGGCTGGAGCCTGCTACGCAGCACGTTGGACAACCGTGAACGTAAATGAGTTCAAACAATCCATAAAAGAAGCGCTGAACATGCATGGCTTCAGATTCATCGAAGTTGTAAGCCAGTGCCCGACGGCTTATGGGAGAAGAGCCGGATTCAAGGATGCAGGTGAAATGCTAAAGTGGTTTAAGGAAAACACGATCTTCACAGATCAGGCAGAAAAAATGAGCGAAGACGAGTTGACGTCTAAAATAGTCGTAGGCGAATTCACGAAGAAGCAAAGACCAACACTCGAAGAAATACTGCACGCAACAATAGAGGAGGCACGAAAGAGCAATGAAGATTGAAATAAGAATCACCGGGCTCGGCGGACAGGGCGTGGTCCTCGCAGGGCACGTGTTGGGCAAGGCCGCTGTGTATTACGGAAAGAACGCTGTTCAAACACAGAGCTACGGAGCCGAAGCAAGAGGAAGCTTGGCAAAAAGCGAGGTGATAATATCAGATCAAAAAATCGGATTTCCAGCAGTCAGAAGATGCGACATCCTTGTCGCGATGAATCAAGAAGCTCTTGACAAATACTCCAAAGATCTAAAAAAGGACGGCATGATCATAATCGACAGCACCAATGTCAAAAAGCCTGAAACGCAAGCAAAAGTACTCAAGATTCCTGCGACAGAAAAAGCAGAAAGAGCCTTTGGAACAAAGGTCTACGCAAACATGCTGATGCTCGGAGCCTTAGCAAGGGCGACGAACATGGTAAGCGATGATGCCATGAAGAAAGCCATAGAGGATACAGTGGAACAGAAATATGCGAAAATGAATGTTCAAGCATACATGATCGGAAAAGACCTAGTTCAATAAGTGCTATTCTTCCTCTTTGAAGACTCTGATCCTGTGCCTGTATGTGCACGTTTTGACAGGTAGATAGTTGTTACCAGAAAGATTGCAGTTGTGGCTGCAAAGACATACAGTAGATTCTGGATGTTTTCTACGTTTCTGGAATAATCTGAAAGATGTCCATAGTAAGAAGCGTTCAACGCCAGATACCTATTCTGAAGCTCTCCTAGACTATCCAAGAGAATGCGATAGTTTTCCATAAAGCTATTGTAAGTCGCATTCAAATCATGGAGATCGCCCTGCAACTTGGCATATTTGTCAAGCAGGTCGCTGTAAAGGTGCAATGTCTGCGAAGAAACTATGGAGATGGTCTGATTGCTATGGGTCCACGTGAAATATAGATAAACGTTAGTTTCGTTCGAAACACTCAACAACGTCGGAGTTATCTCTCCTTCACTGCTTATAACGATGAATGGATGGTCCATTAGGTTGAGGGGAATCATGATTCTGGAGAACCCAATCGTTCCCTCTTCTTTGGCCGTATTGAAGATTACAATTCTGTTCCCTGTCTCTTCTCCAACCTCAAATCTCAAGTCGGAAACTGTGGAATTACAGATGAGATTGACAAAGTATGTTTGACTTTTCAAAATAACCGTTAAATCATAAAAAGCTCCCATCAAAGGATAATCGTCCCTATTTTCTGTACCGGTAGTATATGGACTGTCCCCGATCCCATCATTGCTTGAATCTTGTCCCACATAGTCAGACCAATAGTTGCCTTCTCCATTCTGACTCCAGACGTTCGTCGAGTTTGTTGAGTCGCTCAATAACTGAACTGTATTGTTGAAGCTGTTGTGATAGAGTACATTATTGCCGCCTGAAGAGTAGAATGTGATTCCAGCGAGGTTGTCATTGACATTATTGACGGAAAACACATTGTTGTTCGAGAAATAAAGCCCGATTCCCACACTGTTGTTTGACACAACGTTGCCCGAAAACGCGTTGTTGCTAGAAAAGTAAAGGGTTAGGCCATTAGTGTTATTTGAGATGATGTTGTCCGAAACGTCGTTGTTGTTCGATGAAGAGATCATAAGCCCGTAGTAGCTATCTTCGATCTTGTTGTGTAGTATAACGTTGCCTACAGAACCCACTATTATTCCACTTCCATAGGGATTAAGGGGGGTTTTTCTCACAGTCAAGTCCTTGACACTTGCACCACTAGCCATCACATAGATCACATATTGAGATTGATTCCCGTAGATAACTGTCAGATCTCTATCCTGACCGACGAGTAACACGCTCTTGCTGATCAGAATGTCCTCGTAGTATGTACCCTCATGCACAAGGATCGTATCACCTGGATTTGCACTGTTGATAGCCTCTTGTACTGTTGGATGCGCTGCTGGAAAAACATGAATTGTCGTCGGGCTTGCCGCCACGAATATTTCTTGCTGCCTTGCCGACAGAATCGACGATAGAAACACCGCCAAAAGCAGAATCGCAATAGCTTTCTTCAGTTCGACCATAGTTGTCATATTCCCACACGCATATTAAACTCTAAGCTAAATACAGCTGATTATTCTCAGAGAGCGCTTTTCCAAGCATTAGAGAGCAAACTACAGAAGTCAACAATGACGGAACGAAAACGACCGGAACAATAACGGGCTGGATCAGAGACCACAAGATTGATGCATACGACACAACCACGATAAGCATTAGGACACAAAGCTTGACATAATTTACCTTTGACGATGCCTGCTTGTTTGACACTGACTGCAACAGATTCCTCATTTGCCCAATTTGCTCCTCGGTCGCAAGATTTACAGAATTCTTGTCGCTATCCAGAAATTTGAAACTGGAAAGCGTATATCTCTGCAGTTCCCAAGGTTTAGTCTTGGGCAGTATCTTTACTATTCCGCTTTTCTCCATCTTCTTCAATACTGTCTGAATTTTGCGAACGAATTGGAGATCATTTGTCTCCTCCTCTCCATACAGTCTCCTTATTATGTCTTTAACATCAGGAAAACGAAGTTCAAACATGAAGGAAGCAATGGCTCTAGCAAGACCATATTGGTGCTCGCCCTCTCGCAAGCGTATGCTCGAGTTCTTGAAGTCTGTCTTAAGGACTTCTTGCAGAAAACGCATGTCATCCCGCGGCAGGTGCTGCTGACCCAACCTACTTTCCTCTATTCAATAGATTCAATTGAAGCGCCATAATAAACTCTTCGCATTAGAACGTTAAATTTAAACTTTGTCAACTCAATCGAGTATCCTTTCAATACTGTCTATGGAAGAAAGTAGTAAGTGTTTAAACGATCCCAATTAAGATGGGGAAGGAGAATGGCAAGCTACGCCGTAGAACCCGATTCATGCGATTCGCCACTGAGAAAAAAGTATGATCACTGCGAATTGCCTCTTAGTAAGAAGTACAGAAGCCACTTCGAGATAGTAGCCTCGATACTTGACGCTGCAAAATACGATAGTATGGACAGATATTTTCTAATGAAACGCACCAGTATCAACTACGCGCAATTGAAAAAATATTTGGAATCTCTCGCGAAGATAGGTTTCATCGAAGTCCAGATGAGAGGCGGTCAGGTGTTATACTGCTCTACTCAGAAAGGACTCGAGTTTCTGAGGCAGTATTACGTTCTCTTAGGAATGCTCATGAACGCATATGCCCTAGGCAAGCAAGGCCAAGCTGTCTATCAAACTGCATACGCCACGCTCAACAAACGTAAGAGTTCTGACATGGGTTTTGTGCCTCCATATGCAAGATAGTCCCCGCCTCAGCAGACAAGGCCCTAAGCGGGCACACAAAGTTGACCTTTCCACGCTTGTGCCGGCGTGAACATATCTTGCCTGCGAGAGGAAGCGGATTGAACAATTCCGTCCTCATTGAGGCAGTGATCCATCAACCATGCATGATGAGCAGAGGATCTATAATCAATTCCCTTCTTGTCATAATCTATAGGTCCATCTAATGATTCCGTCAAACTTGATTATCGTTGCTTGAATCCCAATCAGCAAACAAAAGCGTTATTTTCCTGATTGTTTAAAAAAGAACACTATCCCTCGATCAAGAGAACACTCATCTCTGTCGGAGAACCCTGTTGACTCACGAATTCACTTATGCCGGTTCTGGCGTCAATAGAAAGTTGAGGGCTGAATCCAAAAGAGCACTGCAGACTTTGAAGAAGACGTACAGATCTAGTCGTAGTGGCAAGATTGTTCAACTTCCTTTTGGAAGCATATTCCCCTTAAGTGAGGCGTCGTATGCGGACTTGCAGATTGAAGGCGTTGGTACAAAAGTACTCGTGGCGCAACTGGCGGAAAAGTATGATACTATAGGAATTGACGGCGTGGCGATGGCCGTGAACGACGTCATACGTTCGGGAGCCAGACCACTCGCGATCAGTGATAACATCCATGCATAGGCGTCCGACCCTCGTCTAGTAAGGCAATGGATAGAAGGCATTGCAGAAGGAGCAGCTGAAGCTGAGTGTATTGTGTCAAGCGGAGAAATTGGGGATGTGGCAGAACTAATAAGAGGCCTAGGCCAAGGCAAAGGCTTTGATATGATAGTTGCAGCAATAGGAGAAGTTGCCAAGGAGAAGATAGTCTCTGGAAGAGGCATAAGACCGGGTGAACCCATCATTGGATTACAAAGTTCGGGGCTTCATAGCAACGGAATATTGCTTGCGAGAAAAATTCTCTTCAAACAATGGGGTGGGAAATACGAACCCTACGATATCCCAGAAGGACTCGATAGAGAGATAATTCAGGAAGTCTTGGAGCCCACTAAAATCTATGTTAAATCCATACTATGAGTCGCTGACAAGATCCAAGTAAAAGCAGCAGTTCACATCGCTGGTGATGCATACTTGAAGTTTGACAGATTATCAGTTCTCAAAAGGCATAGGGTTCGAATTTTCCAATTTCGACCCACATCCGATTTTTGAATTGATTCAGAAGACCGCATCAGAAATCGGGGGCGTGATAACCGATGAAGAGATGTTCAGGACTTTCAATATGGGATGGGGATTCGCGATAGTTGTGAGCAAGACTGATGCCGATGAAGCAATAGATGCCTTAGAACAGACTCACATTCGCGCTCAACCGATCGGCAGCATAACTAGTTCAGAAAGAATTGAAATCTCCTACAAGAACAAGAAAATCATTTTGAAATAATTGTTGCTCCATCGCTGATGAAAGTGTTTAAATCCATAGGAAAATCACACTCAACCATGAGATATCAGATAAGAGTTGAGATCAAATTGAAGCCGGGACACAGCGACCCGGAAGGTGAGACTACAGCACGGCTCCTGAAAGAACTCGGTTACAAAGTTGGATCCGTGAACGTAGATAAGGTATATGGGATTATTCTTGAAGCAAGATCACGTAATGAGGCTGAAGCCAAAACTGAAGAAATGTGCAAGAGACTCCTAGCGAATCCAACGAAGGATGATTACGTGATAATGATTGAGGAAGGGAGATGACGACCAGCGTCTTCGTCCGCAAGAAGACTCCGTTCTCATTGTTCGAAATAAACGTGATCGATGCCTCAGACAGGCAACTTCATGAAGCAAGTGAGCAGCTGGGCGCAGGCTTAAGCCTCCAAGAAATGCGTGCTGTCAGAGACTATTTCAAAATGAAAGGACGGAACCCAACGGACGTGGAACTGCAGACCATAAGCCAGACGTGGTCAGAACACTGCTTCCACAAGACGTTCAAGGGGAAAGTAAGATATAGAGGCAGAGGAATTGACAGTCTCTTCAAAACGTACATCGCAAAGGTCACGGATGAGATTGATGCATCTTGGTGTTTTTCAGTCTTCGAGGATAATGCGGGCATAGTTGAATTTGATGAAGGTTATGGGATAGCAGCCAAAGTTGAGACGCATAATCACCCTTCAGCCGTGGAACCTTTCGGCGGGGCAGCAACGGGGGTGGGGGGAGTAATCCGCGATGTTTTAGGCGTTTGGGCAGATCCGATCGCTTGCACTGATGTCTTGGGTTTTGGACCATTGGATTTTGATTATCGGAAATTGCCTTTAGGGGTGAAACATCCGAAATACCTTTACATGGGCGCGGTAGCCGGCATCGGAAGCTATGGAAACAACATGGGAATCCCAACTGTGAACGGAGCCATTTACTTCGATGAAAGCTATGTCGGAAATGTCATCGTTTACTGCGGGTGTATAGGGCTTCTTCCGCTGAAGAAATTTAGAAGGAACGCCAAGCCAAACGACATAATGATTCTTGCAGGCGGCAAAACTGGTCGAGACGGGATTCACGGCGTAACGTTTGCATCAGCCGAACTGACTGAAAAATCAGAAGAGATCTCTCGCCCTGCAGTGCAAATTGCAAATCCCATTGAAGAGGAAAAACTGAAGAGAGCCATAATCGAGATTCGAGACCTCGAATTGGCCTCAGCAATAACGGACTTGGGCGGTGGCGGCTTATCATCAGCCGTCGGCGAGATTGCCAAAAGATTTGGGTGCGGCGCAACTGTAGAGCTCGAAAATGTGCCGCTAAAATATGCTGGCTTGGCCCCTTGGGAGATTTACATTTCCGAATCGCAGGAAAGAATGCTCTTAACCATACCCATTGGAAATCTTAAACGCCTGCAAGATATTTTCGAGAAAGAAGATGTTCAGGCCACTGCAATCGGACAGCTCATACAAGAAGAAGCCTTGCGTATCAATTATCGAGGCGTGGAAGTCGCAAATGTCGAAATTTCATTCCTTTTCGAACCGCCGAAATCCCAGAAGATCGCAAAGCTTAAGCCTGCAAACCTCAGGGAACCACGCTTTTCGGAACCGGAAAGCCTGAACAAAACATTGCTGCAACTACTGTCGTCGCCTAACATCGCAAGTAAGGAAAGTGTCGTGCGCACTTATGATCATGAGGTCAAAGGTAACACTGCACTCAAGCCGTTGCAGGGGGAATATGCAGGTCCCAATGACGCGGCTGTGTTGAAGCCTCTGAGTAGCTCTTGGAAGGGTATAGCGATTTCGTGCGGAATAAACCCGAATTATGGGAAGATTGACGCTTACTGGATGGCCGCATCGGCAATAGATGAGGCTGTTAGGAACAATGTGGCTGTCGGGGGAAGAAGAATTGCATTGCTTGACAATTTCACGTGGGGCAACCCAGACAAACCAGAAAGACTTGGCAGTCTGGTTGAGGCCTGCAGAGCCTGCTATGATACTGCAAAAGCCTATGAAACGCCGTTCATTTCAGGCAAGGATAGTCTTTACAATGAGTCTCCACTCGGCCCTGTAACACCCACTCTTTTGGTTACCGCTTTGGGCATCGTGCCAGACATTCGGCGAACAGTCTCGATGGACGCTAAAGCTGCGGACGATTCAGTCTATATTGTTGGACGAACTTTCAAGGAGCTAGGTGGCTCAGAATACTATCGGCTTAAGGGACTTCTAGGAAACACCGTACCGAAGATAAGATCCAAAACAGCCAGCGAGACTTTCAAAGCCGTTATGAGGGCAATTGATTCGGACCTAGTTAGGGCTTGCCACGATCTTTCTGAAGGCGGCTTAGGCGTGGCGGCAGCTGAGATGGCGTTCTCAGGCGACTATGGGATCGAGTTAGACTTGCGAAAAGTCCCGACAGTAGCCATCGAGCGCAACGATTTTGTGCTTTTCTCGGAATCCAACAGTCGTTTCCTGTTGGAAGTTGTAGACGAAGACAAACGTGACCTTCAAGCTCTGATGAAGGGAAAAAACTATGCGAGAATCGGTACAGTCACTAAAAGTCCCCAGCTACGCGTACTTGGACTAGATGGGAAAGTCGTTCTTGATGCTTCGATCAGTGACTTGCGCGCAAGTTGGAAACAAACACTTAAAGAGGCTTGACCTATGCAAAAAGACGGTATAAAGATCTGCATATTACGCGTAGGCGGAACAAACTGCGACGCGGAGACAAAACGTTCCCTTGAAGACTCAGGCGCTCAGGCTGAGGTTGTTCACGTCAATGAATTAGTAAAGCGCCGAAACCTTCTAGAATACGGTGCACTAATCTTTCCAGGAGGGTTTTCCTACGGAGACTATGTACGTGCTGGAGCAATATGGGCAAGGTGGATACTCGCTAAACTGGGCAAAGAGTTGCAGGCTTTTGTTGATGACAGCCGCCCAGTACTTGGAATATGCAATGGTTTTCAGATGCTCGTTGAAGCTGGTTTGCTGCCGGGTTTTGAAGGGCTTAGCCCCTACCCAGATGCTGCGTTGGCCACGAACGTTCCGCCTGGCTACAATTGTAGATGGATCTTCCTAAAACACGAAAACAGTGGAAAATGTGCGTTCACCCGTAAAATACCGAAAGGGAAAGTCCTGCGAATGCCAGTAGCACATTCAGAAGGCAGATTCACGTTCTCAAGGGAAAGAGAAAAAAGGCTTTGGGAAAAGCTCTGTGAAAATGATCAGTTGGTTTTTCGGTACTGCAATAAAGATGGCGGACATGCAGACGGCAGTTTTCCAGCAAACCCCAATGGTTCTTTTTGCGACATAGCAGGCATATGCAACCCAGAAGGAACAGTATTCGGTCTAATGCCACATCCAGAAAGAGCATTCTATTGGTGGCAACAACCCGACTGGACAAGTCAAACACAAAGAACTGCATACGGCGATGGCAAACTGATCTTTGAGAGTCTAGTCACATTCCTAAGCAAGAAAACCTAGATCCTTGACGTGAGGGAGCCCTGTTCTTGCACCCACCTTCATTATGCATCGCGATGCCACAAAATTCCCTATCTTCCCACAATCAGAAAGTTTTTTGCCTTTAATCAGACCATAAAGAAAACCAGCACAAAAAGCATCGCCTGCCCCAGTCGTATCCACAACTCTGACCTTATACGACTCTATTAAGTGGCTCTTCCTGCCGTCAGTCACGTAGCAACCTTCAGCGCCGAGCTTAACCGCCACTATCCTGATGCCTTCGGCAAGTAGTGCCTCTGCACCTTTGCAATAATCGGTCTTGCCTGTTAAGAGCTCAAGCTCAACCGCGTTCGGTATCATCACAAATGTTCTCTTTATTATGGGCTTCAGCTCATTCAAACCTCTCCTTGCGTAAATAATGCCTGGATCGAAGCTCACCAAGACTTCCTCAGGAAGAATCTCGAAGAGCTTCTTTTGGGTTTGCAGCGACTTCTCTCCAACGAACGACGTCAAATGCAAGAACTTTGTTTGAAAAACACGCCTCATGTCTAATTCTTCGACTCCTACTTCGTCATTTACGCCTGAATCAATGTATAATGCCCTTTCACCTTTTCCATCAACGAAGCCCATGACTGTTCCGCTTCTTCCATGTTTTGCAGGAACCACTCCAGTCACGTCAACACCTTCTCTGGAAAAATCTTCGAGAAGCATTCTTCCTTCTCGGTCAGGTCCCACTTTTCCAACGAAAGCGACCTTGCAGTTCAGCCTTGCCAGAGCCACTATAGTATTGGCTGCTGAGCCACCGCATGCTTCTTTATAGGCTGTTATGACGCTTTCTTCTTCTGCCGAGGCTATTCTATTCACCTTGAAGAGCTTGTCTACGTTCAGCGCGCCAAATCCTATGGTGTCAAAAACTCTCATGAAAACAACTCTCGCAGGTAGATTTTGTGATCGCCAAGCTTGCCACCATAGTTTCCAGCGGAGATCTTTGTCACGGTATCAACGTCTAATGCTGCTGTTATACCGGCTTTCATGGCTTCTTTGACAGCATTCATTGAAGTTCCATTAATCACTATTTCCGGAATGTACTTGACATCTTCTGGAACTTTCGAGTCTCTGCCAAGTTTGTTTTTCAAAGTAGGGCAGTAGGGATGATTTGTCGTTGGTCCTACCAACGGAAACTTCGTTTCAGTTTTTGAGCCAGCTGAGCAAACGTCAAAAGGGGTAATTACGCCTTCAACGTTGCTTATCGCTTCCAAAGCAGCTTTTCCAGCGTCCATGACGGCTTTCTTGGTTCTACACATCATCCAGAAGTTGCCTCCTGATATTCCCCGGGAATAGCCGATGTATCGCTCTATGAGAAAATCTGGAACCATCAGGGGAACCACGATCATGTAACGGCCGAAAAGTTGCTTCTCCCACTCGAATCCGTCGCCGCAATGCCCAACTCGTTCCATCATGTCGATTTTTCCTTCGGGCTTCAGAGACAAAGCATCAAAGACGGAAGTAAAGGGCTTCACCAGAATATCTTGGCGAATTCTATAGGAAAGCTCTTTCTCAAAACGTTTGATCGTATCTTCAATGGGTTTTTCTCTGTCCATGCCCTTCCAGAACTGTAGGATCGCTCCTTTTCGTCTGTCGGGCGTTTCTTCTTCAACCAACCATCTTTCGATTCCGCTATCAAGTCTTCCAATCACTCCCGATGGTGTTGCAGTAGCGTCCTCAGCTGCCTTTTTCACCGTGTCCTCGTCATCGGCAGTAACGGTGATTCGGCAGTAGATACCGTCAAAAGCCTCTGCAAAGGTATCCTCAATCATACTCTTCTTAATCATCTACCCAAGTCTCCCGATAGCTTCACCCCTGACTTTCCTCCTGAATTCGTTGCTCTCCCTTGCCAGTTTCTCAACGTTTCTACTGGTTACTATTTTAACCCTAGATTTATTATTGTTGAATTTGAAGAACCGTTCAAGCAGACTTCGGTTGATCTGGCTCTTGTTTAGCTCTCCCTTTTGCCAGTTTTCCGCTAGTTCCAAGGCCTGTTTTTTTCCAAACCTGCAGAAAATGTCTGCGATTATTGCCGTAGAAATGCTGGTCTCTGATAGCACGGCAATTTCAGCGCTGTTAACAGCATACTGGTTACCATTAAAGGACACAGCTAGCCCACGATTCTCTCTTACAAGTCTGAAGGCTTCCTTATCTGTTATGCTGTCACCCACATACATCGCATCAGCCAGGCTAACCTTTAATTTTCGGACGACATCGTCTATTGCTTCAG